>Ga0209716_1000059_pt1 | contig 109905 bp, 80 predicted proteins | sample COGITO_mtgs_1205_FD_184811 | JGI IMG/M metagenome (GOLD analysis project Ga0209716, IMG submission 184811) | Pelagic marine microbial communities from North Sea - COGITO_mtgs_120531 (SPAdes) (version 2) | ecosystem: Environmental > Aquatic > Marine > Epipelagic ... | reverse complement strand
CCAATCAAATTCATCGCTTATTTCTTGAACCCAACATATAGGAAAAGCTACATCAAAATTTTCAAAATAGGGTGCTGTATTTAGAGCACAAATAGTTGAAAATGTATAAGGAGCAGACCAGAAACTTAGGTTGCCAACTCCGCAAAGTGATTGAATGTAAAATTCATAGCTTGATGAAGAATTAAGTCCATTTAATGTATATGGATTATTTGTAATAAAAGAAAGAGTTGTTCCAGTTCCTTGTGTGAATCCTAATGGTCCGTATTCAATATTCCAAGCAGTTTCACTACCTCCAGCTGTCCAGTCAATATCTATACTAGAAATTGTGGAGTTAGAAGTATTTACAGTTTGATAAAGAACTTCAGGACAACTAGGACTTTCTCTAACCTCAAAGTTGTCCATGGATATATCACCAGGCCATGTGTCTCCATCAGAATTTTCACTTAGTGTAGCTGTAATTCTAAATTTAATAATTGTTAAAGAAGTTCCACCAATTGATAAATCTATTCGTTTTTGAAACCACTGATTACCCTGGTCTCCAGATAATGTAAATATATTGGCATAGTTATTCCCATTATATAAATCGATATCTAAATCACCAATAGCAGATCCATACATGTGATAATAAAAAACTAACTCTGGAGTTGTTAAATTACTAACATTAATAGAACCAGAATATACTATAGCTTTATCTCCATCAACTCTAGGGTTGGAGGCTTCAGTGTAAATATAATTACCTCCACCAGTTACATCATCTGATGGTCCAGTATCAGCTGAATTAGTTCCACCGTTGTTGAAGGTCCAATCAAATTCATCTGTTGTATCTTGCACCCAGCAAACAGGGAAAAAGTTATCAAAATTTTCAATAAATGGAGCAGAAATACTAGAGCATGAAGTATTTATACCAACAGTGAAATCAACTACTGACCCATATTGGAATGACGCACACGGGTCTATAGGTAATGAACCTCCTTCGAGTTGAATGACTCTAATGCGAGAATATCCACTAACAGAGTTTAGAGGAACCGTAAAAGTAAAGTTAGATATTGAGACAGGTGGAGTGCCAGACCATGAGCCGATAGATTCAGAAGTATCAAAAATTGCATCTTGGTTAAAATCTATCCACACTTCACCAACGCTAGCGTAATTATCATCACAAGTTCCAAACTGAACATCTATAGTGTATGAAGATCCTGAATTTAAATCAACATAAAGAGATGTTTGATCTTCAACTCCAAGAACGGCTGGACAACCAACATAGTTTATGATTGTATTATTTTCACCAATAATTTCTACGCTTTCAACGTTAGAGTCCTCGTCGTTTGTAGGGCCCCCAATGATACAGTACTGGCTGTGGAGACAGTTAAATAAGGTAATTGAGGTTATTAAGAGTATAAATTTTTTCATATGTATTTTTATTTGGAATAATAATTATTGATCAACTTCATAGATTATTCTTAACATAAAGATAAATCATCTAAAAAAACGGGGGTCATAGACCCCCGTTATAATTAGTATATGAAAACTTAGGGATTTAGTTTACGATTATTGATTTTGTTATTATTTCATTTTCAGAAATAATATTAATCATATACATTCCTCTGTCAAGATTTTCTAAATTAACATTTAAGTTGTAAAGATTTAAATTGCTATTTCTATAAACAACCTTCCCTTGTAAGTCCATAATTACAACGCTATTAATAAGCTCTGAGTTAGCTATTGTAAAAGAACCATTATTAGGATTAGGATAGATCTTTAAGTTTTCAAAAGAGACTTCACTAACACTAGTCGTGTTACAACTGTCTAATACAACAACTGCTTCAGTTCTAGAAAGTGATCTACAAGCTTCGCCTCCCCAAGCACCCCATTTAACATTATCTATATAATAGTCGTTTCCAGTACTTGCCCAGAAATTAACAGAAGATATTTCATCATTCATAGCGAAACTACCTAGTGAGACGCCATCTTTAAACATTTTCCATTGTCCATTATCCAAATCAGCTTGTAAACTAAAGTTAAACCAGACTGGTGCACCTAAGGGATTATTTGGGTTATATGCTACCGTTAAAACAGTTGAGTCATCAATTTCTACATTAATAGTAGTATCATTAAAGTATATATCAAATGCCCATGCTTCTCCATTAACAACGCCCTCTTGGAAATTTAAATATGCATTTGTTTCTATATACATATCAGTTTCAAAATTGAAAGTTCCTGATGAATATGTATTTCCTAACGGAAGAACTATATCATCACTATAATCATCATTTAAGTAAAGTGAATTAGAACCTCCAGCAGATACAAAATCTGTTACTTCTGCATCATCATCTGCTCCTCCATTAGGGTCAGACCATGTATTCCAATCGTTAGATGATTGTGCAATTAAATCACCAGGAGTGTAAGATTCAAAATCTTCTTCAAAACCATCATAAACAGAAACTTCTGCAAAGTAAGAAGTTGTAGCTGATGGGGTAACAGATAGTGTGTCATTTTCACCAACTAAACTACCTCCAACAAGTGAATCATACCAATATATCCATCCATCACCTAGTGCTGAAACTTGACCAAAATCACCCACAAAGCAAATAGTGTCACCTTCTGTAACAGCATCTGCAGGAGTGGTATAATTTTCAGCAACAAAATTCAGAACATTATCAGTTGCGTCAGCATCTATAGCTAATATACATTCAAAGTCTATATCATATATCCCATCCATACTCATGTCCGCAGTAGCGGTAAAGGTATGTCTTAGAGTATCACCAATATTTACAAATTGGATAATAGAGTCAAGAACTGGAGCTCCACCATTTATAGAATAGCTAAGTTTAAAATTGGCTTGATCAACTAAACCATTATTTACAACCCATAATTCAATTGGTTCTGTAGTTGTTAATTCACAATCAGAATTAACAGCAGCAGCAATTATTGCAAGGTCATTAGGAACAGCTTCCCTTACACCAAACTCATCAATTGCCATATCGCCAGCCCATACCGCTCCAAGAGAGTTAGAGTCTAATATTCCAGTAATTTTGAATTTGACACGGTTTGATGTAGAGCTAAATGTTACTCTTTCTTGAACCCATAAGTCACCATGATCTCCAGACTTCGAGAATATAGTTGTAGGCACTGTATCATTCTCACCTTGTATTTCAACTGTTAAAGATCCTGTTGACTCACCATACATGTGACTGAAGAACCTTAATTCAGGATTGGTTAATGAACTTATGTCAATAAAATTAGAATACATTATTGCATTGTCACCATGTTGTGCGGGTAAAGAAGATTCAATATACATGTAGTGACCGCCGCCAATTACATCATCTGAAGGACCAGTTCCTGGAGAAAAAGTTGCAAAACTATTTCTAGTCCAATCTAAAGCGTCTTCGCCGTCAGCAGAATCAGGCTGTGACCAACAATTAGGGAAATTAATATCAAATCCTTCAGTAAATGGAGCAGCAGTTGTTCCTAGTGTAAGAACTAGAGTAACTGTACTATCGCAGCCACTTGCTGATGTGTAATTATTTGTGTAATCTCCACTTGCAGTGTAACTAACACCATCCCAAACATACTCATCACAACTAAATACTGTAACTGACTGGTTGCTTGAAGAGTTGATAGTTAATACAAGATTCACAGTACTATCGCATCCAGTACTAGTTTGGAATACACCAGAGTAAACACCACTTGTAGTGTACGTCATACCGTTCCAGTTATAAGAATCACATGCTACTTCAGTTAAAGTATTACTAACTGAGCTATTTATAGTTAAGTTCAAATTAGCAGTACTATCACAACCAGTAGAAGAGGTTAATCCAGTTTGGCTATAAGTACCGGAAGTAAAGTACGTTAACCCACCCCAATCATAAGAATCACATGCTGTAACAACGTCATTTGAAGATACAAATGTAGAAATTGTTAAGTCTAGGGTATCATATTGGTTACATCCAAATAAATTGGTTCCTGTAACACTATATATTCCACTAGAATCAAGTAAGTTACCTTTCCAAAAGTATGAATTACAAGAAGTAGTAGTTAATAAAGAGCTACTAGAAGTGTTCACAGTTAAAGAAAGATTTACAGTACTATCGCAATTATCAGAATTTGTAGTTACAAAAGTATAATTTCCAGAAGAAGTGTAGGTGTTTCCTTGCCAGACATAACTATCACATTCAGTCGCCGTCTCTGTAATGGTACTACTATTATTAATAGTTAAATTAATAGTTGCAATACTATCACAACCTGATACATTGGTAGTAAAGTAATCATAGGTCCCAGAACTAAAATAAGTTATTCCATTCCAAGAAGAAGAATCACATGCTGTTAAATTAGAAGAGCTAGAATTCGAATAATTTACTGTTAGGTATAAAGAATCTGTACAACCAACACCTTGATATTCATAGTTACCACTTGTTGTGTACGTATTTCCATTCCAAGGGAAAGAATCACAAACAACTTGAGTATTAACACTTCCTGTTGTAGTAATTATTAAAACTAACGTGTCATATTGTGGACAATTAGCAGAATTTGTAGTAGTATCAAAATAGGTACCGCTTGATGTATATGTATTACCATTCCAATCATAACTATTACACGCTGTATTAGTTAATGACGAACTAGAAGACGAGTTTAAAGTTAAAACAAGATTAGCAGTACTATCACAACTATTTGAACCTGGCGAAGCATTAAAAGAATAATTTCCAGAAGATGTGTAGGTTGTCCCATTCCAAATTGCTGAATCACAAGCTGTCACAGTTTCTGTACCAATAGTACTATTAATTATTGTTAAATCAAGTGTAACTAAACTATCGCAACCATTAATCGACTGATATAAAGAATCAGAAGTTGTAGATGAAGTATAAGTATTTCCATTAACTAACCAGGTATAAGTATCACAAGCAGTTACTGAAATTGTATCATTATATTCTGGATTTATGGTTAATACCAAAGTATCAATTTGTGAACAACCAGCAGAGTTAGTATCAGAATTTATATAAACTCCACTGGAATCGTAAGTAGTTTGAGATATTGACCAATCATAAGAACCACATTCAGTAACTAAAATTGAAGACGAACCAGAATAATTCACTGTTAAAGTAAGGGTTGCAGTACTATCACAGCCGTTAGAATTTGTAGTTAAAAAAGTATAGTTTCCAGTCGTATTATATGTAGTCCCGTTCCATACATAAGAATCACATTCTGTAGCAGTTTCAGTTGACACAGAGCTATTATTAATAGTTAAATTAAGTGTTATAATACTATCACATCCTGCAGACGTCTGTGCAGTGTAAGTGGCAATATTATTATCTGAAGTATATGTGTTTCCGTACCATACAAAACTATCACAAGCAGTTACTGTTTCAATAACAGAATATGAAGTTGTAAAAGCAAGATTTAAAATAAAAGTACTATCAGCATCTGCAACATTTACAGCAGGGCTAAATACAGTCAAGTTTGTATCTGAAGAGTAAGTAGTTCCATTAACTGACCATGAGTAAGTTGGATTACAAGAAGTTTCATTTTGAGTAATTGTTTTACTTACATATTCATCGATAGTTACATCATCTACAAACAAATAGTATTGATTTGTTGAAGTTGAGTGAATAGAAACATATATGTTCTGTCCAATGTATGATGATAAATCATACTGGTAGTAAGAATATCCTCCAGAAGCAACTTCGCTTGAAATAGTATCTGTAAAATCAGCAGCAGCTTTTCCAGTTGTAGAAACTAAAACATCAAATGATTCAGGGTAATTAAAGTAGTCCGTAGCATTAAAACTAAACCTAGAAGAATTTGAAGTTACTGAAAATTTAGGAGAAATCAGGTGATCATCATGAGCACTAGATTGGTACTGTATACCAGCAGCTATAGTTCCACCAAGACCTTGTGCTGTATATGCTCCCCAACTGTTACCACCATTAACATCAACTGTTGACCAACAACCAAATCCATTTTCAAATCCCATGGTGTATGGGAATGTGGTTAATATACTACACTCTGTGGTGAATGTAAAAGGACCAGTCCAACCACTAGTTGTCCCCGATCCGCAATCTGCTTGCACATAAACATCGTATTGAGTATTTGGTGTTAACCCAGTTAATGAAATATTAGCTGAAGATAGGGCAGAAATAGTACCAGTTCCTTGAGAAAATCCTGCTGTACCGTATTCAAAATTCCAGGCAGTTTCAGTTCCACCTGCAGTCCATGAAATATCAGCAGTAGTATCTGTCAAGTTTGATGCAGTTAATAAAGTTGGATTTGCACATGCAGGAGGAGCAGCACAAGATGCAGAGAAAACAAATGGAGTTCCAGTAACAGAACCATCTGAGATAACGTAAAAAGAAATTTCACCAGTAGTAGACTCAAAAATACCTCCGTTAACAGATGTAATAGAACCATCACCAGTTGCAATTGTATTTCCATTTCCGTTAGCAGCATCATTAACGTACCAGTAATCATAATTAGTCTCAGAAGAACCTGCTGTAAATGTTAAAGTGATGTAATCACCTGGTGTATTTGCAACAAACCCTTTTAAACTAGATGCAAGTGTACTGTTGCTAGAATAGCTGTAAGTTACGCTTGAAGAACAGTCGCCCGGACCTGGAATTGTAAATGAATAAGGACCATTCCATGTACTAGTTAAACCTCTTCCACAGTCTGCTTGTACGTAAAAATCGTATTCTGTTAATGCAGTTAGTCCTGTTAGAGAGGCTGTAGTTGCAGATAAAGGTAAAGAAGTACCAGAACCTTGTGTAAACCCATCAGGACCGTACTCAATATTCCAAGCAGTTTCTGTACCGCCTGCAGTCCAAGAAATATCTACTGAACTATTAGTAAGATTAGCTGTAGTAAGTGAAGTTGGAGCAACACAAGCAGGAGCTTCTCTAATTTCAAAATTATCAATTGCTATATCTCCAGAGAAAGATGCTCCTCTTGAACCTGTTATTCTAAACAAAACTGTTCCACTGTAGCTTGAAAGATCGACAAATTCTTCATTCCATTGATTACCTTGATCTCCAGATTTAGTAAATACTTGAGTGAAAGTTACACCCGCATCTGTAGAAATATCAACAGTCAAGGTATTAATTGTTCCACCATACATGTGAGAGTAAAATCTTAGCTGAGGAACAGTTAGAGCTGACAAATCAATTGCTTTTGATAATAACACAGCAGAATCTCCGTTAGCCCCTGAAGAAGTTTCTATATACATATAGTTTCCACCTGATGTAATATCATCTGATGGTCCAGTAGAACTAGATGGAGTACCATTAGCGTCTAATGTCCAGTTAAAATTATCTGTAGTAGATTGAGACCAACATAGAGGAAAACCTGCATCAAAGTTTTCTAAATATGGTGCAGCAGCAGCTGCACAAGCTGTTGTAAAAGTATAAGGACCCACCCAAGAAGAAGTAGAACCACTTCCACAATCTGCTCTTACATAAACATCGTACTGTGTTTGTGCTGTTAACCCAGTTAATGAAGTATTAGCTGAAGAAATAGCAGAAGTAGTACCAGACCCTTGAGTATAACCAAAAGGACCATATTCAACTTCCCAAGCGGTTTCAGTACCATTCACAGTCCATAAAAGATTAGCACTTGTAGCTGTTATGGCAGAAGATGTTAAAGCAGTTGGTGCTAAACAATTAGGTGCAGAAATACATATATTATCTATTAAGGCTCGGTCACCAGGGTAAGCAGTACTGTAAGCAGGAGAATATTTACCAGCATGTTCTAATTTTAGATTAAAATTAGTTCCAGCATAAGCGCTTAAATCATAAGATTGATTTACAAAAGGATCTGTATTTGATATTGGATTTATTGATGCTCCAATTTGAGTTCCGTTTACAGTTACTCTAAACCATGAATATTTAGGACCAAATGTATATGTTTGTCTTAAATCAAATGTTAAAATCACAACACTTTCCGCTGTTGCATCAACATTAAATGCAATATTTGAGTGCGTAGTAACATTTGTTCCCCAGGCTTGTGCTTCAGTTGTACTAGAAGAACCACCAGTCCATGCACCTGGTACAAATGCATCCGGACCAGTTAATTGAACACCGTATGCTGAAGAATTAGCAGCAGCACCTGCAATAACTGTAGCACTTGCATTAGCAGCAGCATTTAAAGCTGTAGAGGCACCTGGCGAACCAGTTTCAAAATCTTCACAAGTTGGAATACTTGTGGGTGAAGGAGATGTTGTAAATGAAGAAGGTGCAGACCATGTTGAAAGTCCAGCAGCACCGCAATCGTTTTGTACATAAAAGTCATATTGTGTGTTAGGACTTAAACCACTTAAAGATGTACTTCCACTAGTAGAAGAATATACTGAATTACCATTAGCTGACATTGCATCAAATCCAAATTGATCACTATCAAACTGAATTTTAACATATCGATTAAAACTAACTGCAGCTGCAGTAAACGTATTAAGACCTAAAACCAACGCTTGACCAGTTCCATTTGGCTGAAAAGCAGCGCCACCATTAGCTGTTTGTTTAATAAGTCTAAAATTAGCTCCTCCTGTAGGTAGGCTAGTAACATTAATAGAAAAAGATTGAGCGGCTTGCGACGCAGCTCCATCGGAAGTTGTTACTATAGAATAAACATAAGGCCAAGCAGCTGGTCCTGATGTGAACAGTGAACTTTGAGCGCTTATTGTAGTCTCATCAAGGGAAGCTGTAACAGTAGTTCCTGACCCTTGTATGAAATTATTAGGGCCATATTCTACATTAAAATTAGAGGAATTAGAAGCTGTCCAAGAAAGATCTGCAGTTCCAGCAGTTATATTTGAAGAGGACAAACCTGAGGCAGCAAAACAACTAGGTGTTTCGTGAACATCTATGTCATCAATAGCAATGTCATCATAATAAGCTGAACTTATAGATTGTTCAGAGAAACCAAATCTTAATTGAACTGTAGAACTGTAAGCAGATAAACTAATAGTTTTTTGCTCCCAACCAGCAGTATTACCAGTGTAAGAACCAATAGTATCCCAACTAGAACCTCCATTTGCTTCTACAGTTAATGTAGAAGAATACCCAGTACCTTCTTCATCACTTATAAGGTAAAAAGTTAATTCAGGATTAGTTAAAGAAGAAACATCAATTATTGGGGATTCAAGTAAAGAGCTTCCGCCAGCACCTGAATAACCCGAAGCATCAATTACAGCATAGTGTCCGCCACTAAATGTAGAACCTGACAAGTTCCCCAAATTACCAACATGGTTAGGACCTGAAGTGTTAAAAAGCCAATTTTCACCACCAGACATTGACCAACAATTAGGAAGTGTAGAACTAAATCCCTCAGAAAAAGGCACACCAGCAGATCCGCATGGAGTTGTAAAGCTAAGTGGCCCAGTAAAGGTAGAGGTACTACCACTTCCGCAATCACCCTGAACATAGACATCGTATGTTGTAGCTGATGTTAATCCTGACAGTAAAGTAGAATTAGACGAATAAACTGAAGTTCCATTTACTGAAATCGCATCGAATTCAAATTGATCGTTATTAAACTGAATTTTAACGTATCTATTAAATGAAACCGCTCCAGCATTAAATGTATTCGGACCTAAAACTAACGCTTGTCCAGTTGCTGCAGGCGTGAAAGCAGCGCCACCGTTAGCAGTAGACTTAATAAGTCTAGCTTTAGCACCTCCAGCGGGCAAACTTGTTACATTTATAGTGTATGTTTGAGCCGCTTGTGAAGCAGCACCATCTGTTGTTATTACAAGTGGATGAATATATGACCAAGTTGCGTTGGCTCCACCAACAAATAATGAGTTAGGATTATTAGCAATTTTACCGATAGCACTAAATGTAGATGAAGTACCAGCTCCCTGACTAAAACCAGTTGGGCCATATTCTAAATTATATGAAATTTCACTTCCAGAAGGTGTCCAAGAAATATCAGCGCTATTAGTAGTTAAATTTGATGCTGCAAGACTAGTTGCAGGACTACAAGATTCAGAAAGAAAAGTAATATTAGGATATGAGGTTCTCCCATTATTGACTCCTGCAAAAGCTGTATGAGCAGTAGCAGGATCAGGGTTAGTGCCATCACTACGATAAGCTACTGCCCTATAGTCACCATTACCGGATCCAGTACAATAAAAATCATGTGATCCAGAGTCATAGCCTGGTTTATTTTGATCTACTGCTATAATTATATTTCCACTACCAGTATATTGAAAAGGAGAAGAAAAATCAATACGAACAACCCCATTGTTGATAGTAACTTGGCCATTAAAAACTTGAGTAAAAGTTGAAATTTCCTCGAAATTTTGAGAGTTGAAATCAGCAAAAGTGGTAGGAACTTCTTTAATCCAAACATCCCATAAGTCGGAATTTGCTAGTGTAGTATTAGCTGTAGCATAAAATTTAACACCTGTTATTGGACCACTTGCACCACCTATTTCAGATGCCAGGTATAAAGATTGACTGTAAGTGTAACCGTAATAAGGCTCAACAGGTATAGCTTGACCAGTAACAGTTCCAGAACCTATATCAATGGATTCCTGTTCAGAAATAAAAGTAATATTAGGATATGAGGTTCTCCCATTATTGACTCCTGCAAAAGCTGTATGAGCAGTAGCAGGATCAGGGTTAGTGCCATCACTACGATAAGCTACTGCCCTATAGTCACCATTACCGGATCCAGTACAATAAAAATCATGTGTTCCAGAGTCATAGCCTGGTCTATTTTGATCTACTGCTATAATAATATTTCCGGTACCTGAGTATGTAAAAGGTGTAGAAAATTCAATACGCACAACCCCATTGTTGATAGTAACTTGGCCACTAAAGACTTGAGTAAAAGTTGAAATTTCCTCGAAATTTTGAGAGTTGAAATCAGCAAAAGTGGTAGGAACTTCTTTAATCCAAACATCCCATAAGTCGGAACTGGCTAGTGTAGTATTAGCTGTAGCATAAAATTGGACAGCTGTTATTGGGTCAATTGCACCACCTATTTCAGAAGCCAGATATATCGATTGGCTATAAGTATAACCATAATAGGGCTCAATAGGAATAGCTTGACCAGTAACAGTTCCAGTACCTATATTAACTGAACTGGCGAGTTGAGAATTGACATTAAATGTATTTGATATAAGAATTGAGCTAAATAATAATGTTAGTGAGAAGTATAATTTTTTCATATTTAGTAATTTGTTGTTTTGTAGATCTGTTGTTTTGTAGATCTAAGGTTAAAATTTATTATGTTATTAACACTGTAATGTTCAAACATACGTTATAAAAAATTAAAATAAAAGTAATTTATAGTAAAAATTAACAGATTTTTGGCATTTAAATATTTGTTCACAAGAAATATTATTTACAATTTAATCACTACATAGCTCTTTTTTTTAGAATAAAATTCTTACATTAATTAAAATACTTATGAATAATTCTTTAGATTTTAAAAATAAAAATATTTTAATTGGAGGCTCTACCAACGGAATTGGCTGGGCAGCTGCTGAATTATTTGCTGAAAATGGTGGGAATATTACCCTAATTGCAAGAAATGAAAACTTAGCAATTGATCGTTTGGCAGAACTAGACAACGATGGAGAGCAATTACATAACTATATAATAGCCGATTTTAGTAAACCCAAAGAACTAGAACAACAATTAAAAGATTTTGTGACCAAAAATTCTATTGAATATGATGTGATTATAAACAATACTGGCGGTCCACCTTCTGGAGAACTGGCAAAAGCAACCACTGAAGATTTATTAAGCGCTTTTAACCTACACCTAATTTCTTACCATAAAATTCTTGGTGTTTTGCTAGCTGGAATGAAAAATAAAGAAAGCGGTAGAATAATTAATATTATATCCACTTCGGTAAAACAACCCCTTAATGGACTGGGCGTTTCCAACACAATAAGAGGAGCAGTTGCCAATTGGGCAAAAACACTAGCTAACGAATTAGGACCATATAATATAACTGTAAACAATGTTCTTCCAGGTGCGACCAACACAGGAAGATTAAAAGAAATAATAAAAAATAAAGCTACTAAGCTTAACCTTACTGAAAAGGAAATTGAAAATCAAATGGCTAGCCAAGTTCCACTAAAAAGAATTGCTGAGCCCATTGAAGTAGCTAACGCAGTAGTATTTCTTGCGTCTAATAAAGCAAGCTATATAAGTGGAGTAAATTTACCCGTAGATGGTGGAAGAACCAAATGCTTGTAATTATAATAAGAGCTTAAAACCCCTACCGTGAACATTGATGATTTGAATTTGATCGTCTTGTCTTAAATATTTTCGAAGCTTGGCAATATACACATCCATACTTCTGCCATTAAAATAATTATCATCTCCCCAAATAGCCTTTAAAGCATGGTTTCGATCCAAGATGTTATTTTTGTTTTTATATAATAAGGTTAGTAAGTCCGACTCTTTAGTAGTAAGAGTAACAGAAAAATCTCCCATTGAAAGAATTTGCATCTTTGGATTAAAAGTAAGTTTACCAATTTCTAAATCGTCAAAATAAGAATCGGAATCAGTAGATACCCGTTTTAATATTGCATTTATACGAGCGACTAATTCATCCATATTAAATGGCTTTGTTAAATAGTCGTCTCCACCAATTTCAAAACCTTTTAAAGTATCTTCTTTCATAGATTTTGCCGTAAGAAAAATAATTGGAATGTTTTTATCTATTCCCCTAATATCTTTAGCAGTACTAAAACCATCTTTAACAGGCATCATAACATCTAAAATAACTAGATCATATTCGTTTTTCACAAATGACTGGTAACCCAATTCTCCATTTTCTTCCCAATGACAATTAAAACCTTTAGCCATTAAATATTGTGAGGTTATTGATCCAAGATTAGCATCATCCTCCACCAACAAAATTTTTATCTCTTTATTCATGATGATAGTATTTTAGAAGATTTTAAATTTATTATAAAAGTACTCCCCAAACCTAATTTGCTTTCTACCATTATATTCCCATCGTGCAAAGCAATAATTGATTTTACATAACTAAGACCTAAACCAAACCCCTTTACGTTATGAACATCTCCAGTAGGTACTCTAAATAATTTTTCAAATATTTTTTTATGGTTATCCTTTGCAATTCCTATGCCATTGTCATTGACCCTAATCACAATTCCACCAATAACATCTCTAGTTGATATAGTAACAACGGGAGATTTAATAGTATATTTTAATGAGTTGTCTAATAAATTATGAATTAAGTTTGTGATGTGAAGTTTATCGGCTTCAATAATTTTATTTTGAGCCAAAAAGTCAGCTTTTATTATACCGCTTCTATTATTAAAAGATATTTCAATAGATTTTATGGCTTTGTTAATCACATCTTCAATATTAAAAATTTCTAACTTTAATACAGGATTGCCTTTTTGGGAAACAGAACTTTCTAAGACGGTTTCTACTAATTTGCCAAGTCTTTCATTTTCAGATTTAATAGTTTTTAAAAACTTGTCCTTACTCGACTTTTCTAATTTTATATTTTTATCTGCCAAAGCTTCACATGCAAGACCAATAGTTGCAATAGGAGTTTTAAGCTCGTGAGTCATATTATTAATAAAATCTGTTTTAATTCGAGTATTTTTCTTTTGGTTTTGAATAATCTTTATACTGTAAATAAAGGTTCCCAAAATAATTAGTATTAAAATTATAGATATAATGAAAATATGACTGAAAGATTTGGTGATTGATCGTTCTAATTTTAAAATATAGAGTGTGAAAATTCTCTTTTCGGTAAACAATTCGTCATTTAAAAATTCAACTGAGTAACTACTTGATTTTTCTAATATAGAGTTGTCTATATTTTCAAAATTAGAGAGAAATAATAAACCATCTTCCCCTGTAATACTATAGTGAAATTCGTTTTTAATTCCATGCTTATTTAAAGAATTTTTAATAGTTAATAAAACTTCTTTTTCTTTTATAACTTTGTCTACATTGATGTTAATATTTAAAGCAAAATGCTTATTAATGATTCCCAAAATTTCTTTTCTTTTTTGAGAAATAGATTTATTAGAAATTGAATTTATTTCCTTTTTTAGACTGTCTAAAATTTGAGTTCTATTTGTAGAGTTTTTTTGAATTGATAAAACGCCAGCATTCCCCAAATTAGGATTAAAATAATCCGATTCATTTAATATTTTTTCTCGAAGCTCATCTCCAATTTCCTTAACACAAATTTCAAATAAATTATGAAAGTTGTTTTTTTTTTCGTCGAATGTGTTTTTAGCCCAATACAATTGAACGACTAAAAATCCTAAAAGAGCAAAACTGCTTAGAAAAATAATTATTTGAATATATCTATTGTCTTTTTTCAATATTTGAATTTACAATGGGATATTACCATGTTTCTTTTTAATAGGAGATACTTTTTTATTTTCAGAAATTTTAAATGCTTTTATTAGTTTTTCGCGAGTGTCTGAAGGTAAAATCACTTCGTCGACATATCCCCTAGAAGCTGCATTGTATGGATTGGCAAACATTGATGCATACTCCTCTTGTTTTTCCTTTAGTTTTTTGTCCGGATCTTTAGCACTGCTGATTTCTTTTTTAAATATTATTTCTGCCGCACCTTTTGCACCCATCACTGCAATTTCTGCTGTAGGCCAAGCGAAATTCATGTCTGCCCCAATATGTTTAGAATTCATTACATCATACGCACCCCCATATGCTTTTCGAGTGATTACTGTTATTCTGGGAACAGTAGCTTCGCAAAATGCATATAATAATTTGGCTCCATTGGAAATAATTCCGTTCCATTCTTGATCCGTTCCAGGAAGAAACCCTGGAACATCTTCCAAAACAAGTAAAGGAATATTGAAAGCATCACAAAACCTTACAAATCTTGCTCCCTTCACAGAAGCATCTACATCTAAAACTCCGGCCATTACAGAAGGTTGATTGGCAACAACTCCAATAGATCTGCCAGCTAATCGCGAAAATCCAACCACAATATTTTCAGCAAACTCTTTATGAACTTCAAAAAAACTATCTGGATCGGAGAGTTGAGTAATAACTTCTCTAATTTCATAAGGTTGGTTGGGGTTCTCGGGGACTACAGAATTTAATTTTATCCTCTTTTCGTCTTTAAATTCATAATGTAAATTTTCTGGAATTTCTTCGCAATTTTGTGGAATGTAAGAAATTAGTTTTTTTAAATTTTTAATTGTTTCTAATTCGTTTTCACAAGCAAAATGAGTAACCCCCGATTTAATCATATGGGTGTCTGCCCCTCCTAATTCTTCTGCGGAAACCTCTTCATTGGTCACAGTTTTCACAACATTTGGACCAGTAACAAACATGTAAGAACTGTTTTTGGTCATTAATATAAAATCTGTAAGAGCTGGAGAATATACAGCTCCACCAGCACAAGGGCCCATAATGGCAGATAACTGAGGAACTAATCCCGATGCTTTGGTGTTATTATAAAATATATCTGCATAACCTCCCAAAGAAACGACCCCTTCTTGAATTCGTGCACCTCCAGAATCGTTTAATCCAATAATAGGAACTCCGTTTTTCATGGCTAGCTCCATTATTTTACAGATTTTTTCAGCATGAGCTTCTGCTAATGAACCTCCTAAAACTGTGAAATCTTGAGAATAAACATAAATTAACCTTCCATTTACAGTACCGTAGCCAGTAACTACACCGTCTCCCAAAAATTTTGTTTTATCAAGTCCAAAATTGGTAGATCTGTGGGTTACCAAACCGCCAATTTCTTCAAAACTATTGGTGTCTAATAAAATCTCTAGCCTCTCCCTAGCAGTTAATTTTCCTTTATTATGCTGAGCATCTATTCTTTTTTTTCCGCCGCCTAACTTAGATTCAGCTATTTTGTTTTCTAACTCTTTATTGCTCATACTAATTCATTAAATCTTCAATTTCTTCTGCGTTAATTGGAATATTTTCCATTAAGTTTTTAGGTGATCCACTTTTTTGAATAACCACATCGTCTTCAATTCGAATTCCTAATCCTTCTTTTGGAATATAAATTCCAGGTTCAACAGTGAAAACCATATTTTGTTCAATTGGCTTTGTCCACGAACCAACATCATGGGTATCTAAACCAATGTAATGTGAAGTGCCGTGCATAAAATATTTTTTGTATGCAGGCCAGTTCTTATCTTGTTTCTTTACATCATTTAAAGAAATAAGTTTAAGCTTTATTAATTGCTCTTGCATTAATTCTCCAACATTTTTATGGTAGTCATCTAATAAAACCCCAGGAACTAAAAGTTTTGTAGCTTCATTCTTAACATGTAAAACAGAATTGTAAACCTCTTTTTGTCTTTTAGTAAATCGTCCATTAACTGGAACACACCTTGTTAAATCTGACGAGTAATTAGCATATTCTGCACCAAAATCCATTAAAATTACATCTCCATCATTGCAGGGTTTATTATTTTCTATATAATGTAGTACACATGCAGAACTTCCTGACGCTATTATTGGAGTATAAGCAAACCCCTTAGATCGATTAGATAAAAATTCGTGCATTAATTCTGCCTCAATTTCAAATTCCATTTTACCTTTTTTTAAAAAGCCTAAGATTCTTCTAAATCCTTTTTCTGTAATATCACAAGCTTTTTGCATAAGCTCTAATTCAATAGAATCCTTTACAGAACGAACCTTATGCATAATTGGAGCAGAACGTAAAATTGAATGATTAGAAAAATCTTCTTTGAATTTTTTTACAAAACGATCTTCTCGAGTTTCCATTTCACCACTTTTTCTTAAGTGTTCGTTGCTATTTAAATAAACGTGATTGCTTTCCATTACAAGCGCTCTAAAAATAGTATCAAACTGGTCCAGCCAATATATAGTTTGAATTCCAGAAACTTCAGCAGCTCTTTCTTTAGTTAATTTTTCACCCTCCCAAACTGCTATATGTTCATTAGTTTCTTTAAGAAATAAAATTTCTCTGTGAGATTTTTTCTTGCAATCTGGAAATAGGACTAATATACTTTCCTCCTGGTCAACGCCAGAAAGGTGAAAAATATCTCGGTGCTGAACAAAAGGCAGTGTACTATCGGCACCTGTATTGAAGATGTCGTTAGAGTTAAAAACAGCTAAACTATCCTTGTTTAAGAACTTTGTAAATCTCGACCGATTATTGATAAACAATTGACAATTTATAGAATGATATTTCATATTTTGAATATATATTTTGAAAGTAAAAATAGCAATAATTAAGGGATTGTTTAACGTAAAAATAAATTTAGACTATTGAACGAAGATTTTTTTTAAAAATAGTTTAAAGCAATGACAAAATGATGACAAATAATTTGCTCATAATTACTGATTTTTGTAAATAATAAAACTTATTGAATTCTATCCAAATCATAGCCTTTACACACCGTCAATTTAATTTTGAAGAAATTGGCCTTTTTCATTTAGATGATAATCGAAGGATAGAAAGGCTTGCACAATTAAAAACGACTTTAAAAATTGATGAATTAATGTATCTCTCTACATGTAATAGAGTAGAATTTATTATTAGTAAAGAAAAAAAAATTGACAAGCCATTTATTAAAAGACTAGTAAGTAATTTTTTAAAAAAAGAGGACATAAATTTATCAGAAGATTTTGTAAATAAAGCTGAGGTTTTTAGTAACAAAAAAGCCATTCATCATATGTTTTCTGTAGCATCATCTATTGATTCCTTAGTCGTAGGAGAAAGAGAGATAATTACTCAAGTTAGAAAAGCTTTTGAAGAATGTAGAGATAATAATTTATGTGGAGATTTGGTGAGAGTCTTAGTTCAAATGACTATCTCAACAGCCAAAAAAGTATATACAGAAAGTGATATTGGAACTAGGCCCGTGTCAATTGTTTCTTTAGCTTTTTTAGAGCTAAAAAAATTCATTTCAAAAAGACCAAAGAAAATACTAATTATTGGCGCTGGAAAAACTATCGCATCAATGTTGAAATTTATTAGTAAAAATCAACATCATCAATACATGATTTATAACAGATCAAAAGAAAAAGCTGAAAATTTAATTCACCAATTAAGTTTAGATGCTAAAGCTTATTCCCTTGATCAACTTGATAATAAGCCAATAGATTTTGACTTTATAGTAAGCTGCACAGGGTCCAAAGAGATTATATTAACTGAAGAAAAGTTCAATAAAATTAATCCAAATCATAAAAAATCTATTATTGTAGACCTTGCTGTACCTAAAGATTGTGATAATAAAATAACAAACAATCCAAGTGTTAAACTTATTAATGTCGATCAGCTTAAAGTGAGAGCCGAGGAAAATTTAAAGGCTAGAGGCGAAGAAGTTAAAAGATGTTTAGATATTATTGAAAAACAAATTATTAAATATTATATTTCCGAGAAGGAAAGAAAACTTGAAAGAGCACTGAGCTCTGTACCCAAAAGTATAAAAGGAATAAGACAAAAAGCCTTTAGAGAAGTTTTTGCCAAAGAGTTGGAAGCCCTAGACCCGGGAGCTATTGAAGTTGTGAACAGTTTAGTAGATTATATAGAGAAAAAATACATAAGTGTTCCAATGAAAATGGCAAGAGAAATTCTTCTTAAAGAAACAACTAAGTAATTTTTGCAAGTCAAACAAACAATAATAGGATCGAGAGGAAGCGAGCTCGCGCTTTGGCAAGCGAATCATATTAAATCTAAATTGCTTAAACTTGGATTAGACCCAGTAATAAAAGTCATTAAAACTAAAGGAGATAAATTCCAGGATTTAAGTTTTGATAAAATTGAAGGAAAAGGTTTTTTCACCAAAGAAATTGAAAATTCTCTTCTCAACAAAAATATTGATTTAGCTGTTCACTCTCTAAAAGATCTTGAAACAGAGCAGCCAAAAGGACTTTGTATAGCAGCAGTCCCAAAAAGAGAAGATCCCGCAGACACACTTTTAATTAATTTTAAATCGGTTGATAAATCTAAACCTTTAGAGGTTGTTAAAAACTCAATAATTGGAACTTCATCAGCTAGAAGAAAAAACCAGTTGCTTTTATTTAGAGAGGATGTAACAATTAAAGATTTAAGAGGAAACGTACCAACAAGAATAAACAAGTTAAGAAATGGTGATTACGATGCAATTGTTTTGGCTAGAGCCGGTTTAAACAGGCTTGAAATAGATCTTTCAGAATTTTACGCAATCGATCTTCCTACTAATTATTTTATTCCTGCTCCTGCTCAGGGAGCTTTAGGGATTCAAATGAGAGATGAGGACACAAAACTTAAAGAATTACTTTTAAAAATAAATGACAATAACAGCTTTGAAAATGTTGATTTTGAGAGAAAAATTCTAAAAGGTATTGGAGGAGGGTGTCATTCGCCCTTTGGAGCTTTTTCAAAAATTTCACAAGATGGCACAAGAAATACATGGATTAGTTTTGCTGAAAATGCTAATCAAATACCTATAAGATTTATTAGCAAATCAAACAATTTTGAATTGATAGTAAGAAAGGTTCAATCTAAAATTATACCATCTTCAATATGGATATCTAGAGCACTCAAAGAAGACAGTGTTTTTAGAAAATTAATCAAGAAAATTAATCATAAAATAACAGACGAATCCTTGATTAAACTGGATTCGAAAAATATAAATTCGCTCCCAGATTGTGACTGGATTTTCTTAAATTCTGCTTTTGCTTTAGATTCTATTTTACATTTAAAAACTGATTTTTATATGAAGAAAATTGCCGCTTTTGGCCCTGCAACAGCAAAACATATTCAAAAAAATGGCCTTAATGTGGATTTCATAGGATTAGGTTCACCTGTAGAAGTAGCAGAGAAATTTGATTCTATAATTAGCTCAAAAGAACTTGTTTTTATACCCTCTTCTAATAAATCTTTAGGGACAGTTCAAGGGATTTTAAAAGAAAGCAATAAAAAGCTATTAGAAACTTACACAACAATATTGATTGATAAAAAGTTAAAAGATCATGATTTATTAGTATTTACGAGTCCTAGTAATGTTGAGGCATTTTTAAAGTCAAATAAAATTAGTGATCAAAAAGTGATTAGTATCGGACCAAGTACTACTAGTGCACTTAAAAATGCGGGAATTATTAATGTGTTTGAATCTTTTGAAAGTTCTGAATTAGCGCTTGCAGATACAGTTTTATCATTAATATAATAGTTTGAATTATTTAGGACATTTGGTTTTGTCAGGAAGTGATCCACAGATACTTTTTGGAAATTTTATTGCGGATTCTATTAAGGGTAAATCATATTTGAAATGGCCAATAAAGATTCAAAAAGGAATACTTCTTCATCGTTTTATTGACGACTTCACAGATTCTAATATTCACTATCTAAAAGGTAAAAGAAGGTTTTACAAGGAATTCCCTAAAATGGGGGGTGTAATTACAGATATTCTTTATGATTATTTATTATGGAAATACGAGCTGAAATACCAAAAGCTAAATTTAGATAATGAAATTAACCGCTATTATTCTATTTTAAATAGTTTTGAAAATGACATGCCTGAAAATATTAGATATATGTATGGCTATATGAAAAAAGACGATTGGCTGAATAATTATAAATACGAAATTGGAATTAAAAAAGCGCTTCATGGAATTGGTAAAAGGATAAATTATTCTAATGACTTAGAAAAAAGTTTTGAAATATTGAATGCATCTATTTTAGAGTTTGAATTAGAGTTTGAATTATTTTTTAATGAAATAAAAGAAAAAACTTCTTCTTTTTTTGTAGTTTAATATCCTAAAATTTTGAAGATGGATATTAAACAACCTTTTAATTTATTTCAGTGGATTGAGAAAAATCGTCATTTATTAAAACCCCCAGTGGGAAATAAGAATCTCTATGTTGAAGCTGGAGATTACATTGTGATGATTGTTGCTGGACCTAATGCTAGAAAAGATTATCACTATAATGAAACTGAAGAATTATTTTTTCAGTTAGAAGGAGATATTATTGTAAAAACACAACAAGAAGGAAAATTAGTTAATTATGAAATTAAAGAAAATGAAATATTTCTATTGCCTGCAAAAATTCCCCACTCTCCTGTAAGGTCAGAAGGTTCAATTGGCTTAGTAATTGAGAGAAAAAGAAGTAAAGAACACAAAGATGGATTGATGTGGTTTTCTGAGACTGCTAACGAGCTATTATACGAAGAATATTTTCAACTAAATAATATAGAAAAAGACTTTTTAGCAGTTTTTAAAAGATTTTATTCAAATGAGAAATTGAGAACTTGCCCAAAAACCGGAGAAATAATGGAAGTGGATAAAAGATATATAGATTAATTACTCAATTAAATTAACATGTCCATTAATAGACTTAAAATTATTATTAAAGTCTAGAAATTCTATGACCCAAACATAGCTATCAATTTTACATTTATTACCAGCATATTTCCCGTCCCAAAAAGCATTTATTTCTGATGCTCTGTATATTTCTTCTCCCCATCTATTATAGATCCATAATTTAAAATCTTTGATATTTTCACCTTTTATTTCAAATTTATCGTTGTTGCCATCAGCATTTGGCGTAAAAGTATTAGGAACAAAAATACTTCCGTCAATGTTAATTTCTACAGTATCTGAGTTTTTACAACCAACAGAATCGGTAACATTTAAAACATATAAAGTTGTTTCTTCAGGATTTATTTGAGGATTTAGACAAGTATTACAAGAAATCCAAGAGTTAGATTCCCAATAAAAGTTACTTACGTTTGTTGAGCCATTTAAGTTTAAAGATTCCCCATACTCCATCCAAAAATCTAATCCTGCATTAACAATTGGAATTGGAGAAACATTTACAGCAACATCAAAAGTATCCTCACAGCCGTATATATTTTTAATAATAACTTTATAATTGGTATTTTGTAAAGGGTATGCATAAGTCCAATTACTATCTGCATTTGATAAACTGTTTATTGGATTCCATGAGTATTCAATTCCATCATTAGCAAATATTTCAGTAGAGTCACCTTTGCAAATTGTAGTATCTCCAAATGCACTGCCTGAATATCCAAATACGAGGACTTTAACAGAGTCTATTGATCTTCCACAAGAATTTTGAGAACTTATAAAAAAGGTCATGTTGGAGTCAGTTTTTATCCAAATGCTAGTTAAAATAGTATCGTTTGAATTGAATATAGGGGACCAGATAGCATTGTTAATATTATTCGGTGTTAGAAATGTAGAGTCTCCAAAACATACATCTAGTGTATCTTGTAAAATAATGTTTGGCAATGAAGATTCAACATTTACAGACACAGAGTCATAGTAAATACAGCCACTTGGAACTGTAATTTCTAAATAATATGTGCTGCTTTGAAAAGGTTTTACGATTGGATTTGCACTATCCATATTCAAAATATTATTGCCAGACCACTTGTAAGCTACTCCACCGTCTGCGAAAAGAAATAAACTATCATCTCTACAAATTACAGTGTCATTCAGAATTTGATAACTATCATTTGGAATTATTACATCGAAATACGCAGTATCTATACCGCAACTATCTATAGCAACTAACATGTAAGTTGTATTTACAGTCGGATTAGCAGTAACTTGTTGATTAAAAGTACTTGAAAGAGAATTAATTGGACTCCAAATAAATTGGGAACCTCCATAACCATTTAAAGTAGCAACTGTCCCAGGGCAAAGAATACTATCTCCGATTATCTTAGCATTATTTATTGAATAAACAGCAATTTGAATATTTGCAGTATCTGCAAGTATGCAAGCGTTAGAATCTGAAACTATTAGATTTATATTGTAAATTCCTGTATCACTATAATTATGATTGGGATTAGGCGCAGTTGAATTATTTCCATCTCCAAAATCCCATAAATATTGATTTCCTCCCTGAGAAAGACTAGTAAATTGGTACGAATTTGGTAAACATGCAAAATAACTAGGGATGCTTATTAAAGAACTTATGCTTTCCAAATCAAATTTAAAAGCACCTAAATTACAATATTGACCACCATTTGTGTCAGATACTACGTTTGGTGTACTAGGAAAATCGTCATTTCCTTGACAACCTGCGCAAACAGCTTGATATATTTTACCATTTTTATCAAATCTACTAGTTCCTCCATCAACATGTTCTTTGCTTTGATTCCCTCCAAAAAAACTTCCATAAAGCATGGATTGCATATCATTATTAAAAACTGCTAAATAAAAATCAGCTCCATCAGTATTGGGTTGATATGCATTAACTAATGGCATATTATTAGTATTTCCACCAATTCCAGAGAGACCTCCCCAACCAGAAATATAAATTAGTCCGCAGTTTGAAACTAAAAATGCAGATGGAGTAATGTTTCTAGACAAACTTCCATTTCCAAAACTGGTAGAAATTAATGTATTTGAAAGATTAGAATCTAATTTATGAATGAATTGAGAACCAACTGAATTATAAATGTTTGGCGGAAAAACACTGTATAAAGAATCAGTCAGTCCAAATAAATAAATGTCATCATTTAAGTCTATTTGAACAAAATAACATTGGTTAAAACCACTATCTCCAATATAAGAAGAAGATAAAATACTACCGTTTTGCGTATTGTAATTTGCTACAAAACCATCAATATTTCCTAGGTAATTTGAGTTTAATGCATCTGTAGAAGTAAATAAATCATTACTAATTGTTCCTCCAGTAATGTAAGGCTGGTTTTGACTATTTAATTGAATAGAATAACCCGCTTCATCATCTGATCCTCCGTAATAGGTACTCCATAATATATTTGACAAATCAAAACTCACCTTAAAACCTACTGCATCTTGTTGTCCACCTAAATTATTTTGGGCAGGATTTAGTAAAGGAAAATCTAAAGATGAAGTACTTGAAGCAACATAACAATTCCCTTGGTTATCTAGGGTGATTTCCCCTCTATACTCGTCTGCATAAAAATGACATAGCTTATTTCCATTATAGTTATTTGCACCAGATTCATTTATTCCATCATTTTTACTTCCACCAATAAAAGTAGAACCTAATAAATTACTTCCATCACTTGATAACTTAGAAATAATAATATCAGTACCATTAGGATACTCTAAAAAATGAGTTGTTGAAGGTGTCAAATAATTTATAAATCCAAAAAAGTCACCGCTATTAAAAGATGTATCGTATGCACCTAAAGTTGTTGGGTAATCAGAAGATCCTGTACTCCCTAAAACAAATAATTCATTATTATTATTAACAACCAAGCTATGAGGATTTTCGTTACCTGTCCCTCCTATATATGTGCTGTACTTTAATGAATCTCCATTAGGCGAAAATTTACTAATACAAATATCTGTTCCAGTACCGTTAATCCCAACCCCGCCGTTATGAAAAATATCATAAGCTCCCAATGTGACTGGGTATCCGTTATCAAAAGAAATACTTCCAGCGTATAAACATCCTAAATTGTCATAAGTTGCAGTTTCTCCCCAATTATTAGCTGATGAACCTGAGTAGGTAGAAAAAATTAGAACAGGATCGATAATTAATTTGTAGTTTTTGTTGTAATTACCTGTAATTTTAAAAGTGAGAATATTCTTTTCTAGTTGAAATTTACAAGCAATAATTTTTTTAATTCCATTTATAATTTGATAACTCAATGGAGCTTGCTCAATTACATTTCCTATAGATGTTTTAAGAATAAGATGTCCAGATTTTAAGTAAATACTATCTAACCCTTTGTATAGAACTTTTATATTTTCTGGATCGGCTTTTGGATAGACTATAAAATCATATTTTAGTTTACCACCGCTTTCAAAGTAAGATAAGTCAATTCCAGGATATAAATTTTCATATAATAACTCATTATAAATTGGAATATTTGATTTCCATTTACTGGTGTCTTTTCCAATAAAGTAATTACAAAAATTATTGGTTTTTTTATGGCCAAGAATTTTTACTTCTTTATTATAACCTATAAAATTACTTTCATAAACGTGGCCCAATATATTACCAACTGAAATATCACCATGTTTTAAAGCGTTGATTTTATCTTTTTGAAACAAATCAAATTTCACATTATTATTTTCAAAATAGATATTCCCAGCTCTGTGTTCCAGCTTAAACTTAACGCCTTTGTTAAATTGGCCTTGATTAGTAATAAACCTTGGGTTATTGTTGGCTTTTACGTTAGATAAAATAACAACACTGAATACGACAGTAACAAATTTAATTAAGATTTTATTTTTAAAGAGTTTTTTCAAATTAAACAACTGATTATATTTATCTTTCCAAACTAAGTTATTATTAAATGAAAGATTGTACACTTGTAAAGTTAAAAAATACTAATGAGTGATGCTATAAAACATGAGTGTGGAATTGCTCTTTTGAGGTTAAAAAAACCTTTGGAGTTTTATTTGAAGAAATATGGAACTGCTTTATATGGCTTAAATAAAATGTATTTACTCATGGAGAAACAGCATAATAGAGGTCAAGATGGTGCTGGATTGGCAAATATCAAATTTGACGTAGCTCCGGGAACAAGATATATAAGTCGATACAGAAGTGTAAAAAATCAACCTATTAAAGATATTTTTTCTCATATTAACAAAAGATTTGAGAACCTACATAAAAACCATCCAGAAAAGTTAACTGATGTTGACTATTTAAAATCAAATGAAGCATTTACTGGGGAACTATTTTTAGGACATTTGAGGTATGGTACTTTTGGAGGAAATAAAGTAGAAAACTGTCACCCTTTTTTACGACAGAATAACTGGATGACCAGAAATTTGGTGGTTGCAGGAAATTTTAACCTTACTAACGTTGACGAATTATTCGATATTTTAGTCAATATTGGTCAGCACCCTAAAGAAGTTTCTGATGCTGTAACAATTATTGAAAAAATTGGTCATTTTTTAGATCAAGAGAACACTAAATTATTTAGAGAATACATCGCTAAAGTAGTTAGCAATAAAGAAATTTCATCTTTAATTGCTGAAAATTTAAATATTCCAAAGATTCTTAAAAACGCGTCTACTAATTGGGATGGGGGTTACACAATGGCGGGTTTAATGGGACACGGTGATGCTTTTGTGATTCGTGATCCAAACGGAATAAGACCAGCTTTTTGGTATGAAGATGACGAAGTTTTTGTAGTAACTTCTGAAAGACCAGTTATACAAACTGCTTTTAACGTTAAATGGGAAGAAATAAAAGAGCTTAAGCCCGGTAATGCTTTAATTATCAAGAAAAATAATTTAAATCAAGAAGTAGAAATAAATACCCCTAAAGAAATAAAAAAATGTTCTTTTGAGAGAATCTATTTTTCAAGAGGCACTGATAAGGATATTTATAAAGAGCGATTGAAATTAGGAAGGTTAGTTGTTAATCAAATTTTAGTAGCTATTGATAATGATTTAAGAAATACTGTATTTTCTTTTATTCCAAATACTGCTGAAATGTCTTATTATGGAATGATAAAAGAACTTGAAAATCATTTATCCGCAATGAAGAAAGTGGAAATAAAAGCATTAGATTCAAAAGCTATAAACTACGATGAAAAATTAGACAAAATATTAGCGTTTAGAACTAGAGCTGAAAAAATAATGGTGAAAGACGCTAAGCTAAGAACCTTTATTACCCAAGATGATTCTAGAGACGAAATGGTTGCTCATGTTTATGATATTACTTATGGTTCTTTAAAAAGAAATGAAGATACGGTAGTTGTTATTGACGACTCTATAGTAAGAGGAACTACGCTAAAGCAAAGTGTCATAAGAATTTTAGATAGACTGGAGCCAAAAAAAATAGTTATAGTATCTTCTGCTCCCCAAATTAGATATCCAGATTGTTATGGAATTGACATGGCTAAAATTGGCGATTTTATTGCTTTCCAGGCTGCAATTTCACTATTGAAGGATAGAGGAATGGAAAATATTATTGAACAAGTTTATAATAAATGTAAAAGCTCAGAAGAAGCCAATAGCATTAAAGATGAAAATCATGTCAAACTTATTTACCAATCTTTTAATGATCAAGAAATATCAGATAAAATAGCTACTTTACTAAAACATGAAAATATTAATGCTGAAGTGAAGATTATTTTTCAAACCGTAGAAAATTTACATATTGCATGTCCTGACCATACAGGTGATTGGTATTTCACAGGAGACTATCCTACACCTGGTGGAAATAAAGTGGTAAATAGGTCTTTTATAAATTATGTTGAGAAGATAAACAAAAGAGCTTATTAAATAATTTAGTCTAAGTAATTAAAGTTTTGAGCTAATGACTCGTACTAACTGTTTAGAACAATAATTAAATTCACCACAATAAAATTGATTAAATAATTTGATAAATTGAACTTAAATGGATAAAAAATCAAAATTATTATTTATTTCCAATGGGATTCCAAGTTTTACTAAAATTGATATTGATATTTTAAAATCTGAATTTGAGGTTGTTTTATTTTCAAAACTTTGGACAAATAGTTTTTCTGTAATTATCAATCATATTTTATTAATCATTAAGCTATTTACTTTAAGAAATAAAGTTTCTAAAATTGTAATTTCATTTGCCAGTCATTGGTCATACTTTCCATCTATAATTGGAAGACTGTTTAATATTCCTGTAGCAATTATTTTGCATGGAACAGATTGCGCCTCTATACCCTCTCTAAATTATGGTGACTTACGAAAACCTATTTTAAAAAGAATAATTAAATCATCAATAAAAAATGCTTCAATTCTTTTGCCAGTTAGTGAAACTTTAATTAAGATTGAAAATTTATATAATGGTGATAATGCTGAACGAAATCAAGGTTTAAATTCATTTTTCAAAATAGACACATTAAAATTTAAAACTATTTACAACGGAATTGATTCAAATTTTTGGAAACCTAACTCCAATATTAAGATAAAAAAAAATAGTTTTATTGCTGTTTTTTCAAACCAACAATTTTTTTTGAAAGGCGGAGATTTAATTATTGGTTTGGCAAAAGAATTTCCAAATTGTTCATTTTATATAGCTGGATGTGATACTATCCCAGATCAATATCTAAAGCCAAACAACTTAATTTTACTTGGGCATATTCCAAAGGAGAAATTATTAGAATATTACAATCAATCTCAATTTCACCTTCAGTTATCAGTTTTTGAAGGGTTCGGATGTTCACTTGTTGAATCAATGATGTGTAATTGTATTCCAATTGGATCAAAGGTTAATATAATTCCCTACATAATTGGTAATACTGGCGTAGTTTTAGAAAAACGCAATCAACAAGATTTAAATAAAATAATTCTAAATTTGACAACATCTTCTAAAAAAGAATTAAGCTTTGCTGATTCAAGAAATAGGGCTAAAGAAAATTTTGATTTTGAGATTAGAAAGAAGAAATTAGTAAACGCAATAATAAATATCAATGATTAAAAAAATTTTAAAAAGAATAAAAGGTAATGAGTACCATGTTCAGGTTGAGAGAATGTCAACTAAGGAACCAGAAGGCAAATTAAGTATCAATCTAAAAAAAATAATTAATCTTTTGAATTACACCAAACGTAGCTCAGTAAGCTACTCAGCAGGTTCTTTTGATGTTGGTTATCATTCATTTACCATTGACGAAGTTGAACTTAAGGGTCAGCGAAATCCAGTTGAAAGATTTGCTAATATTCCGTTTGATTTTACCGATAAAACGGTATTAGATATAGGCTGCAATCAAGGAGGTATGATAAATGCAATTGCAAATAAAATTAGTTCAGGTATTGGAATTGATTATGATTCTAGGATGATAAATGCAGCAAATAGAATGAAGTTTCATCTCGGAAATCATCACACCAATTTTTTTGTATTTGATCTTGAAAAAGAGAATTTAAATTATATAAAAGATTTTTTGCCAAATAATAAAGTGGATGCTGTTTTTCTGTTATCCGTTTGCATGTGGGTTGAAAATTGGAAAGAGGTGATTAAATTATCGAAAGAAATCTCCTCACATTTGATATTTGAATCCAATGGTAAACCAGAACAACAAAATGAGCAAGTAGATTTTCTTAAAACTATTTACTCTCAAATAGATTTAATTAATGAAAAATCTGAAGATGACCCTTCACAAAAGAGTAGAAGACTATATTTATGTAAATAGTTTAAAATGAAGTTTAAATGCTATCCTTTTTTTAAGCCAAGCATTCATTTGATTTATTCCTCATCCAGGGCTTTTAAATCAATTTTTTTTTCTGAGTTAACTCTTCAGATCTCATCTAAGAATTCCTTAGCATATAGATTTTGCAAACTTCCTATTGGTGATACTTTAGGTTATCTTAATACTACCACACTAGAAGTTCCTGTTGTGAAAAAAGATTTTATTGGAATCGTAAAAAGTGAAAAAATTATTTTATTTGAACTTAATAATGAGCAGCACCCCAAATTTGTTTGGAGAAAATTAAATTCAAAATGGATTAAAGAATTATTTATCGGACATCAACTTATATCCGAATACACTATTAAAGAATTAGAAACTAAAAAGCTTCTAATTCTTAAAGCTTTAAAACTACACAAGTCTAACTTGGAAAAAAGTCGACCTTTGGTTCACGGAGATTTAACCCACTTTAATATTCTAATAAATGACGACTTGAATATTTCATTTATTGATTCTAAGAACCATGAAAATTCACCACTTTTTGATTTTTTTTATTTTTCTGCTTATTTAAAGAACTCTATTTCCAGAGATAGTGTTTTAACATTAGAAGTTAAGCTTAGGTTGGAACAAATTATTAACGAAATTATTTATAAAGTATGCGCTTACAGAAATAAAAAAGAATTAGATGTAGATTTAAGTACTCTCTATATTCCTGATGAATACTTAAGTTTTTCAGTTAACCTACCCAAAAGATTAAAAGAATTCAAGAATCTTTTACAAAGTCAATTTAATTTATATTAATTATTTTTCTGCTGGTTTCAATTTAAAATTTTAGTAATGAACCTTTTTTTGGTAGAAAAACAAAATTCTTTATCAAATACACAATAATTTTGATGTATTTTTATATGTAAAATAGTAAAGTCTCAATTTAATGGGAGTTATAGAAAATCAAGCATCTAAATCGTCAATATATATTTTTTTAGGAATTATTATTGGGTTTTTAAACACCATCTTATTTCCTCATTTCTTGCCAGCTGAAAAAAAAGGAATTTTAGATTCAATTACTTCCGCCTCATACCTGTTAAGTTCTATTTTTACAATTGGTCTACCATTAGTCACATTAAGACATTTTCCTAAATTCAGAAATATTTCTAAAAAAAATTATGGATTTTTGGGCTTCTCTATTTCACTAACTATCATTGGTGCCTTAGCTGGTTTTGGCTTTTTAAAATTTATTTTTAATGAAAAATTTTCTCAAGAATATCAAACAACATTTTATTTTTCATTATTGTTTTTTGCTTTTTTATTTAGACTGATTTTTTCTAACCTTGATTCATTAATAAGAATGAACTACAATACAGTTTTAGGTATCGTAAGTTCTAATATTATTTTAAAAATAATTAATCTTATTTCAGTTTGTCTTTTTGCTTTCTCATTTATTCAACTTAAAACACTTTTGATGATTTTTGTATTTGGTTTATGTTCTCCAGGATTAATTAGCCTTTTTTATTTAATTTTCTCACCTGGGTTTGGAACTAATATTTTTGATTTTTCAAAAAGAGTAAAAACACTTAACTTAAAAAGTGACATCATTAAAACATCAATTTTCGGTCTTTTTGGAACTGTAGGAGGTGTAATGGTATTAGAAATTGATAGAATAATGTTGTTAGATATGATGGGGTTTAAAGAAGTTGGGATTTATGCTACTGCTGCTTTATTTGGAGTTATAGTTAATGTTCCATCTAGATCTTTAAGAGGAATATCTGCAGCTGTTATTTCAGAATCTTGGAAAAACAATGACTTAAATAATATTAAAGATATTTATAAAAAGGCAACTTTAAACCTTCAAATTATTTCCGGATTTATTTTTCTCTCAATTTTAATTTGTGCTCCTTATTTATATACTATGATGAAACCAGAATATTCATTGGGTATAAATATTATTATATATATTGGATTTGCTCAATTTATTGACGCACTGACATCAGTTAATACAGATATTTTAATGTCTTCTATTTATTACAAGTTCCAAACTTATTTTGTTTTTTTAATGGCTGGCATTGTAATTTTTTTAAATTTTATTTTGATACCAACTTATGGTATGAAAGGTGCAGCTATTTCAACAATGATCTCATGGTCCTCTATTAATATTATTAGAACTTTTTTCATTTGGTTTAAATTTAAGATGCAACCTTTTACGAAAGAGAATTTTAAAGTTTTTATTCTTTTAGGTTTAGTTTATACAATTGCTTTATTTGCCAAAAAATTTATTTTATTTATTCCTGCAATTAATTTAATTTTAATGATGACGTTGATAATAGCTATTTACTGGACCATTATTTTAAAAACAAATATGTCAACAGATCTTAATAAGAAATTTTCAAAAATGATAATGAGATTTAAGCAGACATTTAAAATTTAGTAGTTTCTTAAGCCTTAAAAATTGGGACATTAGAACAAGCTTCACCAAACATAAGTGATTTAACAGTGCCCATTAATTTATTACTTATTTGGACATAACTCTCATCAGGAATATATATGTCGGTACACCCTTTTAGCAAAACCCTTTTATTTTTGAGTTCTGCTAAATCAAGGTTGTCAATATTGACTTCAAATATCTTCTTTTCAAGGCTCTTTTTATTTCCGAATATCACACATTTAGCATGGGGTTTTAGATATTTAGTAATTAGCATATAAGACCAAATGGGAACTATTGTATCTGCTGAACAATTTAAAGCTACAAAAGTGTTTTCATATTGAGACCAGTTTTCATTTTTTAAATGTTCTCTAAATATCTTTTCTTTTAAAACCATTCCATTAAATAGCCAGTTTTTTATGTCAATAACAATACGCTTTTGACTTCCTTTGAAAGACTTCATGTCTAGAGTTATTAGACCACTCTCTGAAATTTTATTTCTTATTTCGCTCAATTTCTTTTATAATGTCTAAATCCAATTTTGTTTTCTCGATTGTCAATTTTATCTAACACAATGCTTTTATCAATACAAATGGGTTTATCAATACTGCCATTGTGTAATTTTTCATAGGTATTAAAGTCAATTACTTTTCGGTTGTCAAGATTTTCAAATATCTTTAGATGACTAATTTTAGACTTCCAATTTTTGCATATTTTACCTTCAAATATTTTAGACTTGGAACCACTTCCATAGCTTATAAATCCGATATTTTGATTAGCAACATCTTTTTCTTTTTTAAAGTTTGAATAAAGTAAACTTATAAGTGACATAAAAATAGAGGCTGTATACATATTTCCAATATACCCTGATGCAATTTCTCCATCTTGAATTTTATTTTGCACAAATTTTTTATAAAGATTTGACTTTGAAGCTGCTTTTCTCCAATCCTTAAATTCCATACTTTCTAAAGACCCAATTTCACTCTCAAGCATATTAATAATATTTTTTTCTTTCATCCAATTTATCCATATATCTACCATCATACGTCTACCTTGAAAGGAATAAGGAAGGTGAAATAATAAATGATTCCAATCTTCTATAAAATCTATTTCCTCTTGAGTTTTGAAATGATCTAATGCCTCTGTAATTCTATTCTGATAACATTCATTTGAGTATTGCCCATCAAAAATAGGCTCTTCAAAATAAAGTTCTAATTTTTCTTTGTTACTATTAGTTAAATCCTGAATAGAAGTATTTTTAGTTTTTAGAAAAGTGTTGTCTAATTTTCTCCTCGGTTTAAAAAAGTCACTAACATGTTTCATACTTATTCCAATAGAACTTTTGAATGAAATAATACTGGGATCAGAACCTATTAGCATTGCAACAGCTCCCGCACCTTGTGTATACTCGCCTGGAGATTCTAGTTCGTATTTTGCTGTATCAGAGGCAATTACAATCGCTTTTCTACTAGGATTACACCTTACCCAATTCAAACAATTTTCAAGAGCATCTACAGCACCTATACAAGCAAATGTCATATCTAAAACATCACAGTTTTTAAAACATCGTTCACCATAACTAGCAGCTAAAATTTTTTCCACAGGTGCTAATGCATACGTAGCAGTAGGTTTTGAAGCATCTAATGCACTCTCGGTCCCCATGTATATTCTGCCAATTGTTGTTGGATCTATTTTGTTATTGTCAATTAGATTTAAAAGAGCATTTGCAGCCATTGATGCAGTATCTTCATTAACATCAGGAAGTGACATAAATTTTAATCCTAATCCTTTTTCTAATTTAGCCGGTATAATGTTCCTCTTTTCCGCCAAGCTGCTAATTTTTAAAGCAATTTTCGGTAGGTAGTAATCAATTGCATCTATTCCAAATTCCATTTCTATTAATTTAAATCATACCCAAGTCTAGTTTAGCTTCTTCACTCATCATTTCCTTATCCCATGGTGGGTCAAAAACAATATTTACTTTTGAAGTTTTAACACCATGAACTTCACCAACTTTATCTTCTACTTCTTTAGGCATTGATTCAGCAACTGGACAATTTGGAGATGTAAGAGTCATTATTATCTCAGTATTAAAATCGTTATCAATTTTAATTTCATAAATAAGACCAAGCTCATAAACATCTACAGGTATTTCAGGATCAAAAATTGCTTTAAGAACATTAATGATTTTACTTTCAATTTTTTTTTTGTTTGGAGCTGAATCCATCGCTTCACTCATTTTTTATTTTTTTAATAAGTTATTTTTAATCTTTAACGTATATGCATAATTCTTCATTTGTTTTACCATCTCTAATAACCCGTTTGCTCTAGTGGGTGAAAGATGATTTGTCAATCCAATTTCATTTATAAAATTCAACTCTGCCTGAAGAATATTTTCAGGAGTTTGATTATTAAGCACTCTAATAAGAAGAGCAATAATACCCTTAGTTATAATTGCTTCACTATCGGCATAAAAAGAAACTACATTTTTGTTAGAATCAGCATGAAGCCATACTTTTGATTGACAACCTTTTATTAAATTATCTTCGATTTTATGTTTAGTTGATATCAATGGAAGATCTTTACCTAGTTCAATAAGATGCTCGTACTTTTCCATCCAGTTGTCAAACATTTCAAACTCATCTATAATTTCTTTTTCAAGTTCTAAAACTGGCATTAAAGATTTTTTAATAAAGATAATTTAAACTATTTATTAGTTTAACTAATGAACTAATTATTTAAATAAATGTTGAATAATTTCTTGCAGCTTACCTACTTTTTTTAAAGTATAATCTTGTATTTTCGAGTCGTTAATTTTAGAATATTTACTTAAATAAATTGTGTTGATCCCCATTTTTGTAACCTCTTTTATTCGTTGTTCAATTCTACTAACTGGTCTAATTTCTCCACTCAATCCAACTTCGCCAATAAAACAAATTTTATGATCTATATAAAAGTCAAAAAACGATGATAATATTGCACAAACCATGGATAAATCTATTGCAGGGTCTTGAATTTTTAAGCCTCCCGTAATATTTAAAAAAACATCTTTTTGACTTAATTTCATTCCACCTCTCTTTTCAATTACTGCCAGTAACATATTAAGTCTTTTAATATCAATGCCATTAGCCGAACGTTGAGGATTCCCATATGTAGCAGCTGAGGTAAGAGCTTGCGATTCTATCATTATTGGTCTTATTCCTTCTAAGCTACAACCTAATGCAATACCACTTAACTTTTCTTGATTGGTAGAGATTAGCATTTTACTTGGAGAATTCACTTCTTGCAATCCATTTTCGTTCATTTCGTAAATTCCAAGTTCGTTAGTACTTCCAAATCTGTTTTTAATGCTCCTTACCAATCTGTAAAGATGATTTTTGTCACCTTCAAATTGAAGAACTGTATCAACCATATGTTCAAGAACTTTTGGTCCAGCAATAGCACCATCTTTTGTTATGTGTCCAATTATTATTATTGGGATTAATCTATCTTTTGCATATTTAATTAGTTGTTCAGCGCAATGTTTAATTTGAGAAACACTTCCTGGAATTGCATCAATATCCTGAGTATGAATAGTTTGTATGGAATCAATAATAATTAGTTCTGGTTTAACTTCATCACTAGTTTTAAGTATAGTATTGACCTCAGTTTCATTGTATATATAACATTTCTCATTATTTAAATCTATTCTAGTAGCTCTTAATTTAATTTGTTCATTACTTTCTTCACCAGAAATATAAAGAACTTTTTCATTAAGAGTTAAAGCTATTTTTAACGTTAAAGTTGACTTGCCAATTCCAGGTTCTCCCCCAAGTAAAATGACGGATCCTTTAACTAACCCATTCCCAATTACTCTATTAAACTCTTGATCATTTATATGAATTCTTTCCGCTTTGCTCCCGGAAATCTCACCAATTAATTGAGGTGTTTTAATACTATTTGAAATATAGTTTTTTGAAGATTTAGCAACAGTTCTTTCTAAAACTGTATTCCATTCTCCACAATTAACACATTTGCCAGTCCATTTACTACTTTCATTATCACAGCTAATACACTGAAATATTTTTTTTGATTTTACCATTAACAATATTAAATATTTACAACATATAATTAATACGTTGTCTGCTCACTATTTGATATTAAATAAGTTTTTATTGCTACGAAAAGAGCTACTAACCCCCAAACTGGAATAGCAGCTTTATCAGTATCTAAATAGTTATTCAAAACTCCATGTGTGAAATATGTAGTTAATGATAAGATTATCATCAATGTTAAGTTTTTGTAGAATTGATTTTCACAATTTATATAGAAAAATCCAGTAGATATAAAAATTAAACCTATCAAAACCAAGTTAATTATAAACCCTATAAATCCTTGTTCAGCAAGTGGCCCTAGGTATTCGCTATGTGCATTTCCTCCATCTCCAAAATTAGTGCTTATAATTGTTAAATCTTTTGAACTTTGAAAGGGTGCATATACAAAACTATAAGTTCCAGGCCCCCAACCAAAAAAAGGTCTTTCATAAAATAATTTGATTGAACAATTCCACCTATTTAGCCGCTCTAAGTTTGATGCGTCAGATGAAATATTAGACATAGATTCTATTCTTTCAGAAAAATTTTCTGTAGTATGTTCTGCATCATTTTTTTGAATTAAGTAAGAAATATCAGTTAAGTTAATTATTACAAATAATAATGGTATGATAAACAGAATGATAAGAAATTTCAACTTCATTCTAAAATAATAAAGTAAAAACACTCCAAATGTTAAGATAATACTTAACCATGCAGCTCTTGTATAGCTAAAGTATAGTCCAACGAAAAGAATAATTAAGCTGGTTAATAAAAAGTAACGCAGAAGATTTTTTTTCGATTCATATAACAACCATATGTTTACAGGAATACTCAATGCTAAAATGGCTCCATATGAAGTATGATCTTTGAAAAAAGGCCACATTACCCAATGACCTGATTCTTCGCTAAAACTATTCATTGAATGATTTATTAATGTATAGAGAGTGACAATTACAATTGAAGATAAGAACACTGTAAAAAATTGTTTTATGGATTTCTCACCACCTTTGAAGAAATGAATTCCATAAAATAATATTGGAACTATAAACCAGCTTCTCGATAACAAGAATTTAAACGAAACTAATGGTATTTCACTAACAATTGAAGAAGTAAAAATCCATATTAATTGAATAATAACTATTATAATAAGTGGATCTTTGTAATGTAAAAGATCTTTATTTAAACTTCTTTTATGTAAAGATTTAAATATGAAAACGGTAGTAAAAATAAGTAATAATGGTTCTGTTGGGAAATAAAAACCAATTCCTAATAAGTCTAAATTTTCAAAATTAAAAGACAACGGAGTGCAAAAAATAATGACTAAGAAAACAATGTCTAAGCTAAAAATAAAGAGGTAAATAATTAAAATTATTAGTGGGAATGCTAATAAATAATATATGTCATTATATAACAATATAGAGTTGAACAAGATGAATAAAAACATCAAGCCATAAGAAATTCTTTTGCTAAGAAATTCGGCAATCATTAATCTTTTAAAAGTGCAATTTTATTATTTATTAGTATTACTGCAATTGCAAGTAAAATTGAAGAAAAAGTTGATAATATAACAATTAGCCACCTAATAGGATATGTTTTTTTATCTGCTGGATATGCTTTTTCAACAATAAATTTATGTGACAAATTGCTGTTTGAATCACTTTCTGATTGTTCGTATGATGATTCTATAATTGCAAGTCTTTCAGATAATAATTGTAATTCAATCTGTAAAGATCTAAGAATAGAACCATATTTTTCAGTCATATCCATTTTCTTTTTAAATGATTTTTTAATTTCTAGATCTCTAGAATTAACAAACCCTTCAGTTAAAGCCCTGTATGCATCTTCAGTTACTACACCTAATTTAGTTAACCCAGATAAGGTATCTCTTAAATTCTGCATTTGAGAAGTAATTTTATTTAGTTTGTTTTTTTTAATTATAAAATCTGTCATTGCTCTTTCATGAATCATAGTATTCTTAATTTTATCAAAAAGTGAAGCAATCTCGTTGGCGATTAATGCAGCAGTATCAGGACTCTTATCTAAAACAGAAATTAAAACTGCGCCATTATGGTTTCTTTTAAAATTTATATTTTCCTTGTATGTTTTTACCAATTTAGTTTTTAAATACTTTGAATCTAAGTCAATTTCGTAATGTTTTAAAAGATTAAATTTTTCAATAATTTTTGATCTAATACTAGTTGATTCAAGAATTTGAAGCATTTGCTCAGCTTCTTCATCTTCTCCGAACTTAGATACACTCTGATCTTGTGTTATAATATTATTAAAAGTAACTGAACTTGTTTTTGTAGGATATAGTGTAACGGTAGATTCAAATTTTTCCTCAATTAATAAAGAAACAGTTGCAGAAGTTAAAATTGAAACAATAGTTACAATTATTAAAGGCATCTTATTTTTCCATAAAAAAGATATTAAGTCGTATGATTGATTTTGTGATGAATCCATTTTTTTATTTTTCATTTACAAATGTAAGTTATAGTCTTCTGCCCAACAAATTAACAGCTTTAGTTATGATTTAGAGGTTTTTAGAAGCTGATAGAATTGCTTCCAACTAATTAGTTTTAATGAAAGGCCTAATAATATACCTGTAAATAAGCTTATCAATAGCTTTTCGTTCCAAATAATATTAAAATAAATTTCTAAGACAAAAATAATTGTCGTAAAGAAAATAGTAAATAATAAAATTTGAATAAAAGAATTTAGTTTAAAACTAAAGTTAAAAAACTTGTAACATAAGCTTACTTGAAAAATTAGAATAAAAAACTGTGTAAAGGCACTAGCAAAGGCAGCTCCCTCTGAACCTTTTATTGGAATTAATATCAGGTTAAGAGACATGTTTATTATTATACCAATAACAGCTAATATATTTAATTGTTTTAAATTTCCATTTGCAGTCAATAATGTGCCAAATATATAGTTACAAGAGATGGCTAAAAAAGAAACCATTAACCATCCAAAAGTTTCGCTTGAATGCACCAACGCTGACCCATTAATTTCATATCTCCAATTAATAATTTGGGATTTGTAATTCCATATAGAAACGCAAATAATCAATGCAAAAAAGTAGATTAGTTTAAAAGACAACCAAGTTACTGGTACAATATTTTTTTTCTCATTAATTAGCTTGGAAAATATTGGCAGCAGTAGTCCGGCAAATAAAACTCCTAACATGTTAAATGCCATAAAAAATCTATATCCATGAGCATAACTAGCTACTTCAATATTTCCTCTTAGCCTTTCCACCATAATTACATCAGAGTAATAATAAATGGACATTAAAAAAATTAATAATGCATAAGGCAAACTCTTTTTTATTATAATAGAGAAAAAAATGGTGTCCCATTTAATTCTAGGAACCTTTGAATACTTAATCAACAAAATAAATCCGATGATTACTGTTCCTAAATAGGCAAGAGTTTGAGATAAAATAAAAAACTCTACAGTTACTATTTCATTTGTTTTTTTTGCCCAAAGAAAATAACCGCAAAATAAAATTAATATAAGCCTATCTATAATTGATAATATGCTATCCTTTTTAAATAATAATAATGCAGATAAATTAGATCTTATAAATAGAATTAAAGCTATTAAAATTTGATTGAAACCTATTACAGCCAACCATTTCATTTCTAAAGATGAAAAGTTAAAAATAAAACCAACTGAAATTAGGACTATAATGTAGAATAAACAAAGAATTAATTTTAGTGAGAAAATTCTTGAAAAATGCTTTTCTAATAATTGATTATTTTGAGCAATATTTCTAGTGTTGAAGCTATTAACACCTAAATCAAGTATAATATTAAAAATAAATGATAAACTCAAAAGCGAAAAATAAGTTCCGTAAGAACCAGGATCATTTTGCTCAGTAATTTTTAATATTTCAGCATCAATACCTAGTATATATAGAGGTTTTATAACAACATTTAATATAAGAACAAGTAATAAATTTGAAAGAAATTTCTTTTTCATTAATCTTTTTGATAAACCCGGACTACTCTGTTAGAAATAGTACTAATAATTTCGTAAGGAATTGTATTTATTGATTTTGCCATTTCTATAATGGAGTAATTAATTCCAAAAATTTCTACTCGATCATTTATTTTTACTTTTTTATTTGTGACATCTATAAACATCATATCCATACAAATATTTCCAACAGTTGAATGTAAACTATTATTTATCCAAACATGTCCGTTACCATTTCCAAATAATCTTGAAAAACCATCCGCATAACCAATTGGAATAATTGCAATTGTAATATCTTTTTTAGCTATATTATTTATTCCATAACCTATATAATCTCCTTTAACAATATTTCTTATTTTGGAGATTTTAGAAACTAAAGAAGCAACATTAGAAAGCCTTTCATTTTTAGATACACCATAGAGTCCAATTCCCAATCTAACCATATCCAAACTCTGGTCTATATAGTTTTCAATCCCGGCAGTATTTAATATGTGTTTTATTGAATTAACGCCTAATTTTGATTCAATCTCAGATGATAATTCGTGGAATAATTTAAACTGTTTTTGTGTTAGTTTTTCACCATTTCCAAGGTCACTAGCCGCTAAATGACTGAAAATCCCTTCCACTTTAATCTCAGGTTGACTGAGTAAAAAGCTGCATAACTTTTTAATTTCATTTGGGTCAAATCCCATTCTATTCATACCAGTATTTAATTTTATATGAATTGGGAAATTTTTAATTCCAAGTGTTATAAGTTTTTTAGTAAGTTCATCCAGTTGACTAATGTCATGTATTGAAGGAGTTAAATTATTTTCTATAAGATTATCCATAGATTTCTGCTCGACATTCATAATTAAAATGGGAGACTTTATTCCTTTTTTTCTTAACTCTACACCTTCGTCTGTATAAGCAACTCCTAAGTAGTCAATATGATTTTTTTCTAGGATTTTTGCAGATTCTATTAGTCCGGTTCCATATCCTGAAGCTTTAATCATCACTAATAGTTTGGTCTTATTTGGAACTATATTTCTGTAGTAATTTAAATTTTTAATTAAATTACTTAGATTAATTTCAAGAACCGTATTGTGCTTTTTTTCTTCCAGTCTCAACGATATTTTTTGAAAATCAGTGGCTTTTTTACCCTTTATTAAAATAAATTCATTTTCGAATTTAAAAGAATTAAATTCCTCAAAAAATGAACTTTCATTTTCAAAGAAAGACGATTCACCAATAAAGGACTTTCGATTTTCGAAAATTTCTTTTCCTATTCCTACAAATCGATATAATTTATAAGATTTAATTAAATCAGCTAAATCCTTATAATTAATATTTTTCTCATCTAGGTCTCCCAGTATTAAAGTAGATTTAAAACTTCCAGATTCAGATTTTAAAGTTTCTAGTGCAATTTTTAAAGACTGAATGTTATTTTGATAGGAATCATTAAAAATTGTTGATTGATTTATTCCAGCTTTTTTTTCAAAACGAAGTGCAATTTCTGGAAGATAGGCAGAGTGGTTTTTAATTTCTTGAATGTCAAAACCAATCTGATTTAAGAAACCCAAACAGCAAATAAAATTTTTAGCGGAGAATTCATCTTTTTGTCTAAGAAAAAAGGTTTCGTTTTTTTTATTATAAATCCATTTTATTTCTTGTCCATTTTCCGTAATAGTTCGATTTGTCTCAAGTTGTTTGTAGTCCTCAAAATAAGTAAAACATGTATTTTCTAAAATTTTTTCTTTTTCTATTCGAAGTTCATCAATTGAACTAAAGTTTTCTAGGTGCTCACTTCCGATATTAGACAGTATAGCATGTGACGGTTGAATCATTTTCTTCATCAAACTCATTTCACCAGGCTTGGAAATACCAGTCTCTACAATTGCTAATTGGTGATTTTCTCTAATCGATAGTAGAGTTAATGCTGCTCCAAATTGTGAATTATAGCTTTTAGGACTTCTATTTATATTTAATTTTTCTTCTGCAATAAAATTGATCCATTCTTTTATCACAGTTTTTCCATAACTACCAGAAATTGAAAGCACAGGGAAATTAAATTTTTTCCTATGAAAAGACGCCCATTTTTGCAATGCAATTAATGTATTATTAACTATTAAATACCCAGCATCACTCTTTAAATCGTCTGGTTTTGTATGAGTAATAAATTGTTTAATTCCACTTTTGTAAACTTCATTAATGTAATGGTGTCCATCGTTAAAATTTGTTTTAAATGCTATAAATAAATGCTTATTATCTTTTACAAATCTTCTACTATCAAAATGAATATTATTTATAATTGAATCTACATTTCCAATGCATTTCCCGCCTGTTATTTCAGCAATTTTTCTTAAAGTATACGAGTTGTTAATTTGCAATTTATTTTGCTTTAATTATAGTTAACGAGAAAATTAATCAAAATGTTATGTTGATAACATTCAAATAATAACATTCACAATGATGTAAAAATATTGAATTTTGTATTGTAATTTTAATATTATGGATGAGTTTAATTTTAAATCGTTAGAAAGTTTAGCAAATGAGTTAAAAGATGGAGTCCTTAAATTAAATAGTGGAGATCTAAAAACTGACGATATTCAATATCTTTTGGATTCATCAAGGCAACTTCATGAAAGACTTGCCGTGCTTCAATATCTTGCTGAAAAGCATACTTTAAACAGCAACAAAAGTCCTGATGTTTTAAATGATGAAACTAATAAAGTTGAAAAAAATCAAATCAATTTAATTGATGTTATTGTAGAGGAGGAGGCTAAAACTGAAAAAGTTGATGTCATTGATCAGAATAACTTGAAATCTATTAATGATATTCATTCTACTAGTCCTCAGACCTCATTAGCGGATCAATTTGGGCAACAGCCGATATTAGATTTATCTAAAGAAATTGGTATTAATGAAAAGTATTTAATAACCGAAAATTTGTTTTCAGGCGATAATGATGCTTATTTAGAATCAATAAATGAATTAAATAATTTTGAAAATATAGACCAAGCAAATAATTATTTAAATAAAACATTACTTAAAAAGTACAGCTGGAATTCAAAATCAAATCATTTCAAAAGATTAAATATCTTAGTTCAAAGAAGATATCATAATTAATGAGTAAGTATCTTTTTCTTCTTTTTCTTTTTATATCAATTCACTTTTCTGGTCAAAAACCAAACTTTTCTTATTATGTTGATACACTTTGTAGTGACTATTTTAAAGGACGGGGCTATGTTGATAATGGACATATAAAAGCAGCCAATTTTTTAGTTAATGAATTTGAGAAAATCAACTTAGAGCCTTTGGGCAAAACTAATTACATACAAAGTTTTAAAATTGATGTTAATACATTTCCATATAAAATAGATTTAAAATTAGATGGTCATAAACTAATTCCAGGTAAAGATTTTATGATAGATCCTCATTCTTGTGCTATTGATGGATCCTTTAAAGTAATTAAAACAAATCTAAAAAATTGGAAATCACTTTTAAATAGCAAAAGCCTTTATAACCAATCAATTGTTTCCATTGATGTTTCTAATATAACTAATAGAGATACTATTTCATTATACAACGAAGTTAAAAACATCTTAAAAAATCATTTTCCTATATTCTGGATTACAAGCAATAAATTACAATGGTCAGTAGCTGAATATGTCTCTAAATTTCCAATAATTAATATTAATAGAGAGGCATTAAATAATAATTTTAAGGAAGTTGGTATTCATTTGCAAAATAAATTTATAAATGATTTAAATACTCAAAATGTCATTGGAAAGGCTAAGGGAAAAGGCAGAAAATCTATAATAATTTCCGCTCATTATGATCATTTAGGAATGATGGGAGACGTCAAATTTCCTGGAGCTAATGATAACGCGAGTGGCATAAGCTTGCTCTTAAACTTAGCCACTTATTATTCTAAAATTAAGAGTAAATACAATATTATATTTATTTGTTTTGGAGCGGAAGAAGCTGGATTAAAGGGTTCAAAGTATTTTACAAATAACCCTTTAATAGATTTAAAAAAAGTGCAGTTTTTAATAAATTTAGATATTGTTGGAACTGGGGAAGATGGAATTGCAATAGTAAATGCTCTAGAACAAATTAAATTAGCTAAGCAAATTGGAAAAATCAACTCTCAATTAAATGCTTTCAAAAAAATAAAAATTCGAGGACAGGCTCCAAATTCAGATCACTATTGGTTTTCTGTTAAAAAAGTCCCTTCGATTTTTATATATACAATGGGAGGAATTAAAGCTTACCATGATCCGTTTGATAAATCCGAGACATTACCTCTTAATAAAATAGAAGATTTATATAATTTACTAATTGAGTTTATTGGAGAAATCTAAAATTTATTTAGAAGGTTTTAATGGTTTTGATTTTATTAAATAGATTCCACAAAAAATAACCACGCAAAGAATACCTTGAAATAATCCAAAAATTTCACCGTCTATAATTCCCCAAAAAATTGCAACTATGGGAATTAAGTAGGTTACTGAAGATGCAAATACCGAAGATGTTTCTTTAATTAATAAATTAAACACCCAAAAAGCAAGCCCACTTCCTAAAACACCTAGAATATTTATACAAATAAAATTGAAATTATTCGGGTCATCATAGATTAAATGATCCGTAAAGTCAGTCTTAAAAAAAAGGACTAATCCAGCAATTGGACCTATAAATATAAAAGACCAACTTGTTATTTTTAAAGCAGGAATATTTTGAAGATATGTTTTAATTATGTTAATATTTAACGCATAGCAAGCGGAGCCTAGAACAGGTAATATTGCATAAAAATAAGAATTAGACCAAACTCCACCTTCTTTACTTAAAAATATAAGTCCTGTTGCTCCAACTAATCCAATTACAACTCCAATCACAGCTCTTAAATTAGTTTTCTGTTTGAATAATACAACTCCAAATAGTAAAGTGAAAAGAGGTGTTATTGAGTTTAAAATACCATTTAGAGAACTGTCAATTTTTGTTTGGGCTTTAATGAATAAAAAATAAGGTATTACACTGCCTATTACAGCAGATACTAATAAGATAAAAGCTATTTTTTTAGGTATTTTAAAAAAGCTTCTTATTCCCAAGGGGAAAAACACAATAAACACAACAAAAATTCGATAAAGCGTAATTTCTATTGGTGAATACGTACTTAACCCTTTTTTCATTAAAATAAAAGAGCTTCCCCAAATTATACCTAAAATACAAAGTGTTATGATTTGATTAATTTTTTTAGATAAATCCATTAACTAAATAATTTCAAATAAATCTTGTGACGATTTTCTTACTTTTTTTTCATGCTGAGAAGTATCTAATTTTGATCTGTAACCAACTGCACAAACAACAGCTGCATTCATATTTCTTTCATTAATATTTAATATTTCATTGTATTTTGAAGCTTCAAATCCTTCAATAGGACAAGAATCTATTTTCAACGATGCACATGTGGTCATTAAATTAGCTAGGGCAATATAAACTTGGTTGTTGGTCCAAATAGAAGTTTCTTCAGTTTCTTTTTTAAGTAGATTTTTTTTCAAAAAAACTCCGTATCCTTCATTTTTAGTTATTGGCATCTGCTGAATTAATGATTTATTTTGAATATATAAATCAATATCTTTTTCTAATACTTTAGTGTAGTTACAGAAAACAAATAAATGAGAGGCATCTGATATTTGAGATTGATTAAAGGATACTATTCTTAATTTATCTTTTAATTTTTGACTTTCAATAATAAACACTTTGAATAGTTGTAATCCGTACGAAGATGGAGACAGTCGTATAGATTCTTTAATTATTTCTAAATCAGAATTTGTTATTTTCTTTTCTGAATTGAATTCTTTAGTTGCATATCTCCAGTTGTAATAATCTATTGTACTCATATATATCAATATTACCACAAATTAACTTTCTAAAGTGTTTTGTTAACTTATTTCGCAATAAATTAGGACTGCTTATCAAATTTATGTTGTTAAGACATATATTTAAGTTTTTAAGAATTATTATAAATGCAGACAAACAAATTTCTTTGGAAAGAAACTGAATTAGATCATAATCTTTGCCTTGCAATGGAAAAAGATTTAAAAGTCTCCTCGGTAATTTCAAAAATTTTAGTTGCTCGTGGAATAAATGACTTTGATTCCGCTCAAGATTATTTTAGACCTAACAAAAAACAATTTCACGACGGGTTTTTGATGAAAGGAATGAAAGAATCTGTTAATAGATTAAATGAAGCTATTAATACCCAACAAAATATTTTAATTTACGGAGATTACGATGTTGATGGCACATGTTCTGTAGCAATGATGGTTCGCTTTTTAAAAAGTTTAAAAGCAAATGTCTTTTATTATCAACCTCATAGAGAAAAAGAAGGATATGGCATTTCTTTAAATAGTGTTGATTGGGCTACTAAAAATAAAATTAATTTAATAATTGCTCTTGATTGTGGAATCAAAGACTTTTTGGCTGCTAAATCGTTTAAAGATCAGAAAATCGATTTAATTATTTGTGACCATCATAACCCAAGTAGTATTTTACCAAATGCATATTCTATTTTAAATCCCAAACAAGCAGATTGTGATTATCCTTTTAAAGATCTATGTGGATGCACATTAGGTTTAAAATTGATTCAGAGTTATGTTAGCAAATTTGACGTTAAAATTGATTTCAGTCCTTTTTATCAACTTGCCGCTGTGGCAACAGCAGCAGATGTGGTTCCTTTAGTAAATGAAAATAGATTAATTGCGTACTTAGGTCTTCAGGAGATAAATAAAAGTCCAATAGAACCATTTTCAATTCTTTTTTCTAAGTTAAAAAAGTATGATAACGTTAACATTGGAGATTTAATTTTTAAGATTGCACCTAGAATTAACGCTGCCGGAAGGTTGGAAACTGCTTTAATTGCAGCAGAATATTTAATATCTGATTCAGACCAGGCAGAGCAAAGTTTGAATAAAATTGAAATTATTAATGACCAAAGAAGACAATTAGATGAATTAATAACAAATGAATCTTTAATTGAACTAGAAGCGCTACCCAAAAATAGATTGACAAACGTGGTATTTTCAAATAAATGGCACAAAGGGGTAGTGGGAATAGTTGCTTCAAGAATTATTGAACATTATTATAAACCAACCATAGTTCTTACTGGAAATGATGAAATTATAACAGGGTCAGCAAGGTCTGTAAAAGGCTTTGACATATATATAGTTTTAGAAAATTTAAAACATTATTTCGTAAGGTTTGGAGGTCATAAATATGCAGCAGGATTAAGTCTTAGAAAAGAAAACTTAGAAGCTTTTAAAATAGATTTTGAAAAAGAAGTTAGAAAGTATATAAAAAAAGATGACTTAATCCCTAAAATTATAATTGACACTGAGTTGTCTTTAAATGATCTATTCAAAGACAATAACCATTTAAACACACCTAAAATTTATCGTATTATTAGGCAAATGGAACCTTTTGGAATAGGCAATCCAAAACCAGTTTTTTTATTTAAAAAACTACTAATTTTATCCCCTGTTAAAGTAGTTGGTGAGAAGCATTTGAAATTTGTATTTTTTGATTATTCTGAAAATAAATCAATAGATGGTATATGGTTTAATAGTAGTTCAGCTTTTAAATTATTTGGTGGTCGACAAACTGTAAATGTCGTTGGAACAGTTGATGAAAATATCTTTCGGGGAAATAAAAAAATGCAAATAATTATTAAAGATGTTAATCTAGTTTAATCTTTTCTAGAATCGGAAACCAAATGAAGATCTCTTTGGGGAAAAGGAATTTTAATTTCATTATTTCTAAATGCTTGATCAATTGCTAATCTTATGTCACTTTTTATATTAATTATTTCCCATGTTTGTTTCGCCCAGAAATACACTTTAAATCTTAAAGCGTGATCTCCAAAATCCTCAAGTTCAATTGTTATATTTCTTCTTTTTTCAACTAATGGATGTTTGAGAGCGGATTGATATAAGACTTCCTTTACTAGCTGAGTGTCAGAACCATATGCTACACCTACAGAAATATGAAACCTAGTTACTTTATCGCTTATACTCCAATTAATTACACTTTCTCTAGTTAGATAGCCATTAGGTACAATAATAGTTTTTCCGTCTAAGGTTTTTAACTGAGAGGTTCTAATGAATATTTGATTTATTTTACAAATTTCTTGGTTAGGCATTTCAACAACATCACCTACCTTGATACTTCCGTCAAATAAAAGAATTATTCCAGAAAACACATCGCCTAGAATAGACTGTAATCCAAACCCAATTCCAACAAAAATAGCAGCAGAACCAGCTATTAAAAAGGTAATATCAATTCCCACTCCTTGAATTGCAACAATACCAGCAACAGAATATATCACATATTTGCTTAACTGAACAATAGTATAAGTTCCACCTTCATCAATCCACTTTTTTTCTTTTGTTGATCTGTAAATTAAGACTCTAAAAATACTAATAGAAATTTTTGAAATTACTATGACAAATATTAGATAAAATACACTTCCAATTGTAAAACTAAATCTATCGTAACTTCCATCTGCTTTTGCTTCAAAGTCAAATCCAAATAATTCCATGTGAGTAATATTGCTTATTGAAAACTCTTGGTGGCCAATTGTAAGAGATTCAAGAGCAATTAAACTACACAATAGTAAAAGAACTTGCTTTATTAGCTTTTTAATATTTTTTTCTCTTCCCTCTACTAACCAGCCCTTTTGTTTTAAAAAACGTTCTAGATTTTTATTTATCCAATTATTTAAAATAAGCCAAAACAAGATGACTACTCCGAAAAGACTTAAATTAAGAATATGTTCTAAACTAAAATAATCTATAAAACTCATAATTTATTGTGTTACTATGATACCTAACTCGTCTGCAAATATATTACGGACTTTTATTAATTCCTTAATTTCTTTTAATATTGATTCATTATCTTCTTCCGGATTCATTTCTTTTAAGGCTTTTTGTTTATCCAATATTAAATTTTCGGTAACTCTTAATTTGAAAATAAATACCGCTTGTTCTGCAGCTTGTTTTAATCTTTCAGATTCAATTTTAGTATGAATTTGGTGTTTCTTTTTCCAATTCTCACTTAAAATATTTTGAGAAGTTGTTAAATCTGCAACTAAGCTAGTTAAGTTATGATTTTGAACAAAATGCTGCTCATTTAAAATCAAGCCTTTTTCCAGCCCCTCTAAAAACTCATTAAAAACTAATTGATATTTTTCATTTTCATAGGATAATTTATCGGTTAAAATTTCTTCAACAATAAATTGAGCTAAAGGATATTCTACTGTAGATTTCTCATTTTCGTTTAAAACTTCAATTTTAATTGAGTGAGCACCATAAGTTAACATTAATCTTATAAGGTCTTCTTCTTGTTTGCTTAGGTCGTGTTTTATTCCTTTTTGAAATGATTTGCTAGGAAGATTTTTAGATGCTAATGAAGGTAGTGAATTTGAGGATTGAAAATTCTCGTTTGGTCTTAATTTTTTTCTTACTTCATTAATTAGAAGCTCTTCATCCATCTCAAAAATTTGAGCTGTTTTTTTGATGTAAACAGATCTTGAAACTGCATCAGGTATAATAGAAATTGATATTATAATATTATTAATAGTTTTGGAAATATTTATTGGATCATTTTTTGTTTTTTCAAGTAAGTGATTTGCTTTAAATGAAATGAAATCAATTTGATTATCATTTAAGTATGATTTAAAGTCTTCATTTGAAAGTTTGTGTGCGTAACTATCAGGATCTTCTCCTTCAGGAAAAAGTACTACTTTAATATTTAATCCCGCTTTTAGTATCATATCAACTCCTCTGAAGGATGCATTAATCCCAGCAGGATCACTATCATAAAGAATAACTACATTATTTGTAAATCTTTTAATGAGTCTAATTTGTCCTTCTGTAAGCGAAGTTCCACTAGAGGATACTGCATTTTTAATTCCGTTGTGGTGTAATGAAATTACGTCGGTATAACCCTCTACAAGTAGACAAGAATCATTTTTAATTATTTCATTTTTTGATTGAAATAAGCCATAAAGCACATTGCTTTTATTGTAAATATCACTTTCTGGAGAATTAAAATACTTAGCCACTTTTTTATCAGTTCTAAGTGTCCTTCCTCCAAATCCTATTATTCTTCCAGTTATATTGTGAATAGGAAAAATAATTCTTCCTCGAAAAAAATCATAATTACCTTTTTCACCCTCTTTAATTAGTCCTGATATTTTTAATGGTCCTAAACTATAATTTGCTTTTTTTGCTTCATTTTCTAGAGCATTATAGTCATCAGGTGAATATCCTAACTCAAACTCATCTATTGTACTTATATTATATCCTCTTTTCTTTAAATAAGATAGTCCAACAGATTTCCCCTCATTAGAATCTTTTAAAGATGTTTTAAAAAACTCGTTGGCAAATTGGTGGGCTAAGTACAAGGCTTCTTTTTGGTGTTTTGCCTCAATTTGCTCCTTAGTTTCTTCAGCTTCTTCAATTTCAATATTATATTTGTTAGCTAGCCATTTTAAAGCTTCAGGGTAAGATAATTGTTCATGTTCCATTAAAAACGTAACAACATTACCTCCCTTTCCAGAACTAAAATCTTTGAATATTCTTTTTCCTGGTGAAACCATGAAAGAAGGAGTTTTCTCATTTGCGAAAGGGCTTAACCCTTTAAAGTTTGAACCCGACTTTTTCAAATGAATAAAATCACCAATAACTTCTACTATATCTGCAGAATCAAATATTTTACCTATTGTTTCTTGGGGAATCAAATTATCTATTTAAATCAAAAATAAGGAATTAGAACTTATAAACACTAATAGTTAAGTTTCCACAATGTTATTTTAAAAAAATCCATCAACATTTTACAATAGAATTTTAATTACCTATACATTTGTAAAAATTATTAAAATGAGTAAAGATCAATATCAAGGACACGACTACTACCTTATGGACGAGCTTTTATCTGATGAGCATAAATTAATTAGAGATTCAGCTAGAGCTTGGGTAAAAAAAGAAGTATCTCCAATAATTGAAGATTACTATGAAAAATCAGAATTTCCAAATCAAATATTAAAAGGTCTTGCCGGTATAGGTGGTTTTGGCCCCTATATTCCTGAAGTATATGGTGGTGCTGGATTGGACCAAATATCTTATGGATTAATTATGCAAGAACTCGAAAGGTGTGATTCTGGACTAAGATCTACATCATCTGTTCAAAGTTCGTTAGTTATGTATCCTATTTGGAAATTTGGTAATGATGATCAAAGAAAAAAATATTTATCAAAATTAGCTAGTGGTGACATGATTGGTTGCTTTGGTTTAACAGAGCCAGACTTTGGTTCTAATCCAGGGGGAATGACTACCAATTTTACTGAAGATGGTGACCATATAATTTTAAATGGAGCTAAAATGTGGATTTCTAATGCGCCTTTTGCTGATATCGCAGTTGTTTGGGCAAAAGACCCAAGTAACAGGATTAAAGGCGTTATTGTAGAACGAGGTATGGAAGGTTTTCAAACACCGGAAATGCATGGAAAACATTCTTTAAGAGCATCTGCTACTGGAGAATTAATATTTAATAATGTTAAAGTTCCAAAAGCAAATATTTTACCAAATAAAGACGGGTTAGGTGCTCCATTAATGTGTTTAGATTCCGCCAGGTATGGAATTGCTTGGGGAACTATTGGAGCAGCAATGGACTGTTATGATTCAGCACTAAGATACTCTAAGGAAAGAATCCAGTTTGGGAAACCTATTGCTAGTTTTCAATTGATTCAAAAAAAATTAGCTGAAATGATTACAGAAATAACTAAGGCTCAGCTTCTAACATATAGGCTTGGACAACTTAAAAATGAAGACAGAGCAACTTCTCCTCAAATATCAATGGCTAAAAGAAACAATGTTGATATGGCTTTAAAAGTAGCGCGAGAAGCAAGACAGATTCACGGTGCAATGGGAATTATGAACGAATATTCCGTGATGAGACACATGGCAAATTTAGAATCGGTAATCACCTATGAGGGAACCCACGACATCCATCTTTTAATTACGGGTTTTGATGTGACAGGAATTCAAGCTTTTAGTTAACCCATCTAAATGAAGAAATCATTTCTTCAAGATCTTTAATAATATATTTTATGCTTGGTTCTAGTGAGTCATAATTAGGTTTACTTAGAAATAATAACTGACCTACAAAAAAGTGTTTACTGCTATCTGTAATTGTAAATGCAAAATTACATGCAGTATTTCCCTTAATTTCGTATGCTAATCCAAATACGTTATTATCTCTATCTTCCCATACCCTTTCCATAATTGCTGAAGATTTAAAGCTGTGTTCATAAACCATTTTTCTAAAACTTTCCGACATTTCTATTAAGTCATTATTTAACTTAAAATATTCACATAAAACTTCAGCTTTAAATTTGGGAAAAATTATTGTTTTGCTACATGTAGGATAATTTTTGAACTTTTGCTCCCAAGAAGAGTACTCAGGAAGATTAAAGATAAAACAACAACTGTCACTAATAGTATAATATTCTTTTTCAGGGAAGTCAATCCGTAAATAGTTTTTTGGTTTTGGATACTCTACTTGATCATCACAACTCATGAAAATAAAAGAGATAATAATTAAAGAATATTTTAAAAAACTAGTCAATTCTAATTTTTATTTTTTTAATTCTTCTTTTATCAGATGCCTCAATAGTAAAAGTATATTTATTATAAGTTATTTTTTCATTTTTTAATAAAATTTTACCAGCTTGTTCTATACAAAAGCCAGCCAAAGTATCCGATTCTCCTTTAGCTTTTTCAAAGATTGCCCCATCAACGTTTAGAATTTTATAAAAATCAACTAGTGAAGTTTTTCCATCAAAAATATAGTTTCGATCGTCAATTTTTAAAAAAGTCACGTCTCTCTCGTCAAATTCATCCGTTATGTCGCCAACAATTTCTTCAAGTACATCTTCTAAAGAAACAATTCCAGATGATCCTCCATATTCATCTACTACAATAGCAATATGAGTTTTCTCTTCTTGAAATTCTTTAAGTAAGTCATCTAATTTTTTATTTTCTGGAACAAACTTTGCATCTCTTAGAAGTTTACTCCAGTCATATTTAGATTTCTCATTAATTTTTCCAAGCAAGTCTTTAACGTATAAAATCCCTTTGATATGGTCAAAACTTTCTTCATAAACTGGAATTCTAGAAAACTTTGTTGTTTTAAGTTCATTGATTAATGATTTAAAATCTAAATCTTTTCTAAAAGCAACTACATCAGTTCTTGGAGTCATAATTTGCTTAACATCCGTATTGCCAAATTTCGAAATCCCCTCAAGTATTTTCTTCTCTTCATTATTCTCTACACTATCTTTTGTAAGCGCTAGAACATGTTGAAGCTCTTCAGGATTAAGAAGTTCAATTTTTTTATCAACTCTTTTGTCAATAATTGAAGTGCTAGAAATCAATAAATTACTTAATGGATTAAAAATAATTTTCAGTATTGATAGTGGTAGTGCCATTAGTCTGGAGAACTTGATCTTATAGCTGTTGGCATAAACTTTTGGAATAACTTCTCCAAATAATAAAATTATAAACGTTACTAAAACAACCTGAATAATAAAGTTTGTAAAAGAGTTTTGAGGCTCTTTGGGTAAAATATTTTTTACCACTATTGATGATATCACTACGATTGCAACATTAACTATATTATTTCCTATTAGTATTGTAGCTAAGAGTTTTTTAGGATTTTCAATTAATTTGAGAATTCTTCTACTGTTTTTATTTTTATTGTCATTTTCTAATTTTAGTTTTTGAGAGTTAGATAATCCAAAAATTGCTACTTCAGAACCCGATAATAAGGCAGATAATACAACAAGTATTACCATTAATGTCGTCATTATCCAAAATTGAGAGTTAAAAGAATTTAAAATTATAAATGGGTTTAATAAATAAAATAGGTTAAATATTAGTTCCAAGTTTTTTTATTGGTTTAAAATGGTAAATCATCATTTTCTTCCGGTGAAGAAAATTCTTTTTCACCAGCTGGCTTAGGTTCGCTTTCTTCAGACTTAATCGGTTCAGAATTAGCTTTCGGTTCACCAGAACTCCCCAGCATAGTTAAATTATCAGTAATTACTTCAGTTGAGTATCTATTATTCCCTTCTTTGTCTTGCCAAGTTCGAGTTTTAAGCTTTCCCTCAATATATATTTTGTCTCCTTTTTTAATAAACTTCTCTGCTATTTCTGCAAGTCCTCTCCAAGCAACTATATTGTGCCATTCAGTTTGAGAGACCTTTTCTCCAGTTTTTCTATCTTTATAATTCTCAGATGTTGCTATTGAAAAATTTGCTACCGTAGCTCCATTCTCAAGATGTCTTATTTCAGGGTCCTTCCCGAGATTGCCAACTAATATTACTTTGTTTACACTACCTGCCATGTTTGTATTTTATATATCTAATTTAGTTATATTAAATCAATTCTTAAATTTTCAGCTATATAATTTTCAACAATTTTAGGAACTGGATATTGATCTATTTTTTTAATTTCAATTATTTTATATTTTTTGTTTTTTCCAAGTTTATTTACATTGTAATGCCAGAAAACAACATTCAATCTTTGATGAGTTAAAATGTGTTTGATTTTAGTTTTCTTTAACAAAACCCCATTTTTTACTAAATCTTTTGCAGGTTTAAAATTTAAATCTGAATCTTCAAAAAGTGGAAATTGGTATAAATTTTTCCATATATCATTTTTAATTCTTTTTTCTATGAAAACAAATTTTTCATTTGCTAATACAATGAAATTGAAAAACCTTTCTTTTTTAATAATCTTTTTATTTTTTACTGGTAAGTTTGATATTTTATTATTTAAAAATGCCCAACAATTAATATTTAGTGGACATAATTTACAATTGGGACTTGCTGGTTTACATTGTAAAGCTCCAAATTCCATAATAGATTGGTTATAAGTATCAATATTTTTAATTGGCAAATTTTTAAATGATATCTCCTCAAATAGTTTTAAACCAAAAGGACTATCTATAGGATCAAAAATACCAAAGTATCTACTTAGAACTCTAAATACATTTCCGTCTAAAACTGCTTTCTTTTCATTGTAAGCAAATGAAGAAATAGCTGATGCAGTATATTTACCAATTCCTTTTAATTTAATCAAACCATCATAGTTTTTTGGAAATTCTCCATTAAGTTTCTCGGTAATATATTTTGAAGTAAAGTGAAGGTTTCTTGCTCGACTGTAGTACCCCAAGCCTTGCCAAAGTTTCAAAACTTTATCTTCTTTTGCTTGAGAAAGCTTAAAAATATTTGGAAAATTTAAAATAAATTTATTATAATATGGCAATCCTTGTTCAACTCTTGTTTGTTGTAGAATTATTTCACTAATCCATATTTTATATGGGTCATTAGTATTTCTCCAAGGTAAATTTCTTTTATTTAAATTATACCATTTAATTAAAATAAGACTAAAATTTTCATCAATCATATGTATGCAAAAATAAAAAACTCATTGCTTACTTTTTGGCTTTCATAAATAAAATTATATTTGCAAACCAATAATTGGTAAATCTATATTTTTTACAATGACAAAAGCAGATTTAGTTTCAGAAATAACAGATAAAACAGGTGTCGAAAAAATTGCTGTACAAGCGACAGTAGAATCACTAATGACTACTATTATTGATGCAATGGAAAGTGGTGAAAATGTGTATTTGCGAGGTTTTGGAAGTTTTGTGATTAAAAAAAGAGCTGAAAAAACTGGTAGAGATATTTCTAAGAATACCACATTAATTATACCAGAACATTTTGTTCCCACTTTTAAGCCAGCTAAAACTTTTGTTAATGGTGTTAAAAATAAGTTAAAGAAGTAATAAAAAGTATTTAATAATAATAATTTAAAAGATTAGTATGCCTAGCGGTAAAAAAAGAAAAAGACATAAGATGTCAACACATAAGAGAAAAAAACGTCTTAGAAAAAACAGACATAAGAATAAATAATTTTCTCATTATATATTTATTGTAACCGCTTTGCTATAATCAGATAGGAGGTACCGTGTCGTATGAATTAGTAATAAATTCATCATCAGACGAAGTTGTAACTGCGTTACTTTATGATAACAAATTAGTTGAAATTCATAAAGAAGGTCTTGATGACCGTTTTAATGTAGGTGATGTATACTTAGGAAAAGTTAAAAAAATTGTTCCTAGCTTAAATGCAGCTTTTGTTGATGTTGGATATGAAAAAGATGCATTTTTACATTATTTAGATCTTGGACCTCAGTATAGGTCAATGAGTAAATTTGTTCAAGCATCTATATCTGGAAAACAGTCAACCCACAAGTTAGGGTATAATAAAATTGAAGCAGATATTTTAAAAGATGGTAAGATAAAAGAACACCTTGCATCAAACCAAATTATAGCCGTTCAGGTAACTAAAGAACCAATTTCTTCGAAAGGACCTAGACTTAGTGCTGAAGTTACTATACCTGGCAGGTTTTTAGTTTTGGTACCCTTTTCAGAAAAAATATCTATCTCTCAAAAAATAAAAGATCCAGCAGAACGTAATCGTTTAAAAAGACTAATCAATAGTATTAGACCAAGAAAATTTGGTGTCATTATTAGAACTGTCGCGCAAAATAAAAAAGTTGCTGAACTTGATCAAGACCTTAGAGATTTAGAACAAAAGTGGTCTAAAATGTTTAAAGAGCTTAAAGATGCATCTCCTAGAAAAAAACTTCTTGGAGAAATGAATAGAGCTACTACTGTTTTAAGAGATGAACTCAATAAAGAATTTACAAGTATTCATGTTGATGATGAATCTTTATATATTGAATTAAAAGATTATGTAAAGACAATAGCTCCAGAAAAAGAAGATATTGTTAAATTATATAAAGGAAAAGTTAGCTTATTTGAAAGTAGGGGAATTAATAAGCAAATTAAAGCAACCTTTGGAAGAAAAGTTAATTTAAAGTCTGGTGCCTATTTAATAATTGATCACACTGAAGCAATGCATGTTGTTGATGTAAATAGTGGAAATAGAAAAGCTACAAATGTTGATCAGGAATTAAATGCTTTAGAAACCAATTTAGAATCTGCAGAAGAAATTGCTAGACTTTTAAGGCTTAGGGATATGGGTGGAATTGTAGCTGTTGATTTTATTGACATGTATAATCGAGTTAACAATAAAAAGCTTATTGAGAGTTTTAGACAATTCATGAAGGATGATAAAGCTAAACATAACATTCAGCCGCCAAGTAGATTTGGTGTAGTTGAGCTTACTAGGCAGCGTGTTCGTCCAGAAACTGAAATAAAGACTACAGAAGCATGTCCAACATGTCTTGGTAAAGGTGAAGTTCAGGCTTCTATATTAATTGTTGATGAGATTGATTCAATGCTTAATTCAATTATTGTTGAGGGAATTGCAAAATCTATTTCATTAAATGTTCATCCTTTTATTGATGCTTTCTTAAAAAAAGGAGTTAAAAGTATTCAGCGTCAATGGTTTTTAAAATATAAAAAATGGATTACAGTAAGACCAATGACTGAACTTGGTATCTTACAATATCAGTTTTTAGATGAATCTGATAATTCTATTTAATATTATTTATTGAAATGGTTCCAGCCTTGCGCCTGAAGAGGTGTTGATGTGTTCCCATTTCCAATTAAATTAATACCCTGGTCTTTTTTAGTAATATGACCTATTACGGTAATGTTAGGATCATTTTTAATTTTTTCATAGTCATTTTGACTAATCGTAAATAGTAATTCATAATCCTCACCTCCATTTAATGCAGATACAGTTGGGTTTATGTTAAAGTCCATAGAAGTTTGATAAGTTTGAGAGTCTATCGGTATTTTTTCTTCATAGAGTTGGCAACCTACGTTACTAGACTTACAAATATGAAAAATTTCAGAAGCAAGACCATCTGAAATATCAATCATACTTGTTGGAATTACTTTACATTTTTTTAAAAATTCAATTACGTCTCTTCTAGCTTCCGGTTTAAGTTGTCTTTCTAAAATATAATTAAAATCATCTAATTCTGGTTGCATATTTGGATTGCTTTTCCAAACTTCTTTTTCTCTTTGAAGTACGTTTAGCCCCATGTAAGCACCTCCTAAATCGCCAGTAGTTATTAACAGGTCATTCTCTTTTGCTCCAGACCTTTTAACAATTTCTTTTGTAAACGCCTCGCCAATAGCTGTTATTGATACGGTTAGACCATTCACACAAGAAGTTAAATCTCCACCAATAATATCAATTTTATATTTTTCACAGGCTAATAAAATACCGTCATAAAATTCTTCAATAGCTTCCAAAGTATATTTGCTAGAAATTGCTAAACTTACTGTTATTTGTTTTGGTGTTGCATTCATTGCATATATATCGCTAATATTTACAATTACTGATTTATATCCTAAATGTTTTAAAGGTGTAAAAGCCATGTCAAAATGAATTCCTTCAACAAGCATATCAGAGCTTACTAATATATCCTTATCTGAATTTATTATTGCTGAATCGTCACCAGGTCCAAGTTTTGTATTTTCATGAAATATTTTTATTTTTTTAGTTAGCCTTTCTAAAAGACCAAATTCACCTAAATCTTTGAGTTCAATATTCTTATCTTGTTCTTTCATGTCTGCAAATTTAATCCAATAGTTATAAATTCAGCTCGTTTTCTGTTTAACAATTAATCCAGTTGAGAAATACTGTTAAACTTTTCTTTTTTCATCATTAATTTTGAGGTATATTTGCATAAGTTTATAATTATTCTAAATAGAGGTAGATGATTAAAGTAACAGAAAATGCAAAAACTCAAGCTCTACAGTTAATGAGAGATGACGGTAACGAGGGTTATTTTATTAGAGTTGCTGTTAAAGGTGGAGGTTGTTCAGGACTAATGTATGAGCTCACTTTTGATAATTCGCTCAACGAAAATGATAAATCTTTTACCGATAATGGTGTAGAAGTTGTAGTTGATAAGAAAAGTTTTCTTTATCTAGTAGGGACAACATTAGATTTCTCAGGAGGTTTAAATGGTAAGGGTTTTGTCTTTAGCAATCCTAATGCTGACAGAACTTGCGGATGTGGAGAAAGTTTTTCATTATAAAGTTTATAGATGTCGTATACTGAAAAAGAATTAAAAAAAGAATTAGACAATAAACCTTACGAGTTTGGTTTCGTTACTGATATTGAAAGTGACAAAGCACCAGTTGGTTTAAACGAGGATATTGTAAAATTGATTTCTTCTAAAAAAAAGGAACCTCAGTGGCTTCTAAATTACCGATTAAAAGCTTTTCAAATTTGGAAAACAATGAAAGAGCCTGATTGGGCTCATGTTAAGTATACTAAACCAGATTTTCAAAATATTTCCTATTATTCTGCTCCCAAGAAAAAAAAGGAGCTTCAAAGTTTAGATGAAGTTGACCCAGAATTACTAAAGACTATGGAGAAACTTGGTATTTCTATTGAAGAACAAAAAAAATTAAGTGGTGTTGCTGTTGATTTTGTTATGGATTCAGTTTCTGTTGCGACATCATTTAAAGATAAATTAGGGGAACTAGGTATTGTATTTTGCTCTTTTTCTGAAGCTGTTCAAGATCACCCAGAATTAATTAAGAAATATATGGGAACCGTAGTTCCATACACAGATAATTATTACGCTGCTTTAAACAGTGCAGTATTTTCTGATGGCTCATTTTGTTATATTCCCAAAGGGGTAAAATGTCCAATGGAACTATCAACTTATTTTAGAATTAACGAATCAGGAACAGGGCAATTTGAAAGAACACTTCTTATTGCTGATGAGTCAAGTTATGTAAGTTACTTAGAGGGTTGTACAGCACCTTCTCGAGATGAAAACCAATTACATGCAGCTGTTGTTGAACTTATCGCTTTAGACAAAGCAGAGATCAAATATTCTACTGTTCAAAATTGGTATCCTGGAGATAAAAACGGAAAAGGCGGAGTTTACAACTTTGTAACTAAAAGAGGTATTTGCGGATATCGATCTAAGATCTCATGGACCCAAGTTGAAACAGGTTCTGCAGTAACGTGGAAATATCCTTCTTGTATTTTAAAGGGTGATTACTCTATTGGAGAATTCTATTCTGTAGCAGTAACAAATAATTTTCAGCAAGCCGATACTGGAACTAAAATGATACACATAGGTAAAAACACTAAATCTACTATAATATCAAAAGGAATTTCAGCTGGAAAAAGCCAAAATAGCTACAGAGGATTAGTTAAAATAGGAAAAGGCGCAAAAAATTCTAGAAATTTTTCTCAATGTGATTCACTTTTAATGACTGACCAATGTGGAGCTCATACTTATCCTTATATAGAGTGCGAGAACCCAACAGCTACTGTTGAACATGAAGCTACTACTTCAAAAATAGGCGAAGAACAATTATTTTACTGCATGCAAAGAGGAATTAGTGAAGAAAAAGCAATAAGTCTAATTGTCAATGGGTATGCTAAAGAAGTTTTAAATAAACTGCCAATGGAGTTTGCAGTTGAAGCTCAGAAATTATTAGAAATTAGTTTAGAAGGATCAGTAGGGTAAATAACAAATCATGAGTGATATACTAATTGAAATAAAAGACCTAAAATGTAGAATTGACAATCAAAATATTCTTCAAGGTCTAAATCTTAAAATTAATAAAGGCGAAGTCCATGCGATTATGGGACCAAACGGTTCTGGAAAAAGTACGCTTTCATCTGTTTTAGCTGGAAATGACAACTACGAGATAACTAAAGGTTCTATTACTTTTTTAGGAGAAGATATTACTGAGATGAGTCCGGAAGAAAGATCATGGAAAGGAATGTTTTTAGCTTTTCAGTACCCTGTCGAAATACCAGGAGTTAGTAATATTAATTTCTTAAGAACGGCATTAAATGAAAGAAATAAATATTTTGGAATAGATTCAATTCCTGCAAAAGATTTCTTAAAAATGGTTTCAGAAAAATCTATGTTGGTTGGGCTAGACAATAAATTAAAAAATAGATCAGTTAACGAAGGATTCTCAGGGGGAGAAAAGAAAAGAAATGAAATTTTTCAAATGGCAATGCTAAATCCTAAACTTGCAATTTTAGATGAGACAGATTCAGGATTAGATATTGACGCTTTGAAGATTGTAGCCAATGGTGTAAATAAACTTAAATCATCTAAAAATGCAACAGTTGTCATAACTCATTATCAAAGATTACTTGATTATATTGTTCCAGACTTTGTTCATGTTTTGCATGAAGGTAAAATTATAAAGACTGGTGATAAATCATTGGCGTTAGAGCTAGAAAAAAAAGGCTATGATTGGTTAAAAACCGATGCAGCCATTTAAAATTTATCAATTTGATTATTAAAGATTTAAATCAGTATTCTTTAAACAGCGAAGAAAATAAAGAAGCGATAGCTAATTTGAGTAAGAATCCATTTCCAAGTAGAAAAGAGGAAATATGGAAATATACTCCATTTAAAAAGTTCAAAAAAATCAATTTTCATAACCAGGAAAACTTTAAAATCAAAGGTTTAGACACATTTAATCTTCCAAATTTAGACGGGATAGTTATTGTATTTGAAAACGGCAGGTATAACTCTAAACTTTCTAGAATTGTTGAAACGGATGAAATTAACATCTCACTTAGCTCGGATGTTTTTCCCAGAAATAATTTTAATACAATAAAAAAAAACAATTATTTCTCATCTCTAAATTCTTCTTTTTTAACTAATTCAGTACTTGTTAACGTAAGTTCAAATACTAAGATTAATAAAAATTTAAACTTCATAAATATAGTTTCCTCTAATAATTGCCTTTCTAACACAAAATTTAGTATTGTAATAAATGATAATTCTAATATCAATGTAAGACAATATTTTTTGGGAAATACAAGTATTTCAAATGGATTTATAAACCATGAAAATAATATATACTTAAATAGTAGTTCATCTTTAAGTATTGATAAATTCCAAGACCTTAATAATAATTTTAATTTTTGTAACGAGTTTATTACCCAAAAAAATGACAGTAAATTTATTATGAATACTTTCTCTTGTTCAGGGATAATTGTAAGAAATGATATAATTAGTGACGTTAATGGTGAGAATTGTCATACTGAATTAAATGGGGTTTTTAGCCCAACTAAGGACGAACATATTGATAATCATACAACAATAAATCATTTAGTTCCAAACTGTAAATCTTTTGAAAATTACAAAGGGGTTCTTAAAGAAAACGGAGTTGGGGTATTTAACGGTAAGGTAATCGTTCATCAAGATGCTCAAAAAATTGAGGCTTTTCAAAATAATAATAATATTTTAATTGATCAGGATTCTATTATTTACTCAAAGCCCGAGTTGGAAATTTACGCCGATGATGTAAAGTGTAGTCATGGATCTACTACCGGTCAATTTGACGATGAAGCACTTTTCTATTTAAGGTCAAGAGGGTTAAGTATTAAAAAGTCATTGCAATTAATGACCCTTGGCTTTATTAATGAAGTAATTAAAAAGACTAGTAACCTAGAGTATGTAGATTTTGTTTTAAAAAGGCTTCTCAAAGAGTAGATTTTTTTGTTGTAAGTTTACTCTAATCTTACAAATCAATATTTAATTTTGAGTCTATTAAATAAAATATACATAATTATTTTTTTAAATATATTAGTAATCAATTTTTTTTGTCAAGGATTACAATTAAAATTTTCTGAACATATTTCATATTCTGTTGATTATAAACCTATTTCTTGTTATGATTTTAAGAATCAAAACATTCTTTTCCAAATAAATAATAAAAATAAATTTTGTGATCTAAAAGTAAATTTATTTGATAATATTTTAAAGAATAAAAATCAGTTTAATATTTTAATTAAAAACGAAAAGTTTTTGTGCATCAGACTTTTTTTTGATAAAATATATTTATTCACAACAAGAAATACTGGAAATATAACAAGTTTAAAATATAGAGTTATTGATTTGAAATCAAATATATCTGAAGCTATAGAATTATTTTCAGAACCAAATAAGTCAGGATATCCAACAAATTATATAGTAAGCAACAAATCTTTTAAAAATAATTTTTATGTAATTGCTGAACTTCCTTTTCAAAGTGGTAAACAGGAAGATTTAAAAACGATTACTATAAGCTCAAAAATGGAAATTATAAACCAAACTTATAATAAGTTGGAGCTGGTTTTCCAATCTAGTAGGGACAATAAAATAATTTTATCAAATGATGGCGAAATATATCTACTTAAAAAATACTGGAAAAATGGAAATAATTTTTACATCTATAAATTAGGTCAAGAAATAATTTTAGAAAGAGAAATCAAACTTAAAAACAAAAAAATTGCCGCTTTAGATTATTTTTTCAATCAAAAAGGTGAGTTGGTGTTATCAGGATTTTATTCCTCGCAAATAAGATATAATTATGAAGGATTTTTTTTGCTGAAATATGATAGTGAATTAAATATTATACATAAAAATAATTTTTTCTTTTCAAATAAAATCATTGATGAGTTTAAATCCTCTAAAGAAATTAAAGAAAGTGGTTTTGGCTTAGATAAGTTTATTATTAAAGATTTCACTTTAGATAGTTCAGGAAACTATTTTTTAATGTCTGAGCATCTTTCAAAAACTAAGGCTAAAAATGAGATAGTTTGGAACTCTAAAGGATTTATTGTGATTAAGTTCAACAAAAATGGAAACTATATTTGGGCAAGTCCAGTACCTCTAGTCCAGCAAAGTGAAAATATTTCTTTTATGGGGGTATTCACTTTAAATAATCCAAATAGTATTAAATATTATTATAATAATTTATCAAATTTATCTCTTAGAAAGGGTACTCCAGCTGAATATGGAATTCTTAACTATACAGGAACAAATGAGGTTGGCTTTAACTCATCTGGAATTCCCGAGAGTAAGTCAATTTCTATAAATTTCCCTGGAAAAGACACTGAAAAATATGCGTTTATACCCAAACAGTTAAACCCATTAAGTTACGGGCCTTCTTTTTTTATTATTTTGAATGAAAAAGCTACTAATATTATGTTAGGGATGGTTAAATAATATTTACTTCCCTAATAAGTGATATCCCAAACTTTTCTTCTATATCGATGATTATTTTTTCTGATAAATTATATATTTCAATTCCTTTAGCATTGCCATAATTTACTAATACTAAGGACTGATTTTTATGAACTCCATAATTATTAATTGTTTTACCCTTCCATCCAGCTTTTTCTATCATCCACCCAGCAGCAATTTTAAATTCATTTTTATTGATTTGATAATTAACAATATTTGGATATTTTTTTTGCAAGTTTTTTAACTTATTTAAATCAACTACTGGATTTTTAAAAAAACTTCCACTATTTCCAATTTTCTTTGGATCAGGTAGTTTTCTTTTCCTTATGTTTATAATAGCTTCACTAACATCTTTTATAGTGGGGGACTGAATATTATTATTTTTTAAATCATTTTTAATTTCACCATAATTGATATTTATTTTTGGATTTTTATTCAGTTTTAAAGTAATATTTAGGATAATGTATTTGTTTTTCTTTTCGTTTTTAAAAATGCTTTCTCTATAACCGAACTTGCATTTTTCCTTGTTGAATTTCTCAATTTTACCTGTAGATATTTCTAATGCTTCTAGTTCAATAAAAGTATCTTTTATTTCTACTCCGTAAGCTCCAATGTTTTGCATTGGGGCAGTCCCAGTATTTCCAGGAATTAAACTCAAGTTTTCAATTCCTCCCCAACCATTTTCCACAGTATACATTACCAATTCATGCCAGTTTTCTCCAGCTCCTATTAATAGTTTTACATAATCAGCGTCTTGATAAGTTACTTCCTTTCCTTTAATTTTATTTAAAATAATTAAGCCATTATAATCTTTCGTGAAAAGCACATTGCTTCCACCTCCGAGTACTAATTTTTTTAAATTTTTAAATTTTTCAGATTCTATAATCTCTAAAATCTCTTCGATAGAACTTACCTCAATTAAATATTTAGATCTAACATTAATGCCAAACGTATTCAATTTATCAAGTGGGTGGTCTTCTAAAACATTCATACTGAACAAACCTAATTATATTTTATTGTTTTTGTATACACTAGTTCTTAAAACAATAATACATACTTTTACTAAGTTTAAATAGTTATCAAAATTAAAAAAGTTATAGTATCTGTAAGTAATGACCTGGTTAATGATCAGAGAGTTAAAAAAGTATGTGATTCATTATCGAAAAATAATTTCAGTATCACTTTATTAGGCAGACTATTGAATGATTCAAGACCTATTGATAGACCATATAAAACTAAAAGATTTAAATTAATTTTTAATAAAGGTGTTTTGTTTTATGCGGAATATAATTTAAGATTATTTTTTTTTCTTCTCTTTAGGAAACATGATATCTATCACGCAAATGATTTAGATACTTTACTTCCAATGTGGCTTGTTTCTAGTATTCACCGGAAAAAATTAGTATATGACACACATGAATATTTTACGGGAGTTCCTGAGATCCAGAATAGATATTTTGTTAAAAAAGTTTGGTCTGGCATAGAAAAATTCCTTTTCCCCAAAGTAAAACATGTTTTCACAGTCAATGAATCTATTTCTGAGCTTTATTTTAAGGAATATAAATCTCGTCCGTTGGTAATTAGAAATCTCCCAGAAAAAATAATAATTAATAAATTAAAATCAAGAAAAGATTTGGGTTTGCCAGAGAATAAAAAAGTGGTGATTTTACAAGGTTCTGGTATTAATATTCATAGAGGAGCAGAAGAATTGTTAGAAGCGATAGCAATCCAAGACAAGCTTTTTCTATGTGTGGTTGGCAAAGGTGATGTTATTAATAATTTAAAAAAAAGAAGTTCAAAACCTGACTTGATAAGCAAAGTACTTTTTGTAGACGCTCTTCCCTATGAGAAAATGATGCAATACACTATAAATGCTGATGTTGGAGTAAGTTTAGATAAGCCTAATAATTTAAATTATTTAAATAGTTTACCTAATAAGGTATTCGATTATTTGAAAGTGGGAATTCCAATTGTTTGTAGTGACTTAGTAGAATTAAGCAAAATAATTAATATTTATAATTGTGGAATTTTGATAAAAAATCACCAGCCGAAATCAATTTTAACAGCATTAAATTCTGTTTTAGATGAAAAAAATTATTCTATTTTTAAAGCTGCTGCATTAAAGGTAAATAATGAATTAAATTGGGAAAACGAGTCTGAGAGTTTAATTAATTGTTATAAAAAACTTGTCTAAAAAATTACATATCGTATCATTTGATGTTCCATATCCTGCTAATTATGGAGGTGTTATTGATGTTTTTTATAAAATTATCGAACTTCATAAATTGGGTTTTGATATAAACTTGCATTGTTTTATATATGGAAGAGAGAAATCTGAAATTTTAGATAAATACTGTAAAAGAGTGTTTTACTATAAAAGAAAACTAGGAATTCAAAGTTTTTTTTCTGGAAAACCATATATCGTTAAATCTAGAATTTCTAGTTTGTTGTTAACTAGGCTAGAAGGTGACAATGCTCCTATATTATATGAGGGGATTCATAGCACTTTAACTCTGGCAATAATTTTAAGAAATAACATAAATAGAAAGGTTTTTATAAGAGCTCATAATATTGAGTATTCATATTATAAGGAGTTATTCCAAATCGAAAAAAACATTATTAAAAAACTTTTTTATTATTTTGAATCTAAAAAACTAAAAAACTACGAAACTAATATTTATAAAAACCAAAACGTTTTTGGCATCTCAAGTATTGAAGTTAAAAGATTAAAAGCTCTTAATTCAAATGCATCTCTTATTCACCCTTTTCATTCTAATAATAAGATATGTTCTAATTTAGGTAGTTCTAATTATGCATTAATTCATGGCAATTTTGATGTTTTAGATAATGAACTATCTGCTTTGTTTTTTGTAAACATTTTCACCAAAATCGATCTTAAACTTATAATAGCTGGAAGAAAGCCGTCAAAAAAGCTAAAAGTTGCAGTTGATAGAAATGAAAACATCAAAATAATTCAAAATCCTGAAGACGATGAATTATTTAGTTTGATTAAAAATGCTCATGTTAATCTATTTTATTCTTTGCAGTCTTCAGGAATTAAGCTCAAGCTGATTAATGCACTTTTTGTCGGAAGGTTCTGTTATGTTAACGACAACTTTTTGGCAAACAATTCTTTTTTAAATTTATGCACTCATATCAAGAATGATAATGATTGGGAAAACGAAATAGTCTTAGCTTTTCAAAAAACTTTTTCTAAAAAAGACTTTCTTAATAGGCAAAAAGAACTTTTAGTTTTTAATAATATTTTAAATGCTAATGAACTTAAAAGTTTTTTTTAAGCTAACCTTAGTCCTGAATTTTTTTATTTTCAAATTTCACAATCCTTCCAGGAAACTTATTAATAATATCAAAATCGTGCGTAGCCATGATTACAGTTTTATCATTTTTAGCTACTGACTTTAAAAGAGTCATTATTTTTTCGCTAGTCTCTGGATCTAAGTTACCAGTAGGTTCATCGGCTATAATTAGCTCAGGGTTATTTATTAGTGCTCTTGCTATTGCAACTCTTTGTTGTTCTCCTCCTGAAATTAAGTGAGGGAATGAATTAGCTTTATCTAACATCTCAACTTTTGTTAAAAGTTTTTCAATTTCATTATCAATTATTTTTTTCCCTTTCCAACCGGTTGCTTTCATTACAAACCTTAAATTATCCGCAATAGACCTATCCATAAGTAATTGAAAATCCTGAAAAACTATTCCAACCTCGCGTCTTAATTCTAAAATTTTTTTTCTGTTTAATTTCCTGAGACTTTGATTCTTAAATAAAATATCACCATTGCTTATAAAAATATCTCCATAAATAGCTTTAAGTAAACTACTTTTTCCGCTTCCTGTTTTGCCAATAAAATAGACAAATTCTCCTTTATTTATGGATAAATTAACTTCGTTAAGAATTATATTTTTTTGTTGTTTTATTTCAACATTTTTAAAGTCTAAAAACAGATTTTGATTCATTGTAAATAAATATCTTTTATAGTCAAATTTAAAATAATATGGGACACTTATTAAATTCTTTTATTTAATGTTAACACATTATGGTTGAAAATAATAGCAAACTGATAATTCTTTAGGGTATTGGCTAACTATCTTTAAAAAATAAGACTTAAATTATTAATGATTAGGATTTTATTTAAATTAAATTTTTTCTTGCTAATTATATTTTTTGCAAATATTTCATTTGCTCAAAAAACATTTATAAATAGTGACCCATACCAAAGCTATAAAAAGGCGCAGGAATTATTTGACAAAGAAAAATATAGTTCTGCGCAATATTATTTTAAAGATGTTATTAATAAATTTCCTAACCCACAAGATGAAATAAGAATTAATGCTGAATATTATTTTGCAGTTTGTGCATTAAACTTATACCATAGAAATGTGGAAACCATTTTAACTAGATTTTTTCTTGATCATCCAGATCACCCAAAATCTAAAAACATATATTTTCAATTAGGAAAACATTATTATCAAACTAAAAAATTTAATAAATCAATCGAGTTTTTTGATAAAGTTGACCAATACGATTTGTCAGCTCAAGACCAAAATGAATTTTTATTCAAGCTTGGGTATTCCAATTTCATGAAAAACAATCAATCAGATGCGAAAGTTTTATTTAGCGAGTTATTACAAAATAAAACTAATTATGACGTTCCAGCAACGTATTACTTTAGTCATATAGCATATATGGAGGGGAAATATCAAACTGCACTAGAGGGATTTAAGAAAATATCTGAAAATAAAATGTTTAAACCTATTATCCCTTATTACATTACTCAAATACTGTATCAACAAAATAAATATAATGAACTTATAGAGTATGCACCTTCTTACATGGATTCAATAACAGATAAAAGAAAAGGAGAATTTGCAAAACTTATAGGGGACTCTTATTTTAAAAATAAAGATTTTTTAAAATCTTTAGAGTATTATAAAATATTTATAAAATCTTGTAAATCAACAAGGGAAAGCAATTACCAGGTTGCCTTTTGTTATTATAAAACTAAAAAATATAAGCAGTGTATTGACTTATTTTCCAGAGTAACTTTTAATGATGATTCTTTGACTCAAACATCTTATTATCATATGGCAGATTCTTATCTAAGAATTAATGAGAAAGGGTATGCTAAAAATGCTTTTCAAAAAGCTAGTAAACTAAATTTTGATTCGGATATTAAAAGAAATTCCCTATTTAATTATGCAAAGCTTGCTTATGAATTAAGTTACAATCCATATGATGAGGCTATCGTTGCTTTTCAAGATTTCATTAAAGAATATCCAGAATCAGAAGATGCAAAAGAAGCATACGAGTTTTTACTAAAAGTTTATTTGACGACTAAAAATTACGATGATGCAATAGTTTCATTGGAGAAAATTAAAAACAAGGATCCAAGAATGCAAAAGGCGTATCAGTCAATTGTATATAATCGAGCAGTTGAATTATTTGATAATAGAGAATTTTCTAAGGCTATTAAAAGCTTTGAGTTGGTTAAAAAGCACCCTATTAATCAAGACTTAAATGCTTCAAGTCAGTTCTGGATTGCAGAATCAAATTACAAGTTGAATAATTACTTATTAGCTATTGAAAATTATGAAAAATTTAGATTTGTAAATGGTTCTATTTTAACAAATGAATTTTCTGATTTAGACTTTCATATTGGCTATAGTTATTTTGAAAAATCAAATCCTAATAAAATATTGAATGGCCCTGAGCAGATAAATCAAATAGAAGATTTAAAAAATGCTTTAAAATATTTTAGAAATTACACAAATGAATACAATCTTTCTGATTCTTCCAATTATAGAACTGCTCTGTTAAGAATAGCGGATGCTTATTTTTTACTTAAAGATGATAGTCTTGCAATAGAAAATTATGCTAATTCTACTTTAATAGGTGATAAAAACCATAGTTATGCATTAAATCAAATGGCAACTTCCCAAGGTTTGATACAAGACTATAAAGGCAAAATAAATACTTTAAATAAACTAACTATTCAATATCCAAATTCAAAATATCAAGTTTCATCACTTTTAAATTTGGCACAAGCGTATAAGGATGAATCTAGAAATAAAGAATCTATTAATACATTTTTAAAATTTATAAATGAAAACCCAAATAATAATTCAATTTCAAAAGTAAATGTTGAGTTGGGTAGCCTTTATTTAATGGAGAAAAAACCTGATGAAGCTGAGAAGTTTCTTTTGAAAGTATTAGATGATTACCCAGATGCTGAGCAAGAAAACTTATTAGCAGTTGAATTAATGATGGAAGTATATAATTTAAGAGATAATCTAACAGGTTACTACGAATGGTTAAATTCAAGAGGAATTGATGTTAGTAATAAAGAAAAAGATTCAACACTTTGGCATACAGTTATTTTAGAAAGAGAAAACGGTGATTGCGCTAAACAGATTGAAAAAGCGACTTATTATTTGGACAATATAGAAAGCCCAGTTAGAGAAATTTCTGCTCATTATTATATGGCTAATTGTTATTATTCTGATGGTAAAAAAACAGAGGCTTTATTTCATTATGATTTCATAACCAGCAAACCAAATAATAATTATTATCTGGAAGCATTAAAATATGCCGGTGAAATAACTTTTGAATCAAAAGATTTTAAAAAGTCACTCACTTATTTTTCAAATCTTGAGGACGCAAGTATTGACCAAGAAGATTTATCAATTTCAAATACAGGACAATTTTATTGTTTCCGTTATTTAGAGAATTATAATGCGACAATTAAGTATGCTAAAAAAGTACTTAATAGCTCTAATTTAAAAAACAAACTGCAAGAAGATGCTTACCTCTATATAGGGCAATCTTTCCAAGAAATAAATAAATTAGATAGTGCAAAACAATATTATGACAGTGTGATTAAGTTTACTAATAGTATTGCAGCAGCAGAGGCAAAATATCATATTTGTGAAATTGCTTTTCAAGATAACGACTATACGTTATGTGAATCTTTAATTATGGAACTAGTTCAACAAAAACCTTCCTATGATTATTGGTTAGCCAAAGGAATCTTATTACTTGGTGACAATTTCACAGCTCAAAAAGATTATTTTAATGCTAAGCATAGCATTGAAAGTATTTTGGAAAACTACCAGGGTATTAAAAAAGATGAAATTCTAGCTAATGCAATTCAGAAAATGGAATATATTACAAGCCTCGAGGTAAATGACCTTAAAACTGAGCCAGTTCAAGAAGAAATCGAGATTGATTTAGAGCCATTTGTAAATAAAGCTCAAAATAAGAAAGGCGTTGAGGATGATGATTTAATGGAAATTAATAAAGATGAAAATAAATAGAAATAAATTATTACTTTTTTTTATTATTGCTATTCATAATCTTCCAGTGGTTAGTCAACAAAATGACAGTTCTGAAGAAACTTTTTTAGGTATTGGATCGGGCAACAGAAAGATATCAAAATTTCAAAAATCTTCTATATTTCCTGTCCATACTGATTCAATTTCCATAATTGAAAATATAAAATATTATTTAGAGCCAAAACAACAGCTAATAAGCTACAAAATTGAAGACATAAAACCTGCTCGCTTAAAAATAACTGCAAATGGTGAAAAACTATACAGGGGTTATTTGAAAGCTGGAATTGGAAACTATTTAACCCCATTGTTAGATTTAAATTACGCATCTAAAAGGTCTAGAGATGAAAGCTGGGGTTTGAATTCCAATACACACGGTAGTTTTTCCAATATCAAAGACATGGGGAATACTAAATATTCAGATTTCATTTTGGGTGGATATTATCAAAAGTTTTTTTTGAATTATGATTTTTGGTCCGAAATTAAATATCAAAGAAATTCTTTCCAGCTATATGGTCTTGACTATAGTGACAGTTTAATGTATCAATTTTACGATGTAGATTTTAATAACAACTCACAATTAGAATCTTTTAAAGACGATGAGAATCTTTTTAAACAGAACTATAATTTATTTGATATGCATTTAAAATTTAACTCCGTTAATACAGGGAGAGACACTAATAAATTAAGGATAAAAAGCTGGGTCGATTATCATCACCTAAATAGTAATTATAATCTTTCAGAAAATCACTTTTTAGTTGGGGCTCATTCGGGATGGTTAGTTTTGGATGAAGAATTTTTAGCAACCTTTGAACTTGATATCAACAACATTAATGCTCCTTCAGTGATGGAGTTAGATGATAATAAGTTAATTCAGCCTAGAAATATGTCTACTCAGTCAAGTGGGATTGTTAGATTAAACCCACATATTTATTCAAGAAAAAATAATTTTATTTTTAAAGCAGGATTATCTGTCCAGGCAAATATTGGCGAGGCTACAAAATTTCATGTCTTTCCTGACTTTGACATTAGTTATAGTTTATTTAATGATATATTTATTCCATATGGCGGCTGGTCTGGTAATGTTCAGAGAAATACATTTAATAACATTAGACTAGAAAATCCATTTATTTCAGAAGATTCAAAGCTTCAAAATACTATTCAGAAAAGTAATTTATTTGTGGGTATAAGAGGTTCTTTAAGTAATAAATTTACTTTTAACGTATCTACATCATTTCAAAAATTAGATAGTATGTACTTTTTTGTTGATGATACTATTTCTTCATATGGTAATAAGTTTCAAATGGTTTATGATAATCTCAGAAAAAACTCATTTTTAGCTGAAATAACTTATCAGGAAAACGAAAAGTTAAAAATATCTGCAAAGGCCGAGTATTTTATATATAATTTAGTGAATTTTAATAACGCTTGGCAAAGACCAGACTTTATATTTACACTTTCAGGTTTATTAGATCTAGCAGATAAAATCATAGTAAAATCAGATATTTATTTTGTAGGCACAAGACCCTCTTTTTCATATAGTGAACCTAAAGTTGAAAATGAATTAAATGGAGATAAATATATTTATGATTTAAAGTCTTTTCTCGACATGAATATTTCTTTTGAATATAGATATACTAAAAAAGTTTCTGCTTTTATTCAGTTTAATAATTTTACTGGTAAAAAATACCAATACTGGACAAATTTCCCTGTTCAATCCATTAATATTCTAGGTGGAGTAACATTTAGTTTTTGAAATGTTGAAAAGTATCTAATTCGAGGCTCTCCAACTGATTTAAAAATGCACTATAAATAGTATATTTGTACTATTCAAATTTATCAAATGAGTGAAGAAAAAAATTATTCGGCAGACAGTATTCAGGCTCTTGAGGGAATGGAGCATGTTAGAATGCGTCCTTCAATGTATATTGGCGATGTTGGCTCTAGAGGACTACACCATCTAGTATATGAAGTTGTAGACAATTCTATAGATGAGGCGTTAGCTGGTCATTGTGATAGAGTAGAGATTTCAATTTTAGAAGATAACGGAATCCGTGTTATGGATAACGGTCGAGGAATCCCTGTTGATTTACACAAAAAGGAAGGTGTTTCTGCTTTGCAAGTTGTTATGACTAAAATTGGTGCAGGAGGGAAATTTGACAAAGATTCTTATAAGGTATCTGGAGGGTTACACGGTGTTGGTGTTTCTGTTGTAAATGCACTGTCAATCGATTTGAAAGCTACCGTTTTTAAAGAAGGTAAAATTTATGTTCAAGAATATAAACAAGGTAAAGAACAGTACTTAGTAAAAGAAACTGGATCTACAGATTTAAAAGGAACAGAAGTCGTTTTTTATCCAGATCCAGAAATATTTGAATCTTTAGACTATCAATATGATATTCTTGCTACTAGAATGCGTGAGTTGTCATTTCTTAATAAAGGTTTGACAATTGTGATGACAGATGAAAGAAGTGAATTTAAGAATGAGGAAGGTAAGTCACCTGAAGAGACATTCTACTCTGACAGAGGGTTATCAGAATTTGTTGAGTTCTTAGATGGAAACAGAGAAAAATTAATTCAAAAAGTTATTAGCGTTGAAGGTGAGAAAAGTGGTGTTCCAGTAGAGGTTGCCTTAATTTACAATAATTCTTACGCAGAAAATATTCATTCTTATGTAAATAATATAAATACTCATGAAGGAGGAACACACCTTTCTGGTTTTAGACGTGGGTTAACGGGTACACTAAAAAAATACGCTGAAAAATCTGGAATGCTAGATAAATTAAAGTTTGATATTTCAGGAGACGATTTTCGAGAAGGGTTAACAGCTATTGTTTCTGTTAAAGTTCAGGAGCCTCAGTTTGAAGGACAAACTAAAACTAAATTAGGTAATAGAGAAGTTACTGCCCCAGTGAGTCAAGCTGTCAGTGAAATGCTTAATGACTATTTAGAAGAAAACCCTGATGATGCAAAACAAATTGTTCAAAAGGTTATTCTTGCAGCAACAGCAAGGCATGCAGCTACCAAAGCAAGAGAAATGGTGCAGCGAAAAAACCCTATGGGTGGAGCTGGATTGCCAGGAAAACTCTCCGATTGTGCGTCTAAAGATCCTGCAGAATGTGAAGTTTATCTTGTTGAGGGTGATTCTGCTGGTGGAACAGCCAAACAAGGAAGAGATAGACATTTTCAAGCTATTATGCCTTTAAGAGGTAAGATATTAAATGTTGAGAAGGCAATGCAGCATAAGATTTTTGAAAACGAAGAGATTAAAAATATTTACACTGCTTTAGGTGTTCGCGTTGGTACAGAAGAGGATTCAAGAGCTTTAAATATGGAAAAGCTGCGTTATCATAAAGTAATTATTATGTGTGATGCTGATGTTGATGGTAGCCATATTCAAACCCTAATAATGACATTCTTTTTTAGATATATGAAAGAGTTGATTGAGAATGGATATTTATACATAGCTACTCCGCCCTTATATTTGGTTAAAAAAGGTAAGCAAGCAAAGTATGCTTGGGATGATGATCAAAGAAAAAACTATGTTGATCAAATGAAGGGCTCAGGAACTGAATCTAGTGTCCATGTTCAAAGATACAAAGGTCTTGGAGAAATGAATGCAGAGCAACTTTGGGATACAACAATGTCCAAAGAAAATAGAACCTTAAGAAAAGTAACTATAGAAAGTGCAGTAGAAGCAGATAGAATTTTTTCAATGTTAATGGGTGATGAGGTTCCTCCAAGAAGAGAATTTATTGAGAAAAACGCAAAATATGCTAATATTGACACGTGATTTTCAAATGTTAAAATTTAAAAAAATAAATTTATGAAAGTAACTATTGTAGGAGCCGGAAATGTAGGTTCCACATGTGCAGATGCTATAGCCTATAAAAGAATAGCTAGTGAGGTAGTTTTATTGGATATTAAGGAAGGATTTGCAGAAGGTAAATCTCTTGACATTACCCAAACATCATCATTATTAGGATTTAATACTAAAGTAATTGGAAGTACTAACGATTACTCTAAAACTGCTGATAGCGATGTAGTTGTAGTTACTAGTGGAATTCCAAGAAAGCCAGGAATGACAAGAGAAGAACTGATTGGTGTCAATGCCGGAATTGTTAAAGCAGTTACAAAAGGAGTTTTAAAATACTCTCCAAATGCCATAATAGTTATTGTTTCAAATCCAATGGATACAATGACTTATTTAACTCTAAAAGAAAGCGGGATTTCAAAACATAGAATAATTGGGATGGGTGGAGCTTTAGATAGCGCAAGATTTAGAACTTATTTATCTTTAGCTTTGAAAAAGCCAGCTAACGATATTCACGGAATGGTTATAGGCGGACATGGTGATACTACTATGATTCCTTTAGCAAGACTTTCAAGTTATAATGGAATTAAGGTTAGTGATTTATTATCAGAAAATGAATTATCTAAAGTTGTTGCTGATACAATGGTCGGAGGCAAAACACTAACAGGTTTATTAGGAACTTCAGCTTGGTATGCTCCCGGAGCAGCTGTTGCCTATTTAGTAGATAGTATACTTAATGATCAAAAAAGGATTATTCCTTGCTCTGTTTTTTTAGATGGGGAGTACGGTCAAAAAGATATTTGTATTGGAATTCCAGTTATAATAGGTAAAAATGGTTGGGAAAACATCATTGAATTAGATTTAAATGACACTGAAAAAAAATTATTTGCTAATAGCGCTAATGCTGTTAGAAATATGAACAGTGCTTTAGCATAATCTCTAATTTGATATCATATTATATATTTATCTCTAATTTTTAATTTGTCAATAACACAACTGTCTGTCATTATATTTTTTCTATTTACAGAAATAATATTATAAAAAAAGTCTCTTATAAACTTTGGAAAAATATAACCAATAACAGCTACTTTCTGCCAATTATTCATAATCATTGCTATTTTAATTACAGCACTAGAACGCTCATAATTCCTTCCATTATGATAAAGTATAATTGTCTCCTTGTAGTTAGGGAATTTTTGGAATCTTTTTTTGGTCTCTAAATATATATCTGATCTAGAGGAGCTTATGAATATTGATTTTGATTTATCATTGTTTAATATATAATTACCCCAATAATTGCAAAATATACAATCATCATCTATAAAAACTATTGTTTGAGAACCATTGTCTAACATTTCACAAACTTTATCACTTGGTATTGATTGTTTTTATCAATTTTAAGAAAGTAGATTCCATTTTCAAGACTTGTTATTGAAATAGTTCCATTAGTTTTTCCAGATTTTATTCTTTTACCAGTAACATTAAAAATTTCAAATTCTAAAACCTTACTTATGTTTTTAATATTGATGATGTCTTTTGATGGAACAGGAAAAATACTGAAAACATCTTTAGATAGATTTAAAATATTGGAGATTAATGGTTCATCAGAACCCATGAATAAAGATAGACCTCCTCTTTTATTTCCGATAATTACGTCCATTAAGGAATCATTATTAAGATCATAAATTGCAGGAGTACTATATGTACCTGTATTGATATCGAAAAAATTACTATCAACTAGATTAAATGCTCCAGCTAAATTATTTTCTATGTTATTATATTTAAAGATGGCTCCCGATTTACTTCCAACATATAGTTCAAGATTACTTCCATTGTAATGAAGTACTGGTGCGCTGAAGCCTATATTTGTCCACCATTGAGATACTTCAACTCCTCCTAAGTTTTCTGATCTTAGATTAAAATTGAATATTAAAGAGTCTCCAATATTTTCAACATAATTTAGATTTCCTGAAGATTCTCCAATTATTATATCTAAGTCATTATCATTATCTATATCAAATAGAGTTGGATGAGAATTAAAACCAAAATCAAAAATATTATTAAGAATGTCGCTCATTGGTGATGAGCCAATTGTCAGGTTGAATATTCCAGGATTTGAAGACGAGTTTTCTAAATAGTGAAGCTTTCCACTATAGTCACCTACTATGACATCTATATCTCCATCGCTATCTAAATCTCCAAAACTTGGGACGAGATTTATATCATTAATAAGCGATGAAATATTCTGAAAATCATTAGATACCTTTTCAAAAATAGGATTTGAATTAGTTCCAATATTTAGGTACAGTTCAATGTAAGATTTATAATATAGCGGAGTACTTAAATCAAACTCTCCAAAATTAGCAATGATTAAATCTTGAATCTGGTCATTGTTAATATCTAATATAATTGGTTTAGACTCTCTACCCAAGTCAATTGTATTTTCTTGAAGAAAGTTTTTCTTTTGAAGGTAAAACTGAGGGAAAGAGTTCGTTCCAAAATTTTTATAAAACCAAATACTTTCTTTATCAATTGCGTCACTGCTAGAATTGGGAGATAATAATAAATCCTTTACAGTGTCATGGTCAACATCCTCATAAAAAACACCAGGAAAAAGGTGAACATCTGCGGGAACAGAATAGCTTGGAAAATTTGTGTCTTGAGCAATAAATGAAGTATTCAAATTAATCCCTTTATTGTCATTATATAAAGCGACTATATTACTAAATGAAACATCACCTAAAATTATATCTTTTACCTGATCGTCATTTAAATCTAAAGAAAGTATAGTAGATCCGCTATGTCTGGAGTTATTTCTTGTAATTGTTATGGAATCTTGTGGATTTGCAACATTAAAAGAACAGGTATCAAATAAAGAGCATGTATTAGAAAGTCCAGACTCTGTAAAATGTCCCCAACATGTATTTCTCATTTCAAATATCAAAGTGTCTAAATTTAAACCAAGTTCTACAGAGAGGTTTCTATGGTACTCAATGGAAGCTCCTTGAACTCCAAAATTTAAAATATCTAAATCTCCATCGTCATCTATATCACTAATGCTTGGAATATCTGAAGAAACAACATATATATTAACGTCATTGTTATATTGATTAGATAAAATGTAAGGAACATTACCATTTATTGATGATTGAAAAAAACTTAAAGGGCTGAATGTTAGTCCATTTGAATTTGTAGTGTTTTCCCAGACACCGATTCCACCAGCTACATAACTAAAAATATCTTTTTTCCCATCTTTATTAAAATCTCTAAGTAAAACCCAATTCTTTAAATCACTAGGAAATAAATTTTCAAATTCAGGGGCGTAAATGAAATTGTTGTTAAGACTAACAAATGTTAATGACTTATTACAGGATCTATCAAAAACAAATAGATCTTCAACTTGGTCATTATTTAAGTCGATTTTAGAAATCTGAACTGAATTAAGACCACCTGTCCAAGGGTTAAGTAAAGTATCATTATTGACAATTACTTTAATTGAGTTTTTCTGAATTAGAGAAAAGTTTTGACAATTGAGAATATTAGAGGTCATTAATAAAAACATAAAAATTTTTATTTTTATGTTAAAATCAAACACATTTACAAATACGTGATTAATTTTATTAAATGAGATGGGTAATTGTTGTAAATATCGACAATTCATTCGATGCAAATATAGTTCTTAATGTCTAAGATTGTTAAGTTGTTGTTGAAATGTTGGTATTAACCAATTGAAATTTTATATTTGCGCCCTTAATTTTATTTAATTACTAACTAAAAAATTTTTAATGCGAAATAGAAGTGCAATATGGATCTTTACCATTTTATTATTTTTAGCTTGTTTATATCAGCTTTCTTTTTCTTGGGTTACTAAATCATTTGAATCTAATATTTCTGATTTAGCAGAAAAAAAATATGATTCAATATCTAACGAGGCTGTTAACTTTGTAATTAATGGGGATACCCTAATAATTGGATCTGATAAAGAGAAACAACAAATTATCTCCTTCTATGAACAAAAGCTTTTAGCTGAAAATGTCAACAAGCCAACCTACCCATTAATTGATTTAGACTATCAAAGATGTAAAGATCAAGAATTAGGTCTTGGATTAGATTTGCAGGGTGGAATGAGTGTTACACTTGAAGTTTCTATTGAAGATTTAGTAAGAAATTTTGCTGGAAATTCATCAAAAATTTCTTTCAAAACACCTTTTAATGCTGCTTTAAAGGATTTTAAAGAAGGAAAGACAGATGTTGACTCTGACAATGGTGATTTTATAGGTCTTTTTTATGCCCATTACAAAATGCAATATCCTAAGAATCCCCCGATGATATTTTTTAGTAATGGCCTTAAGGATTATATGGACATCAACTCTGTTGAAAAAACATCTTCAAATAAAAATGATTTAATTATTCAAACCTTAAGAGATTTAAGTGAAGACGCAATTGAAAAAACTCATAGAATTATTGAATCTAGAATTAATAAATTTGGAGTTAGTCAGCCTAATATTAAAAAACTAGCTGTTTCTGGAAGATTACAAATTGAGCTCCCAGGAGCAAAGGATAAAAATAGAATTAGAAATTTATTACAGTCTACAGCAAGTTTAGAATTTTGGGATGGAGCACACTCTGATTGGACCGATGAATTTTTAGAGCTTAACAAAGCAGTTTCTAAAGAATCTGTATTAGATATGAATATTGATTTCATTGAAATTTCAGATGATTCTCTAAAATCGTTGAATTCTATAGACTTTGAAACCTACTTAAACAAGAAAAAAAAGAATGATTCTATATTAGAAGAGAAATCTTTAGACAAAGTCATACAAGATTCTATAATGCTAGCAGACGGTAAAATACTAAATGGAACACTGTGGTTTATTCATAATTCCAATAGTCCGTTCATTGGTGTTGCTAAATCTGTTGATACTGCCAAAATTAACTCAATGTTAAGATCCAAAGTAGCTAAAGATATTTTTAATTTAAGGAGACATAAATTTTTATGGTCAAGGGAGGTTAGTAATTACGAAACATCGCAAAGTTTTTCTGGACATTCTTTAATGGCTATTGAAATTCCTACAAGTGGAGAACCAAAAATTAACGGAGAAGATGTGATTAACGCTTCACAAAGCTTTGATAATAATTCTAATCCCTCAGTTGCGCTTTCATTCAATTCAAATGTCGCTGATGTTTGGGCTAAATGGACAGAACAAAAAGTTGGAAAAATTATTGCTATAGTTTTAGATGACCAAGTTTTTTCATCGCCTTTTATTAGACAAAAAATTACTGGTGGTAATACAGAAATATCTGGGGGATTTGAAACAATTGAAGAAGCTCAAGATCTAGCAAATATTCTTAAAGCTGGTTCTTTACCAGTTCCTGCAGTGATAGTTGATGAGGCAATAGTCGGACCATCATTAGGTGAGGAAAATATAAATTCTGGACTTTGGTCATTTTTCTTTGCTTTTTTACTGGTATTAATTTATATGGTTTTTTATTACAAAAGAGCTGGTTGGGTTGCCAATATAGCCTTAATAGCGAATGTATTTTTTATTATTGGAACACTTGCTTCATTAGGGGCTGCACTCACCTTACCAGGTATTGCAGGGTTGGTTTTAACTATTGGTATGTCGGTAGATGCAAATGTTCTTATTTATGAGCGAATTCGTGAAGAATTAAGAAATGGTAAAGGAATTAAGTTGGCTATACAAGATGGATATAAACATGCTTATTCTGCAATTATTGATGCTAATGTAACATCGCTTTTGACAGCAGTTGTTTTAGCATATTTTGGGTCAGGACCAATTCAAGGTTTTGCTACAACTTTGATAATAGGAGTTTTCACTTCTTTATTTTCCGCTATTTTTATAACAAGATTAATTTTTTCATATCTTTTAGATACCAAAAGAGAAATATATTTTTCAAGAAAATTTACTGAAAATTTATTCACTGGCACTACAATTGAGTTTTTAAAGAAGAGGAAAATATTTTATGTTTTCTCTAGTTTAATTATTGGTTTTGGAATTTTCTCACTTTCAACTAGAGGACTTGATGGTGGTGTTGAATTTACTGGTGGTAGAACTTACAGAGTAGAGTTTTCTCAAAAAATTGATAAGTCTTCAGTGCAAACAGCTGTAAGTGACAGGTGTATTGATGATAATGGAAATAATATTGCTCCTGAAGTTAAGACAGTTGACAACGCATACACTTTAGAAATTACCACTAAATTCTTAGAAAAATCGGTTTTGAAAAATAAAGATAAGGTTGCAAGAATAGATGCATCATTAGATCAAGCTTTTAAAGATTTAGGGTATTCAAATATTGAAGATGACAATGAAAGTGAAGCCAATACGTATACACTTTTAACATCAAGAGGAGTAGAAAGCCAAATTTCAGAAGAATTAATTACTGGATCATTTTTAGCTGTAATTTTTTCATTGTTTATTATATTTATATACATAGCTTATCGATTTAGAAGATGGCAATTTGGTTTAGGCGCTCTTATTGCTATGTTCCATGATGTTTTAGTTGTACTTGGATTATTTTCCGTTTTTTATAATATTGTTCCATTTTCCATGGAAATAGATCAAGCTTTTATCGCAGCTATTCTTACTGTAGTTGGGTATTCAATAAATGATACGGTTGTAGTTTTTGATAGGATCAGAGAATATTCGGTATTGCATAAAAAGTCATCAGCTATCCAAGTTGTAGATCGTGCATTAAATAGCACTCTTTCAAGAACTATAAATACATCTTTAAGTACATTTTTAGTGTTATTCACAATATTCATTTTTGGTGGGGAGTCTATTAAAGGTTTTGCATTTGCTCTTATGGTTGGTGTAGTTGTAGGAACTTACTCTTCATTATTTATTGCAACACCTCTTGTTGTTGATTTATCTAAAAATAAAATTAACGCTTAATGTTTTTGAATTTTCAGTTACTATTACTTGAGGGGATTAGTGCTGGAGAATTGATTTTTGTTTTTTTAATTGTCCTGTTATTTTTTGGATCAAAAAGTATACCTAAAATCGCTCAAACTTTGGGTCGGGGGATAAGAGAACTAAGAGATGCTTCTCAACAAATTCAAGATGATATAAAGTCGGCTGCTTTTGATGATGAAATTAACAATGTTTCAGTTAAAGACAAGAAGAATCAAGATTCGATTTAGAAGAGGGGAATACTACTGCGAGATAAAAACAATATAATTTGTTATATTTTTACGTTTTTTACAGTTTTAACAATTCTACCTGCAATTTTATATGGATCTCCGTTTGATGCTGGTCTTCTGTCTTCTAACCATCCTTTCCAACCGCTTTCTACAGTTATAATAGGGATTCTAATTGATGCTCCTCTGTCTGATACTCCATAACTAAAATCAGTAATTGAAGCTGTTTCGTGGAGTCCTGTTAATCTTTGATCATTAAATTCTCCATAAACCTCAATATGCTCTTTAGTAACCGGTCTAAATGCTTCACATACTTTTTCGTAAATTTCTTTAGAACCACAAGTTCGAAGTAAAGTGTTGGAGAAATTTGCATGCATTCCAGATCCGTTCCAGTCTCCCTTCACAGGCTTTGGGTGGTATTCAATATAATATCCATGGTCTTCAGTCAATCTATCTAAAATATATCTAGCTATCCACATTTCATCACCTGCTTTTTTAGCACCTTTAGCAAATAGTTGGAATTCCCATTGTCCACTAGCGACTTCTTGGTTTATACCTTCAATATTTATTCCAGCTTCAATACAAATATCAGCATGTTCTTCAACAAGGTGTCTTCCATGGGTATTTCTTCCGCCAACTGAACAATAATACATTCCTTGTGGTCCAGGATAGCCGCCTACAGGGAACCCCAGTGGAAGAAGTGTATTTACATCCATTATAAAATATTCCTGTTCAAAACCAAACCAAAAGTCATTATCATCATCATCAATTTTTGCTCTTGCATTGGAGTCATGAGCTACACCATCAGCTTTTAAAACTTCAGTCATAATTAGAAATCCATTTTCTCTAACAGGGTCAGGATAGCATGCAACGGGCTTTAATAAGCAATCTGAAAAGTTACCTTCTGCTTGCCTAGTTGAACTGCCATCAAAAGACCAAATAGGACAGTCCTCCAATTTACCACTAAAGTTTTCTACTATTTTAGTTTTGCTTCTCATATTTTGAGTAGGATTATAACCATCTAACCATATGTATTCTAGTTTTGACTTTGTCATTTTTTGTTTGTTTATTAGGTAATTAAAACAAATATAGATTTTTCCAAATTTGACAGTAAATAAATTTTAAATTTCTTGCTTAAAATTTATTAACAAAAACCCTCCTTAGTGTTAATTAAACACTAATTTATTAACATTTTGATTAGATTATTTTTTATAATTCTTAGATAGAATTTAAATTTTATTAATGTTTAAGAAAATAATTACTTATTTTAGCGATAAAGTAAAGTATAATTATGAAATTATTAAAATGTTGTAAAGATTATTTGGGAACCGCGAAACTATTAATTGTTTTAGCTTTTCTTCTAGTTGCTAATTCAAATTACTCTCAAAATAAGAACCCATACATAGTTCAGGCAGACAAAACTTTTAAAAATGAAGGCTACTTTGACGCTATTGATTTATACAAAAAAGGAGAAGTAAAAGTTAAAGATATTGTAGAGAAAGGTAGAATTAACTTTCAAATAGCGGAATGTTATAGACTTGATGTTGAGCCTGCTCAAGCGGAAACATATTATAGACGTGCAATGAAATTAAAATATCAAAAAGATCATCCTAAATTACTAATCTTACTTTCCGATGTATTGGTAGAACAAGGTGAGTATGAAAATGCTTCAGAATTCGTTAAAAAATATCTTGAATTTTATCCAAAGGATGACCATGCTATCAAATTATTATCAACATGTGAACATTTTTCAGAATGGGTAAAAAATAAGACAAAACATATCATTCAAAATGAAAGACAAATCAATTCTGAACATTATGATTATTCTCCAGCTTGGGGAGACATAGACCATAATACAATTATTTTTGTTTCTGCAAGAGATGGTTCTCTCGGAAATGGCATTGATTCTCGAACTGGAGACAGTTATATGGATTTATGGTCAACTAATAGAGACAATAATGGTAAATGGAGTGAACCTCAATTATTACCAAATACTATAAATTCAAAGGATAACGAAGGGCCATCCGTACTTTCACCTATGGGTGATAAAATATATTTCACTAGGTGCCCAAGACTAAAAAAAGTTAACTTAGGATGTGAGATTTTCTACTCTGAAAGAAAAGGTGATTCATGGTCCCAGTCTGAAAAAATAAATTTAAAACCTGAAGGTGGCGACACCTTATCTTGTGGTCATCCAGCAATGGATTCTGAGATGAAGTTTATGATATTTTCAGCTGATTTTCCTGGTGGTTATGGATCACATGATCTCTGGATTTCAGAATATGACGAACGAGAAAGTAGCTGGATGAGTCCAGTTAATTTAGGAGCATCCATTAACACTTCGGGAGAAGAAATGTTTCCATATATTTCTGACGATGGGTCATTATATTTTTCATCTGATGGTTATGAAGGTTTTGGTGGATTAGATATGTTTAGATCTTACAGTACAGGAGACAAAAAGTGGGGAAATGTAGAGAATTTAAGATATCCTCTGAATTCTCCAGAACATGATTTTGGGATTATTTTAGAAAGAAATACTGATAGAAGAGGCGTTTTCACTTCATCTAGAAAAGGAACTAGAGGACATGACGATATTTTTAATTTTAATATTCCACCTATTTTATTTAAGTACGGAGTTGAAGTTAATAATAGAGAAACAGGGGACCCTGTTCCTGGGGCTACTATTATAGTTACAGCAATTGATACAACTGGTGGTATTGTAGCTGAATATGTTCAAACTACAGATATTGATGGAACTATTCTTTTCAATGAAATTTCAGACGGAAAAAGATATATTGAAGAAAATCTAATTTATGAGGTGGAGTGTCAAAAAGATAGCTTTTTAATTAGAAAATCTAAATTCTCAACAATTAATATGGAAAAGAGTCATATTTTTTATGATGCATTTGAAGTACAGCCTGTTGGAGAGGGCGTTACAGCAATAGATTTCCCTGAGGTACAATATGCTTTAAATAAAGCAGAACTTTTAGTAGATACTTTAGAAATCACTTTAGATAAAATTAATTCAAAAGATTCTTTAGACTATTTATACAATACTTTAATTGACAACCCAACAATTGTAATTGAGCTACAGGCTCATACTGATTGTAGAGGTGGAGACGATTATAATCAAAAACTTTCTCAAAGAAGAGCCCAGTCATGTGTAGATTATTTAGTTTCGAAGGGAATTCCGTCTGAGAGAATGAAAGCAGTTGGTTATGGAGAAAAAACACCAAGAATGAAAGGTTTAGAATGTGATGTTATTTCTGAACTATCAACTAATGAAGAACAGGAAGCTGCTCATCAAAAAAATAGAAGGACACAGTTTATAGTTTTAAACTTTGATTATATTTCTAAAGAAAAATAGAAATTAACTTATTTATCCCAATTGGGAAATACTTTTAATGAAAGACAATTCTAGATATGCCTTAAGGGGTGTCAGCTCAGGAAAAGAAGAAGTTCATAATGCAATTAAAAACATTGACAAAGGTCTTTTTCCAAAAGCTTTTTGTAAAATAGTTCCAGATTATTTGACCAACAGCGAAAATCATTGTATTGTAATGCATGCTGATGGTGCGGGGACTAAATCTTCATTAGCGTATACTTATTGGAAAGAAACTGGAGACATTTCAGTTTGGAAGGGAATTGCTCAAGATGCTCTGATTATGAATATTGATGACTTATTATGTGTTGGAGCAATTGAAAATATTTTAGTTTCTTCTACAATAGGTCGAAATAAAGATAAAATTCCTGGTGAAGTTATTTCTGCCATTATTCAAGGAACTGAAGAAATATTAGAAGAACTTAGATCTTTCGGTCTAAAAATCCATTCTACAGGTGGAGAAACTGCAGATTTAGGAGATTTAGTGAGAACTATCGTTGTTGATTCGACTGTTGTCTCTAGAATGAAAAAATCTGAGGTAATATCAAACAAAAACATTCAACCAGGGGATGCTATTATTGGACTTTCATCTTTTGGTAAGACCTCTTACGAAAGTGAATACAACGGTGGAATGGGGAGTAATGGGTTAACTTCAGCTAGGCATGATGTATTTGAAAAGTATCTTAGTGTAAAATACCCAGAATCTTACGATCAAAATATTTTAAATTCTTTAGTTTATTCTGGATCAAAAGAACTAACAAGTGAAATTAAAGGGGTTCCTCTAAATGCTGGCAAACTAGTTTTATCACCTACTCGAACATATGCCCCTGTAATTGTTAAGATTTTAGAAAAGCATCGAGCAGACATTAATGGTATGGTTCATTGTAGCGGTGGCGCTCAGACTAAAATACTTCATTTTATCGACCAGAATCATGTTATTAAGGATAATCTTTTTGAAGTTCCTCCATTATTCGATCTTATTCAAAAAGAATCAAAAACCCCGTGGAAAGAAATGTATAAGGTTTTTAATATGGGCCATAGAATGGAAATTTATACCAACCCAAGTAATATTCGATCCGTTGTTGATATATGTAATGACTTCAATTTAGATGCTAAACAAATTGGAAGGGTTGAATCTTTAAAGACTAAAAAACTTTCTATTATTTCTGATAAAGGGGAATTTATTTACTGATGAGTGATCAAGGTTTATTAAATAAGTTAGAGCAAATCTCCATTAAATATGATGAGATTTCTAATCAAATGATTGACCCAGATGTGATTGCTGATATGAAAAGATATGTAAGTTTAAATAAAGAGTACAAAGAACTTTCTGAAGTTGTAAAAACTTATAATTCTTATAAAGATGTTCTGAATAATATACTTAATGCGAAGTCAATTATTCAAACAGAAAATGATACTGAGTTTAAAGAAATGGCCAGAGAAGAACTTGAAGAACTTCAACGTATTAAGAATGAACTTGACGAGAAAATAAAGTGGCTTTTAATTCCCAAAGATCCTAATGACAATAAAAATGTCATTATGGAAATTAGGTCAGGTACTGGTGGTGATGAGGCCTGTATATTTGTTGAGGATATATTTAGGATGTTTACTATGTTTTTTAAAGAAAAATTATGGTCCTTTGAAGTTCTCAATTCTAATGAAGGTGGGACAAAGGGCTTTAGAGAAATATCCTTAAGTATTTCTGGAGATGAAGTTTATGGCAAATTAAAATTTGAATCCGGAGTTCATAGAGTTCAAAGAGTTCCAGAAACAGAATCTCAGGGCAGGGTACATACATCTGCAATTACTGTAGCAGTCCTTCCTGAAGCTGAGGAAGTTGATTTCGAACTTAATTTGACAGATGTTAAAAAAGATACCTACAGAGCATCTGGTGCTGGAGGACAACATGTTAATAAAACCGAATCTGCTGTTAGAGTTACTCACTTACCAACAGGAACTGTTGTAGAATGTCAAGATGGAAGATCGCAGCACAAGAACTATGAAAAAGCACTAAAAGTTTTAAGATCTCGACTTTACAAGGCAGAAGAAGAACGATTAGATAAAGAAAGAGCAGATCAAAGAAAGTCTTTAATTTCTACAGGAGATAGATCAGCAAAAATTAGAACCTATAATTATCCTCAAGGCAGAATTACAGATCATAGAATTAATAAAACAATATATAATCTTTCTAACTTTATGAATGGAGATATTCAAGAAATGATAGATGCTTTAATTATGGCAGAAAATGCTGAAAAACTTAATGAGAGCAAATTAGATGAACAATGAATAAAAAAGAACTAATAGATCAAATTCGAATTAAAAAATCTTTTTTATCCATAGGCCTAGATACTGATATTTCAAAGATTCCTAAATTTTTATTAGAATTTGAAGATCCTGTTTTTGAATTTAATAAAAGAATTATTGATTCAACTAAAGATCTTTGTGTTGCTTATAAACCAAATATTGCATTTTATGAGGCAATGGGAGCTAAAGGCTGGGAAAGCCTTAAAAAAACAGTAGATTATATACCTAAAGATATTTTCACAATTGCGGACGCTAAAAGAGGAGATATTGGAAATACTTCCAAAAAATATGCGCAAACTTTTTTTTCTACTTACAAATTTGATTCAATAACTGTTGCACCTTATATGGGAATAGACTCTTTAATGCCTTTTTTAAATTTCAAAAACAAATGGACTATAATTTTGGGATTAACAAGCAATGAAGGTTCAAATTCTTTTCAAAATCTAGCTCTTAAAAATGGAAAAAAACTCTATCAAGAAGTAATTAAAGTTTCTAGTGAATGGGGAAATTCTGAAAATATGATGTATGTTGTTGGAGCTACAAAGGCTAACGATTTAAAACAAATAAGGAAAACCTTACCAAAACATTTCTTTTTAATTCCAGGTATTGGAGCTCAAGGAGGAGATTTAAAAGAAGTGATTAACAATGGTATTAACCAAGATATAGGTTTGTTGATTAACTCGTCAAGAGATATAATTTATGCCGGAAATCTAGAAAATTTTGATTTAAAATCAAGAGAAGAAGCTTTGAAAATTCAACAAGAAATGTCAAAATATTTATAAAATAGTTTTATATGAAGTTTTATTTTTCTGTATTTGATAAGATTATAATTTTTTTTGAAAAAAGAGCATTTGGAGTAAGTGATTGGATTGGCACTAAATTTGGGGTTAACCCTGCTTTAGTTAGAAAGTTTTTTATTTATTTAAGTTTTGTTACATTAGGAAGTCCACTTTTAATTTATTTTCCAATGGCATATTTTTTAGAGAATAAGGACAAATTAACTTGGCCTAAAAAAAGAAAAACTGTTTGGGATTTTAAATAATAATTTTCCATATTATATTTTAAATGATTAGAAAAAAAGTTTTAGTTACCGGTTCAAATGGCCTTCTAGGGCAAAAAATTATCTACAGTTTAATAGAAAGAAAAGATATTGATTTACTAGCGTCTTCAAAAGGGTTAAATCGATTAATTACTAAATCTGGTTATAAGTATATTGATCTTGATATTACTAAAAATGACGAAGTCAAAAAAGTTTTTGAAAATGAAACTCCAGATGCTGTAATTAATTGTGCAGCAATGACAAACGTAGATTACTGTGAGGAAAATCAAGATTCTTGTTGGGAAATCAATGTTAACGCTGTGGAAAACTTAGCAAAATCTTGTGAAGTTTCAAAATCTCATTTATTACACTTAAGTACAGATTTTGTTTTTGATGGAAAGTCAGGTCCTTATATCGAAAACGACAAACCTAATCCTCTACATTTCTATGCAAAGTCCAAATTAAAATCCGAAGAAATTGTAAAAAAAATAATGACTAATTGGACTATAGCTAGAACAATTATAATTTATGGTATTACAGATAATATGAGCCGTTCTAATATTGTTTTGTGGGCTAAAAGTGAAATTGGCAAAGGGAATACCATTAACGTGATAAATGATCAATATAGGTCGCCAACATTGGCAGAAGATTTAGCAAAAGGGTGCATTTCTATTATTGACAAGTCAGCCTATGGGTTATACCATCTCTCTGGACCAAAAACATACAGTATTTTAGATTTAGTTTATCAAGTCGCAGATTTTTATAATTTAGATAAATCTTTAATTCTACCAGTAACTTCAGCATCGTTAAACCAGTCTGCAACTCGACCATTATCTACAGGTTTTGATATTACTAAGGCTAAGAAAGATTTAGACTTTAATCCTGTCGACTTTTTGGAAGGAATTAAAATTATGGATCAACAAATTAAAAATCATGAAATTTAAACTTTTACTGCCTTTAATATTTTCCTTGCCAAATTTCATATTGGCTAATAATCAAACAAATATTCTAGGATTAGATCAGCAAATTGATAAAGCATTTCAACCTTTTTCAGATTTGGTTTCTAAAGTAGTTTTTTTTGAAGTTTTTGACGGCGCTCCCTTTGTTATAGTTTTATTAGTTTTCAGTGCCTTATTTTTTACAATATATTTTGCTTTTCCTAATATTAAATATTTTTCTAAAGCTATTAACGTTGTAAGGGGAAAGTACGATCATGTTGATTCTTCTGTTAATTCAAATTCAGATTTAGCAATTGATGGAGATATTAAAGACACGATTTCTGACGAAAGCAAACAAGGTGAAGTTACTCATTTTCAAGCGCTGGCTACTGCTGTTTCTGGGACTGTTGGCAATGGAAATATTGCTGGGGTTGCATTGGCAATAGCTCTTGGCGGACCTGGGGCAACTTTCTGGATGATTATTTGTGGATTACTAGGGATGTCTACAAAATTTGTTGAATGCACACTTGGAGTACAGTATAGAGATATTGGCGATGATGGTACAGTTTATGGAGGTCCGATGTATTATTTAAGCAAAGGACTAAAAGAAAAAGGATTTACGCTACTAGGAAAAATAACTTCAGTTTTATTTGCAATTTTTTGTATTGGAGGTTCGTTTGGAGGAGGAAATGCAGCTCAATCCAATCAGGCTACTATTGTTATTAAAGATTTGATAGGCCTAGAAAGTTCAAGTGCAGGTGCATTTATTGGAATTATTTTGGCTCTTCTAGTTGGTATTATAATAATAGGTGGTATTAAAAGAATTGCTTCTGTTACAGAAAAAATCGTTCCTTTTATGGCAGCACTTTATTTATTGGCTTGTTTGTATATTATAGTAATTAATTTCAGTTTAATTGACGATGCATTTAGTCTAATTTTTTCTCAGGCATTTAATCCTGAGGCAATTGGCGTTGGTGGAATTATAGGTGTTTTATTAGTTGGGTTTAAAAGAGCAGCTTTTTCAAATGAAGCTGGTGCTGGTTCAGCATCCATAGCCCACTCAGCAGTAAAGACTAAATATTCTGCGTCCGAGGGTTTAGTAGCTCTTTTAGAACCTTTTATAGATACTGTAGTTATCTGTACTATGACAGCCTTGGTAATAATTATTTTTAATTTTGGTGGAGCATTTGAATATGGAGGTACTGATGGAACTGTTTTAATTGATGGTATTGCCTATGAAGGTGCTGGAATAACATCCATGGCATTTGCAGAATATATTCCTTTTTCAAACGTATTTTTAACAATTGCAGTTGTTCTTTTTGCAGTCTCTACAATGATTTCATGGTCTTATTACGGACTCCAGTCTTGGAAATTTTTGTTTGGAAGAGGAAAAGCAGCTGATTTAACATATAAAATTTTGTTCTTAGTTTTTGTTGTTATTGGTGCTGCAGCTAGTATGAATTCTATCTGGGCTTTTTCAGATGCTATGATTTTTGCAATGGTTTTTCCAAACATGATAGGGCTATACTTTTTATTTCCTGTTGTTAAAAAACAACTGGCTAGATATTTAACTGCAATTAATAAAGAAAAATAATTTTGTTATTTTGAATAGATGAAATTCAATTTAATTTATTCACCCTCTCAGCGAAGAGGAGTTTTTTTCTTGCTATTAATTTTTGTGAGCTACTTTTCATTCCTTTATTTTAAAAAGAAATTCCAAGAATCTATAAGCCCTATAAAAATAGTTGAAAATCAAATATCCCCACTCCATTCGAAGATTAGGGAGATAATAATTCCTATTAACAAAAATCCAAACTCATGGTCTAAAAATGACTGGATTAAAATGGGCTTTTCTAACTCACAAATTAGAATAGTAGAAAATTATAAGCAAAAGATAAATAATTTCAAGACTAAAAAACAATTATTAAAATGCTATGCTTTTAATGATAGTAATAAAAAAATGCTAGACACAATTGTTGATTTTCCAACCCAAGAAATCAAATCAAATAATCAAAAATCATTTATTAAAATTCTATCTTCAAAAAAACCAAATTATAATTTGAAAAAATATTTTGACACATTGTTCTACAAGAAAATTAGTAATAAAGAGTTTGAATACTATGTTTTTAATTCTCCGAAAAATCTTCGATTAGTTTCTCAAATTAAAACATTAATTAATAAAGAACCCAAAGTTTTATTTCTAAATCCAACATATTTAAATAGGATTAAATCCTTGTCAAATAGACCTACTAATTATAAATCTGTTACTTCAGATTTTAGGCTGAATATTAATTTAGCCGACACCTCCCAATGGAAAAGAATTAAGGGAATTGGGAAAAAACGCGCAATTCATATTCTAAATTATAAAAAAGCTTTAGGAGGATTTATTACTGTTAGTCAATTAAACGAAGTTTATAGTATAAGTGATAGTCTTTTTAAGAGTTTTGATCAATATTTACAAATAAAAGATTCTAGTATTTTAAAGATTAATTTAAATACTTGTTCTAGAGAGGAACTTAAAAGTCATCCTTATATAAAATGGAATGTTGCTAATGCAATTATTAATTTTAGAGTGCAGCATGGAACTTTTAAATCATTAGAAGATTTAAAAAAAATACATATTCTTAAAGATAATTTATATTATAAAATTGTACCTTACTTGAGTATTAATAAAGCACTTTAAATTGAGTTTAGTAGAGGAGATTAAAGATAAAATAAGAGATGTAAAAGATTTTCCTAAAAAAGGAATTTCTTTTAAAGATATTACTCCCATACTTAAAAACCCAAAATTATCTTCAAAGATTGTAAAAGAACTTTCAGGGTTTGTCTCTAATAAATCTACTCATATAGTTGGTATAGAAAGTAGAGGGTTTCTATTTGGTATTCCAGTTTCTATTGAAAAAAATATTTCTTTTGTTTTGATTAGAAAAAAAGGAAAGCTACCTTATAAAACTATATCCACAGATTATAATTTAGAATATGGACAAGCAACTATTGAGATGAATATTGGCGATATAGGTCCTGGTGACAGGGTAATTATTCACGATGACTTATTGGCTACGGGGGGGACGGCGTGCGCAGCTGCAAAATTAATAATTGATCAAGGTGCTATTGTTGACGGTTTTTCTTTTATTATTGAACTTGATTTTCTAAAGGGCAGTAAGAACTTAAGAAAATTCTCTGATAATATTAATAGCATTGTTAAATATTAAAAACAAATAAAAATGAATTTTGAATACTCAGAAGATCAGCAAAATATTAAGCAAATGGCAAAAGATTTCGCTGAAAAAGAGATAATGCCTAATGTCAAAAAATGGGATGAAAACCAATTTTTCCCAACTGAATTATTTTCTAAAGCCGGAAAACTAGGGTTGATGGGTATTTTAGTTCCAGAAAAATTTGGTGGAGTTGGGCTAGGTTATGTTGAATATATTTTGGTCATTAAAGAAATATCAAAAGTTTGCGGAGCTATTGGTCTGTCACTTGCAGCCCATAATTCTTTATGTGTAAATCATTTATTAAAGTTTGGAAACGATATTCAGAAAAATAAATGGCTTCCAAAATTATCTTCTGGTGAATGGATTGGCGCCTGGGGTTTGACGGAGCCTAATACTGGCTCGGATGCTATGAGAATGAAATGTGTCGCTGAAAAAGATGGAGATTATTGGATTATAAACGGATCAAAAAATTTTATAACCCACGGAATTTCTGGAGATATTATTGTTGTTATTGCAAGAACTGGCGAATTATTAGATTCTCATGGAATGACAGCTTTTGCTGTAGAAAGAGGAACAAAAGGTTTTATTTCTGGAAAGAAAGAAGATAAATTAGGAATGAGAGCATCTGAAACCTCGGAAGTAATTTTTGATAATTGTAAAGTACACAAAGATAATATTATTGGAAATGTTGGTGAGGGCTTTATCCAGTCAATGAAGATTTTAGACGGGGGAAGAATTTCTATCGGAGCAATGGCTTTAGGGATGGCTCAAGGAGCAATGAATGCTTCTATAAGTTACTCCAAAGAAAGAGAGCAATTTGGAAAGCCAATTAGTAAATTTCAAGGCATTTCATTTAAATTAGCTGATATGGCAACTGAAATTGAAGCTTCTAAAATGTTGCTATTTAAAGCAGCAAATCAAATCTTATTAGGTTCTGATAAGGCAAACTATTATTCTGCTATTGCAAAATATAAAGCTTCTGAAGTTGCAGTCTCTGTTGCTAACGATGCTGTTCAAATATTTGGTGGATATGGCTACTCGAAAGAATACCCAGTTGAGAAATTTTATAGAGATTCCAAATTAAGCACAATTGGGGAAGGAACATCAGAAATACAGAAATTAGTAATTTCAAGAACCTTATTAATTAATTAAATTTCTTTTTGGAGATTTATTTTAATTGTATACATTTGCAAAATATAAATTTATTAAATGCTACAAATACCCGTAAAAGAAGGAGAGTCTATAGAAAGGGCTCTTAAAAAGTACAAGAAAAAGTTTGAAAGAACTGGTGTTCTTAAGGAATTAAGAACTAGGAAGGAGTACATTAAAAAATCTATTGTCAGAAGACAGCAAGTTATTAAAGCAGAGTATGTTGAGAAACTCAAAGCTGCAGAATAAAACATTTAAAATTATATTAATTTTTTGAGGGCTTTTAGCCCTCTTTTTTTTTATATTAGGTTAATTAATATTTTATTTATTGACTAACCTTGAAATTATAAACAGTTTTTTGAACTATTTAAAAGTAGAGAAAAGATATTCTTCTCACACTTTGGTTTCATATAAAAACGATTTAATTCAATTCAATTTATATTTGTTAAATTTCTACTCAGGTGTCAAATTTTCAGCTGTTGAAATGCTCCATATCAGAAGTTACATGGTTAATCTTATAGAGTCTAATCTAGCCAAATCAAGTGTAGCTAGAAAAATCAGTACCATAAAATCTATTTATAAATTTTTGAAAAAGGAAAAAATTGTATTGTCATCGCCTGTTCAATTAATAGAAACTCCAAAAATAGGCAGCCGTCTGCCGACTTTTTTAAAGGAAGAAGAAATTGTGAATTTGTTTCAAGAATTTGAATTTGAAGATTCTTTTAGTGGGTTTAGGGATAAAATTATGATGTATTTGTTATACCAGTCTGGAATTAGACTTTCAGAGCTTATTGGGTTAAAAGAAAAAGACATAAGAAATTCAGAATTAAAGGTCTTAGGTAAAAGAAATAAGGAAAGAATAATTCCACTGTCTAAGAAAACAAATATGTTCTTGGATCAGTATTTGGAACTTAAAAAAGAGTTTTTTCCTAAGTCTAATTCTCTTTTTGTCACAGACAAGGGCAATAAACTCTATGAAAAGTTTGTTTATAGAAAGGTAAATTATTATCTTTCTATGGTGTCAAGTAAGCAAAAAAAGAGCCCACATATTTTAAGACATTCCTTTGCTACACATATGTTAAATAATGGCGCAGATTTAAACGCAATTAAGGAGATATTAGGTCATGAAAGTCTATCCGCTACTCAAATATACACCCATAATACTTTTAAAAAGTTAAAAACTATTCACAAACAGTCACATCCACGTGGATAAAATATTAAAATTATGCAAGTAAAAGTAAACAGTATTCAATTTTCAGCCGATCAAAAGTTAGTTGATTTTATTAACCAAAAAGTTAATAAGCTTAATTTGTTTTTTGGAAATATAGTAGATTCTGAGGTTTTCCTTAAAATAATAACACCAAATTCTAACAATAATAAACTTGTAGAAATAAAAATTAATGTTCCCGGAAAAGAACTTTTTGCAAAAAAAAAATCTAAATCATTCGAGGAAGCAATAGATGATGCGGTAGATGCTTTAAGAATCCAAATCACTAAACATAAAGAAAAGCTTTATACAAAAAGTTAATTTTTTTTATCACTTTGTAATATATACAATATCTTTTTATAAATTTGCAAACCTTTTCTGCAAAGTAAGGGTATTTTGCCGATGTAGCTCAGCTGGCTAGAGCAGCTGATTTGTAATCAGCAGGTCGTGGGTTCGAGTCCCTCCATCGGCTTTAAGTTCTTTGTATAAAGTATCAGGGGAGATACTCAAGCGGTCAACGAGGTCAGACTGTAAATCTGATGGCTTCGCCTTCGCAGGTTCGAATCCTGCTCTCCCCACCCAAGCCAATACCAATGTGACATATTCTGAACTTTTTTTTAATGGGTACGTTATTATGTATTACATTTGTGGTCCATTTTGCGGGAGTAGCTCAGTTGGTAGAGCATCAGCCTTCCAAGCTGAGGGTCGCGAGTTCGAATCTCGTCTCCCGCTCTTTTTTAATGGAACTGCCGATGTAGCTCAGAGGTAGAGCGCTTCCTTGGTAAGGAAGAGGTCACGGGTTCAACTCCCGTCATTGGCTCATGTGCTTAACGGCATTTAATTATAAAAATAAAATAAATAAAAATAAATTAGTAACTAAACAACAAAAGAAATGGCAAAAGAAAATTTCGAAAGAACCAAACCGCATGTAAACGTAGGTACCATAGGTCATGTAGATCATGGGAAAACCACCCTTACTGCAGCAATTTCTAAAGTGCTTTCTGATGCAGGACTGGCTAGCAAGCAAGATTTCGATCAGATTGATAATGCACCTGAAGAAAAAGAAAGAGGTATTACTATTAATACTGCTCATATTGAATATGAAACTGAAAATCGTCACTATGCGCATGTAGACTGTCCAGGTCACGCAGATTATGTTAAAAATATGGTTACAGGTGCAGCACAAATGGATGGTGGAATTTTAGTTTGCGCAGCAACTGATGGTCCTATGCCTCAAACAAGAGAGCACATTCTTTTAGCTAAACAGGTTAATGTACCTAGACTTGTTGTCTTTATGAATAAAGTTGATTTAGTTGACGATGAAGAACTAATTGAATTAGTAGAAATGGAATTAGGAGACTTATTAGAATCTTATGACTTTAATGACACTCCTATTATTAAAGGCTCAGCCTTAGCAGCTCTTAATGGTGAGCAGTCTGGTGTTGATTCAGTATTGGAATTAATGAAAACAGTAGACACCTGGATTGAAACTCCGGTAAGAGATGAGGCAAAACCTTTTTTAATGTCTGTTGAAGATGTATTCTCTATTACAGGAAGAGGAACTGTTGCAACCGGTGCTATTGAAACTGGAATTGTTAACACTGGTGATAACGTTGATATTGTAGGTCTAAGTGAAGAAAAGATGTCTTCTACTGTTACTGGTGTTGAAATGTTCAGAAAAATATTAGATGAAGGTAGAGCTGGTGAAAATGTAGGTTTATTACTAAGGGGGATTGAAAAAGAAGCTATAAAAAGAGGAATGGTTATTGCCAAGCCTGGTACAATTACTCCACATGCTAAATTTAAAGCTGAAGTATATATTTTGAAAAAAGAAGAGGGTGGTAGACATACTCCATTTCACAATAATTACAGACCACAATTCTACTTTAGAACACTTGATGTTACTGGAACAATAAAACTTGAGTCAGGAAGAGAAATGGTTATGCCTGGTGATAATGTCACTATTGATGTAGAATTAATTACTGGTGTTGCTATGGATGTAGGATTAAGATTTGCTATTAGAGAAGGTGGAAGAACTGTAGGAGCAGGTCAGGTAACTGAAATTATAAAATAGTATAAATAGAAGTTTGTGTTCTCTAAAGGTGTTCTAGTTCTAGAATGCCTTTAGGTGTATACTACGGATGTAGCTCAGTTGGTAGAGCACTGGTCTCCAAAACCAGGTGTCGGGAGTTCGAATCTCTCCATCCGTGCAAACAAGTTAAAAGAATTAAATTGGCTGGAATTAAAAATTATATTGAAGAAATTGTTCACGAGCTTTCAAATAAAGTTTCGTGGCCTACTTGGCAAGATTTACAAACTAGCTCAATCATCGTTTTAGTAACAAGTATTATTTTGGCACTAATTATATGGTTAATGGATTATATTTTTGGTATATGGCCTGTGTCTGATAATGCTGCATCTTTTAGTTGGAGAGGCATTTTAGGATTTATTTATCACTTTATCAATAACTAAATTATGTCTGAGATTACAAAAAAGTGGTATGTTATAAGAGCTATAAGTGGCAAGGAAAAAAGAGTCAAAGAGTTGTTAGAATTAGAAATTGATAGGCATAAATTAAATGATTACGTGGAGCAAATTTTAATTCCAACAGAAAAGATTTATCAAATTAGAAAAGGAAAAAAGATTTCTAAAGAAAAAAATTATTTTCCAGGTTATGTTTTAATTCAGGCTGCACTTATTGGTGAAGTAGAACATATTATTAAATCTTTGACTAATGTTCTTGGATTTCTAGGTGCTACAAAAGGGGGAGATCCTCTTCCAATGAGACAAACTGAAGTAAATAGAATTTTAGGTAAAGTTGACGAGTTAGCTGTCAACGATGAGGAAATGAATATTCCATATGTCATTGGCGAGTCAGTTAAAGTAGTGGATGGACCGTTCAACAATTTTAATGGAATTATAGAAAATATTAATGAGGAAAAGAAAAAGTTAACTGTTATGGTTAAAATCTTTGGTCGTAAAACACCTTTAGAGTTAAACTATATGCAAGTTGAGAAAGATGGATAATAACGAAATTGTAAAACAATACTGTTAAGCTTCCCTGTTGCGTTTTACATATTTATAAATAAATAAAAATGGCTAAAGAAATAAGTGGATTAATTAAACTTCAAATTAGGGGTGGTGCAGCAAATCCTTCTCCGCCTGTAGGACCTGCGTTAGGTGCAAAAGGAGTTAATATTATGGAGTTTTGTAAGCAGTTTAATGCACGTACTCAAGAAAAAGCAGGAAAGGTTTTACCTTGTGTAATTACTGTTTACTCTGACAAGTCCTTTGATTTTGTTGTAAAAACACCTCCAGCAGCTGTACAGTTATTGGAAGCAGTTAAGATTAAAAAAGGTTCTCCTGAATCTAATAAAATCAAAATTGGGTCAATTACATGGGATCAAATTAAGATAATATCAGAAGATAAAATGCCTGATCTAAATTGCTTTACAGTTGAGTCTGCAATGAAGATGATGGCTGGAACAGCAAGAAGTATGGGCTTGAATGTAAAAGGAAAAGCTCCTTGGAGTAATTAATCATAAAATTAACAATAATGACACTCTCAAAATATAGAAAGGAAGCTTTATCCAAGTTTGATATAGAGAAATCTTATTCATTAGAAGATGCCTCAAAAATTATTAAGGATATTTCAAAACAGAAATTTGATTCTACTGTTGATCTCGCGATAAAATTAGGTGTTGATCCTAGAAAAGCTAACCAAATGGTTAGAGGTACAGTATCTCTTCCTCACGGAACTGGAAAAGATGTTAAAGTTTTGGTTTTATGTAGTCCTGATAAAGAAAAGGAGGCAACTGATGCTGGTGCAGATTTTGCTGGTCTTGATGAATATATAGAAAAAATCAAACAAGGTTGGACAGATGTGGATGTAATTATTACTATGCCTTCTGTTATGGGTAAAGTAGGTGCTCTAGGTAGAATTTTAGGACCTAGAGGACTAATGCCAAATCCCAAAACTGGTACTGTAACTATGAATGTTGGACAAGCTGTAACCGATGTTAAGGCTGGGAAAATAGATTTCAAAGTTGATAAATATGGTATAATTCATTCGCCAATTGGAAAGGCATCATTTGAGTTAAAGCAAATAATTGATAATGCTAACGAACTATTAACAGCATTAATTAAATTAAAGCCTTCATCATCTAAAGGAGTTTATTTTAGAAGTGTAACTATTTCTAGTACAATGAGCCCTGGGGTTAAAGTTGAACCTAAAAGTGTTGAAGCTTAATCATCAAAACATTTAATATGAATAAAGAAGAAAAACAGTTAATGATTGATGACCTTAGCAAAAGGTTAGATGAAAACAATATTATTTATATTGCAGACATCTCAAATCTTGACGCGGTAGCTACTAGCTCACTTAGGAGACAGTGTTTTGCAAAAAATATTAAGCTTAGCGTTGTTAAAAACACATTGCTTAAAAAAGCGATGGATAATGTACAGGGAAAAAACTTCACAGAATTGTATGATATTTTACCTGGTCCTACAGCAATTATGTTGTCTGACACAGGCAATTTACCTGCTAAATTGATTAAAGATTTTCGTAAGAAAAACGATAAGCCAGTTTTAAAGGGTGCATTTGTTGAAGAATCTATATATATAGGTGACGATCAGTTAAATTTACTATCAGAAATTAAATCTAAAGACGAACTAATTGGCGAAGTCATAGGATTATTACAATCTCCAGCTAAGAATGTTATTTCGGCGTTAACCTCAAGTAAAGGCAAGATTGCTGGATTAGTAAAAACCCTTTCCGAAAAAGAATCATAAAATAACTAAACAATAAATTTTTTAAAAACAAATAAAAATGGCAGATATAAAATCAATAGCAGAAGAGTTGGTAAACTTAACTGTAAAAGAAGTAAATGAATTAGCAGCAGTTCTTAAAGACGAGCATGGAATAGAGCCTGCAGCAGCAGCAGTAGCAGTAGCAGCTCCAGCAGGTGGTGGTGATGCCGGCGCTGTTGAAGAGAAATCAGAGTTTGATGTTATTCTTACAGCAGCAGGAGGATCTAAACTTCAGGTGGTAAAAGCAGTAAAAGAGCTTACTGGGTTGGGTCTTAAAGAAGCTAAAGAATTAGTTGATGGAGCACCAAAAGCAATTAAAGAAGGTGTTGGTAAAGACGAGGCTGATGGCATGAAAAAAGCTTTAGAAGAAGCTGGTGCTGAGGTTGAATTGAAGTAATTCAAATTTTAATATAAATGTAGGCCTAAGTTTTCTTGGGCCTATACCCTTTTTTAATAGATAATAACTAAATTTACATAACATTGTCCAAATCAAATAATATTACAGAAAGAATAAACTTTGCATCTAGTCAGCATCGTTTTTCATATCCAGATTTTTTAGATATTCAAATTAAATCTTTTCAAGAATTTTTTCAACTAGAAACTACATCTGAGAACAGAATTGATGAAGGATTATTTAAGGTTTTTTCGGAAAACTTTCCTATCACTGATACACGAAATCAATTTGTATTAGAATTTTTGGATTATTTTGTTGATCCGCCAAGATATAATATAGAAGAATGTATTGATAGAGGCTTAACTTACTCCGTTCCTCTTAAAGCTGTAATGAAATTATATTGTACTGACCCCGAACACGAAGATTTTGAAACAATTGTTCAGGAAGTTTATTTAGGAACAATTCCATATATGAGTCCAAAAGGTTCCTTTATTATTAATGGAGCAGAGAGAGTTGTTGTTTCTCAATTACATAGATCACCAGGTGTGTTCTTTAGTCAAAGTAGACATGCTAATGGTACAAAGTTATATTCTGCTAGAGTAATACCTTTTAAAGGTTCATGGATAGAATTTGCTACAGATATCAATAGTGTAATGTATGCTTACATTGATAGAAAGAAAAAATTGCCAGTTACAACACTTTTTAGAGCTATTGGTTACGAAAGTGATAAAGACATATTAGAAATATTTGATTTAGCAGATGAAGTTAAAGTTACCAAAGCAAATCTTAAAAAAATTGTAGAAAGAAAACTTGCTGCGAGAGTTTTAAAATCTTGGGTTGAAGATTTTGTTGATGAAGATACCGGAGAAGTTGTTTCAATTGAAAGAAATGAGGTCTTAATTGACCGTGAAACTATCATAGAAGAAGAGCATTTAGTAATGATAGAGGATGCAGGTGTTAAGACTGTTATCCTTCATAAAGAGAATATAAATTCTGCTGACTTTGCTATTATCTACAATACTTTACAGAAAGATACATCTAATTCTGAAAAGGAAGCAGTTGAGCATATTTATAGACAACTAAGAAATGCTGAGCCGCCAGATGAAGAAACTGCAAGAGGTGTAATCGATAAATTATTCTTCTCTGAACAGAGATACGATTTAGGAGAAGTTGGAAGATACAGAATTAATAAAAAATTAGGATTAGACATTGAAGAAACTCAAAGAGTACTTACCAAAACAGATATAATCTCTATAATAAAATATCTTATAGAATTAATTAATTCTAAAACAGACGTAGATGATATTGATCACTTAAGTAATAGAAGAGTTAGGACTGTTGGGGAACAGTTATATTCTCAATTTGGTGTTGGTTTAGCTAGAATGGCAAGAACAATTAGAGAAAGAATGAATGTTAGAGATAACGAAGTTTTTACTCCAATAGATTTAATTAATGCTAAAACGCTTTCAAGTGTAATAAATTCATTTTTTGGAACTAATCAACTGTCTCAATTTATGGATCAAACTAATCCATTAGCAGAAGTTACTCACAAAAGACGTCTTTCAGCACTTGGACCAGGTGGACTTACTAGGGAAAGAGCAGGATTTGAGGTTCGAGATGTTCATTATACTCACTATGGTAGACTTTGTACTATCGAAACTCCTGAGGGGCCAAATATTGGTTTAATTTCTTCATTATGTGTTTATGCAAAAGTAAATAGATTAGGATTTATAGAAACACCTTATAGAGAAGTTAAAAAAGGAAAAGTTGATTTAGGGTCAGAGCCGATTTATTTATCTGCGGAAGAAGAAGATAATAAATATATTGCACAAGCAAATGCTCAGATTACTAAAGATGGAACTTTTCAAAATGAAAATGTTATTTCAAGATTTATGGGCGACTTCCCATTGCCTCCAAAAGAAGAAATTAATTTAATTGATGTAGGAGCGAATCAAATTGCTTCAATAGCTGCGTCTTGTATTCCTTTCTTAGAACATGATGATGCAAACAGAGCATTAATGGGTTCAAATATGCAACGACAAGCAGTTCCATTGTTAAATCCAACTGCTCCCATAGTTGGTACTGGAATTGAAGAATTAGTTGCTAGAGATTCTAGAGTGTTAATTCATGCAGAAAAAGAGGGTACAGTTTCTTATGTAGATTCAATAGAAATTCACATTAAGTATAAGCTATCTGAAAATGATATTTTAGTGAGTTTTGACACTGACACTACTGTTTATAATCTTACTAAATTTCAAAAGACAAATCAAGGTTCTTCGGTTAATTTGAGACCTATCGTTAAAAAAGGCGACAAGGTTAAAAAAGGTCAAGTTCTTGTAGAAGGATATGGTACCGATAAAGGGGAATTAGCACTAGGTCAGAACTTAAAAGTGGCATTCATGCCTTGGAAAGGTTATAATTTTGAAGATGCAATAGTTATTTCTGAAAAAGTTGTTAAAGATGATATTTTCACTAGTGTTCATGTTGACGAGTACAGTTTAGATGTAAGAGATACTAAAAGAGGTTTAGAAGAACTTACATCTGACATCCCAAATGTTAGTGAAGAAGCTACTAAAGATTTAGATGAAAACGGAATTATAAGAGTTGGAGCTGAAGTTAAAGAGGGAGATATTTTAATTGGTAAAATAACCCCTAAAGGCGAAAGCGATCCTACACCAGAAGAGAAGTTGCTTAGAGCAATTTTTGGCGACAAAGCTGGAGATGTTAAAGATGCATCATTAAAAGTTTCACCATCTGTTACTGGAGTTGTAATTGACAAAAAATTATTCTCTAAAGCAATAAAAGATCGTAAATCAAAAGCAGCTGACAAGCCTATTGTTGAGCAATTGGATGCTGAAGAAGTCATGAAACAAGCTGAGCTTAAGTCTTCGTTAATAGAAAAGTTACTATCTATTTTAGGAACTAAAAAATCCGAAGGAGTAATAAACGTTTTCAAAGAACAAGTGATTAAGAAAGGTGTGAAGTTTACAGAGAAGACTTTAAAATCTATAGATTTTATTCACATTAATTCTAAAAACTGGACTAAAGACGAAGAAATAAACTTCTTAGTTGATACTACTTTACATAATTATAATTTAAAGGCAACTGAGCTTATTGGTGATTATAAACGTAAAAAGTTTCAAATTGTAGTTGGAGACGAATTACCTAACGGAATTATTCAAATGGCTAAAGTTTACTTAGCCAAAAAAAGAAAATTAAAAGTAGGTGATAAAATGGCAGGGCGACACGGTAATAAAGGGATTGTTGCTCGAATTGTAAGAGAAGAAGATATGCCATTCCTTGAAGACGGAACACCAGTTGATATAGTACTTAACCCTTTAGGTGTACCTTCCAGAATGAATCTAGGTCAGATATACGAAACTGTATTAGCTTGGGCTGGACAAAAACTAGATCTTAAATTTTCAACTCCAATTTTTGATGGCGCCTCATTAGCTGATATCGATAAGTATTCAGATGAAGCCGGTATTCCTAGAAACGGTAAAACTTATCTTTATGATGGTGGAACCGGTGATAGATTTGATCAGCCAGCCACTGTGGGAATAATTTATATGCTTAAATTAAGCCATATGGTAGATGATAAAATGCATGCAAGATCTATAGGTCCTTATTCATTAATTACTCAGCAACCACTTGGTGGAAAAGCTCAGTTTGGAGGTCAAAGATTCGGTGAAATGGAAGTATGGGCTTTAGAGGCTTATGGTGCTTCAAATGTTTTACAGGAAATATTAACCGTTAAGTCAGATGATGTTCAAGGTAGAGCAAAAGCTTATGAAAATATTGTAAAAGGTAAAAACTTGCCTAAACCTGGAATTCCTGAATCATTTAACGTATTGCTCAATGAATTACAAGGTTTAGGATTAAATATAGATTTAGATTAATACTCATAATATATAAACAAAAAAAATGGCTTTTAGAAAAGATAAAAAATTCAACAGTGATTTTACTAAAATTACAATCAGCTTAGCTTCACCAGAGTCTATATTAGAAAGATCTCATGGAGAGGTTTTAAAGCCTGAAACCATTAATTACAGGACATATAAACCGGAGAGAGATGGTTTGTTTTGTGAAAGAATTTTTGGACCAGTTAAGGATTATGAGTGTCATTGTGGTAAGTATAAAAGAATCCGTTACAAAGGTATTGTTTGTGATAGATGTGGTGTTGAAGTTACTGAGAAAAAGGTTAGAAGAGAAAGAATGGGACATATTGCTTTAGTTGTTCCAGTTGCTCATATATGGTACTTCAGATCTCTTCCAAATAAAATAGGATATTTACTTGGTCTTCCAACAAAAAAATTGGATCAGATTATTTATTATGAAAGATATGTTGTTATCCAAGCTGGTGAAACTCTTAATTCTGAAAATGAGCCCCTTAAGAAATTAGATTTCCTTACTGAAGAAGAATATTTAGATATCCTGGAAGCCCTTCCAAAAGAAAACCAATATTTAGAAGATTCAGATCCAAATAAATTCATTGCAAAAATGGGTGCGGAAGCATTACATGATTTGTTAGGAAGAGAAGATTTAGATGCCAAGTCTTACGAGTTAAGACATCAGGCTAATAATGAAACCTCTCAGCAACGTAAAAATGAAGCACTAAAAAGATTGCAAGTTATAGAGTCATTTCGAGATGCTAATAGTAGAATTGAAAACAGACCTGAGTGGATGATTGTAAAAGTTGTCCCTGTTATTCCGCCAGACTTAAGACCTTTAGTTCCTTTAGATGGTGGTAGATTTGCAACCTCAGATTTAAATGATTTATACAGAAGAGTTATAATCAGAAATAACCGATTAAAGAGATTGATAGAAATCAAGGCTCCTGAAGTAATTTTAAGAAATGAAAAAAGAATGCTTCAAGAATCTGTAGATTCACTTTTTGATAATTCAAGAAAATCAAGTGCTGTAAAAACAGATAAAAATAGACCATTAAAATCTCTTTCAGATAGTTTAAAAGGAAAACAAGGTAGATTTAGACAAAATCTTCTTGGTAAAAGAGTTGATTATTCTGCAAGATCCGTAATTGTAGTAGGGCCAACTTTAAAATTACATGAATGTGGACTTCCTAAGGGTATGGCTGCAGAGTTATTCAAGCCTTTCATTATTAGAAAAATGATTGAAAGAGGAATAGTTAAAACTGTTAAATCTGCAAAGAAAATAGTTGATAAAAAAGAACCAGTTGTATGGGATATTCTCGAAAATGTATTAAAAGGTCATCCGGTCTTATTGAACAGAGCACCTACCTTGCACAGATTGGGAATTCAAGCATTTCAACCTAAATTAATTGAGGGAAAAGCTATTCAATTGCATCCGTTGGTTTGTACTGCCTTCAATGCCGATTTTGATGGTGATCAAATGGCAGTTCATGTTCCTTTAGGAAACGCTGCTATTTTGGAAGCTCAGTTATTAATTTTAGCTTCTCATAATATTTTAAATCCAGCGAATGGAGCTCCGATTACAGTTCCTTCACAGGATATGGTTTTAGGACTTTATTACATAACTAAAATAAGAACATCAACGGATGATCACGTTGTAAAAGGTGAGGGGATGACTTTCTATTCTCCAGAAGAAGTTAAAATCGCTTATAATGAGAAGAAGTTAGATCTCCATGCTCCAATTAAGGTGAAGATAAATAACTATAGAAACGGTGAAGATGTTACCGAAATCATCGAAACTACAACTGGTAGAATATTGTTTAATGAGTTAGTGCCAAGGGAAGCAGGTTTTATCAATGAACTTTTAACAAAAAAAGCCCTTAGAGATATCATCACTAAAATTATCAAAATATCTGGTGTACCAAATACTGCTAAATTTTTAGATGACATTAAAAATTTGGGTTATCAAATGTCATTTAAAGGTGGTTTATCTTTTATTCTTTCAGATGTTGTTGTTCCAAAAGAAAAAGATATTCTTATAGAAAAAGCTAGAAAGGAAGTTGATGAAGTTAAAATGAATTACAACATGGGTCTAATAACCAACAATGAAAGGTACAACCAGATCATTGATATATGGACTCATACTAACTCAAGATTAACTAATACTCTAATGGAAAAGTTAAAAGCCGATCAACAAGGATTTAACTCTATTTATATGATGATGGATTCCGGTGCTAGGGGATCTAAAGAACAAATTCGTCAATTATCTGGAATGAGAGGATTAATGGCGAAACCGCAAAAGTCTGGAGCAACTGGAGGTCAAGATATTATTGAAAACCCAATTTTATCTAACTTTAAGGAAGGCCTATCAATTCTAGAATATTTTATTTCTACTCACGGAGCTAGAAAAGGATTAGCCGACACAGCTCTTAAAACTGCTGATGCAGGTTATTTAACTAGAAGATTAGTTGATGTTGCTCAAGATGTTGTAATAAATCATCCCGATTGTGGTACGCTTAGAGGTTTAACAATTAGCGCACTTAAAAAGAGTGATGAAATAGTTGAAAATTTATATGACAGAATTCTTGGAAGAGTAGCATTATTTGATATTGTTCATCCAACTTCTTTAGAAATTATAGCTTCTGAAGGAGAAGAGATTAATGAAGATCTTGCTAAAGAGATTGAAGATGCTGGAATTGACGAAGTAGAGATTAGATCTGTTTTAACTTGTGAACTAACAAGAGGTGTTTGTATAAAATGCTATGGCAGAAATCTTGCTACTGGTAAAATGGTTCAAAAAGGTGAAGCTGTTGGTGTAATTGCAGCTCAGTCTATTGGAGAACCTGGTACTCAATTAACGCTAAGAACATTTCACGTTGGAGGTACTGCTTCAAATATTGCAGATCAAGCTTCAATTTCAGCTAAAACAGACGGTGTTATCGAGATTGAAGAGCTTAGAACAATAGAACGAATTAGTGATGATGGTGAAATTGAAAATATTGTTATTGGAAGAGCTGGAGATTTAAAGATTATTGATAAGTCAAAAAATATATCTATGACTGCTAATATTCCTTACGGGTCTAAAATATTAGTTTCTGATAAAGACAAACTTAAAAAAGGGGATGTTATTTGTAAGTGGGATCCTTATAATGCAGTAATTATTTCAGAATTCGATGGATCTTTAAAATTCAATAATTTATTTGAAGGGGTAACTTACAGAGAAGAGGTTGATGAACAAACTGGTTTTACGGAAATTGTAATTAAAGAAAATAGAGATAAGAAAATGATTCCAACAATTTCCGTTTTAGATAAAACTGGAAATGAACTTAAATCTTACAATCTTCCAGTTGATGCTCACATTATTGTTAAAGATGGGGATAAAATTAAATCAGGTAATATAATGGTCAAAATCCCAAGAAAATCTGGGAAATCTGGTGATATTACGGGGGGTCTTCCTAGAGTTACTGAAATGTTTGAGGCTAGAAACCCTTCAAATCCAGCAGTGGTTTCAGAAATTGATGGTGTTGCATCTTATGGCAGAATAAAGCGAGGTAATAGAGAAGTTATCATTGAAGCTAGAACAGGAGAGATTAAAAAATATTTAATACCACTTTCTAGACATATTTTAGTTCAGGAAAATGATTTTGTAAAGGCTGGACAAACCCTTTCTGATGGCGCTATAACTCCTAAAGATATTCTATCAATTAAGGGCCCTACAGCTGTTCAAGAATATATTGTTAATGAAATTCAAGAAGTCTATAGATTACAGGGCGTGAAAATTAATGATAAGCATTTTGAAGTTATTGTTAGACAAATGATGAAGAAAGTTCAAATTAATGAAGCCGGCGATACTAAATTTTTGGAGAATACTGCAGTAAATAAGTGGGAGTTCATGCTAGAGAATGATAAGATTTTTGGCAAAAAAGTAATATCCGATCCAGGAGAATCTAAGGAGTTAAAAGCTGGTCAAATTGTTTCAGCAAGAAGATTAAGAGATGAGAATTCAGCACTTAAGAGAAATGATTTAAAACTAGTTGAGTCTAGAGATGCTTTAACTGCTACTGCTGAACCATTATTACAGGGTATAACTAAAGCTTCATTACATACAGATAGTTTTATCTCAGCTGCCTCATTTCAAGAAACAACAAAGGTTTTAAATCAAGCAGCGGTTAGTGGAAAAGTTGATCACATGCTTGGACTAAAAGAAAATGTTATTGTTGGACATAGAATACCTGCTGGTACTGGAATGAAAAAATTTAGAGATTTATTAGTAGGTTCTGTAGATGATTTAAATAGAATGACTAATAAAGAAGAAGAAATTGTAGAAGATAAAATTGAGGGTTGATATATGTCAGAAGAAAAAAAACCACAAGGAATAAACATTGAACTTTCTGAAGAAATTGCAGAAGGGATTTATTCTAATTTAGCTATTATTACTCATTCTTCATCTGAATTCATAGTTGATTATATAAGAATAATGCCAGGTGTTCCAAAGGGAAAAGTTAAATCAAGAATTGTAATGACCCCTGAGCATGCAAAAAAACTACATCGTGCACTTTCTGATAATTTATCTAAGTATGAAAAATCACATGGAAAGATAAAAGAGTCAGATCAGATTTCCACAATTCCATTGAATTTTGGTGGTCCAACAACTCAGGCTTAGAATTTTTCTTTACGCTTTAAAGGTCATTTCTTAATAGTAATGACCTTTTTTTTTATTTTCACTAAATATGAAAAAATGTATCACAATTTTCTTTATTTCTATTTTTGGTACTTTTTATTGTATTAATGACTCTATTTTTCGACCAACTGTATGGAATCAACTATCCTTACTTGAAGACTCTAATATTTATAATTTATCTTTTGGAGGTCCAGGAAGTAGGGTAAGGTCTTTAAAATTCAACAAAAATTTATTCTCTATTTACGACAGTCATTTTATGTTTTATAATGAAATGCCAAACATGCCTATTATTAAAAATAAAGTTCCAACTGTAGATGCGCAATATATCTTAGGTCCAGAATTAGAACAAAACTTAGCATTATATCATAATCAATCGATCTCCAATAAATCATATTACGCGATTTCATTTCTAAAAAGGACTCATGAAGGTTATTACCTTAATCAATCAACAAATAATAATTTTTTACAGATACATTACATGAATCAAAAAGCAGATTCGACTTATAAATTATTTTTTGGTATTAAAAGGCATAAGATATATAATCAATTAAATGGAGGGCTAAGTAATGATTCTTCATTTACTCATCCAAATTCTTTTGAAAGTAACAGAAAAGTTTTAAACGTAAACATGCAAGATTCTTATTCTACTAACAAGTTTTTAAAATTATTTCTAAATCAAAGCTGGACTTTTAAAAATAAAGACATAGACTCTCTGATTCCAAAAACAACTAATAAAATTCTTTTTAATAATTCCATACAAAGAAGTTCTAGGCTTTATTTCGACAGTTTAAACTCAGAATTATTTCTATACAATTTTGATAGCTCCGAAGTCACCTACGACTCTTTGATAATTGAGAATATATCTTCAACTATCAATTATATTTTTACTTACAATGAGGACTCAACTTATCATTCTCTTACTTCAGGTTGGAGATCAGAATTTATATTCCAAAAAAATCATACT
>Ga0209716_1000056_pt1 | contig 110559 bp, 83 predicted proteins | sample COGITO_mtgs_1205_FD_184811 | JGI IMG/M metagenome (GOLD analysis project Ga0209716, IMG submission 184811) | Pelagic marine microbial communities from North Sea - COGITO_mtgs_120531 (SPAdes) (version 2) | ecosystem: Environmental > Aquatic > Marine > Epipelagic ... | reverse complement strand
CACTTACAACGGAACTACCATCCGAAGTGTTAGTGTTAGGTAAATCCTCAGTGAAGAATTCAGTACAATTATTCAAATCAGCCCAATATTCAATAATTGAAGGAATGCTTGGGTAAGCTCCCCAACCGCCAGATGATGTGGGGTCTCCATCATAGTAAGTAACGTTATCGTTAACTCCATGGATTTCAAAAATAGAAATTAAACTAGAGGGGTTACAAGTATCCATTATTTCTTGCAACATCATACCTGCTACAGGTGCAATAGCTTTAAAAGTCTCAGACGCTTGGCAAGCTAACATGTAGCACATATCTCCTCCATTTGACATTCCAGATGCAAATGTTTTATCAGCACTTAAATTATTTTCAGACTGTAAATAGATGGCTAGTTCTTTTAAAAAGTCAACATCATCAACGGTTTCGTTTGGGTGAAAATCATAACCAACATTCCAGAATCTATTTCCAGAATCATCCACAGTTCCTCTAGGATAGCATACTGCAAATCTATACTCATCAGCGATATCATTCATGTTAGAATAATTTCTAATATTCTCTGCATCGCCACTATATCCATGCATGACAAAAACTAAAGGAGAGTTTTCTTCTAATCCTTCTGGCTCATAATAGATGTAATCTCTATCAATTCCATGATGTGAAAAGCTAGTATAAGTTGATTCTGGTGGAGTATTAGATTCAATAAGCTGAAAATCAAAACTTGAATTACTCCAAAAACTATCCCATGCAATGTAGTAAGTAACTCCAGCAGTAGCCTCAAAAGTAGCAGTAGATAAAAAGGTGTTATAAAGAATTCCTCCATCATCATTTCCTGCTACACAAACTAAATTATCACAGGGTCCTTCATACACATGAAGCCTTGTGTCATCATTTTGATTGGATTCTAAATCAGAAGTTACTGTTACAAATATGTTTTGATCAGGTACATAAGAAAACCATTCTAAATTAGAATTATCATAACTATCTAGCTCTGTGCAGTCAAGACTATATGTATCCCCGCTTATATTATCGACATAATAATCTCCAGCAATAATTTCAATTGATTCTTCACAGGAGTTGCCATTTTGAGCAGATAAAAAATAAGTTGAGAATAATAATATACAAAAGATATAAGTTTTCATAAAACTCTAGTTGGTTAAGTCAATTACTTTTTTGTGATTTCTACTATCATATCTCTAGCAGTCATAAATTTTACTTTATGAACTGAATTTTTCACTAAATCATTATCTATTCGGTTTTCCAAATATTCTATAATTTCTTTTGCTGTTGAGTCTTGGTTCATCCAATAAATTTATTAAATAAAAAACAATAACTTTCATTATATTTAATATATAAACTAAATAATTTTAAATCTTTGAATTCTTAATTAGAGTTCATTAATGCTTCAATTTCATCAATTTCAATAGGGATATTCTGCATTAAATTTACAGGAGATCCTTTGGCTTGAATCACTACATCGTCCTCAAGTCTAATTCCCATGTTTTCTTCAGGAATATAAATTCCTGGCTCAACAGTAAAAACCATATTAGCTTGCATAGGCGATTTCAGAGCGCCAAAATCATGAGTGTCTAAACCCATGTGATGAGAAGTCCCATGCATGAAATACTTTTTATAAGCAGGCCACTTTGGATCTTCGTTTTGTACATCTACTTTATTAATTAATTCCAAACCCAAAAGTTCAGATGTCATTAGTTTCCCGACCTCTACGTGATAGGCATCCCACATGGTTCCAGGTACAAGTAATTTAGTTGCTTGATTTTTGACGTTTAGAACTGCTTGATAGACAGCCTTTTGACGTGCGGTAAACCGTCCATTAACAGGGACTGTTCGTGTCATATCGCTCGAGTAATTTGCATACTCAGCAGCAACATCCATAAGTAAAAGATCGCCATCCTTACACTCTTGATTATTATCTATATAATGTAGAACACAGGCATTATATCCAGAGGCTATAATAGGTGTATAAGCAAACCCTTTCGAACGATTTCTTAGAAACTCATGTGTATATTCTGCTTCAATCTCGTACTCCATAACTCCTGGCTTCACAAACCCTAGAACTCTGTTAAATCCTTTTTCAGTGATATCACAAGCCGTTTTAATAAGTGAAATTTCCTCCGATTCTTTAACCCCTCTAAGCGCTTCCATAATTGGAAAATTAGGAACCATTTTGTGAGCTGGATACGAAGATTTAACCATTTTCAAAAAACGATCTTCGCGTGTCTCCATTTCTACTGCTTGACGGTAGTGCTCGTTATTGTTGTAGTAAAAATGAGTAGACTCTTCCATTAATCTTGAAAAAATATACTGAAACTCTTCCAACCAATACACGGTCTTAATTCCAGACGAAGCGGTTGCTTGTAATTTACTAAGTTTAGCGCCTTCCCAGATAGCAATGTGATCGTTGGTCTCTTTTACAAATAGCACTTCACGATGCGCTTCTTGTTTAGCGTCTGGAAAAACAAGTAAGATACTCTCTTCCTGATCTACGCCGGTTAGGTAAAAAATGTTTCGGTGCTGTTCAAATGGAAGTGTACTGTCGGCACCTGTAGAAAATACATCATTTGAATTAAATATAGCTATAGAATTTGAAACCATCTGTTTAGATAGCTTCAATCTGTTTTTGATAAATAATTCAGGGCTTATCGGAAGGTATTTCATATTGAATTTTATTTAACTCAAATTTAAAAATTTTATAACACAATAAACAAATAAAACAATTTAATTACTCTGATGTATTGTGCTTATTTAAAACTATTCTAAATAATAAAATTATGCCTGTAGTTATTGTCTAAAACCTTACCGTGAAGTACCTTTGTATAGTAAAAAAATTAAATAATAATGAGTGAGGTTTTAAAGTCATCGATTGGAAGAAAGATAGCCATGGCGCTCTCTGCATTTTTCCTTATGTTTTTCATTTTACAGCATTTTGCAATCAATATTTTATCTGTTTTAGACCCAGACACTTTTAACGAGGTGTCTCATTTCATGGGAACAAATCCATTGGTACAGTATGTATTACAACCCGTTCTTATTTTTGGTGTTATTTTTCACTTTGCAATGGGATTTGTTTTAGAATTTAAGAACAAATCTTCAAGATCAGTAAGCTATGCCAAAAACAATGCAAATGCCAATTCTACTTGGATGAGTAGAAATATGATATACAGCGGCGGATTTATTCTTTTTTTTCTGGTCATCCATTTTATAGATTTCTGGATTCCTGAATTAAATATAAAATATGTAATTGGAGATTCCTCTGGTCTCTTAGAAGATGGTTCAGGGTACCGCTACTTTGAGGAACTTCAACATAAATTTGTACCGCTTTGGCGCGTAGTTTTATATTGTGGTGGTTTTGTGTTTTTAGCATTACATTTATTACATGGATTCAACTCTGCATTCCAATCAGTTGGAGCAAACAATAAATATACCAAATCATTAAAAGGGTTTGGTAAAGCATATGCGATCCTAATTCCACTAGGGTTTATCATAATTGCCCTTTTCCACTATTTTAATAATTCACACTAAAACATAGGATTATGGCTTTAGATTCAAAAATACCAGAAGGTCCATTAGCAGATAAATGGACTAACCACAAAAACACTATTGACCTAGTAAACCCTGCCAACAAACGTCTGTTAGACGTCATCGTTGTAGGAACTGGTCTAGCTGGAGGCTCCGCAGCAGCTACACTCGCAGAACTTGGCTATAACGTAAAAGCGTTTTGTTTTCAGGATTCACCAAGACGTGCGCACTCAATTGCAGCGCAAGGGGGTATTAATGCTGCTAAAAATTACCAAGGAGATGGAGATTCTACCTATCGACTTTTTTACGATACGGTTAAGGGTGGTGACTACCGTTCAAGAGAAGCAAATGTGCATCGTTTAGCCGAAGTATCAACAAATATTATTGACCAATGTGTAGCACAAGGCGTTCCTTTTGCAAGAGATTATGGCGGGCTTTTGGATAACCGTTCATTTGGTGGGGTTCTAGTTTCAAGAACTTTTTATGCTAAAGGACAAACAGGTCAACAACTATTACTAGGAGCTTACTCGGCTATGAACCGACAAATTGGTCGTGGAAAGATCAAAATGTACAACCGTCACGAAATGCTTGATGTAGTCTTGGTTGATGGAAAAGCTCGTGGAATTATAGCACGTAACTTAGTGACTGGCGAAATCGAAAGACACTCAGCACACGCTGTTGTTTTAGGGTCTGGTGGGTATGGAAATGTTTTTTACTTATCGACTAATGCGATGGGTAGTAACGTCACTGCTGCATGGAAAGCACACAAACGTGGTGCTTACTTTGCAAACCCTTGCTACACACAAATTCACCCTACATGTATTCCTGTTTCGGGGGATCACCAATCGAAGTTAACTCTCATGTCCGAATCCTTAAGAAATGATGGTCGTATATGGGTGCCAAAAAACTTAGAAGATGCTAAAGCGATACAGAATCGAGAATTAAAGCCAACAGATCTTGCAGAAGATAAACGAGATTATTTCTTAGAAAGACGTTATCCTGCTTTTGGAAATTTAGTTCCTAGAGATGTTGCTTCAAGAGCCGCTAAGGAACGATGTGATGCTGGTTTTGGCGTGAATAAAACAGGCGAAGCAGTTTTCTTGGACTTTGCAGCTGCCATTATTAGATACGGAAAAGAAAAAGCGCACGTCAAAGGGCTAAATGAAGAGGATGAAACGCTTATTCGAACCCTAGGAAAAGAAGTCGTTAAAGGTAAATACGGCAACTTATTCCAGATGTATGAGAAAATTGTGGATGAAAATCCTTACGAAACTCCCATGATGATTTATCCAGCTGTTCACTATACTATGGGGGGGGTTTGGGTTGACTACAACCTGCAAACAACCATCCCTGGTTTGTATGCAATTGGAGAAGCTAACTTTTCTGAGCATGGTGCAAATCGCTTAGGAGCATCTGCTTTGATGCAAGGTTTAGCAGACGGCTATTTTGTGTTACCATATACAATTGGAAATTACCTGTCTAAAGATATTAGAACAGGACCTATTTCAACGGAATCTATAGAATTTGAAGAAGCAGAGGCAAAAGTAAAGTCTGAAATTGATCACTTTATAAATAACAAGGGAACCAAACCTGTGGATTATTTCCACAAACGTCTTGGGAAAATTATGTGGAATAAATGTGGTATGGCTCGTAATGAAAAAGAATTAAATGAAGCGATCGAAGAAATTTCAGCACTTCGTGAAGAATTTTATAAGGACGTTCGAGTTCCTGGTAACGCTAATGAATTTAATGAAGAACTTGCAAAAGCAGGCCGCGTTGCTGACTTCCTTGAGTTAGGAGAGCTGTTTGCCAAAGACGCATTGGTTCGTGAAGAATCTGCTGGCGGTCACTTCAGAGAAGAATACCAAACAGCTGAAGGGGAGGCGCAACGAAGAAAAGAGTTTCAATTTGTATCGGCATGGGAATACAAAGGGGCTCCTAAAGATGCTGAACTGCATAAAGAAGAATTAGTTTACGAAAACATTGAAGTTAAAGAACGATCCTACAAATAAGCACTGCTATGAATTTAACATTACAAATATGGCGACAAGAAAACGCCAAGGCTAAAGGGAAAATTGTAGAATATCCTATTAAAGATATCTCTCCAGACATGTCATTTCTGGAAATGTTAGATATCCTTAACAGACAACTCATAACCAATGGAGACACTCCTGTAGCTTTTGACCATGATTGTAGAGAAGGTATTTGTGGATCTTGTTCACTATATATCAACGGAGAAGCTCATGGACCTGACCGTCGTGTAACGACCTGTCAATTACACATGCGTAAATTTAAAGATGGTGATACTATTTTTATTGAGCCTTTTAGAGCTGATGCATTTCCTGTTATAAAAGATTTAGTAGTCGACCGCTCGGCTTTTGATAGAATACAACATGCTGGTGGTTTTATATCTGTAAACACTTCTGGGAATACACAAGACGGAAATTCTATTCCTATTTCAAAACACGATGCTGATGAGGCGATGGATGCCGCGACTTGCATTGGGTGTGGAGCTTGTGTTGCAAGCTGTAAAAACTCCTCTGCAATGCTATTTGTAGGGGCTAAAGTATCTCAGTATGCTTTATTACCACAAGGTCAAATTGAAGCCACGGACCGTGTTCAAAACATGGTAGCCCAAATGGATCTAGAAGGCTTTGGAAACTGTACAAATACAGGCGCTTGTGAGGTTGAATGTCCTAAAGGGATTTCATTAGAAAATATTGCAAGAATGAATCGGGAATTAATTAAGGCAAGCGTAAAGTCCTAATTATCTAAGACAAACTCCTCTATAGTGTCCCAACCCGCACGTACTTCAATGGGTTCTGAAGCATAGCTAACACGTTCTGGCTGAACTTTGCTTAAATAGTCACCGGTATCGTATAAACCGTTTTTATCGGAGTCAAAAATAGCTCTTAGAAAATAAATTCCTGGACTGACGTCTTTAAAATCAACTGGCGAGGAATCCTTGGCAAAAAAAGACTCAACAACAACCCCTTTAGCATTTGTTATTTGAATGATCATAGGGTAAACACCGTTACCAATATTAACCCTTACATTTCCATAATCAGATTGAAATTTAGTGGTAGCATTATAATTTATAGTATCATTTTCAGCGCCAAAAAAATCTATGAAAGCCCCTGGCAAGAACTGAATCTTATAGCTGTTTTTTTCAGTTTTATCAAAATTCAGTACAACGTTATTAGTCATTGAATCCAAGAACATCGTTGTCTTTAGAAAAACAGAATCTTTGTTGATAACTTGCACTTTTGACTGGTTAACTTTTTCTAAAGGTATTGTAGCACTGACTATATAGGGATCTTTTAGTTTAAGATTGGAAGTAAGAGACTTAAAGACCAAAGAGTCTGATTTAAAGTCTTTAATTCTCACTACAACTGTGTCTATAAAGTGAGCACGAACGACTTCGAAAATTAAAGAATCAACCTCAAATGTAGGGCGGTACCAATAGTTCAAAGTATCTTTATCTATTTCTTTGGTGATTACTGATGAAAAGTCGTCAGGAACGTCAGAGAGCATTTTAATAAGCATCGATTCACCTTCACCTTCATAACCAAAAGCAATTTTATTTTGAGATGCTTGTCGTGCCCGCTTAAAACTGTAATCAATCGATTCCTTGAACAATCGCAATACATAAGCCGTATCGGAAGGAACTGTAATAAATTGCTTTCTGTAGGCTATTTTGTCGGTTTTTTGTTGGTACGTATAATTCGGACTATCCTCTTTAAGAGCTGTTAATAGATATGATCCTTTTTTTATGTTTTCAAGACTAAATACAGAGCTACTGTCTGTGACTGCTACATATTTAGGCTTTTGATTATACACAATTGAATCGTAGAAAGAGGAGTCTACTTCGTACAATAGTACCGCGACACGTTCATCAACGTCTTTGTTTAAAGCATCTGAGACGATTCCTGAAACAGAAAGAGAATCAATATAATTTCCTGTAGAAAACACATACTTATAGTATGGAAACAAATTACCCTCGTTATTGTCAGATATACTTTCTCCAAAGTTAAACGCGTAAGTAGTGTTGGGTTGAAGGGTGTCAAAAATTTTAATTGTAATAACTTTACTTGCAATCCCAACGGGTGTAATCTCTGGCTCAATATTCATTGGGGGAGAGATAATAAGCTGTTTCTGAATGTTTTTTAGCTTTACATATTCGTCAAATTGAATTTCAATTTCTTGGGCGTCAAAATTTATTGAGAAATTTTTTGGACTGGACTTAACAATTACTGGGGGCGTTTCGTCTTTGTCTCCACCCGTTGTAGTGCCCCTATTGGCACATTGTGATAAAATCAAACTGACCACAATAAAAAACCCTAAGTTAGCTAACTTTTTACCCATTAAAACTGCATTTTATGCAAAGTAACAATATATTTTAGTAGTAACGAAAAATGGAATGCGTAATTGCGGGAGTTGATAAACTTAAATGCCTATTTGTAATGTTTTTAAAAAATTAAGACTCTACCAACTCAACGTATCGCCATTTATCAAAAAAATCGCTAAAAGCTTATTAATAATCAGAATAGTGATTAGTTAACGACAACTAATACCGAAAGCTAACACAAATATAAATTTCGTAATCAGGCAAAATCATAGAATATTTTTGGAAAAAATATTTATCAGGAAACCAAATATTAGACATAGTGTAGTAAATTCATAAAATTGAAATTATATTTCATATTTACATGTAAGTTTAACTTATAATTCACAAGGTTTTTTATTTTTGTAACATGACAAATCAAACAGATGCTTTTAAAAAGGTAATATCCCATGCTAAAGAATACGGATTTGTATTTCAAAGCAGTGAAATATATGATGGCTTAAGTGCTGTTTACGACTATGCACAAAACGGTGTAGAGCTGAAGAAAAATATTCGTGAATACTGGTGGAAAGCCATGGTTCAAATGAATGATAATATCGTAGGGTTAGATGCTGCTATTTTAATGCACCCAACTACCTGGAAAGCTTCTGGTCATGTCGACGCCTTTAACGACCCTTTAATTGACAACAAAGATTCAAAAAAACGCTACAGAGCTGATGTTTTAATTGAAGACTATTGTGCTAAGATTGAAGGAAAGATTGAAAAAGAAATAAAAAAAGCAGAAAAACGCTTTGGCGACAGTTTTGACAAAGTTGAGTTCATTAGCACCAATAGTCGCGTAGTTGCCTATCAAGACAAAATTAAGGCTATTTTATCACGAATGGGGCAATCATTAGAAAACGAAGACTTACCAGATGTAAAAGCACTTATTGAAGAGCTTGAAATATCAGACCCCTTAACAGGTAGTAAAAACTGGACGGATGTTAAGCAATTTAATTTGATGTTTGGCACTAAACTAGGGGCGAGTGCAGAAAACGCTATGGATTTGTACTTAAGACCTGAAACTGCACAAGGAATATTTGTAAACTTTTTAAATGTCCAAAAAACTGGTCGTATGAAAATCCCTTTTGGGATTGCACAAACCGGAAAAGCTTTTAGAAATGAGATTGTAGCCCGTCAGTTTATTTTTAGGATGCGTGAATTTGAACAAATGGAACTGCAGTTCTTTATCAAACCTGGTACACAAGCAAAATGGTATGAGCATTGGAAAGAAGCACGCATGAAATGGCATTTGTCGTTGGGTATGAATAGTGAGAACTATCGTTTTCATGACCACGATAAGCTAGCTCATTATGCTGATGCTGCTTCTGATATTGAATTTAAATTCCCCTTTGGTTTTAAAGAACTTGAAGGTATCCATTCTAGAACAGATTTTGACTTGAATCAACACGAGACTCATTCTGGGAAAAAGCTACAATACTTTGATCATGAGGAAAATAAAAGTTACACCCCATATGTTCTAGAAACTTCTATTGGGTTAGATAGAATGTTTCTAGCTGTATTCTCAAACGCGCTGACTGAAGAGACCTTAGAAAATAACACAACTAGGACTGTATTAAAACTACCTGCGGTCTTGGCTCCTACTAAAGCTGCAATACTTCCCTTAGTAAAAAAAGATGGACTTCCAGAAGTTGCAAAATCCATTGTAAAAGAATTAAAATGGGACTTTAATGTGGTTTATGACGAAAAAGATGCTGTTGGAAGGCGTTACCGTCGTCAAGATGCCCTGGGTACTCCTTTTTGTATTACTGTAGACCATGACTCCTTAGAAGATAAATGTGTAACTATTAGGCAACGAGACACTATGAGTCAACAACGTGTTAAGATAGAAGATCTAAAGTCTATTATAGAAAATGAAGTTTCCATGAAAAGCTGGCTAAAGAGAATATAATTAATATCAAAAAAATGAAACTTAATAAGCTTTGTTATTTTACTCTAATAACTTTTTTAATTTCCTTAAAAGGTCACTCCCAATTAAACGCTAGTGTAATTGGATCTGCGCAAGTTTTAGACAACAACTGCTTTTTAATAACTCCAGCTGTTAACGATCAATCAGGAGGTGTTTGGTATGACAATTCCATTGATTTCTCAAACGACTTCACCATTTATTATCAAAGTTATTTTGGTAGCAACGATGCAGATGGTGCAGATGGAATGGCTCTGGTTTTTAAACAAAATTCTACTCCAGCAATTGGTAATACAGGGGCATATGTTGGTTATGGAGGTATTGACCAGTCTTTAATTATTGAATTTGATACGTTTCAAAATAATGGAGGAGCTGACCAAGGGCCAGAGGCTTTTAGCGACCCAACCTATGACCACATAGCTATTATGAAAAATGGCGTTTCTGACCATGCTTCTTCTTCAAACTTGTCGGGTCCGATTCAGGCCAGCATTAGTAGTGTAAATATAGAAGATGGCGTTGACCACGATGTTAAAATTGAGTGGGTTTCTAGCAGTCAAACACTTAATGTTTACTTTGATTGTAATTTAAGACTGAGTGTAACTGAAGATTTTAAAAATACAATTTTTGAAGGAGACAGCAGTGTTTATTTTGGCTTTGTAGGTTCAACTGGAGGGCTCAATAATATCCATCGTGTGTGTTTTAATAGTATCTCATTTATTGATAATTTAACTCTGGACGACGAAACTATTTGCGAAGGGGAAAGCATACAAGTGGATGCTAGCATTCCTAGTGGAGACAGCTATTTGTGGTCACCACCACTAGGAGTTAGTGACATTAATAGCCCTTCCCCTTTATTGTCTCCAATAGAAACTACAACTTATTTTGTTTCAATTACCGATATTTGCGGAGACCCTTCATTACAAAGTATTACTATTAATGTGGCTCAAGGAGAAGCTCCTTTGTTTGAACAAATTGCTCCTATCTGTTTTGAAGATGTTCTTGACCCTCTTCCAAATACCTCAATTGAAGGTATTACAGGGACATGGCTACCTGCTATTGACAATACATTAACCACAGAATATACATTTACCCCAGATGACGGTCAGTGCGCATCTACAACTGAAATGACTATCATTGTTCTTACTCAAACTAATCCTGACTTTAATCAAATTGATGATGTCTGCGAAGGAACAGAAATTTGGACTGGTGGCTCTCCTTTTTCTGTAGAATCAAATAACGGAATAATTGGTGTATGGACACCTGCTTTTGATGCATACAATACAACTACTTACAGTTTCATTCCTGATGATGGTCAGTGTGCTTCTACATCTGAAATGACTGTTGTTATCATTCCTCAAACTAATCCTGACTTTACTCAAATTGATGATGTTTGCGAAGGAACTCAATTAACTTTACCGACTACATCAAATGAGGGTATTACAGGAACATGGTCACCTATGATTAACAATACAATAACAACTGAATATACCTTCACACCAGATCCTGATCAATGTGCTAACCAAACAACTATGACTGTTGTTGTAAACGAAAAAATAAACCCTGTTTTTGACTCTGTAGATACTATATGTAGTGGTGAAATAATACCTGAATTTCCTACAACATCTTTAAACGGAATTACAGGAACTTGGTCACCCGCATTAGATAATACTGTAACTACAACTTACACATTCACCCCAGACGACGATGAATGTGCTAATTCAATAAACACTACAATTAATGTGCTACCTAACTTAGAATCCACTTTTAATCAACTGGATGAAATATGCGAGGGACAATCACTAACACTACCCTTGACTTCAAACGAAGGTATTTCGGGTACTTGGCTTCCCGCTATTGATAATACATTAACTACAGAATATACGTTTACTCCAGATACTAATCAGTGTGCTAGTGAAGGAACTATGGTTGTAACGGTAACTCCCTTAATCATTCCAACCTTTACAGAGATTGGCACTATTTGTATTGGTGATACTTTACCAGAGTTACCATCAACATCAATTAATAATATAACTGGCTCTTGGTCGCCAACAATTAGTAACGCAGCAAGTGCGGAATATACGTTTACACCAAATGATGGTCAATGCGCTTTAGATACCACAATGACTGTAACTGTTATTGAAGAAATTGAGCCTGAGTTTACACAAATAGATCCTATATGTATAGGGCAAATCATTAGTCCTTTACCGCAAGTATCAAATAATAATATTACTGGTACTTGGTCTCCAACATTAAATAACTTAGAAACCACTACTTATACATTTACTCCAGAAAATGGACAATGTTCTTATTTAACCACGATGACTATTGAAGTGGGGACTTTCAGTCCAATATCAATTACTGCAAGCAACATCTCAAATGATTTTGATTCAAATCAAATCATTTCAGTGACTGCGTCAGGTGGAAGTGGTAACTATGAGTTTCAATTAGATGGAGGTTCATGGCAGTCCAATTCGATTTTTGAATATGTAACTGGGTGTGAAGAACACATAGTAGCAGCTAGAGATGTAGATGGATGCATATTTGAAACTGAAACCAGCGTAATGATTATGGACTATCCAAAATTCTTCACTCCAAATGGTGATGGTTATAACGATACTTGGAATATCAAATGCCTAGAGGACAACCCATTAGCTAAAGTCAGTATTTTTGATCGTTTTGGTAAATTATTATTAAGTTTTAAACCAACTCAAAATGATTGGGATGGTACATTTAATGGACAATTAGTACCAACTAGCGATTATTGGTTCGTGTCGAGCTACCTAAACAGTGACGGAACAGAAACTCAATTTAGATCCCATTTCACGTTGCGTTACTAACGTCATATCTCTAAAAATTCAATTTAAAAATAGGCTCTTATTTGAATGGTTCCTGTATGAATCGTACGACTAGTTTCACTCTTTCTTCCGAAGTAATTTAAATTCAAATCTAAATATTTAGTAAGTTTTTTTTGAGCGACCAAAGACCACGTAAAGTTAGTTCCAGGCTGTAATCCTTCCATCATTTGATAAGCAACCGGAGAGCTTGGGTTTCCGGAGAATTTGTTAGAAAAATAATTAAATTCTCCTGAAATGGCTGCTTTCTGGCTTTGAGTTAAGGTAAAAGAAAAGCCATATTTTTCTTGTATTAATTGCTCGAGATTTCCAATAGAATTATCTTTTTTCTGATACTGATAAAACAAATCAAATCGCTTGTTTTGATCTAATAAATAAGAGACTTTAGGGCTTAAAAGAGTCTTGTTTAATTGATGGTTTTTAGAAGAAAAATTCTCGCTTTCGCTACTGATTTTATCTAGATTACTTTGCAAATTAAGAAGCCATTGATTTTTGATTTTATGAGTAATATTCAATTGGTGACTAACAGATTCAAGTTCGATATATCCAAATGAAAGTACGTTTCTAGCCTTTGAATCCAAATAGCTGTAGGAGACCGTATAGTGCTGCTTACCTCTATTTAAGAATAATTGATTTCTAAAATTAGATTGGAGACCGAGCTGGTCCTCAACTTTTGAATAAAATGGATTTAAGCGAATTGATTGATTGTTGTTTTTATCTTTTCGATCAATTAAAAAAGAGGTTTGATTGTAAAAATGAGACCAAAACTTCTTGTTGGACTGACTGGAATTAGACCACTGAGTGGGGTTAAATATAAGCGATTGGCTCAACTTATTTTGATGCGTTCGAATATAAACCTGATTAGGCAACAAGACTCTTATATAAATCGCCTGGTCTTGAAATTGTGCGACTTCAAATTCTTCTAATTCCTGAATTCCATTATCGTTGTAATCAAACCAAACGAAGCTACCTTGTCCAGGCTCCACTTCAACATATGTAAAATCTTGCCGAGGTAGCCGTCCTGCATTAGTTTCAAAAAGCGTGTTCCAATGGATCAGATTATTTGCTATCTTTTGACTGTACTGAAGTCTTGAGTTGATAGATTTCTGTGACGGAGAACTGCTGTCTTCTGTTTTGAATTCACGGTAATTGGCATATAAACTGAGTTGTGTATTTTTATTTTGAATCCATTTAGAATCCAAATAATAGGTATTTGAAGAGTTTACCTTAGTAAGAAGATTGTCTTTTATACTGTCATTAACCCGATGGACATATCCTATTTTGGCAAATACTTTCGTGGAATCCCCTATCCCTTTAAAGAGTTCGTAAGATTTAAACTTTTGACTCACAGGGTTTAAAATATTTGATACAAGTTCTTTTTTTTCGTTGTGCTCAGTAGAAAACTTAACACCTGCCCACCCTTTGTCATAACTGTATTTTAGCTGTGTGTTTGACCTATAAAAAAGAGATTTAGAGACCTTGGCATTTGTTTCTAGTAGACTAGAGTTTGAAAAAAACTGAAAACGATCAATTTTTAGCTTTGCTAAAACCAAATGTCGCTGGCCTTCATAGTTTTCATTATAATTTAACTTCTGAAACTGATAGTTGAATTGGCCGATTTCTGGGTGTGCTAGTTTAGCGGCTGTTTTAATAAAAACTTGATCTCCAAGATCTGATATAAGTTGGTTACTATAGGGCTGGTCAAGATTCCAATCTCTATTAAATTCTGGATTATATAAGCCTTCAAGATTCCTAAAATTTTCATGGATGTAATCAATATCTGTGGTCAAATTTAACTTCCATATTTGAGAAGGCTTTAGTAGTTGATGTGCAATCGACAATTGGGTCGCTACCCCAGTATTATCTTGATCTTCTAATGATGAATATAAATTCAAATCGTTTTTACTTGCAGCAAACTCAAAATTAACAAAGGTATTTTTATTAGGAACAAAGGAACCATTGACAACCGCTAACTGCAACTTGACTGGCGCAACTAGCCGAACAATTGGTTCATAGTCTCCTTGTTTTACTCCATCTACAGGAGCGATATATTCATAAATATTAGAGATTGCATTTGAGCTGGCAATCATATAATTACCTTGTTCAACTCCTACTGAAGTGAAGTTAACAAGGTAAAGTTCATCTTCGGAATTAGTTGAAAACTCAAAAACTTCCAGATCATTCACCAGTATCTTTTTATATAAGATTCTATTTTCATTGTAAGACTCTAGACTTGACGAAGGCGCTGACATTAGTGATTGGTTATCACCAGCGTTCGATAGAATTGATACTTGATCTGAGCTAAGTGATTGCTGCAGCGGCTGATTTTTTAAATCACTTTCGCTGTAAACAGAGGCTCCAATGGTCCATTTTTCAGTTTTAAACTGACTTCCTCCATAGCCAATGAAACGCGAGTAATTACGGGCACTGGATTGATAATCAACAGTGATTCGCATTTCTGATGTAATAGGGTATGTCGAATTAAAAATAATTTCACCTGCGTTATAATCAATATTATAGTCTTCTGTCGCGCCACGGCGCAATGGAACTCCGTTAACGTAGACTGTTTCGCTTCCCGAAACTACCAAAACATAAAGTTCATTGTTTTGGCCTACTAGCTTATATGGTCCCTGGTTACCTTCTTGAGCAATAAATTGACTTGTGGTAAATTGTCCACGAACTAAGGCACCGGCAGCAAAGGCGGTGTATTCAGAGTTGTTATTTTTAAAATGTGTAGATAACGACAAGCCTTGAACACGCTTTGAAAATTCGGCATAGTAAGAATCCTTATTTTTGAGATCGATATCCCCAGCTCTAATTCTCCATTTATCACTAAAAACTTCTACAAAAACTTGATCAAATTCATCCAAACGTTGTGAATACCCACTTTCTTGCAATGGGATGTTTGAATCTTGGATTGATGCCCTTAAGGTTACCTTATCATTTAACTTTCCACTAATCTGAAGGTCAAGCTCACTGTTGAGAACCGAGTTTTGATTGTTTCCTATGGTAACTCCTCTAGAGATACTCCCCGATGAAATTAACCCATCAAAAGGAGAAATAGCTGGCGTTTCACTTGGCTCTGACAATCTGTAAAGCTTCTGCAAGTTCCCCGTTCGATTGACAATAACTGATTCCTCGATTTCTTGATACGTCTTTGTGATAAATTTCGGATATGTTAAGTAATGAACTCGAATAGAATCCTGAGTAGTGTTTTGTGTGAAACTCAAAGTGGCTTTTTGGAAATCTACAGAGTATAATGCAGCTGAAATACGCTCGTTTTTTAAATTGGTGATAAAAAAGGAGGAAGGATTAATACTCACAGAGTCAAGCTGAATGTTGTCAGTAACCGTCACTGTTTTGAGTCTGTACAGTGAAGACGACTCTTGAGATGAGCTCCGGCTGATTGAGAAAAGAAATAAAATGATAAAAAAGTACTTCATTATAACTCTTAAACTGAAAAAAATCAAAAATATTTTGTTGATATTTTTCGTTAAAACAAGACTAAATATTTAGGGTAAAAGTACTCTATTAATTATTTTAGCTAAAATTAATGATCCAATAGATGAAAATTATTTCTTACAACGTTAACGGAATTAGAGCTGCGCTTAAAAAAGGGTTTATTGATTGGCTGAAAAGTGCCAATCCAGACGTGATCTGTTTACAAGAAATAAAAGCACAGGAAGATCAACTGGATTTAAGTGTTTTTGAAAATGCTGGATACCATTACAGTTATTGGTTCAGTGCTCAAAAAAAAGGCTATAGCGGCGTTGCTATTTTATCAAAAAAAGAACCAACTAACGTTGTCTATGGAACTGGAATTGAATCTATGGATTTTGAAGGTCGCAATATTCGTGTTGATTTTGATGGAGTCTCAGTTATGAGTCTATATTTACCTTCTGGAACCAACTTAGCAAGGCTAGAACACAAGCTTGAATACATGGATTTATTTCAAGACTACATAAACACACTGAAAAAAGAAGTTCCAAACCTTATTATTTGCGGAGATTACAACATCTGTCACGAAGCCATTGATATTCATGACCCTGTTAGGAACAAGAATATATCTGGATTTTTACCTGAAGAAAGGGCTTGGATGAGTCAGTTTTTAGAGAACGGGTTTGTGGATGCCTTTCGTGAATTTAATTCAGAAGCTCACAACTATAGCTGGTGGAGTTATCGTGCGAACTCTCGTACGAATAATAAAGGGTGGCGATTGGATTACACATTAGTTACTCAATCTTTACAAGAAAAGTTGAAAAGAGCCGTTATTTTATCGGAAGCGGTCCATAGTGACCATTGCCCGGTTTTAGTTGAATTAAAATAAATTAATATTAAAAATTACATACAATGTTTAAAAAAATTCTAGTTTTATCACTCATTATTTCTGTATCTAGTTCATGCGTATCTTCAAAGATTTATAAAGAATTAGACGGAAAATACACCTCTCTAAAAAACGATTATGATACTTTAAGTGCACAAAACGAAGCCGTTATAAACGAAAGAAATTCCTTGCAAAATCAACTAGATCAGTTACAAAAAAAGTATGACTCTTTAATAACAGATCGAAATGCACTGCAACAAGAACTGACAGCGCTTCATAAAAAATACGAAGCCTTAAATGAATCCTACTCAGCATTGGAACAAAATAGCTCCAAGGAAATCGCTGATAATATTCAGAAAAACAGAGAGCTTCTAGCACAGTTAGAAGCTAAAGAACTCGCCTTGGCTGCGGAAAATGACCGTCTTTTAAAGCTAGAAGCTGACATGCAAGAACGTTCTCAACGAATTGCAGAATTAGAGTTACTGATTACTTCCAAAGACCAAGCTATGCGTGATTTAAAAAATGCCATTTCAAGTGCCTTAACTGCGTTTGAAGGCAAGGGATTAACTGTTGAACAGCGGAATGGGAAGGTTTATGTGTCCATGGAAAATAAATTACTTTTTAAATCTGGTAGTTGGGCCATTGGATCTAAAGGACGTATCGCAATCGAACAGCTAGGCTCTGTTTTAGCAGATAATCCAGAAATTGCAGTACTCATTGAAGGTCATACAGATAATGACCCTTTTTCAAGTGGTGGACAAATTGCCAACAACTGGGATTTATCTACTAAACGCGCAACCGCAATTGTTCAAATACTGAGTGAAAACGCAAGTATAAACCCTGAAAGCTTAACGGCGGCTGGACGTGGAGAATATGCGCCTATCACCTCTAACGACGATACGGAAGGAAAAGCAAAAAACAGACGAATTGAAGTTATTCTTACTCCAAAATTAGATGAAATATCTAAGCTTTTAAATAACGATTAATGAAATACACCAAACTACCAAGTACTGATATTAAAATAAGTGAAATTTGCTTAGGCACCATGACCTGGGGTAATCAAAATACCGAGGGTGAAGGGCATCAACAAATGGATTTTGCATTGGACCGAGGAGTTAACTTTATAGATACTGCAGAGCTATATCCAGTTCCGGCAACAGCAGAAACCCAAGGGCTAACAAGTAAATATATTGGCAGTTGGCTCAAAAAAAACAAGACTAGAGATCAAGTAATTATTGCCAGTAAAATTGCAGGGCCTGGCGATTATACAGCACACATTAGGACCACTGGGTTTTCTCCACACTCTATAAAAGAAGCCCTAGATTTAGAACTCAAGCGCTTACAAACAGATTATATTGATTTGTATCAATTACATTGGCCCGAGCGTCAAACGAATACGTTTGGAGTTCGAGATTTTAAACCAAATCCAAACGATCGGTGGGTAGATAATTTTAATGAGGTATTGCACACCTTGCACACCTTTGTAGAGGCCGGTAAAATTCGAGCCGTTGGAATTTCTAATGAAAAAGCATGGGGAACAATGCGCTTTGCTGAAGAAGTTCGGAATCATAATTTTACTCCTATCAGCACCACACAAAATGCATATTCAATGTTAAACAGGGTTTTTGAAGGCGATATGGCAGAAGTTTCTATGCGTGAGAACATCGGACTTTTGGCATATTCTCCCTTAGCATTTGGAGTCCTTACAGGAAAGTATATTGAAGGGACCGCCGCAGACAATGCACGTCTAAATTTGTTTCCGCGATTTGCACGCTATAGCAGCGAACAGTCAAGCGAAGCGACTAAGCAATACCTTCTGTTAGCAAAAGATTTAGGAATGAGTCTAACCACTTTAGCGTTGGCATTTGTCAACCAAAGACCATTTGTCACTAGCAATATTATTGGAGCAACTAATTTAGAGCAGTTGAAAGAAAACATTGACAGCATAAACATCCAGCTTTCAAAAGAAACACTGGACCGAATCAATGCAATTCACGCCAGCATACCCAACCCAGCTCCATAAATTTACACTAAATAAGTTTTAGGCTTGATCCTTATTGGCTAATTGACCGCAGGCAGCATCAATATCTTTACCACGAGATCTGCGAACTGTAACAGTAATGTTTTTCGCTTCCAGCATAGAAACATATAAGTCGATAGCAGCGTTGCTCGCTTGTTGAAACACCCCATCATCAATAGGGTTATATTCAATAAGGTTAACCTTGCTAGGCGCAAATTTACAAAAGTCAATTAATGCTTCAATATCTATTTTAGTGTCATTGATTCCTTCCCAAACGACGTACTCATATGTAATAATACGACTCGTTGCAGCATACCAGTGTTTTAGAGCCTCACGTAAATCTTTCAATGGAAATGTTTCATTGAATGGCATTATGGAAGTACGAACGCTGTCAATCGCCGAATGCAAAGACACTGCTAAATTAAATTTAACCGCATCATCAGCCATTTTTTTAATCATCTTTGGAACTCCAGACGTAGACACAACAATCCGCTTTGGCGACATCCCTAAGCCCTCTTTAGACGTAATCTTTTCAATCGCCTTAAGTACGTTATTGTAATTCATTAAAGGCTCTCCCATTCCCATAAAAACAATGTTGGATAAAGGGCGATTGTAGTATAGTTTACTTTGTTTATCAATGGCTACTACTTGATCATAAATTTCATCAGGGTTAAGATTGCGCATGCGTTTTAAACGCGAGGTCGCACAAAACTTACAATCAAGACTACATCCAACTTGAGATGATACACAGGCAGTAGATCGCTTAGCTGTTGGAATTAAAACTGATTCTACAATCATTCCATCATGAAGTCGGATTCCATTTTTTATGGTCCCATCTGTGCTTCTTTGCATTGAATCCACTTTGATGTGATTAATGCTAAAATTAGCATCCATCATCTGTCGGGTTTCTTTTGACAAATTTGTCATATCATCAAAATGATGGGCCCCTTTTTGCCAGAGCCACTCATAAACTTGGGTACCTCTAAAAGCTTGATCCCCATTAGAAGTAAAGAACTCTCTTAACTCCTCTTTTGATAAGGCACGAATATCTTTTTTGATGGTATTCATCTTAATTAAAACTATTAAACATTAAAAAAAAGCCTCAACATGGAGGCTTTTAAATTGGTTTTAGATGATCAGCATGGCATCACCATAACTATAAAATTTGTATTTTTCCTTAACTGCTTCTTCATAAGCCTTTTTTACAAAATCATGTCCGCCAAATGCGGCAGTCATCATTAAAAGTGTTGATTTTGGTGTGTGAAAATTAGTGATCATACAGTTTGCTATTGAGAATTCATATGGTGGGAAAATAAATTTATTCGTCCATCCTGAATAATCATTCAGATTTCCTTTAGAAGATACGGAGCTCTCAATTGCCCGCATGGCGGTTGTACCTACTGCACAGATTCTACGTTTTTCTTTAAGTGCTGTATTTGTTTTATCTGCTGTTTGGATTGGTATAATGATTTCCTCACTATCCATTTTATGTTTAGATAAATCTTCAACTTCTACTGGATTAAACGTCCCTAAGCCAACATGTAGTGTGACCTCAGCGAAGTTAATTCCTTTTATCTCTAGGCGTTTTAATAAGTGTTTTGAAAAATGCAGTCCAGCTGTTGGAGCTGCGACAGCCCCTTCATTTTTAGCATAAATTGTTTGATAACGTTCCTCATCCTCAGGCTCAACCTCACGATTGATGTATTTTGGCAACGGTGTTTGACCAAGCTGAGTTAGTTTTTTCCTGAACTCCTCATAGGATCCATCATATAAAAAACGTAGTGTACGTCCTCTTGATGTTGTATTGTCAATCACTTCAGCGACCAACATTTCATCCTCACCAAAATAGAGTTTATTACCTATTCTAATCTTACGAGCAGGGTCTACTAATACATCCCATAAACGTTGCTCCGCATTTAATTCTCTAAGAAGAAATACCTCTATTCGCGCACCTGTTTTTTCTTTATTACCAAACAAGCGAGCTGGAAACACTTTAGTGTCGTTCAGAATCATTACATCATCCTCGTTGAAGTAATCAATCAAGTCCTTAAACTGTTTATGCTCAATGGTTTGTTTTTCACGATTCAAGACCATAAGACGTGACTCATCTCTGTGTTCAGAAGGGTATTCTGCTAATAATTCGTCTGGTAATTCAAAGTTAAAATGCGATAATTTCATGCTTGGTTTTTATATTTTCAAGTAGCGAATATACAACCTCAAAATAGGGGTTGTCAAGTATTTGAACTATTATTTTTAAGATTCGTAGATATTGAAACCTAATTCTAATAAATTTTCCCAAAAATCAGGGAAGGATTTAGAAACAACCTCAGCTTCTTTTATAGAAAAAGAAGTTAAAAGTACGAGAGGCGCAAACGCCATAGCCATACGATGATCGTTAAACGTTTCTACAGTACAGCCGGAAACTAATGGCTTTGGGTCTAAAAGAAACAAGCTATCACTAGTTATATTAAGGTCCGTGCCAAATTTATAAATCTCACTTTTCAATGCCTCTAAACGGTCTGTTTCTTTGATTTTTAGGGTGTGTAATCCGGTGAGACGGCATTGTATTTGAAGCCCTAAACAAGTTACTACAATTGTTTGAGCAATATCTGGAGCATTGGCTAAGTCGGAATGGATCGATATAGGCAACGATTTGTTTATTTTTTTTAAAATGATTTTAGAGCCTTCAAAAGTAGTTTCGACTCCCATTTGTTTATAGATATCTTTCAGAACTGCATCGCCTTGTAGGCTGTCTTTTTTGTAAGTGCTCAGACGAACTTGAGTGCCTGGGGGACTCAATGCGATAATACTGTAAAAATAAGAAGCAGAAGACCAGTCAGATTCTACAGTGAGAGTTTTTAAATCGGTCTCTAAATAAGGGTTTACATTGATGGTTTGACCTTCAAAAGACGTCTCAACTCCAATTTGTTCTAATAATGATAGGGTCATATTGATGTAGGGAACCGATGTGATTTTTCCTTCGAGATGTAGCTTCAATCCATTTTCAAGCTTTGTAGCCATGAGTACTAATGCTGAAATGTATTGGCTACTTACATTTGCCTTCATTCGAACCTCATCTTTAAACAACCGTTTGCCTGTTATTCGCAGAGGAGGGTAGCCCTCTTGGCTAGCATATTCAATATCTGCTCCTAAGTCTCTGAGGGCATCGACTAGTATTTTGATGGGGCGTTCTTGCATTCGCTGAGAACCCGTCAATAGTATTGTACTGCCTTCTAATGTTGCGAAATATGCTGTCAGGAAACGCATTGCCGTACCCGCATGATGGATATCTACAGTATTAGATTCCGTACTTAATGCCTTAAGCATATACTGGCTGTCATCTGAATTAGAGATATTTTGTACTTCTAAACTACTAAAAAGAGCTTTAAGTAATAAAAGTCGGTTGGATTCACTTTTAGACCCTGTAATGGTAAGATCTGTACTTGAATTTATTTTTGAATTTTGGAGTTGAAGCTGCAAATCTATTTTAGTTTTTCGTTGCTATGGTGGCGGTTGTGATCCCTATTGGTTTTTAACTGTAGTTTTTTGTCAAAAGCTTCTTGTAAATTTACACTTGTTTGGTTGGCTAAACAGAGAACAACAAATAAAACATCTGCAAGTTCTTCTCCAAGATCTTTATTTTTGTCACTTTCTTTTTCACTTTGCTCGCCATAGCGTCGAGAAATAATACGGGCTACTTCCCCTACTTCCTCAGTAAGCTGCGCCATGTTTGTCAGTTCGTTAAAATAGCGAACTCCGTGGTTATTGATCCAATTATCAACTACTTTTTGTGCGTTTTGAAGGTCCATTTATTTAGAATTATATGACTACTAAATTAGTCAATCTTCAAATTAAATCAAATTAAATCAACCACTAATAGTAATGGAAAAACAATAAATTATCAGCGTTCTTTCGTGTCGATAATTATAGTCACAGGCCCGTCATTTGTCAGTGCTACTTTCATGTTAGCACCAAATTTACCTGTGTGAATTGTTTGATCTAAATCTGCTTCAAATTGCTTTATAAATTGTTTGTAAAGTGGTTTGGCGATTTCTGGCTTTGCAGCTTTGATATAACTTGGTCGGTTTCCTTTTTTGGTTTGTGCATACAATGTAAACTGACTCACTACTAAAGCGTCCCCTGCAATATCTTTGAGCGAACTATTCATCACCCCTTCGGCATCATTAAAAATACGGAGATTTGAAAGTTTATTACTTAACCAGCTAATGTCATCACTAGTGTCCGTGTCTATGATTCCCAAAAATACTACTAATCCAGACTCCATCTCGGCGATATTGATACATTCAACAGAAACGATTGCTTGGGAAACACGTTGAATTACCGCTCTCATTTTGGTTCGTAATTATCAGTTCGGTAATGCTCTTCATCGCCCTCTAATATTTGTGTGTAGCTTTTGTAGCGAGATGCTGCAACTTGGTTGTTTTCTATGGCTGATTTTACAGCGCACTGTGGCTCGTGTAAATGCAAACAATTATTAAACTTGCACGACTGCTTTAATGCAAATAGCTCTGGGAAGTAATTATCCAACTCGGAGGGTTCCATATCTACAACTCCAAACCCTTTGATTCCAGGTGTATCTATAATTTGAGCTTCAAAACTGAGATCAAACATTTCGGCAAAAGTAGTGGTGTGCTGCCCTTGTTTATGCTGATCAGAAATCTCTTTTGTCTTAATATTTAAGCCAGGCTCAATACTATTAACTAAAGTGGATTTCCCAACACCCGAATGTCCAGCAAACATGCTTGACTTCCCAGTCATGAGGCTTTTCACGGCTTCAATGTTTTCACCTGTTTTAGCAGAGATACTTAAACACTGATATCCTATCCCTTCATAAAGGGTTGTTAGGTCCTTGACAATATCTTTAGTATTAGCATCATTTACGTCTACCTTATTAAAAAGCAACACTGCTTTAATTGAATACGCCTCGGTAGTCGCTAAAAAACGATCAATAAAACTTGTAAAGGTAGGGGGGTTATCAATAGTGACTAACAGAAAAACTTGATCAATATTACTAGCAATAATATGCGTTTGCTTCGAGAGATTGACTGATTTTCTAACGATGTAATTTTTGCGCGAATGTATTGTTTTAATGACCCCTGTTTGGGTATTATTACTAGTTTCTAAATCAAAATCTACCACATCTCCAACTGCTAAAGGGTTCGTGCTTTTGATACCCTGAATACGGAACTTTCCTTTTATACGGCAGTCATAAAACGTTCCGTCTTGTGCCTTAATCGAGTACCAACTTCCGGTAGATTTATATACGATTCCTGTCATTCTTATTTTTAAATATCTTCGCAAAGAAACAAATTTCTTTTAAGACCTCATTTCTATGTAAACAAAAAAGGCTCGCAATGCGAGCCTTTTTTTATTTATTCAAGATTTTCTCTTGATGATTGATCGATTCTTGGTGTATCGCCTTAAATAATTTGAGTATAAACTCTTCACTTAAATTGTACTGCTCCCCTTCAAGGACCATTTTACCTAAAATTTCATTCCATCGCTTACTTTGTAAAACAGCAACATTCTTTTGTTTTTTAAGAGAACCGATTCCCTCTGCTACTTTCATTCGCTTTCCTAAAGTATCAAGTAGCTGATTATCCATTACATCAATTTGAGCACGTAAATTTTGGAGTTGATCGTTATAATCTGCTTCTGGCGTTGATTCTTTTCTGATTTTTAGATCTTTCATAATCTGAATCAATGAAGCTGGCGTTACTTGTTGTGCTGCATCACTCCACGCATTATCTGGGTCAAAATGAGTTTCAATCATAAGACCATCAAAATTTAAATCTAAAGCTGTTTGTGAAACATCAAAAATCATATCACGGTTTCCTGTGATGTGAGATGGGTCGTTAATCAATGGAAGGTCTGGAAACTTTGTTTGAAGTTCTATTGCCATTTGCCATTCTGGTGTGTTTCTGTATTTAGTTTTCTCATATGATGAAAACCCTCTGTGAATGACTCCTAAGTTTTTTATATCTGCTGTTGCCAATCGTTCAACTGCTCCAAGCCATAATGCTAAATCAGGATTTACAGGGTTTTTAACTAAAACAATTTTATCGGTGCCATTTAATGCATCTGCAATTTCTTGCACAATAAATGGACTCACCGTTGAGCGCGCACCAATCCAAAGCAAATCGATATCGTGCTCTAAAGCTAATTCTACATGGGCTCTATTAGCAACCTCAGTAGCTGTTTTTAAACCGGTCTCTGCTTTTACTTTTTGAAGCCATTTTAGACCTAATGCGCCAACCCCTTCAAAATTTCCTGGACGCGTACGGGGCTTCCAAATTCCAGCACGGTAGTAGTTAACATCCGTATTTTTTAGCTCATGAGCAATTTTTAATACTTGCTCTTCGGTTTCAGCACTGCAGGGTCCCGCGATAACTAAGGGGTGGTCTAGGTTTAAGTCATTCAACCAACTTCTGAGTTCTTTTTTATTTTCCATTTTTTTATTTTTAAGCAATTCCTTTTAGTATTTTTTTTATGTGATTTGTGTTTTTCATCTCGGAATATACAGCATCAAAATCATCATTTTCAATATATGCTTTAAATTGATTTAAGTTTTGAATATACTCATTAAGAGTTTCTATAACGTTCTCTTTATTTTGTTCGAAAATCGGAGTCCACATCGCTGGTGAACTTTTAGCTAATCGAACTGTAGATTCAAATCCACTTCCAGCCATATCAAAGATATTTGACTCATTTTTTTCTTTATCAATTACTGTCTTACCTAACATAAAGGAACTAATATGTGATAGATGTGACACATATGCTATGTGTTTATCGTGATCAATAGCTTTCATGTATCTAATATGCATTCCCATTGTTTCAAAAAGCGCTATAGCCTTTCCTGCGAGCACTGTTGAAGTTTGATTTAATTCACAGATAATATTAGTTTTGTTCTTAAACAATCCTTTTAACGCTGCGGAAGGGCCTGAAAACTCAGTTCCAGCAATAGGGTGTGTTGCTAAGAAATTAGCGCGTTTAGGGTGTGTAGCAACTGCCTCACAGATTGCTTGTTTGGTAGACCCCATGTCAATCACAATAGCTTGATTAGGTATCAAATCTAAAACCTGTATCAATACATTAATCGCTGTATTTACAGGAAGAGCTATCAAGACAAGTTCGGCAGAACTTACGGATGCTAAATCGCCGGTTTGATCGATTATACCTAGCTTTAATGCTTCCTTTAAATGCGCATCATTTTGGTCAATTCCAGAAATATAAACTCCAGGGAAATGACTCTTTAGATCTAATGCAAAGCTTCCACCTATTAACCCAACCCCTATGATGCTTATATGTTTCATAATACGCGTTTTATAGCCAATTCAATAGACTCACTTGGAGCACATAATGAAAAGCGTATGTAGCCCTCTCCATTGGTTCCGAATATGGTTCCAGGTGCAATAAACAAGTGGTAATCATGTAGTATTTTATCAATAAATGCTTCGGACTTAAGCCCTCTAGGCAATTTAGCCCATACAAACATTCCTGAGGTATTTGTTTCAAAGGTGCAATTTAAAGCCGTTGCCAATTCCCATACCAGTTTCCGGCGTTCTGAATAAATGAGATTCAAGTCGCTAAACCAATTTTTGGAGCTATTTAGAGCTTCAATTGCTCCTTTTTGAATACCATAAAACATCCCAGAATCCATATTGCTTTTAACTTTAATAACATTGTCTAGATGCGCTTTAGCACCTGTTAACATTCCCACACGCCATCCAGCCATATTAAATGTTTTACTTAAAGAGTTCAATTCTAAACAAACCTGCTCAGCGCCTTCAACATTAAAAATACTAGAGGGTTGGTTATTTAAAATAAAGCTGTAGGGATTGTCATTGATAAGGAGTATCTCATTCTTTTTTGCAAAATCAACAAGTCCTTTTAAAATCTTTTTGTTTCCCAAAGTACCCGTGGGCATGTGCGGGTAGTTAATCCACATTAATTTGACCTTAGACACATCCATAGCCTCTAGAGAAACTAAGTCTGGCTGCCAATTAGAGGTTGAGTTTAAATCGTAAAAAACAGGAGTAGCTCCTACTAACTTTGTCACAGACGTATACGTGGGATAGCCTGGGTTTGGGATCAAGACCGCATCCCCTTGGTTAAGGTATGCCATTGAAATATGCATAATCCCTTCTTTGCTTCCGATCAATGGGAGCACTTGGTTTTGAGGGTTTAGTGATATATTATAATGCGCTTTATAAAAATTTGCCATTGCCAAGCGAAGTGCTGGTAATCCTTGATAACTTTGATACTTGTGAGCAGAGGCATCCGACAAACTATCTGTAATTGCAGTAATCACAGCTTTTGGTGGGGCTAGGTCTGGACTGCCTATTCCTAAATTAATAATAGGAGCTCCGGCCGCCTTAAGGGCATTTACCTCTCTTAATTTTTTAGAGAAGTAGTATTCTTCAACTGTGTGTAAGCGATCGGCAGTTATCATTATTTTTTCGCGTTTTTATATTCTCCTAATATTTTAAATTCTTCAGCCATGATTTTCATGATCGCTTTTCCTTTTTCATAATCCGAGTATGCTTCAAAAGTAATATCAACAAAAAAGGCGTATTTCCACGGCGTATCAATTTTAGGAAGTGATTGGATTTTAGTCAGGTTTAAATTACAATCACTCATCACATTGAGCATGGCAGCTAGACTTCCTCGCTTATGATCTAATAGAAATTTTACAGACGCTTTATTTACAGATTTAGTGTTTTTTAAATCAGAAACTCTTTCTACAATCACAAAGCGTGTTTCATTGTGTTTAATGGTTTGTATGCTCTCTGCTAAAATATCTAAATCAAATAGGTGGGCAGCTTCTAAACTGGCTATTGCAGCGACCCCCACAATTTTACCCTCATAAATTCGTTTGGCAACTTCAGCAGTGTCCGTATCCTCAATTAATTTAATGTGGGGGTACTGTTTGAAGAACGCCTTACATTGCAACAAAGCCATTGGATGTGAAAACACTTCTTTGATGTCACTAATGTTTTGACCTCTCAGAGCCATCAAGTTGTGTTGTATCTCTAGGAAATACTCCCCTGTTATATATAAATTTTGATCATCAATGTGAGCATAGTTTGGTATTATTGAACCTGCAATAGAGTTTTCTAATGCCATGACGGCCATGTCGGTGTGTTTGGATGCCAGGCTGTCTACTACCTCTCCAAATGAAAGATAGGGTTGCACCTCAACAACTTCCTCAAAATACGTCTGAGAGACGATGTAATGAAAAGACCCTTCTATACCCTGTATGCCTACTCTTTTTTTCATAAAAAAAAATCTCGATGTTTACATCGAGACTTATATTTAAAATTTATATTGATAAATTATACACACAATGCCACGATTTCTTTTCTAAAAAAGAAATAATAAAAGCTATAAAAAATATAATTTGCGTTTATCATAAGTAATTAATTGTTAAGCTAAAGTATCTATTTTTATTATAACTTAATATTTAATTTCTTTTTTTTCTTGTTCGTTGCCAGAATTGCAGATAATTTAACAAAACAAGGCATGAATTAATTAAATGCTATTTTTTTTGGATTTATTACACAATACATTTAATAGCCATCACTGAGAGTAAGCTCTAAATGTGATGATTAAAGAAATCTGTCAATCTAAAAAATGCTAACCCGAATAGTATTGGTATAGTTCTAAAACTGGAAGCATGTAAACACTTTTACATCTATAAAATTTCTAATATCGACTGTTAAAAATTATTATTGATTAAAAATGATATAGAGACTAGTTCTATGGTGCTGCGAAAAATTGACCCCTTTTAAAAATAAGTATCTCTAAGCTTCTCTGGCAAAGACCCAACAAAAAAAAGGAAACAGAAAAATACCAAACTAGTACCACGCCCATCACGGATGTGTTTGACTACAAAATTAAAACCAGGTAAGTTGTTTCAATATAAAACCAATATACTTAAAGTTTTTTTATTAATTCTATATTCTGTAAATTTGCATTTATAATATAGAGGACAAATTTGATCTGATTGCAACCTCATTAAAAAACAGCTAAAGCAGTAACACTACTTCTCTATAGCCCTGCAATTTTATTACTTTGTTATCATAAAAAATTAGTTATGAGTTATTTGTTTACCTCCGAAAGCGTTTCAGAAGGCCATCCAGACAAGGTAGCCGATCAGATTAGTGATGCACTAATTGATCATTTCTTAGCTTTCGACCCAAGTTCAAAAGTCGCTTGTGAAACCATGGTAACAACTGGACAGGTAATTCTAGCAGGAGAGGTTAAGTCAAAAACCTATCTAGACGTACAAAAAATTGCACGTGATACAATAAATAAAATAGGCTACACTAAAGGTGACTACATGTTTGATGGTAATTCTTGTGGAGTTCTTTCAGCAATTCATGAGCAATCTGAAGACATTAATAGGGGTGTAGATAGAGAAGATGAAGAGCAAGGAGCAGGTGACCAAGGAATGATGTTTGGATATGCCACCAATGAAACCATAAACTTCATGCCTTTGGCATTAGACCTTTCACATAGAATACTAATTGAACTGGCAGCTATGCGAAGAGAAGGAACTGACATTACATATCTTAGACCCGATTCAAAAAGTCAAGTTACTATAGAATATGACGACGATAATACGCCTAAACGCATAGAAGCTATTGTAATATCTACACAACATGACGATTTTGATGAAGAAAAAAGCATGTTAGAAAAAATTCGAAAGGATTTAAAGACAAAATTAATTCCTAGAGTTGTTTCAAAGTTACCCACACATATTCGAGAACTATTCAACGACAAAATTAACTATCACATCAATCCAACTGGAAAATTTGTCATTGGAGGACCTCATGGGGACACTGGGTTAACTGGACGAAAAATTATTGTAGACACCTATGGGGGTAAAGGCGCGCATGGTGGCGGTGCATTTTCCGGAAAAGACCCCAGTAAAGTGGATAGAAGTGCAGCCTATGCAACTCGTCATATCGCAAAAAACATGGTAGCATCTGGTCTTTGTTCAGAAGTATTGGTACAAGTCAGCTATGCTATCGGGGTTGCTGAGCCGATGGGAGTATTTATTGACTCCTACGGAACTTGTCCATTTAATTTGACCGACGGAGAAATTGCAGAGAAAATCTCAAAATTATTTGATTTGAAACCTGCAGCTATTGAAAAACGATTAAAACTAAGAAGTCCTATATATAGTGAAACTGCAGCCTATGGACATATGGGGCGTGAAAACAAGTATGTCACAAAGGTATTTCACCAACCTAATGGCAACAGTAAATCCTTAAAAGTAGAATTATTTACATGGGAGAAACTAGACTATGTCGATGCTATAAAGAATGCATTTAGGTTATAATCTTATTAACCCAGAAGCCAAGCCCCAAAGATTACCATAAACAAGGAGATAATGTAGGACCACCTAAAGCGTTCTTTCAGTACATAAACTGCGAGTATCATGGTGAATATTGAACTTGTAAGACTAACAATACTAGCAATGAAGGGATTTGTTGTTTTAAGGCCATACATACCCGTGATTACTGCAGCAAACACTAACAAGGCCATTAAAGTTGTATAATCTAGCTTAAAAAAATTTATGGGAGACTGCTTTAAAAAGCACAACAAAAAAGCTGATATAATTAGAACCGTAAGCTCTTGATGAACTGCAAGGAAGACCACATCATATGTTTTTAAATTATACCACTGCATAATCCCAGTAGCTGAGAAACACATAGACATTATAAACAAATAACGATGATTAGAGACACTGTTTTTTTTTGTATCGTGGCGTTTATTTCTAAGAAAAACAAAAAAGCCTAAAAATAGAAACAGAATTCCAATCGCATAGTTTTTTGGGATAATATTTTCTATAAAATACAAATACGAAGCTGTTACAATAACTCCGAATAAGCTGTAATGAATAAACATATTAAGAGAACTTTGCTTAATCCCATAGACCATAAACACTAAACCCAAAGCACCAATAATACATGTTAAGTTAACAAAGGCAAATTGTTGTATCGTGTTATAAAACAGGAGATTATCATAATTAAAAATTAAGACGACTACACCAATAAGGCTAGTTATTATTGAGCGCTTTACAATGACCTGCAAAGGCAAATGGACAGCGACAATCCATTTCCACAAAATATTATTAAGAGCAAAAAAAAGAGCTGATAAAATTAAATAGACCATGTTGTATTAGAAATATTTCTTTAAAAAAGACAAAGTAAACCGCTTAAAACCGGTCAAATGAACTAGCTCTAAATATTCATTATGAATTTCATTTAATATTATTTGATAATTTGTAGTTTTCTGTTCTAATTGATAGCTCGCAATTAGATAAAATAGTTTGAGATAAGCATAATAAGAATTTGTTATAGAGTCGTCTAATGTCACAAGGTGTAAATGATATTCTGCTTTATCATAATTTTTGTTTTTGATCTCCACTAAAGCTAATGATATTCGGTAGGTGTTTTGAGTAGAATAATAACGCCAATTATCTGTCTCGAACAATCCGTCTTTGTATTTGGAAATTAAGTACTGCATTTCATCAAAAGCCTTTATAAAGATTAAAGCTGGGAAAATCTCAATAAAGAAAACAGAAACATGCTGGGTTTCAGCGGCCTTTTCAATTTGATTAATAACAAGACTTATTGGGATTTTTTGCTTAAAATGGGTAGTTATTAGCGAATAGCCAATCAGGCGACCGTATAATGCAGGGTAAAGCTGTAATTTAGATATATCAGGAATGTAAATTTGATATGTTGATGCTCCTGAAAGAAACAAATTGTACTGCGAAATTAAATTAACAAATATTTGATCTTGTGGTTTTTTGTCTAGTAAAATACGATTATTGATGAAAAAACCATAGTAACCATTAAAATTTGCGTAATCAATGTAAAAATCTAAAATATTGGATTTAAAAGTATACTTATCACTCAATAAGGGCACTAATTTTTGATATTTAGTCTTAGGAAGGGTTCTTAAGACGCCGCCTACAGCATAGGCTATTTTTATAATTTCTAAAGCTTCTTCATGGCTAATGTTATTCTTTTTAAACAAAAAAGATTGTGAACTTTTGGCAAATAAAATTTTAAGTAAATCGATCCGTTCTCTCCTGATAAATGACTTAATTATAACACTTATAAAATAATTATAATCCGGTTGAGACTTTAATTCTAGTAAACGCTCAAGCATTTCAGAACTTATCGAGTTTGTGTTTTCAAAATCAGAAATAAAAGTCCATCTGGCCCATTTTTCATCCTTATTGACAAATTCTGAAAATATTGAAAAAGATTTATATCCCAAAAACTCTGAAAGGACGTCAAGTGTTTTGAATTGTGGTTCAGCTACAGGTAAAAAACCGAAGAAACGTCGCAGTGTATTAAACCCTATGGGCTTTAGTACATTAATGGTAATTTGTTCATGCAGATACTTAACATCTGCCTGTCTTTGAACAACGAAGCCAAGCTTTTGATTTATTTCAATCTTCAACTGAGATATAAGATAATCCATATCACTAAAGTACAAATAAAAATATACCGGGCTATTTATGGGCTCAAATAATTTGAGATAAATTGTAGTTTAACAAAACCTAAACATATTCTATAATCTAAATATATTTATTAGCCAAAAAACCCGTAGGAGCACGGGTTTTTTGGGTGCAAAATAAATTTTCTTACTAAAGCTCGAATCGAACGCGAAATGTTAAGTAGCGTGGTTGAATAAAATATTCCGTAGCGCTTACCGAAATATTTGAGGCATTACTTTGGTTTTGTGAACGGGTATTGAGTAAGTTTGTAGCTTTTAGCTCATACTCAAACTTTGAATCCTCATCTTTTCTGTACGATAAAGAAGCATTCCAAAATTCATAGGTATTGATTGAATTTTGTTCATCGCTAAAATCATTATAAGAATAGTCTGTTCTGAAAGTGAAGGACTTTAGAAATAATGCGTCTATTTCAATGGTAGGGCTTTTAGTAAAAAATTTAGTAGTGTTGGCTCCTAAATTGTTATCCTGTATTGAATATCTATAACTTAAATCAACGTTTGGTGCTGTTCTGAAATTAGTGCGAAATTCAGCTCTATAAGTCTGTGAAAAGCTTTCATTTACAGATCGTCTATCTTGAATAAATTGATTAAACTTAGAATAATTTAAGTTGGCTCTTACAGACCCTCTTAGTTTTCCAAAAGTACGTTGGTAACGCCCACTTGCAGATAAATTTTCATCTGCAAAATTGGAATTAAAAGGAGTGGAAACTCGAATTACACTACCAGGTGTAAAAATAGATTCAGTTCTAATATTATCAATACTTTTATTATAATTGATGTTAGCAAAAATATTAGTGTAATTAAACATGTTAAAGCTGTAGTATGATAAGTTTACGTTATGAGAAAGCGCGCTTTGCAACTCTGGTGATCCAGAAAATAACGAATTATAGTTATTCAAAACTAGTCCGCTTGCAAACTGAGAAACGTCTGTAAACTGTGTTTGCATTCGATATGTTAAATTCAATGTTTCACTTTTTTTGATATCTAATCTCATATTAAAATCAGGAAGAAACCTATAAAAGTTATCTGTGGTTTTGGCACTAAACTGAGTATTAGAAATTGAATACGCATGCGCAGAAACACCAGGAGTAAAAGTGAATTTGCGGTATTTTAAGCGGTAATGCAATCCTAAATAAACATCTGAAAAATCATAAGCAATATCATTAGTTGATAAACCTCCAGCAATTGCAGGGGTTGGATCAAGTACTGACTGATCATCTAAATTTTGAAAGATCTTAGAATCAAATTGCTGACGGCTTACAATGGTTCCAAGTGTAAAATTAATATTACTCTTCTTGTTGAGAATGTTCCAATAGTCTAACTTTGCATCAACTTGATTAGACTGTACTCTCTTTTCCTGAGCTAGATTATAATTTATTTGAGAACCGTTCAAACCTAAATCATTGGCTGTTCCGTTATAATTAGCCTTATCTTCTAGAATGGCGTTATAAAAAGGGTCTTCGTCTTTAATCAAATGCTGAGCCTCAAAAGCAAAAATATTGGTTTCGTTAAGCGTGTAATAATAATTCAAACTTTGATTAAAACTAAATGGATTGATGTCTTCAAGCTGATTAATTGAACCATTAATAGAAGAGTTGAATTGCTGGTCTTGAGAGCTTTTAGATAAATTTCCAAGGGCCTCGTATTCAAGTTGGTTATTAGCATTTGGTTGAAACTTCGTGGTAAGCTTAGCCAACCCCAGGTCATTATTTTGAATGGTATTACTTTCTGTATCTTCATTTGGAATTCCAAGGTCAGCATCCGAATATTGAGTGCTTCTATTTTCTTGTAATTCATTTTTAGTGTTTGAAAAGATGGCAAATCCACCAAAATCCAAAGTCTTTTTTGGAGACCAACTAAAATTAGCAGCAGCAAACTTGGTATTAATGTCTTTGGCTCTGTTATTTTGAAGTAATAGTGAGCCAATATCATTATTCCCTAAACTAAGACTAGTTCCGCTATTTTGGCTTGGTGATTTAAATCCACCAGAAAAATTATAATAATCTCGCCTAGAAAAACCAACTTCACCAATATTATTTAAATCTCCAATAAAATTAATGCTATACTCTGGGCTATAATAAAACAATTTTGGTTGGGCTAAGTAAAGGTCATTTGCTTCAGAATCGCCTGCACCAACGGTAATATTTCCAAACCAGAAATTTTTCTTTCCGTCTTTTAACTTAATATTGATGGCTATATTGTCTTGATTATTGGTGACACCTCCTAATTGACCAACTTCAGAGTAGTTTTTTAAAACTTGCACCTTATCTACTGCATTTGAGGGAATATTTTTAGTAGCTAACTTGGTGTCTCCGTCGAAAAAGTCTTTTCCTTCAACCATCAACTTAGTGACTACTTTACCTTCCACTTCTATTTGTCCGTCATCATTAATTTCAACCCCTGGAAGGTTTTTAAGAACATCCTCTAGTTTTCTTTCAGTACCTGTATTAAAGGAATCCGCGTTATAGACTAAAGTATCTCCGCTAATAGTTACTGGCATTTCATAAGTCAGTTCTACTTCATCTAAAGAATTATCCTGAATCATAACAAAATCCTGAGTAATATTATTTTCTTTAGTTTCCAATACCTTATCTAAAGACTTCATCCCTATATAACTTGCTTGTATACTATAGATTGTATTCTTTTTTAAATCCAAACGAAAAAGACCTTCATCATTAGTTATCGCATAAGAATCTAATGTCTTGGTGGCTTTATTAATCGCGATGACGTTTGCTAACTCTAATGGGCTACCTAAACTGTCTCTAATAACTCCTTGAAGTTTAACTTGTGAAAAACTCGCTAGGCTCAGCGATAGGAATATGATTGTGGTAATATATTTCATAGAACTCTTCTTGATTTAAATTGTGTTATTTTCTTCGCTGGTTTCCGCGACCTCTGTACATCGAGCGCATTTCCTCCATTTTTTTTGTTACAATATCATTATATTCTTTACGTGATACCACATCTCCTTTTTCGGGTGCTTCAATTACGTCTTTCTCCTTAGGATTCATTATTATTTTAGAACACAAAATGGTTGTTTTATCTGTATTCACCTCTAAGATTAATCCAGGTAAACCCCAAAAATCTCCTGGACCCTGACTAACTGGAATCTGTGGCGTATACCAAGCAGTTACTTCAATTTCTTTTGGGATTTCGATATCTTCAGAAATATTCGTTGTTTTAGTAGAATCTTTTTTCACATCTGAGCTTTTCGAAGGTTTTTTTCTTCGCATACTTCGCCAGTCAAATTCGTCTACTTTTTTGATTGCTGTAGCTTTCATGCAAAGATATTGACCAATTTGTTTCGTTTCAGTTCCTAACTGCCATTTAAGCTGAGTTAGGGAGTCTGAAATTAAAAATTGTTTTCCAAAAAACTCCTGATCCTGCAAGAACTGTTGTGACTTGACGTTTTTGTATTGCATCCCAGAAGATAAACTGCTGCCCCACATACCAAACCCACGACCCCCACCACCTGGAGCTTCGAGAACCTCGTCTTCTTTATAAGTAGATGATTCTCTATCGAAGGTCAGGATGTATGTTTTCTCAAACATACTACGCATGCGGTCTGCAATTTGCTTCTTTTGGTCTTCACTCATTTTACGACCTCCCCACCCATCCATATCAACAGATGTTTTAGAAAAATAATAGGCTTTCCCTTGAAAGTTTTGGGCGTAGGTTGCTGAAGAAATCAGCAAAACTATTAGTACTATTTGATAAGCTTTGTTTATAAAATTCATTTATATTGATTTTTGATTGAATGCGTTTAAACTATGACAGACGAAACTACACATAGTTTAAATAAAATACGTTAAAATTTATCTAAATTAGTCTATAGACTCAATCTCAATTGAGATGCTATTTCCTTTCCTGTCTTGTTGAAAACTCATTTCCTTTATCTTTTTTTCTACTATTTGATCGTACTTAGATTGTGAAACAGGCTTTCCCTTCTTTGGGGACAGGATTGTAATTGGTTTTTTTGGGTTCAATGTAACTTTACTACATAAAATCACTTTTGAGTCATAATTTAGTTCTAAAATAAGCCCTGGTAGTCCTTGAAATGCACCAGGACCATTACTAATAGGTATTTGAGGAGCATACCAGGCTGTAATTGTTTTACTTTTTTTAGTTGGCTCATCAGAATATGGATTCACTTTGATTAGTTGTTCAGCAGTTGCCTTAAAGCAGGTATATTTCCCAATATTTTTAGTGTCGGAATGAAGTTTCCAATCAATTTTCTGAAGAGTATCTTGAATTAGGAAAATCTTTCCCAAAAAATCACTTTGTTTAGTGTATCGCTCATCCTTAATATTTTTATAAAGTATGTCGGTGCCAGAAGATGACATAATAATCATGTCACTTCCAAGAGAAGGTGTCGCAAGCTCTTCATCTTCTTTGTAAACGGATTGTTCCTGATCGAAGGACAAAACGTATGTTTTCTCAAATTGCTTTTGAAGCATGGCCATAATTTCATCTTGCATTCCACCCGCCTGGGTGCTGTCTAGTTCGATTTCTATTTTATCTTTGGTTTTATAGGTGGCTATCCCTTGGAAGTCTTGAGCGCTTAAAATTGAAGAGCCTAAAGAAATTAAAAATACAGCTCTAATAATTATATTCATTGTTAATGGTTTTTTAGAGTCAAAAATAAAAAATACCTAATGGTATATAAATTCACTACAAACTTAGACTCTGAAATCTATAAATTGTTACAACTCTAAACAAAAAATTGTATTTTTAAAGTCGAGATGAAACAACCCACCTATTTCCTATTACTGTTCAGTTGTTGGCTTTTTAGTCAAACTCCTTTAACCGCTAAACTAATTGAATCGACTCCGTTTGAATGGGATAGTTTTGCTGGTGTGGATCAATTTGAATCTTTATATTACTTAAAGTCTAAGGCACTTTTTAAAGAAAACAATCAAAGTTCCCAAAGCTATAGCGATTTAAATAAAGGAGATATTAACGCTGTTTCGACATTCAATGCGTTAAAGTTAGCTTTGTTGTTTAAGGCTTTTAATTCCGTGACACTTTTAGACAATCGGCTCGCTGAGCTAGCTACTATTGATTTTAATTCAATAAATCCATTACGGACAGTCTCCCATATTTCTTATGGAAATGACACAACCTTTTGGCTCTTTGACTCTAACACACTTCAACTAGAATTATTTGATTACAATACATTAACATCTAGAGTTAAAACAGGGCCACTTGAAAGTGAAGTTATAGCGTTAGATAGCGACTATAATTATAGCTGGGTCCTTCTAAAAGATGAATTGCAATGTTATAACTACATGGGAAGTTTGATTGCAAAACTTCCAAACCGAGGGTTTACGGACTTAAAACTATGGAATGGGGGGCTATTTTTAAAAAAAGGAAATACCATTTATTATAAGCCAAAAGAGAGTACAGTTTTTTGGATACTAGACTTATCTAAAATTTTAGTAAAACAGTTTTTTGTAACCAATCAAACCTTGTATATTTATGACGAAGAATTTCTTCATCAGTACCAACTACTAAACAATTAATATTATGCATGTTGCTATTGCAGGAAATATTGGAGCAGGGAAAACTACCCTAACCCAGTTACTAGCGAAACATTACAAATGGGAAGCTCAACTAGAAGATGTTGTTGACAACCCTTATTTAGATGATTTTTACAACCAAATGGAGCGCTGGAGTTTTAACCTTCAGGTCTATTTTTTAAATAGCAGGTTCCGCCAAGTATTGAAAATTCGCGAAAGCGGAAAAAACATTATTCAAGACCGAACCATCTACGAAGACGCAAACATATTTGCGCCTAACCTACACGCAATGGGCTTGATGACAAATCGTGATTTTAAAAACTATTCATCCCTTTTTGGATTAATGGAATCGCTAGTACAGTCACCCGATTTAATTATCTATTTAAGAAGCTCAATACCTAACCTTGTGTCCCAAATTCATAAACGGGGCCGTGACTATGAGAACTCCATAAGTATTGACTACCTAAGCCGCTTAAACGAGCGCTATGAAGCCTGGATACATGGATACACTAAAGGGAGACTACTAATTATTGATGTCGATGATTTGGACTTTGTTGAAAAAGAAGAAGACCTTGGTTTTATCATTAACAAAATCGATGCTGAAATAAACGGTTTGTTTTAATTTTAAATAAAATGAATAAAAAAAACCCTCTATAAATTATAGAGGGTTTTTTTATGATTAATCACTATGGATTAATTTATTTTGAGAAGTTCTACTTCAAAGACCAAGGTTGAGTTAGGAGCAATCTTAGCGCCTGAACCTCTTTGGCCATAAGCTAATTCAGATGGTATGACCAAACGGAATTTATCTCCTACTGACATGAGCTGTAATGCTTCCGTCCATCCTGGAATAACCTGAGAAACACCAAATGTAGTTGGCTCTCCACGCTCTACTGAACTATCAAAAACAGTCCCGTCAGTCAAAGTTCCCGTATAATGTACTGTCACATTATCTTGAGGAGTTGGTGATGATCCTTCGCCTTTACTAAGTACCTCATACTGAAGCCCACTTTCCGTTGTAGTAACCCCTTCTTTTGTTGAGTTTTCTGCTAAATAAGCAACTCCTTCTTCAGCTAAAGCTTTAGTTTTTTTATCGTTAGCTAACTTATTTTTAGCTTTCAACTCTGTGAAATATTTCTGAACAAACTGTTGACCCTCTTCTTGGGTAAGTTCTAAATTATTACTCTCAAAAACATCTTTAAACGATTTAGCTATTACTTTATAATCCATAGACTCTACCCCTTGGTTTTTAGCGGCACTAGCTCCCATTACTCCCCAACTGTAACTGAATTTTTCTAAATCCGATGAATCGTTAGAATTAGAGTGACCACCCAAGATTGGGGCTATTACTAACCCTATTAAACAAGTAAGTTTAATAAGTATATTCATAGAAGGGCCTGAAGTGTCCTTGAAAGGATCTCCAACTGTATCTCCAGTAACTGCTGCTTTGTGAGCTTCTGAACCTTTGTAAGTCATTACTCCATTAATTTCAACACCTGCTTCAAAAGATTTCTTAGCATTGTCCCATGCACCACCGGCATTATTTTGGAAAATAGCCCAAAGCACACCTGACACAGTCACACCAGCCATATATCCACCTAGCATTTCTGCTACTAACATGTTATTATCCTGGTACACTAGTTTACCAACTAAAACAACAAGAATGGGAAATCCTATAGTTAATATTCCTGGCAACATCATTTCTTTAAGAGAAGCCTTTGTTGAAATGTCTACACATTTATCATATTCTGGTTTTCCAGTTCCTTCCATAATTCCTGGAATTTCTTTAAACTGTCTTACCACTTCGTTTACCATTTCCATAGCTGCCTTCCCTACAGCGTTCATTGCCAATGCAGAAAATACAACTGGCACCATTCCACCAACAAATAACATAGCTAAAACAGGCGCTTTGAAAATATTAATTCCATCAATCCCTGTAAATGTTACATACGCAGCAAATAAAGCTAATGATGTTAATGCGGCAGATGCAATTGCAAATCCTTTTCCAGTTGCAGCAGTTGTATTACCAACAGCATCTAAAATATCTGTTCTTTCCCTAACAATAGGATCTTGCTCGCTCATTTCAGCAATACCACCTGCATTATCAGCAATTGGCCCAAAAGCATCGATCGCTAATTGCATAGCAGTTGTTGCCATCATTGCAGAAGCCGCTAAAGCAACTCCATAAAATCCAGCTAAAGCATATGATGCCCATATGGCAGCTGCAAACAATAATATAGAAGAAAATGTAGAGATCATACCAGTCGCTAAACCAGCAATGATATTTGTCCCTGCTCCTGTGCTTGATTGTTGTACAATCTTTAAGATTGGCTTAGAACCTAGCCCTGTATAATACTCTGTAAAAGCTGAAATTCCAGCACCCACAACAAGTCCTACTAAACAAGCATAAAATACTCTCATTGAAGATATGTCTTGTAATCCTTCTCCGAAAAATTTCATTTGCATTGTTTCTGGTAACATCCAAGTCACTAATCCAAAACAGGCTCCAGCAACCATAACGATTGATGCCCAGTTTCCAATATTTAAAGCTCTTTGTACGTCAGCCTCTTTTGCATCATTTGAAGAAATTTTGACTAGTAAAGTCCCTATAAGTGAAATTATAATTCCAACTCCAGCAATAGACATTGGCAATAAAATGGGGCCAATTCCGCCAAAAGCATCTTCAATAGCACCTCCCATATCATTTATTACATAGTTTCCTAAGACCATAGCAGCTAATACCGTTGCTACATAGGATCCAAATAAATCGGCTCCCATTCCCGCAACATCTCCAACATTATCCCCAACATTATCAGCAATCGTAGCTGGGTTTCTAGGATCGTCTTCAGGAATATCAGCTTGAACTTTTCCTGCTAAATCCGCACCTACATCAGCTGCTTTTGTATAAATTCCACCACCAACTCTTGCAAATAAAGCAATAGATTCAGCTCCTAATGAAAAGCCAGCTAAGGCTTCTAAAACAACAGTCATTTGATCCGTATTTGTCCATTCACCACCCATGAATTTATGATAGAATATAATAAAGAACAAGGTTAAACCTAAGACTGCTAAACCAGCAACTCCTAATCCCATAACAGTACCGCCACCAAAAGACACCTTCAATGCATTTGGCAAACTTGTTTTTGCAGCTTGCGTAGTTCTAACATTTGTTTTGGTTGCAATTTTCATACCCATATTTCCTGCAAATGCTGAAAAGATAGCCCCAATAACAAACGCAAATACAATTAAATAAGTTGTTTGCATATAAAAAGCAATTCCAGCTAAAACAATACTAGCTCCAATTACAAAATAGGTAAGTAATCTGTACTCAGCATTTAAAAATGCCAAAGCACCTTCATAGATGTGGTCTGAGATTTCTTTCATTTTCCCATCTCCTGCATCTTGTTTCATTACCCAAGATTTTTTGATTAGCATGTACGCTAACCCTAATATTGCCATTGCAACTGGCATCCAAATCATCATTGATTCCATAGTGTAATTTTGTTTATTTTAACGGGCGTAAATGTACTAAAATGATAATAAACTAAAAAACCTAATTTGAGATAATTATGATCCTTCTATATTAAAGATCAAAATAAGAGGTTTTAAAGAAGTGAATTTTAGATGCATAATTACTAAATCCTTGGAGATACCCCAACTCTAAGCCCAAAGTTTGGTGAATAGTTGTTTGGATTATCAAATTCAGATCGCTAGGTACTATAAACATGAAGAATCTTTAAGTTACCCAAGCCTATATTTTCTACACAAAATCCATATTCATAACATAGAGCTATGAGGTCATCTGTAATGAAAAAATGAACACTAAATGAAATGTTTTTCATAAGTTTATCCTCCATTAAAAATTAGTCTAATGGAGAGATTTCGTGTGTAAATAAGTTATTTATACAGAACTTTCTTAACAGCCCTCACTACATCATCGCTGTTAGGTAACCACTCTTTTAGAAGTACCGGAGAATAAGGTGCAGGTGTATCAGCGGTGTTTATTTTTATAATTGGAGCATCTAGATGATCAAAAGCTTTCTCTTGAACTTGATATGTTATTTCAGTAGACACATTACCAAATGGCCAAGCCTCTTCAAGGATCACCAAACGATTTGTTTTCTTAACCGATTCTAATATCGTATTAATATCTAAAGGACGTACGGTTCTTAAATCGATAACCTCACAAGAAATTCCTTCCTTTTCTAAGGCATCTGCAGCAGCATATGCTTCTTTAATTATTTTTCCAAAGGATACAACAGTCACATCGGAACCTTCCCTTTTGATATCCGCAACTCCAATAGGTAATATGTATTCTCCTTCCGGGACTTCTCCTTTATCCCCGTACATCTGCTCGCTTTCCATAAAAATTACAGGATCGTCATCTCTTATGGCAGCTTTTAAAAGCCCTTTAGCATCATACGGGTTTGAGGGCACCACAACCTTAAGGCCTGGGCAGTTTGCAAACCAGTTTTCAAAAGCCTGAGAGTGTGTGGCTCCTAATTGACCAGCAGACCCCGTTGGACCTCTAAACACAATTGGGCACTTAAACTGACCTCCAGACATTTGTCTTATTTTGGCAGCGTTATTTATAATTTGATCAATCCCTACTAAAGAGAAATTAAATGTCATAAACTCAACGATAGGGCGATTGCCTGTCATGGTTGATCCAACAGCAATTCCTGAAAATCCTAGTTCCGCAATTGGTGTATCGATTACTCTTTTAGCACCAAACTCATCTAACATTCCTTTTGAAGCTTTATAAGCACCATTATATTCTGCTACTTCTTCTCCCATTAAATAAATGCTACTATCACGACGCATTTCTTCACTCATGGCTTCGCAAATTGCCTCTCTAAATTGAATTGTTTTCATTAATTGAATTTTATGAGGGACAAAAATAAGAATAATACTCAATTATAACTGAAACATTTTACTAAAATTTACTATGCATGCATAGGAAGTGTGAGGTTTTTTAATTACTTTTGAAGTCAACTATTATTAGAATAAAAAATCGAGAATATGAAGATATTAGTCTGTATTAGTCATGTCCCTGACACGACTTCTAAAATTAATTTTACTGACGAAAACTCCAAGTTTGAATCTAACGGCGTACAGTTTGTTATAAATCCAAATGACGAATTTGGATTGACCCGCGCAATGTGGTTTAAAGAAAAACAAAACGCAAGCATAGATGTTATTAGTGTTGGGGGTCCCGAAACAGAGCCCACCTTAAGAAAGGCTCTTGCAATTGGAGCGGATACAGCAATTCGAGTCAATGCCAGCACCCCTGACGGCCTTTCGGTAGCCACACATTTGGCTGACGTTGCTAAAAAAGGGAGTTACAATCTAATTATTGCAGGTCGTGAATCCATTGACTACAATGGCGGAATGGTACCGGGAATGTTAGCAGCAATGTTAAATGCTAATTTTGTGACCAATTGCATTAGCTTAGAAATTGAAGGAACAAGTGTGACAGCCATACGTGAAATTGACGGAGGTAAGGAAACACTCTCTACAATTTTACCCCTAGTAATTGGTGGGCAAAAAGGCCTAGTTGAAGAAAGTGACTTAAGAATCCCTAACATGAGAGGAATTATGATGGCACGAAAAAAACCACTTAAAGTTGTTGAACCTGAATCGGATAATTCAGCAACTAGCTCAGTCTCTTTTGAAAAACCAGCTCCCCGAGGCGCTGTTAAATTAGTAGAAGCTAACAACATTGATGAGTTGATCAGTCTTCTTCACAACGAAGCTAAAGTTATTTAATTAATTCTAAAAAAAAGAAAAATGTCCGTTTTAGTATATACCGAATCCCATCAAGGAAATTTTAAAAAAGCTGCTTTAGAAGCAGCTTCATATGGAAAAGCCGTAGCAGAAGCTATGGGCACCACTTTAACCGCTGTCACATTTAAAGCAAATGACGCATCAAAATTGAAAGAATATGGAGTTGACAAAGTCTTAAATATAGAGTCTATCAACGACTTTAACGCCATAATTTATGCAGATGCCATAAAGCAAGCTGCAGAAAAAGAAAATACAACCGTAGTTATATTAAGCGCTAGTGCTGATAGCAAATATATTGCACCGCTATTAGCGATTAACCTTAACGCAGGGTATGTGTCAAATGTAGTCACAACTCCATCAAGCTTAAACCCTTTTACCGTAAAACATACTGCATTTACAAATAAAGCTTTTTGTAATACTGAAATCTCAACAACGATAAAAATAGTGGGGGTTTCTAACAATTCATTTGGCTTGGTAGAAAAGACTGCTTCTGCACAAATGGAAGTCTTCTCACCTATTTTGGCAGAGTCTTCAACAATAGTTACCTCAATAGATAAAGCAAATGACAAAGTAACTATTGCAGATGCTGAAGTAGTTGTATCAGCAGGACGCGGATTAAAAGGCCCTGAAAACTGGGGGATGATAGAGGAGCTAGCCGAGGTTCTTGGTGCTGCAACTGCATGCTCAAAACCTGTTTCTGATTTGGGATGGAGACCACATAGTGAGCATGTTGGGCAAACAGGAAAGCCTGTCGCCACAAACTTGTATATAGCAATTGGAATTTCTGGAGCTATTCAGCATTTAGCAGGAATTAATGCCTCTAAAATAAAAGTGGTCATCAATACCGATGCAGAAGCACCGTTTTTCAAAGCTGCTGACTATGGCATTGTAGGAGACGCCTTTGAAGTCGTTCCTAAATTAATAGAAAAATTAAAAGTTTTCAAAGCTAAAAACGCATAAATTATAAATCCTATAACCCCATTCGGAACATTATTTTTTTATAATGTTTATCAAAAACTTATTTGTTAAGGGTTTGGTTCTTTACTAATTTAAACTGTTCTTTGTGTTATAACTTATGAGTTTAATTCGTCTCAAAATAAAAGGTATATCATACAGTCAAACTCAAAGCGGTGCTTACGCTTTGATTTTGAGTGAGGTTGATGGAAAACGAAAATTACCGATTGTTATTGGGGCTTTTGAAGCCCAATCTATTGCTATTGCGCTTGAAAAAGAGATTCAACCACCAAGACCCTTAACACATGATTTATTTAAAAACTTTTCAGATCGTTTTGATATTGTTGTAAAACAAGTTATCATTCACAAGCTGGTAGATGGCGTATTTTATGCATCTCTGATATGTGAACGCGACAAAATTGAAGAAGTTATTGATGCGAGAACCAGCGATGCAATTGCATTATCATTACGTTTTTCAGCCCCTATATTTACTTACAAAAACATTTTAGAAAAGGCTGGGATTATTTTAAAAAATGACCACGAAAAAGTAGAGAGTGATGCATCAACAAAAGAAAGTCTACTGTTTGATGATTTAGAACTTGAAGCAGAAGAAACCGAGACAGAAAAAGACAGTCACCAACATAGATCAATTGACCAATTACGCGAATTACTAACAAAGGCCGTCGGAAATGAAGACTATGAAACGGCAGCTAAAATAAGAGATGAGATCTCAAAAAGATAATCCATAACAATATGAAAAAACTAATTCTTATTCTAATTGTGTTGTTTGTAAATACTCATTCAATCTTGGCGCAAGAAGTTAGCTACGAAATTATAGCAAATCAAGGATTTACTTTAAATAGTTTTTTAAGAGGGCTTTTGGGGATGTTTGTATTGATCTTAATTTCGTACCTATTGAGCGCTAACAGAAAAGCAATTAATTGGAGAACAGTAATCTTTGGGCTTGGAGCTCAAATAATTTTAGCGATTGGCGTACTTAAAATCTCATTTATACAAGGTTTCTTTGAATGGGTAGGAAGTTTATTTATCGCCGTTCTGGACTTCACTCTTGAAGGTACAAAATTTTTATTTGCTTCCTTTTCATCTGGTGAAATTGAAGCACCTCTAGTGACCTTTGCTATTTCTATATTACCAACCGTTATTTTCTTTTCTGCACTCACATCTGTATTGTTTTACTTAGGGATCATTCAACGCGTTGTTAAAGGATTGGCATGGTTGTTAAGCAAACTTTTACAAGTTTCTGGAGCAGAAAGTTTAAGTGTTGCCGGAAATATATTTCTGGGACAGACGGAATCGCCTTTAATGATTAAAGCCTATTTAGAAAAAATGAACCGTTCAGAAATCTTGTTAGTAATGATTGGAGGAATGGCAACCGTTGCAGGTGGTGTTTTGGCAGCTTACATAGGCTTTCTTGGAGGTGACGACGAAGTCTTACGTCTTTTTTACGCGAAACACTTACTAACAGCTTCTGTAATGGCAGCGCCTGGTGCTATTGTCATTTCAAAAATGCTTTACCCACAAGTAGAAGCTATTGACAATGAAATTAGCATCTCACAAGAAAAGATTGGGTCAAACATATTAGAATCCATTGCAAACGGAACAACCGAAGGTTTGAAATTAGCACTAAATATTGGTGCTATGCTTTTGGTGTTTTTAGCATTCATCGCTATGATTAACGGCATCCTAGGATGGATTGGAGATTGGACCACACTAAATGACTGGGTCGCTTCAAACACTTCTTACAAAACCTTTTCACTTGAGTTTATTTTAGGATATGCGTTTGCTCCACTAATGTGGCTCATTGGGATTGCGAAAGAAGATATTGCGCTAATGGGGCAACTGCTTGGAATTAAGTTAGCAGCGAGTGAATTTGTTGGATACATACAGTTGGCAGAACTAAAAAACCCACTGAACATACTGCACTTAAAATATGAAAAGTCGATAATAATGGCAACCTATATGCTCTGTGGCTTCGCTAATTTTGCATCCATAGGAATTCAGATAGGTGGAATTGGATCCTTGGCTCCAGGGCAGCGAAAAACACTTTCAGAATTTGGTATTAAAGCACTCATTGGAGGGACTATCGCATCACTTTTGTCCGCGACTATTGCTGGCGCAATTATCGGGTAAATAGTTAATAACTTTTGAAATTATTACAAGCTTCAATTTCTTTAATATTGACGCTTTTTTATATTTTTACATATATAAAATCATTTTATAATGAAGCAGTATTTAGACCTTGTGTCACATGTCTTAGAAAATGGAAATGAAAAAGGAGACCGCACCGGCACTGGGACTAAGAGCGTGTTTGGATACCAAATGCGATTCGACTTAAGTGAAGGATTTCCAATGGTAACCACTAAAAAACTTCACCTTAAATCTATTATTTATGAGCTACTTTGGTTCTTGAAAGGGGATACAAATATTGACTACTTGACTGAGAATGGCGTCAAAATATGGAACGCTTGGGCAGATGAAAACGGAGATCTAGGCCCCGTTTATGGCCATCAATGGCGTAACTGGAATAGTGATGAGATTGATCAAATAACAGAAGTCATCGAAACCTTAAAAACCAATCCGAACAGCCGTCGAATGCTAGTTTCGGCTTGGAATCCGTCGGTGCTTCCAGACACCTCAAAATCATTTAGTGAAAATGTAGCCAACAACAAAGCTGCACTGCCCCCATGCCATGCTTTTTTTCAGTTTTATATCAATGACGGAAAATTATCTTGTCAGCTTTACCAGCGTAGTGCAGATATCTTTTTAGGGGTTCCCTTTAACATTGCTTCATATGCACTATTCACTATGATGATCGCTCAAGTTTGTGGCTATGAGGCTGGAGAATTCATACACACATTTGGAGATGCGCATATTTACAGCAACCATATAGAACAAGTAGAAACACAGCTTTCTAGAGACCCTCGTCCGCTTCCAAAAATGATACTAAACCCCAAAATAACAAACCTCTTCGACTTTGCATTTGAAGACTTCACCTTAGAAGACTACGATTCGCATCCACACATCAAGGGAGCTGTTGCCGTATAATTTAATAGAAACACTTACTTCTCCCTTTACATAACACCAACTCTATTGAAAACTATAAATCAAACATCTAAATTAACTCTAATTGTCGCTGTTTCAGAAAACAATGTAATAGGCAAAGACAATGATTTAATTTGGCGCTTGAGAAAAGACCTGCAACGTTTCAAAGCGCTGACTACTGGACACTGCATCATAATGGGGCGTAAAACCTTTGAAAGCTTTCCCAAACCTTTGCCTAACAGAACCCATATTGTTATCACAAGACAACTAAATTACAAAGTTCCTGATGGAGTTACAGTTGTAAACTCATTAGAAGCAGCTATTGAAGCTTCAAAAGAAGACCCTTGTCCCTATATTATTGGGGGAGGAGAAATCTACAAACAAGCAATAAACTCTGTAGATCTTATTGAGCTCACAAAAGTACATCACACTTTTGAAGGAGACACTTTTTTTACTGAGATAGATAATACCTCTTGGGAAGAGATAAATTGTATATACAACGAAAAAGATGACTTTCATAAATACCCTTTTTCATTCATAACTTACAAAAGACGCTAACTAATTCTATTTAGATACAACTAAAACTATAACACATGAAAGCATATATATTTCCAGGACAAGGGGCTCAGTTTTCGGGAATGGGTCTTCCTCTTTATGAAGGCTCATTACTTGCAAAATCTTTATTTGAACAAGCAAATGACATTTTAGGATTTAACATAACAAAAATAATGTTTGATGGAAGTGTTGAAGATTTAAGGGAGACTAAGGTTACACAACCAGCGATATTTTTGCATTCAGTAATTCTAGCTAAGAGTTTAGGTGAGCGTTTTCAACCAGCTATGGTTGCAGGACATTCTCTTGGTGAGTTTTCAGCCTTAGTCGCAAATGGCACACTCCCTTTTGAAGATGGCCTTAAGCTCGTTTCTCAAAGGGCACAAGCCATGCAAAAAGCGTGTGATTCGACAGAAGGAACTATGGCAGCAGTATTGGGACTAGAAAACGAAATTGTTGAGCAAACATGTGAATCTATTGACGGAATTGTCGTCGCTGCCAACTATAACTGCCCGGGTCAATTAGTGATTTCGGGAGCTGTTGACGCTATTAATACCGCCTGTGATAAACTGAAAGAAAAAGGAGCGCGTAGGGCACTTGTACTTCCAGTGGGAGGCGCCTTTCATTCTCCGTTAATGGCACCTGCAAAGGAACAGCTAGCAGCAGCTATAGAAAACACAACGTTTCACACCCCTATTTGTCCTATTTATCAAAACGTAACGGCACTGCCTATTTTAAATGAATCAGAGATTAAAATGAATTTAATTTCTCAACTAACAGCGCCTGTAAAGTGGACGCAATCGGTTCAGCAAATGATTATAGATGGCGGAACCGAATTTATTGAAGTTGGGCCAGGAAATGTTCTTCAAGGACTGGTTAGAAAAATAAACAGAGAGATGGACACAAAAGCAGCAACAATTGAAAATTAAAATCAATGAATAGAAGAACCTTGTTAATCCTTATCCTTGTTATTTTCAATATTGGTTTAGATCAGTTTTCTAAAGTTCAAGTCCGCGAAAAAATTGTTCCAGGATCGAGAACAGAGCTTATTGGACCGCAACTGCAATTGATGAATGTTGAAAATTCTGGTGCTTTCTTGAGTATGGGGAGTGATTCAAGACCAGCCGTTAAACTTATTTTTCTGCTTATTATTCCGGTGATTGTTTTAGCAATTGTATTGTATTATGTCGTCACAAATAATATGCTTGATAAGAAATCAATTGTAGGATTTAGTTGTATCGCTGGTGGAGGAATTGCTAACGTCTATGATCGGTTTATGTACGGATCTGTAACTGATTTTCTTTTCATGGATTTTGGAGGCATATTCAAAACTGGTGTCTTTAATATCGCCGACCTATCAGTAACAACAGGAATGGTTTTGTTATTGATATCTTCATTCCTGAATAGACCCTCTAAAAAAGCAGAAGCACCTAACTAAGTTCTATTTAGAAAATCAATTATAGTAGAAGTAATAAAATCAATCTGGTCGTCGTCTAATTCAGTATGCATTGGCAATGAAATTACTTCATTAATTAGAGTGTTTGTCACCTTAAAATCTGCATCATTATAACGATCATCTAAATACGCTTTTTGTTTGTGTAATGGTATGGGATAGTAAACGCCGCATGGAATGTCCTTTGCTTGTAAATATGCCACTAAAGAATCTCTATCTGCATCCTGTATCTTTAGGGTGTACTGATGAAACACATGACAGTCGCAGTTATCACATATTGATTCACACCCATTCCCTGCTTTTGGAGTGATTATGTTTTTGTGGTTTTTAAAAGCTGCATTGTATCTTCGGGCCGCTGATTGACGTGCATTATTGTAGGCATCAAGCTTGGGAAGTTTCGCATCTAAAACGGCTGCTTGTATGGAATCTAGCCTTGAATTCACTCCGACTACATCGTGGTGATATCGCTTATACATCCCGTGGTTTACAATTCCTCTTATGGTATGAGCTAAGTCATCATCATTAGTAAAAATAGCACCTCCATCTCCGTAGCAACCTAAGTTTTTAGAAGGAAAAAAAGAAGTTGATGCTACATGGCCGACAGTTCCAGCTTTGGACTTTGTGCCATCTTGGGATGTGTAATTAGAACCAATAGCTTGTGCATTATCTTCAATAACAAATAAATCATGAGCGTTTGCAAGCTCCATAATAACATCCATATTAGCACATTGGCCAAATAAATGCACTGGTACAATTGCTTTTGTTTTTGGAGTAATCGCTTTTTTAATCGCTTCAATATCTATATTAAATTTATCAGGGTCCACGTCTACCAAAACAGGTGTAAGTCCCAATAAAGCAATTACTTCAACAGTCGCTGCAAAAGTAAAATCCGCAGTAATAACTTCATCACCTGGCTTTAACCCCAACCCCATCATTGCGATTTGCAACGCATCCGTTCCGTTTGCACAAGGGATGACGTGCTTTACTCCTAAGTAGGCCTCCAAATTGGCTTGAAACTCCTTAACTTTAGGTCCATTAATGAATGAAGCAGTATCAATAACCTCCTGAATAGAGGAATTAACCAGTTCTTTTATAGGCGCATATTGACCTTTAAGGTCAACCATTTGAATTTTTTTCATTTCTTTAAATATCAATTTCAAGTAATCACTATTACCATCAACAAAAATACAAAATTACCAATGCTTAGTCATGAAATTAATATAAAGAATGTATTTTTGCTACAAAATAAAACCCTATTGAGCCTTTTTTATAACATCACAATTAAACTCTTATCTTTTTTAGCTTTCCTTTTAGGAGGTATTCATAAAAAGCTGCGATTAGGTCAAAAGGGGCGCAAAGAAAGCTTGCAATTATTAAAACAAAGCCTTAGCCCTAGTGATAAGGTCATATGGCTACATTGTGCTTCTTTAGGAGAATACGAGCAGGGACTGCCTGTTTTTGAAGCGCTTAAAACACACTACCTAGAACACAAGTTTGTACTCACTTTTTTCTCCCCTTCAGGCTATGAAGTTCGAAAAAAAAACCCAATTGCAAACCTTGTTGTTTACCTGCCTTTAGATAATAAAAGTACTGTGGACTCATTTTTGAATATTACAAATCCTAAGCTAGTGGTGTTCGTGAAATATGACCTCTGGCCTAATTATTTACAAGAGTTAAAACGGCGCCATATAACCACGGTATTAATCTCAGCTTTATTTAGATCCTCACAACCTTACTTTAAGAGCTATGGCGGTTGGTTTAAAAAATTACTTTTTACGTTTGACCATATTTTTATTCAGGACTCAGAGTCTAAAGCACTACTAGAGTCAATAGGATACACTCGCTGTAGTCTATCAGGGGATACTCGATTTGACCGAGTTCGAAATCAATTAAAAACAGACAACAGTCTAGATTTTATTGCAAAGTTTAAAGACACGAAGACTTGTATTGTAGCAGGAAGTACCTGGCCGGAAGACGATGTATTGCTCATTGACTACATTAATGCTAGCAGTGACAGTATCAAATTTATTGTCGCACCGCATAACATTGATCCAAAGCAAATTAATAGGATGCTTAAAAAGATTCAAAAACCTGCATTACTTTACTCAAACTACAAAAATGAAACTCTAGAAAACAAGTCCGTATTTATTATAGATACCGTTGGTTTGCTAACCAAGATATACAACTACGCTGACATTGCTTACATCGGCGGTGGAATGGGCTCATCTGGGCTACATAACACACTAGAGGCCGCTACTTTTGGAGTCCCTATTGTGATCGGGAAAAACTATCAAAAATTCCCTGAAGCTAAAGCCATGCTTATTAAAGGCGGGCTATTTAGTATTAGCAACCACGTGAGCCTTCAAAAAACACTAGACAGACTAGTAGTAAACCCTCAAGAAAGAAAGGAATTAGGCCAAACAAACAAGGACTATATTACGCAAAACAAGGGAGCTACTGAACATGTAGTGGCAGAAATAACAAAGCTGTACTAAGGAGTATTATTGATATACTTTTACGTAATCTATCACAAAATCTTGAGGGAAAATAGTATCATCTACTTCTGATCCTCCAAAGTTTCCGCCAATTGCTAAGTTTAAAATAATATAAAACGGCTTATTAAAGGGCCATGTTTTATCATTTTTAATTTTTGGAGAAAATGAGTAAACCAAAAGATTATCAATATAGAACTCAATTTGACTAGCATCCCATTTAGTCTTGTAAACATGAAACCCTTCTTCAATAGAGTCAATGCTCGTAATTTGGGTGTTGAATGACTGTCCGTAACTTTCGGGAGTATGTAATGTTGTGTGAATTTCTCCAGGGGATTTCCCAACATACTCCATAATATCAATTTCGCCACAAGCTGGCCATGTATTGGAGTCTATGTCGTGTCCCAACATCCAGATCGCTGGCCACAAACCCTTACCTTTTGGGAGTTGTGCCTTTACTTCAATTGTTCCGTATGTAAATTCAAATTTATCTTTGGTTGTTATCCTACCAGAGTAATAGTTGTCCACATGTTTTGTTGCTGAAATCACAAGTTGATTGTTGACTGTTATGACATTACTTTTAGCATACACTTGCCATTCATTGTTGCCCCAACCACAAAGGCTTGGACACCCATCACCAAGGTCATAGGACCAGCTATTTAAGTCTAACATACCTTGATTGAATTCGTCAGAGAAAACAAGTTTAGAAGTTGACAAATCAGTCTCTCCAGAAAAAGTCAATGATAGTAATAGTACAAGAACTCGAAAAATCATTTATAATGTAATTGTGGCTTTAAGATTGGCATTAGAATTACCTCCAACAAAAATTGAAAAATCGCCTGACTCCAGTATAAAATTTCCATCATTATCATAAAAACCAAGCTCTTTCTCTGAAAGTGTAAATGAAACTTCCTGAATTTCGTTTGGCTCAAGGCTAACAAGCTCAAACCCTTTTAGTTCTCTAACTGGGCGTGTCACACTTGCGAAGTGATCTCTTATGTAGAGTTGCACCACTTCTTTACCTGTTTGTTTTCCGGAATTTTTTAGTGTGACAGACACTTGAACTTCCTTTTCAGAAACGACTAATGTTTTTAGATTGCTATATTCAAATGAGGTATAACTCAATCCGTAGCCAAAAGGGTACAATGGAGAATTTTCCTCGTCTTCGTAGTGTGACCAAAACACGCCAGGGGCACCCGTTGGACGGCCTGTGTTTTTATAATTGTAATAAATAGGGACTTGACCCACAGCTCTAGGAAAACTCATTGGTAGCTTTCCACTTGGGTTATAGTCACCATAAAGAACCTGTGCAATGGCATTTCCGCTCTGAGTTCCTAACTGCCAAGCCTCAACAATTGCCGGTAAATTTTCGTGATGCCAATTTAAGACCAGAGGCCTTCCGTTATTAAGAACTAGCACAATATTCTTGTTAACCTTATATATTGCCTCAAGCAGTTCCTGTTGGACGCCTGGCAATCCTAATTTAGTTCGACTTCGACCTTCACCACTTTGATATCCAATTTCTCCTAAAACCATTACTACAACATCAGCAGATTTGGCGGCCTCGATTGCTTGAGGGAATTCACTTTTATCTGTCGTGTTGATTTGAACCTGAGCCGTAAATGCAGTGTAACCAACACTAACATCGGCTCCTTTAGCATAAGTTAATTTGTTTTCTTTATAGGCCTGCATACCCTCTAAAACGGAAACAGCTGAGTGATCTTTGGCTGCGATCCTCCAATTCCCCAGAGGACTATTTTTGTCTGCTGCTAAAGCACCAATTAAAGCTATTTTTTGGCCTTGCTTTTTTAAGGGTAATAATTGATTATCATTTTTTAAAAGTACGATTGACTTTTTTGCCAAGTCTAAAGCAGCCTCATGAAAGGCTTGTTGCCCAATAACTTCTTTTTCTCGTACCTCATCACAGTACTTATAGGGATCTTCAAAAAGCCCTAACTCGAATTTAACTTTTAAAATTCGTTTGACAGCGTCGTCAATGAAAGACTCCTGCACTTTGCCTTCTCTAACTAAGCCTGCTAGTTCTTTCACGTATAAGTGTGATTCCATGTCCATGTCGGCCCCTGAATTGGCCGCTATCATAGCCGCTTCTTTACCGTCTTTAGCAAGACCGTGAGAGGACATCTCATCAATAGAGCCCCAATCGGTAACTACAAAACCATCAAAAGCCCACTTGCCTTTTAGTACTTCTCTTTGTAAATATTCATTTCCCGTAGCCGGAATTCCATTCAGCACATTAAAAGCATTCATAAAGGTTCTTACCCCCGCATCGACAGTGGCCTGGAATGGAGGAAAGATCATATTATTTAAAGTGGAAGTTCCAACATCGACAGTATTGTACTCTCGTCCGGATTCAGAAAACCCATAACCAGCAAAGTGCTTTGCACAAGCTGCAATAGTGGTGTGTTCTGATAAATCAGTACCTTGAAATCCAAGAACACGTGCTTTAGCAATTTTAGAGCCTAAATAAGGGTCTTCACCTGCACCTTCCATCACACGACCCCATCTTGCGTCACGAGTAATGTCTACCATGGGAGCAAATGTCCAGTTGATTCCAGCTGCGGCGGCTTCTTCCGCTGCAACTTCAGATGATTTTCTAATAGCCTCTAAATCCCAGCTCGCGGACTCTGCCAAGGGAATTGGGCTAATAGTTTCATAACCATGAATTACATCAAAACCTATAATTAAGGGAATTCCTAGACGAGATTCTTCAACTGCAATTTTTTGAACACTTCGCACATTTTCTACTCCTCTTACATTAAGCATGGATCCTACATAGCCTTTTCTAAGGTGTTCGTACTTTTCAGCAGCATCTCCAGTCTTAGGGGCTGGACCAGTAAGGTCCCAAAAACCAACGTATTGATTCATTTGCCCTACTTTTTCTTCAAGTGTCATCCGCCCAAGCAACTCATTCACTTTTTCATCTATATTTTCAATAGAAGTAACCCTAGAACTAATTGACAAATTTGAATTAGAATTACTACAAGAAATTAAACTAAGAAAAACGCCAATTAAAAGAATATTTAGTTTTAATGCCTTCATAATACTATTGATAAACTCTTATATAGTCAACAAGCATAGAGTCTGTGGTGAAATTAGGGTCAATATCCCCTCCGTTGGTTCCGCCCATCGCGACATTGAATATGAAAAAGAAATTAGCGTCAAAAGGCATTGCGTCGTTCGTGTTCATTGAATAAAACTGAACGTCATCTAATAAAGCTTTGACACTAGAATCAGTCCATATCAAAGAATAAACATGAAACTCTGTGGGTGTACTTATATCAACAGGTTGTCCATAACTAGCAGTGTTACCATTATTATTCCAATGACAAGTTGACTGAACATAAGATTTATCTTCAAATTGCTCCATAATATCAATTTCTCCACAGTGAGGCCAACCAACTGAGCTGTAATTAGCCCCCAACATCCAAAGAGCAGGCCAAGTACCAGCAACTGAGGGTAGTTTGGCACGAATGTCAACACGACCATATTTAAAGTCAAATTTGTTCTGCGTAGTAATTCTGGCAGAAGTAAAAGTGTTATTAGATCCTTTTATGACTTTAATATTTAAAATTCCGTTTTCTTTATAAATATTATTGGAGCTATTAGTATAAGTTTGAACTTCTTGATTCCCCCAGCCGCCACCGCCAGTCTCATAATTCCAATGATTAGTGTTAATCGACCCATTTCCATCAAATTCATCTGACCAAACAAGTCCATCAGTATTTCCTGATCCACCTCCGCCAGAGTCTTGATCAACAAAAATAGTTATATTTTGAATTTTACTAATGCGTTCATCTGTACTAGAGTAAGCATAAATAGTAACTGGAAATTGGTTTATTCCTTGAGAATTAACTGTGTATGTAAAGTTCCCACTTGAGTTTTGAACTTCATCAGCCGTATCAACTTTAAAGCCAAAACTAACAGCGTTGTCTGCAGTTGCTGTGAGGTTAAAAACACCAGATCCATCACCATCAGGGTTTTCTGAATTTTGTCCTTGTATATCCAATATGACTACTAAATTTGAAGGCAAATCAGTTTGACTTCCGCTGCCTCCACTGCCTCCGCCATCAGGGGGTGTAATAGACCCTCCATCATCAGGCGAACAGCTTGCTGTTAATAGTATTAATAAAAAAAGGTTAATTTTTTTCATTGAAACAAATTTATAGTTTATGTAAAAAAGAGGCAATAATTTTGCCTCTTTTTTTAATTGGTTCTTTTAAATATTACTATTCTGCCACTAGAATCATCCACCAAGTGAACTCTCCAGCTCCGTCTACAGTTCTGATGTATAACTCATTTTCGTTGTAATCCCACAATTCGTATGTATGATTACCACCAGTATAATAAGTGAAAAATGCTTGGTTTGTTAATTTTATAGAAATCTGTCCTGGATCAATAATGTTCCAGTTTTCCGTATAATCAGCGTATTCATAATTTAGAATATCAGCACCATCTTCGCCACCAGTTCCATTATTCCCTAAATCAGCATATACTTGAGCCGATCGACCAAAGATAGTTCCGTTAGTAACATGGTTGATGGTTCCATCAGAATTAAAAGTCCAACGGTCATCATACGTGCCAGTGCCGACTTTATCGTCAGGACCTGCCCCATACCACTCGCATGGTATTAAACCGCCTACTGGTCCTAATCCAAAATGCTGTCCAACCTCAGATTTGACTCTCCATGTTTTTGAGCTACCACCCGTTAAGGCTAAAATCAAATCAGCTGGAGGAGTATATGTAACTAAAACTTCAATTGAGAAAGTCGTTGAAGTAGGGCTTCCAGCAGTACCGTATGCAACAACCGTTACATCATAGCTATTTAAACCAACGCTATAAAATGTTTTTTCTATAACTCCTGAAGCCACCATTTCTTCTGCTCCATTAATTATAAATTTATATGAAATAGCATCGTTTGCAGTAGCAACGAAGTTTACAACACCACTTCCATCTCCATTAGGGTTATCAGTATCAGTGCCGACAACATCAATGGAAACTTCAAGGTTAGTAGGCGAAGTAACATCGCCAAATTCATAAGTATCTTCCTCACATGCTGTAAAAAGCACTAGGGTTAGACATAAACTGATAAAATATTTTATGTTTTTCATGTTTTCTGTTTTTAAATTTTAGTAAGTGAGAATCTCCACCAAACACCCGAACCAGCTTCAATATCAAGAACCATAGTGTTTGCGTCTAATGAATCGACTAAATATGTGATTGTATTATTAGCAGGCAATCCATCCTCTCCTCCATTATGTGCTTTAGCTAAGCCTACATAGGCTCCAGAACCACTAACGGTTAATGTACCTGCTGATTCATCATAAACATAAGTTGCTGGACTTGATCCATCATGTGGAGCCATTGGAGCACCACATGCCTCAGGATCAAATCCCTGCCATGGCTCTAACCATGTCTCAGACCCTAGTACATTCGAAAAGTTTCCTCCACTGAACACGAATGTGTCATCAAAAAAGCAAGATCGTAGACTAACATCATCGGCACTGTTTGACCACCAATTAGTAGCTCCTTGAGTAGGACCAACTCCTAATGATCCGGCATCTGGAGTTATAACCCATGTACCATCAACTGGAGTTGTTTGAACCGCGTCTTTGGTAAGTCTAAACCTCCACCATACGCCAGAACCGGCTTCAATATCAAGAACCATATTATTTGCGTCTAACGATTCTACTAAGTAAGTAATTGTATTATCAGCAGGCAATCCATCCTCTCCTCCATTATGTGCTTTAGCTAAGCCAACATAAGCTCCTAATCCACTAACGGTTAATGTGCCAGCAGCTTCGTCATAAACATAAGTTGCAGGGCTTGAGCCATTGTGTGGGGCTATTGGAGCTCCACATGCCTCAGGGTCGACTCCTTGCCATGGCTCGAGCCAGGTATCAGATCCTACTACATTCGAGAAGTTTCCTCCATTGAATACAAAAGTATCATCAAAAAAGCAAGAACGTACATTTACATCATCAGTACTATTTGACCACCAATTAATAGCCCCTTGAGTTGGACCTACTCCAAGTGCCCCTGCTTCTGGAAGCATTCTCCAAGTACCTTCAAGTGGAGATGGACCTGATGGGGATTTATAAAAGTAGATATTATCAATAAAAACAGTACCGGCCGCCCAAGGAGTTCCCTCAAACTTTAATTGAAATATATCGGTTACTACTTGTCCAAGATCAGTGTATGCACTAACAGGGATATCTATACTAGTCCAGTTATCAGCTGTTAAGCTTGTCACGATAGGAGTTTCAGTAGATGCTCCATCTACACCATTAATCAAAGAAGTTTCAATATCAGTGACCGAATTAGCTGTCCAGACATCAATATGAAGGTATTCCATTGTTGAAACATCAACAGAAGTTCCATCAGCTAAAGAAATTCCTTGGTAGCTTAAGTTGATATATTGTAACATCGTATCTCCAGCTAAATCATATAAATTCCATCCACTTCCTTGTCCTCCTTGACCCCAGTCTGGGAAATAATTTGTTCCTGGAAGATCACTATAAACAGAACTAAATATTGAAATAACATCCTCATCAGCTCTTGTTGGAGGAGTAGGCGCTGAAGCGACAGGAGCTTCTATTGCGGTAACTTCGAAGTCTTCAGTGTAAACTGTTGTTTCGATTGCTGCTCCCATAACTTCTACTGTAATTGTATAAGTTCCAGATTCTGTAAAATCTATAACTACAGTGTCACCAATATTTCCAGTTGCTGGTGACGGAGTCTCTTCAGTAGTCCCTGGTGCTGTAACATCAAAACTTACAGCAAAATCAGCTGATGCTGTAACATTTACACGTTTAGAAATTGCAGAATCATTTTCGATAACAACCTCTAAATTGGAAGGTGCTTGAAATGAAACAACTAACTCTTGTTCTAGAGTTGTTTCTAGTCCAGTAACTCCATACGCAACCGCAGTCACTGTATAAGTTCCTTCTACATACGTGTGAGTAGTATTCTGACCATTGGTAAAATTTACAGGATCAGAAGTGTCATCTCCAAAATGAATATCAAACTCTACTGCTCCTTGAGCAGTCGGAGTAATTGAAACAAGACCTGTATTATCTTGAGTTACTTGAAAAAGCATTGCTAATTCAGAGGGAGCTTCAACGCTAGTACTAAAGTTTATGTCTTTTTGGTCGTCTGAACATGTAGTTAATGCTAAAAGAACAACAGAAAGACTAAATATATATTTAAGTATTTTCATAATAGTATTTTTTAATAGTTTGGATTTTGATTCCAGTTTCCGTTTGAAAATTGAATTTCTTGGATTGGAATTGGAAATAATTCATGTTTACCAGCTTGAAAGCCATCAATTTCAGATGGTGCTTGTCCGGTTCTAACAAGGTCGAAGAAACGATGTCCTTCTCCTACTAACTCTACATGTCTCTCATGATAAATTGCATCTGTTAATTCTGAGCCAGAAGCAGACACATTATTAGAATCGCCTCCAAAAGCTCGAGAACGCACCATGTTTAAATAAGACTGCGCTTTTGCGTCATCAATACTTCCTCTATTATTTGCTTCAGCTGCCATTAGCAATACATCTGCAAAACGAATTGATCGGTAATTATTTGGATTTGTCAAGTTTTGATCGCCAATATTCTGATCGCCTTGGCGAGGAATATACTTTCTGTTATAGTAACCAGTATGCTCATACCCAAGTCCATAAGTAGCTCCTGTTTGTTCAGCCCATGCTTCGATGTCAAGTACAGAAACCTCTTTCCTTGAATCTCCATCTTCAAAGCTGTCTACAGTTTCTTGAGTGGGTACATTAAAGCTATATCCAGAATCATAAGTTGGTCCGGTATGGTTTCTGATACCATTAAATCCAACAGCTACATTACCTTCACTACACTGCAGACAGCCAAAACCAGCGCCTTCAGCATCGGTATACTGAACCTCAAACACAGACTCTACATTATTTTCTCCTTCGTTTTCAAACATTGTTTCATAGCTAGTAGCTAATTGGTAAGGTCCGTTGTTAATAACGTTGTCTAAAACAGTAGCCGCTTCGCTAAATTTGTCTTGGTATAAGTAAGCTTTACCTAGTAAAGCTTCTGCAGCTCCTTTGGTAACACGTCCAACTTGAGGAGCATTATAATCTAAGTTGTTAACTGCAAATACTAAATCACTTTCGATAAGCGCATAAACTTCCTGGGCAGAATATCTAGCAATGGATAATTCATCTCCAGGTGCAAAACGTTTTCCTGACCCTAGTAAAGCAGCATCATAATCTTTAATAGGAAGACCACCGAACCACTTAACTAATTCAAAATGATAATAAGCTCTAAGAAAACGAACTTCAGCAATCATTTTATTTCTTCCCTCAAAATCTGTTTTATCTTTAAATTCTAAGAAATAATTAGCTCTACTTATTCCAGAAAACATCCAACTCCAAACATCTCTTAGGTTACTATTTACTGGAGTGTGTCCCATGTCATCTATTTGCTGAAAACCAACAACATCTGTCGCGCTTTCACCTCCACACAATGTGTTATCAGATGCAATTTCACCAAGCAACACATTGACGTAAGAAGCTTGTAATAAATCATAGACTCCTACAAGAGCCATGTAATAATCATCTTCAGAATTAAAGTATCCTTGAGAATCAATATTATAATTATCAGTTTCGTCCAAATATTCATCTGAACAAGAGTAAATCCCTGTAGCAACTAGTGTAAACACTAAAATTGCTGTTATTATATTTTTATTGTTTTTCATCGTGTTTTATTTAAAATGAGATATTTAATCCTAATATATATTGTCTAACCGTTGGATAGAAACCGCTATCAATACCTCCACCTAATGCTTGTCCTGTAGTTGCTGCTGGGTCAAACCCTTTGTATTCAGTAAAGGTGAATGCGTTATTAACAGATGCATAAAGTCGCACTTTAGATAATCCAAAATCTTCTAAAGTTTCCTTCGGTAAACTATATCCTAATTGAATGTTTTGAATACGTACAAAAGAAGCGTCTTCAACATAAAAGTCTGAAAATAATTTATTAGTAGAGGCCCCAGTTGTCGCTCTAGGAACAGAATTACTTGTCCCTGGTCCTGTCCATCTTTCTAGGTAGTAATCTAAACGATTCACATTTGGTTGATCGCGTTCATAATTTCGAACCATGTCTTTTCCTACCTCAGCAAAAGCATACATGCTAAGATCAAAACTCTTGTAATTAACTGAAAAGTTGAAACCCATGTAGTAATCTGCCAATGGCTTACCTATAAAGGTTCTATCATCCGAATTAATCTCTCCGTCTCCATTAACATCTACGTAACGAATATCCCCAGGAACAGCTCCGTAACCTAATCCTTCTTGAGAAGGGTGTGCGTCTACGTCAGCTTGAGTTTGAAAAATTCCATCTGTTTGTAGTCCGTAGAAATAGCCTATTGGCTGACCATTTTCCATTCTTGATGGAGGCAGCGGCTGGCCAACTCCAAATGAACCACCTGTAAGTGGAACTTCTGCATTAACGTCTATTACTGTTCCTTCGATCTTAGTAACATTATAACTTACATTGTAAGATAAATCGTCAGTAATGTTGTCGCTGTAGTTAATCATAAACTCTAATCCCTCAGAACGTGTTGTTCCAGCATTTACAGTTGGTGATCCCGAACCAGGAGCAGTAGTTCCTAAAATACCAGAAACTGGTAACCCTGGGATTAATAAATCAACTCTATCTTCTAAAAAGTAATCAGCTACAATTTCTAATTTGTTTCCAAAAAACTTAGCGTCTACACCAATATCAAGTTTTTCAGCTGTTTCCCACTTCGCTGCAGCATTAGCTATAGGCCCGTTTGCAACTCCATTTGTTAGAGCCCCATCAAAAACATAAGTAGCTTCTCCACTAAGAGCGGATCTGTAAAGGTCATTTCCAACAAGGTTACCTAAAGTTCCATAACTTCCACGAATCTTTAAGAAATCAATAACTTCATTATCCTTCAAGAAGTTTTCGTCAGAGATTTTCCAACCTGCTGTAACAGATTTAAAGTAATCAATCCTGTTGTCCTTAGCAAATGCCGAAGAACCATCTCTACGTATCATAGCAGAAAATAAATACTTTCCTTTGAAATCATATTGAAGTCTACCAAAATAAGAAAGTAAACGGTTGTCATATATATATGATCCATTTTCTTTGGCATCACTAGTACCTGTAGTAAGTGCAATATCAGCAAACTCCCAAGAGTTATTTGGAACATCAAACCCAGTAGCAAATAATCCATTACCCCAGTTTTTGATCACAGTTGTTCCAACCGTAGCTTCCATATTGTGCTTTTCAGCAAAAGATTTTTTATAAGTTGCGAACGTATCCCATGTGTAAGAATCAAATTGACTCTTACTCTGACTCACCGTACTTCGACTTGTGTTGAACACTTTTCCAGCTCCATAATTAACAATAGGAGAAAATGATTTAGATTTATCACTATACGTTTTGAAACCCATCCTTGATGTAACCGTTAAATCATCTCTTAACTTATATTCAAGCTGGAAATTACCTTCAATACTACTACCAAAGTAAGTATTGTAAGTGTCACGGATTTGTGAAAAAGGATTGATTATTTCATTTCCAAAAATTCCATTAACATCTTCTTGATCCAGAGCAAACATAGGAGAATAACTAATAGCATTAAATAAGACAGACCCTAAACCAGATTCGTTAATAGTTTTTCTTTTGTTAGAAAAATAGTTAAGATTTAAAGTAGACTTTAGGCGATCATTAACGTCAATTCCCAGATTTAATTTGATGTTATCTCTAACATAGTTTGATTTATCACTTGCAATTATACCGTCTTGATCTAAACGTGTGGCGCCTAAGTAATAAGTTACATTGTCAGTACCCCCTGAAAGACTAACATTGTGGTTTGTCATTAATGCTTGGTCAAATAACTTGTCTTGCCAGTTTGTGCCATAAGCTGGCCCTGCGATGTTATCATAAGGTAAGGCTTGACCATTATTTGCATAACTTTCATTAACTAAAGCTGCATATTCACTAGCATTTAAAAGAGATAATTTTTTTGTTGTTTCTTGTATTCCTGCATAGGTATTATATGATACTGTTGGAGCAGAGTTTTTCTTTCCTTTTTTAGTTGTTACTAAAATTACACCATTAGCTCCTTCAACACCATATATGGCAGCCTGAGCATCTTTTAAAACGGTAAGACTTTCAATGTCGTCTGGATTTAAACTATTAAAGCTAGAAACTATATATCCATCAACAACTAGTAGAGGATCATTGTCAGTATTACTGCTAACCCCCCTAATTAAAAATCTAAATCCACTACCTGGAGAACCAGACTGGGTAGAAACGGATACACCTGTTGTAGTTCCCTGAAGAGCCTGAGACACATCAACTGGTCTTAGCTTTTCGATTGTTTCAGAACCTACAATAGAAACAGATCCAGTAAGATCTTTTCTGCTTTTAGAGCCATAACCAATCAAAACAACTTCATCTAAGGACTCCTTGTCTTCAACTAACTCAACATTCATCTCCGAAGAAACTGGGAGTTCTAATGTTTCAAATCCAACATAAGTAAACACTAAAGTTGCACCTGATTGAACATTTGAGATAGTAAAATTACCATCGAAATCCGACACAGCTCCTGAGCTAGTGTTCTTGACAATAATGTTAACACCTATCAAGGGTAAGCCATCAACGCTGGATTTTACTGTTCCATTTACTGAAACATTCTGAGCAGTTGCATTAAATACAAAAGCAAAGCTTAACAGTAAAGTAAAAAATACTTTTTTCATAAATATTAGTTTAATTAAATTTTTGATAAATCTAATGTATGTATTTGATAATTACACAAAATTTAACTCTACAAAAAACATACATGTCAAAAATAATGGCTGAAATTTATCAAAATCATATTGTTTAAGATCAAAAATAAGTTTTTATTAATCCGCTGTTTTAATAACCATAATTCATGAAACGGATACATGTATAGCTATTGTATGGTTTAAAACTAGAAGTGTTGTGTTTTTAAAGCTCTAAAATATAGCTAGTCAAACTAGATTCATGAGGTAGACCTATCTTTTTTCGCAAACGATATCGCTTAACCTCTACGCTTCTGTAAGAAATATTTAATAATGGTGCTATTTCTTTTGATGTTAGATTAAGTCTTAAATAAGCACACAGTCTTAAGTCGTTGGGTGTAAGACTAGGGTGAAGAGATTTTATATGCTTAAGAAAGTCTTTATCTGCATTATTAAAGGCTTCTTCAAAAAGTTTCCAATCGTCTGTATTGTTTAAATTTTTGTCTATAATTTTAATAACCTTTGGCAGATCTTGTTCACCATCCTTGTTCTTTAATTCTTTTTTAATATTATTAAGGAATTCATTCTTTTTAATAAGGCTCATTGTAGAGATGGCTAACTCACGGTTTTTACTTTCAATATCTAATTTTAATTTCTCATTATTTAACTGCATAAGCTTTTGAGAAGATTCAAGTTCTTTAAGTGCGATTTCTTCTTCCGATTTCTTAAGAACTTTGAGTTGCTGTCTATTATAATAAGTTTTATAAACGTTGTGAATAAGAACCCATAACAAGGACAATAAAATAACATATAAGAGGATAGCAAGATTGGAAAGGTACCAAGGAGTTTTGATCACAAAAGAGAAAGATCTTGTATTTATAGTCTCTGTCACCCCAGTCTTCCCTTTTACCATAAAACGATAATTACCATAAGGTAAGTTCTCAAAAACTTGAGAACTATTTTCAGACCAATCTGACCACTTTGTTGACCATCCTTCGAGGATATAGGAATAATTTTTCTTAACAATGTTATGGTAATGTGGAATAGAATAGTTGAAATAAAGACTATTAGTGTCAAAGCTTAAGGAATTGTTAGAGTTTAAGTCAAGTTTGAATTTATCTTCACTAACTTTACTAGCCTCTACAGAAGTTAGTTTTATACTGTAAAGGTGGCTAGGCTTATTAGTGCTAGAGTTGAATATGAAATAGCCGTTTGAAGAGCCTAAAAGATAATCATCAACTCCTATTTTGGTTAAATTTTCAAATCCAGTAACTACTTTTCTAAAATTAGAAAGTGAAACTGGAACAACTTCAGTTTTAGGGATTTCTGTTATACTACCTGGACTAATCAACAAAATATTATCGTTTGCAAAACACCATTTAAGACCATTAGACTCCTTAACATCCATTAAAGTTGACCTTGTTGTATAGCTACTCAAAAGCTCTGAAAAAGATTCTGCTCTAATAAAACTTTGATTGCTGTCAATGTATTTGTAGACACCCTCAGATGAAAAGTAATATAACTTGTTAGAAAAATTTAAAATACTTGAGCCCATACCCTTTTGAACAGAGTCAGAAATATTAGAAACATTAGAAAAAGATAATAAATCATCTGACAATATCAGTTCATATAAACCTCTTAGCTCATGATTAACAAATATTTTGCCATCTACCTGTTCATAAAACCTTGTAGACAAATCAAATCCATCAATTTTATTTCTAAAACTCCATTTACCTGAGTTCTTCTCTAACAGACTTAATCCAGAATAGTTGCCTTGTAAAATGAGAGAAGGATGACTGTCTAAGGTTTTAAAATCCCATGTACCGGGTAAGTCAAAAAATGCTTGCTGAATTTGTTGATTTTTAATTATAAAGGTGCCTGAATCATGGCCACAGAACAAGAGCCCATCAATTTCTTTAAGGCTCCAAACTTGCCCATTGGTTCCCTCAACAAACATAAAGTTGTTGTCAGATTCTCTTAGTTTATAAAACAACCCCTGATTAGTACCTAAGAACAAATAGTCGTCATAAACTAGGGAAGAATAAACTGTTCCAATAGTCCCTTTAGTATCGTTATAGACAGTAAACTGAGTGGATAAATTAATAAAACTGATGCCAATATCTAATCCAAGCCATAAATTATCTTGCTGGTCTTCATATACCGACAAAACAGTATTATTACTAAGTCCATTTTCAAAATTTAAATCATATTTCAATTTTCCGGTAGGAGAAAGTTGAAAATATCCCTTGGAAACTGTTCCAAGAACAATACTATTGTCTTTCAGCTTGGTTGTACTGTAAATTCTTAAAGATTTCAAATCAATTTTAGAATCAATTCTCCATGGAACTAACCTATTATTTTCAAGAAAATAAAACCCATTTGATTCTGTTAATAAAAGTAGTTTTCCGTCAAAGTCAAACATTCCAACTAATTTATTATTTACTATTCTAGAATCACTCAGTAAAAGCTCCACAACTCCATTGTTAAACTTGAATACTCCCTTATTTTTCTTGTTGAAAAACAAAACTCCGTTTACAATGAAAATATTTGCTATGTCATCATCGGACTCAATAAACGAATATTTATTTGTTTCTATATTAACCAAATAAATCCTTGAATAGGACTGAAAAACTAGCCAATCATCTAGCTTAAGTATCTTCCAAAATTGTTCTTCATCAGTTAATTCAATGTCTAACTTTTGAGCTAATGAGATATATTCTAAAACATTTTTATTGTTTTTCTTCCATATACCAAAATCCATATAACTTCCAGTGTATATATCGTTCCCAACAGCCTTTACAGACCTTACAATAGAATTGTCAGGAACTGGATATAAACTCCAATTAACTCCATCAAATTCAAGAAGCCCAGAATTATTTGCAAAATACATGGTCTGATCAGAAGTCTGAGAGATTCCCCAGTTTTGATTTTCTGCCCCATATAAATCAGGAGCATATGCCATTAAGGGTGGATGCTCTTGAGCTTTAAGATTTAGAAAACTGAATACAACTAAAATAAAATATACTATTCTCATAAAAACAGATTTCTCTACAATATTTTTAATTAAAATATATGTTATTCATTAAATGGAATCAAATATAACACAAATATTAGAATGCCATTTATAATATCCATAAACTGTCCAAATTACAGTTGATAAAAAATATTGTTTATAATGATTCATATAATATGATTTACCACTATTAGATGAAGGTATAGAATTTTTCTTGGTAGAATTAATTATATTTGTTCTTTGTTTAGTGTTTTTTGAGCAGTTTAACCAACTTTACGAAAGCTAATATTAACCTATAAGTCAAAAAAATGATTGCTAAATATTTATTCGTAATTATCTTACCGGTTTTGTTAGTGACTACAGTTAGCGCTCAAACAATCAGAATCAATGAAGTATCCTCGTCTAACTCCATCTATTATGATGAAGATGGAGATACCCCAGATTGGATAGAACTATACAATTTTGGATCTCAAACTATTTCATTAAACAACTGGACGTTATCGGACGATATTCAAGATCTTGGCAAATGGACTTTCCCAAATACGTCAATAACGCCAGGACAATATTTATTGATTTGGGCTTCTTCAAAAGATCGACCTTATATCTCCTGTGCAAGGACTATTGTAAATCAAGGAGCCATCTTTCAATATTTAATCCCTACATCTGAGCCAAACCCCAACTGGAAAAATTTGGATTTTGACGACTCCAACTGGTTAGAAGGAGGCTCTGGGTTTGGATACAATGATGGAGATGATGAAACTATAACCCCTGACGGAACTCTTTCTGTTTACTTGCGAAAGCCATTTAATATATCTGATTTACAAAGCTTAAATTCACTAATATTAGATATCGATTATGATGATGCATTTGTAGCTTATATTAATGGAATTGAAGTAGCAAGAGCAAATATTAACGGAAGCCCTCCTGCATATAATTCTGGATCAATTCAAGATCATGAAGCGCTAATGTATAATGGAGGATCTCCTGAGCGTTTTATAATAACTGATTTAAGCACTATATTAATTGAAGGTGAAAACATTTTATCAATACAAGGACATAACATAAGCAATAACTCATCAGATTTTACTTTAATTCCTTTTTTGTCAGCCATTTTTTCAACACCAAATGGAGTAGGGATTACACCTCCTGAAATACTAGAGCTTGACTCTCAAAATCTCCACACTAATTTTAAAATATCCTCAGAATCGGATACTATTAGCTTAAGCAACGCGTTAGGGGAAATAGTAGATCAATTAGCAGTTGAAAATTTACCGCCAGATACATCATTAGGTGTTTATGAAAATAATTCCGATCTAGTGATTTTCTCTGAAACAACCCCTGGTTTTGAAAACTCTAACAACTACTATATAGGTGCAATTTCTGAAACTATCAGCTTTTCAAATAATGGTGGATTTTTAAATGAATCTATAAGTCTATCTCTTTCTGGAAATTCAAGCGGACAAGTTATTCGTTACACAACTGACGCTACAATCCCAACTGAAAACGATCTAATTTACTCTTCACCTCTTCAGGTAAGCAATAATTCTTCAATAAGGGCGAGAATTTTTCAAACTAACTATCTTCCCTCTACAACGTCCAGTAAATCATATGTTTTTGATGACGTACCAGATATTGATACTGTTTTTTTAACTACAGATCCTGATAATTTATTTGATGAGGAAACTGGGATATATGCTTTTGGAGAAGCTGGATCTTATGATACTTCGGAGCCTTATTTTGGAGCTAACTTTTGGGAGGATTGGGAGCGACCCGTTCATATCTCATTTTACGATAGTGAAACAAATGAAGTTGAATCTGAATTTGATGGAGGTTTAAAGATTTTTGGGGGTTGGAGTCGGGGGCAAAACCCTCAACGCTCGTTGGCGCTATACGCTCGTGGGCAATATGGATACTCAAAGTTTGAAGAATCATTTTTTGAAGAACTTTCATATGACGATTTTCAGTCTTTGGTTTTAAGAAACTCTGGACAAGATTGGACAAGGTCATCAATAAAAGATATTACACTAACAAGTCTTATGCGCGGATCAGGGCTAGATTTTCAAGAACATAATGCTGTATCAACTTATATCAATGGTGAATACTGGGGTTTATATAACATGCGAGAAAAAACCAATGAGCATATGTTAGCTTCAAAACACAATATTGATGCTGAGGAGATTACAATATTACCTGGGGGTGATTATACTGATTATAATAACCTTGTGGGTTATACAACATCAATAGACCTAAGTATTGATGCTAATTTTGAATATATTAGAGAGAGAGTTGACCTTGTAAACTATGCATTATACCAAGCTGCTAACATTTATTATAATAATACTGATTGGCCTGGAAATAATGCTAAATTCTGGAACCACCCGAACGGAAAATGGCGATGGATAATGTACGATACAGATTTTGGCTTTGGGCCTTGGTGGAATCCTGGAAACTTCTGGGAAGATACACTTAGCTTTGCATTAGAGCCCAATGGGCCGGATTGGCCAAATCCTCCATGGTCTACTTTACTATTTAGAAGATTGACTACTAATATTGGATTTAGAAACCAATTTATTAATCGCTATGCTGATGAGATGAATACTCGTTTTCTGGCAGTCAATGTAGAAAATCACATTACTCTTCTTAACGATAAAATAACTTCTGAAATTCCTTACCATTATGAACGATGGGGTAAAGACCCTAGTTTAGCTAATTATTATAGAGATAAGATGAAGGAATTTGCTAATCAGAGACCTTTCTATGCAAAAGAGCACATTAAGGCTAAGTTTGATCTTCCAGACTATCATGAATTAAAAATTTTTAACTTTAATACATCTGAAGGATTTGTTAAGGTAAATAATAATTTAAAAATCCAAGAAACCTCATGGGGAGGAGATTATTTTGAGACTGTTCCTGTTCAGCTAAAGGCAGTTCCGGAAGCGGGCTACGAATTTTCTCATTGGGGGGGTGAATCTGATTCAACAGAGGAAACTATATACATTGATTTAACAGATTTAACTGTAGTGATTCCCTATTTCTCAGCTGTAAATTCCCATGACCTAATTGTTATCAACGAGATAAATTACAACTCTGCAACTGATTTTAATTCTGATGATTGGATTGAGCTATATAATCCAAATCCATACGAAGTAGACATTTCACTTTGGAAACTAAAAGATAATGATGACAATCATGAGTATGTAATCCCTGAGGGAACTGTTATTGAAGGTGAAGACTTTATTGTAGTGGTCAAAGATGTTGCAGACTATACCTCTGTTTTTCCCGCTGCATTAAATTATATTGGAGAATTAGGATTTGGCTTAGGTTCAAGTGGAGATAGTGTTCGTCTGTTTGATTCTGAAAACATTCTTCAGGATCAGGTAATTTATACTTCAGAAAGCCCTTGGCCTAATTGCGCGAATGGAACGGGCTACACCTTGGAATTAAATAATCCAGAGCTAGATAACAGCCTTGCTGAAAACTGGAGTTGTATTAATTTAGGTGGAAGTTCAAATGCGCCAAATGAAGAGTCATTAAGTGACTTAAATATAGTTAATAACGCTCCTGTTATATACCCTAACCCTGCTAGATCAGTGATAAATATAATGGGCGACACCCCTACATTTGATATGACTATTTATAATGTTACTGGTCAAAAGTTAATTGAAGCAAAAAGAGTAAACCAAATAAACGTGGAGTCGCTTACTGCAGGTATGTACTTTATTAAGATTCATGAAAACAACAGGTATTATACTTTGAAATTTTTAAAACAATAACTGTTTTATTACAAGAATAAATAATGGGGTGTGTTTTATAACAATGACTCATATTTTCAAAAAAAAACAGTCTATATATATTTGTGTAATATCTATTTGTAAAATAAGAACTTGAGGCAGGTCTTAAAACAACTAAATAAAATCAACTTTTAAATTTGAAAAAAATTAAATTTCTTGTTTGCTGTATTTTAGCTTTAAACTGCAACTTCATTTCTAATGCAGACAGTGAACTAGATCAACTAATCGAAGAATTAGATAGTGTTATGCAAGCGCGTGGAGATTATGAGCGTAGTGTAGAAAACCAGCTAATTAACTTAAAAGACTTACTAAAAGAACAGAACACTTCAACAGAAAACAAGTATTTTATAATAAATAAAATCATTGAGATATATGAATATTACAGCTTTGAAGAAGCTCTGAAATATATTGAACAAAACCTAAAACATGCGAAAACACTTGATAATAGCTATTTTATTGAAGAGTGTAAACTAAAACTTTCAAAGTTATTAATCTCATCAGGACGTTACAAAGAGTCAGTTGATCTACTGGGTGGGATTAATAAGAACTCATTAAACCCTAAGCTACTTAGGAATTATTATTCTGACTTTACTGAAGCATATTCAAGATTAAGTTTTTACACACCGGTTACTGATAGCAGGAAAAATTATCTAGAGTTATACACTATTTACCGCGATTCATTAGTAAAAACACTACCAAGAAGTTCTGAAGAGTATTTGGCATTAGTGGAAAAACAACAAAGGGATGACGGCCAGATAGAATTAGCTTTTAAAACTAATGACAAACGATTATCTATGGTGAAAACAGATTCTAGACTGTTTGCGCTGATTGCTTTTGAAAGATCAATTTCTTATAAATTACAGGGAAACGTAAAACAAGAAAAAAAATATTTAATCCTCTCTGCTATAGCGGATATCAAGAATTCCGTAAAGGATAATGCATCACTAACTGAATTGGCAACAATCTTATTTGAAGAAAGAGATTTGGAACGAGCATATAAGTTTATTAATTTTTCGTTTGAGGACGCTGAAACTTATAACTCCCCGCTTAGGTTTGTAAATTTATCTAATATTTTACCAGTAATTACAAAGGCATACGAAAGCAGTACAAATATTCAAAAATCTAAGCTTAAGAATCTTTTATTCTACATAAGTATTCTGGCGTTGTTCTTGCTTGGTTTGGTACTATTTGTCTACAGTCAAATTAAGAAGCTTTCATTAACTAGAAACAACCTTAAACTTGCAAATGATGAATTACAAAATTTAAATCTAAAATTGAGTGATTCTAATGACAACTTAAATAACCTATATGAAGAACTCAGTAAATCAGATAAAGTAAAGGTAAATTCGCTTGGTGTATTTCTCAACTTATATTCCGATTATATAAATAAATTAGAACTTTATCGAAAAATGGTGAGAAAGCACCTAGTCACCAATAAGATAAATGACCTGATTAACTTGACAAAATCTAATGAAATCATCAATAGTGAAATCAAGCTGTTTAATAAAAACTTCGACGAAGCATTTTTACATATATACCCTGATTTTGTAGAAAAGCTAAACCAACTACTTAAAACGGACTCAAAGGTAAATTATAACTTAAACTCAAAAGAGTTGAGTACTGAAATTAGAATTTTCGCTTTGATTAGGCTAGGGATTACAAGTAGTTCTCAGATTTCAAAAATTTTACGATACTCTGTAAACACTATTTACAACTATAGAGTCAAGGTTAAAAATAATGCTCTCAACAGAGAAGATTTTGAAACAGATATCACAAATATTGTCTAATAAGCTAAGTATTCTAAACCTGTTAGACTTAAAAATATAGATTTTTAAATCTACACTTTTACTGTGATTAATCTACTTTTTATTATTCATAAAATGCTTATTTTTAGTTGTTTGGATTTTTATTTTTAATAAAAATCTACTCTAAATCTATGTTAATTTTTTTTTAATATACTTATGGTTGATATTTGTGTTGAATTATAAAACCATGGTTTAGCCGCTGAATTCATTTTAAACCAAGATTTCCGGCAATAATTTATATTGAATTGTTAAAAAAATAAAATGAAATGAAACAAAAATTACTTTTACTTTCTCTATTTATTTCAGGAGTGTTAATTAGTCAGGAAACTATGCATATAGATTTTGATGAAAATAATCCTGGGGTTGTTATGAACAGTTGGGATTCTTCAGCAAGTTTTGCTAAGATCGCTAACCCCGACTTATCAACTGAAAATCCGTCTAATTTTGTTGGCCAATTTACATCTGGAAACAACAATGGAATAGGAATTGGAGTTATTGACCCTACAACTATATTTACAACTCCCTTTGACCTTTCTTCACTGTCATATTTTAAAATGAAGGTATGGTCAAGCGAAGAGATAGAAGTTACTTTTCACATTGAAAATTCTCCAGACTGGGGAAACTATATTGAAAAAACTGAATCAATAGGTAGTGATCAATTAAATCAGTGGGTTGAGTTAACTTTCGATTTTTCTGCAGAAATTAATATTTTTATGAACAACATCGTTATCCTAATTGGAGGCGATAACACTGGAGAAGGAGATAACTATTATTTTGATGATATCATAGGTCCTCCGTTATATAATTCTGCTGCTTATCAATATTCCCCAACTGATAATGCTACAGAAGTTTCAGTTGGATCTAACATCGTAATAACAACAAATAATACATTTACAGCCGCTCAAGGAGTAACAATTAGTGACGTTAATAGCGTCGTTGCTCTACGACAAGGGGATATAAATGGGACTGATGTCGCATTTTCGGCCAATATTAATGGAGGTAATAACGAAATAACTATTGATCCTATCAACGACTTAGAATTCACTACCACATACTGGTATGGCATTATTGATGATCAAATATTCCATACAAATGGAACATCTGTAACGGGCGTAAATGCTACATTTACGACAAAAGATCCTATTGTAGGAGATATTAATGAAATGCTGTTTGATTTTGACACTGTAAATCAAGACCTTCAATTTGTAAGCTGGGGCGGAACTGGTTTTAGTAAAATCTCAAATCCAGACCCTAGTGGAATCAATACCTCGGACAATGTAGGGCAATACACTCATGCTGGAAACGATTCAGGTTTAGAAAATGACTTAGTAAATGGAGGCACGCCTTTAGAGGCGCCAGACTTTTCAGAAACTCCATTTATAAAAGTAAAGGTTTGGGTTGATAAGCCAGTTGATGTTATGGTAAGAATTCAAAACTTTCCAGATTATGGTCAAGGATTTGATCAAACGATTGCCGTGACCGAAATAAACCAATGGGTGCAATTAATATATAATTTCGGATCAGTTACGGCTACTAATTATGATAGAGCTCAAATTTATTTTGACAGAAACCAAACTGGAGGAACTGTTGCCGGAGATTTATACTATTTTGATGATTATGAAAAAAGTAATGTTGCTCCTCAAGCAGAAATAACCTTATCTCCAAACGAAGGGTCCACTGATGTTTCATTGGCATCTGGAATGACAATAACTTCTAACTTGGCATTTGAAAACCTGGATGGAACGACTATTACAGATATTAATTCAATGGTTGAGTTACGGGAAACCGATGCCAGTGGTGCAATAATTTCATCTACAATAACTATCTCTGAAAACAAAACACAGATATCTATTGTTCCCTCTTCCCTTCTAAGCCCAAACACCACTTATTGGTATGGAATCTTAGAGAATATGATACAATATGAAAATGGTGAATCCGTAACTGATGCTACATCAAGTTTTACAACAACAATAGAGGCTATCGAAATGGTGATTTATGAAGACTTTGATGAAGTCTCATTGAGTACTGTTTCGGAAACCATGGGAGACCCTGCTGGCAGCTACGTTCTTTCTTTAGACCCAGAAAATGTATCAAATGGAGTTCAACAATGGGATAAAGGAGATTCTTGGGGGGGATGGGAACGCATCCACATTGAGATGATTAATCCATTTGACATGGGACAGCACGATCTTTTTTCGGTACGTGTTTACTCACCTGTTCAAACACAAATGATGTTAAAATTAGCAGATGCTAGAGATGATGGAGATCAAAATGGATTTATAGAATTACGGCAAGATATTGTGCTAACCAACCAATGGCAAACCTTATATTTTGACATGTCAGACATCGCAGACAGTGTTAGCTTTAGCCATTTATTTATCTTTATTGGACCTGGTGATCCAGGTGTGACCGGGACATTTTATATAGATAATATTGAAGGACCTCAACTACAAAATACAGCTGGATTAGAAGACTTAATCACAACAGCTTTTAGCATGTATCCAAACCCTAGCTACGATACAGTATTTTTCAAAAACTTAAACGGAGAAAAATTAATAAAAATCTATGACATAAACATGAGACTAATCAAATCAGAATCTATTAATGAAAATCAAATTTCAATAGAAAACTTAGATATAGGACTCTATTTTGTAGAGGTAAACGGACACGTAGAAAAATTAATAAAAAAATAAGTTATTAATTTACATTATAATTGCAATAAGCTCTTGAAAAAGAGCTTATTGCAATTTAAGATACTAAATCAATCGAATGATACCAACTAAAAAAAAATCACTTAAGATAATCTCTTTAGTTTTTACATTTTTCATAACTTTTTGTTCCTATGGTCAGTCTATGATTGTTAAAGGTAAGGTTGTTGATGAAAAAGGAATTCCCTTGATAGGAGTTACTATTATTGAACAAGGCGTTAACAATGGGGCTGCAACAGATTTTGATGGAAATTATGCCTTAGACGTAAAATCATCAGAAGCAAGCTTAGTTGTTTCTTATATAGGGTTTGAAACTCAGGTTATAGCTGTTAGCGGAAAGTCCACGATTAATGTTATTATGGCTGAAGACCTTGAATCTCTAGATGAAGTTCAAGTTGTAGCATTTTCTAAACAGAAAAAAAACAGTGTAATTGGTTCAATTTCTACCGTAAAAGCATCCGAACTAAAGATTCCGTCTTCAAATTTAACAACTGCCTTTGCAGGTAAAATTGCGGGGCTTATTTCATACCAACGTTCCGGAGAGCCAGGGGCAGACAATGCTGAGTTTTTTATTCGTGGAGTCACAACTTTTGGCTACAAAAACAATCCACTAATATTACTGGATGGACTCGAAATTACGACTTCAGACTTAGCGCGCTTAGAACCTGATAATGTCGCAACTTTCTCAATTATGAAAGATGCAACAGCAACTTCATTGTATGGTGCTCGTGGTGCTAATGGAGTTATTTTAGTGACTACCAAAGAAGGAAAAAAAGGGAAGGCACGTATTTCTTTCAGATACGAAAACAACTTTTCTGCGCCATCACAAACACCTAATTTTTTGGGAGCAGTCAACTACATGAGAATGTATAATCAAGCGCAACGAATGCGAGACCAATCTGCTTTATTAAAGTATTCAATCCAACAAATTACTGGTACAGAACAAGGTCTAAATCCTGAGCTATACCCTGACGTAGACTGGCACAATGAACTATTCAAGGATTATACACTAAATAAAAAATTTAATCTAAATGTTTCTGGAGGTGGAGATGTGGCTCAATACTATTTATCTGTATCTAACTCTAATGAAACTGGGTTATTAAAAGTTGATCCTTTAAATAACTTTAACAACAATATCGACATTAAACGTTCTAACTTGAGAGCTAATATCAATGTGAAACTTAGTAAAACTACAGAACTAGCTGTTAAGTATTACTCCTTATTTGAGCGCTACAATGGCCCTACTGTTAGTGCCACAGATATTTTCGGAATGGTAGCACAAGCTAATCCTGCAAACTTTCCAAAAACTTTCACGCCGGATGAAAACACAGTAAATTTTAACCATACTCTATTTGGAAACAAAGGGAATGGTGGCTATCCTAATCCTTATGCTGAAATGGTTAAGGGGTTCAGAGATCGTTTTGCAAATACGACACTAGCACAGTTTGAACTCAAACAAGACCTGTCATTTATCACAGAGGGGCTTAAATTTAGGGGGATGGCTTCGGTAAGAACTTATTCTGAAAATGAAAATTCTAGAAGTTTTACCCCATTCTTTTATGGCATAGGGCAGCTAGAAACAGATTTAGGGACTTCAAATTATTTGTATCAAATTCAAGAAGGAACAGAGTTTTTAAATAATCCATCGGTTTCTAACTATGGAAATAGTAATTTCTACTACCAATTAGTGACCGAATACAACCGGACTTTCAATGAAAAGCATGAAGTAGGTGGGTTATTTGTTGCCAATGCTTCAGAAGCTCTAAATACTATTGGAGGAGGGACAGCCTTTACTACATTACCTTCAAGAAATATGGGTGTTTCTGGACGAGCTTCTTATAATTATGATAGTAGGTTTTTTGCAGAATTTAACTTTGGATATAACGGTTCTGAAAAGTTTGCAAAAAAGAATCGCTTTGGATTCTTCCCTTCTGCTGGTTTTGGTTGGATTATTTCTAACGAGGATTTCTTTGAGAAAAATTTACCATCAATTAATCTATTCAAGTTGAGATATACTTATGGTCTAGTGGGTAATGACGGTATATCATCGGCTGATGATCGCTTTTTCTATCTTTCAGAAGTTAATCTAAACAATGGTGGCACTGGATATAACTGGGGGATCAACTACAATAACTACTATAACGGGTATAACGTAGATCGCTATGACAATGCTAGTGTGACATGGGAGGTGGCTGAAAAAGCAAATTACGGGTTAGAGCTAGGTTTGTTTAATAAAATAACAATATTGGCTGAATACTTTGAGGAGCATAGAAAAAATATTTACATGGAACGTCAATATATCCCTGAAACAATGGGATTAACCACAACAATTAATAGTAATATTGGTGAAGTAAAAGCAAAAGGAATCGATATGTCTATTGATTATAACCATGCATTTTCAGGAGATTTTTACATTACAGCAAGAGGAAACTTCACCTACAGCACTAATGAAATTCTAGTAAATGGAGAGCCTGAATACCAAAATCAAAATCTTAGTAGAATTGGGCAGCCTATTAATCAGCAGTGGGGATATATTGCCGAACGTTTATTTATAGACGAAGAAGATATTGCTAACTCCCCTGAGCAATTTAACGGTTTTGGATCTACAAACACTTACTTACCTGGAGACATAAAATATAAGGATGTTAATGAAGATGGAGTGATTAACCAACTCGATCAGGCTCCAATTGGAAAACCTTATGTCCCAGAAATTGTGTATGGATTTGGATTTTCTGCTGGATATAAAGCTTTCGATTTTTCAGTATTTATGCAAGGAGCTGCGCGAACGTCTTTTTTAATAGAGCCTTCAAATATTTCCCCCTTTGTTAACGAACGTAATGCCTTAAATATTATAGCAAATAACTACTGGTCTGAAAACAATCCAGACCCTAACGCATTTTGGCCACGTTTATCTGTAAGTCCGGTAGAGAACAACGAAAAGCCGTCTACATGGTGGCTTAGAGATGGTGATTTTCTACGTCTCAAGAGCATTGAAGTTGGATATACATTTCCTGAAACAAAAACAGGGTTTTTCTCAAATTTAAATGCACGCGTTTACTGCACAGGATTAAACCTATTGAATTTTTCTAAATTTGATTTGTGGGACCCTGAAATGGCGGGTAATGGTCTTGGATATCCGCCACAAAGAGTATTTAACCTAGGAGTACAATTAAAATTTTAAAACCGAAACTGAAATGATTTTAAAAAACAATATTTTTTACATCTCCTTTATTGGGTTTTTAGCTCTCACTAGTTGTGAGGACTATTTAGATATCGTTCCTGATGGGACACAAGAACTTAGCTTACTTTTCAATAGAAAAGAAACGGCTTACAATGCACTTGCTAATTGCTACAGTTATTTGCCAAAAAACGATGGGGTTTATTCCTCTTATGTTCTGGCTAGTGATGAACTAACGACGCCTGTTGACAAAGAAACAAATGCTATTAAAATGATGAAGGGTCAACTGAATAACTCAAGTAGTCTTAATGATGGTAAACCAATAATGAGTTATTGGTCTGGGTATTCAGCAAGTGGCTCGTCTCAAGGCTCTTTGTGGGAAGCTATAAGAAGCTGTAATACGCTAATAGAAAACATAGACCTTGTTGTAGATATGACGCAACAAGAGAAAAATGCATGGAAGGCTGAGGCTAAATTCTTAAAAGCAAATTTTCACTTTATTTTACTTACTTACTACGGTCCTATCCCCATTATAGATACAAATTTACCTATTTCAGCTTCGGATGAAGCAGTGCGTGTAAAACGTCAAACCGTTGACTATTGTGTGGATTATATTGTTTCAACAATTAATGAGGCAATTGCAGATTTACCCGAGCGTGTATTAGGAAGTAATGATATCGGGCGTGTAGATCAGGTGATCGCAAAAGCTATAAAATCACGCGTGCTTCTGTACGCAGCTAGCCCTTTATTTAATGGAAATAGCAGCTTCTATACAGGATTTGTTAATGAAGAAGGTGTTCCTTTTTTCAATCAAAACGAAGATATCGCTAAATGGCAATTAGCTGCAGATGCTGCGGATGAAGCAATTCAAGCAGCGATCGGACAGGGTGTTTCTATGTATTATTACAACGGGGATGTGCCATTATATGATGATCAGAACTGGCAATATGAATTTATTCGTGACCAATATGATAATCGCTTTGCAATTACAGATCCTTGGAATTCTGAATTAATCTGGGGAAGCTCAAGCCCTGTAACTGGTGGCAACTGGTGGCAACTTCAAGCTTCATCGCTTATGAAAGATCCTAGTTCAAGCTCAGTCGAAGCTGCGTGGCAATGGGTTGCTCCAACTTTAAGAATGGCTGAACTGTATTATACTAAAAATGGCTTACCTATTAGTGAAGATTTGAGTTTTGACTATTCAGAAAGATATTCAGTCCAAAATGTAGCCTTTAACCAACGTTTTTATGCACAATATGGAAACAGGACAGCTAAACTAAACTTAAACAGAGAGCCTCGTTTTTATTCATCTTTAGGCTTTGATAGAGGAATAATGCGCTCATGGGGTGGTTTGTGGCAACTAAAAATGAGGTATGACGAAGACCATGGCCGATTTGGGTTTACAAGTGATTACTTAACATCTGGTTATTCATTGAAAAAACTTGTACATCCAGACTCTGAAGGAGATGCCTACAATAAAATTGTTCCGTATCCATGGCCAATTATCAGGCTTTCAGAATTGTACTTAAATTATGCGGAGGCCTTAAATGAGGCAAATGGACCAAGTCAACAAGTATACGATGCATTAAACAATATAAGAGATCGAGCTGGAATCCCAAGTGTTGAAGAAGCCTGGAGTGATGTCTCAGTAGCAGCTAATCCAGGAAAACATACTAACCTATTAGGACTAAGGGAGATTATTCAGCAGGAACGTATGATTGAACTAGCTTTTGAAGGTCATCGATATAATGATTTGAGACGTTGGAAAATTGCAGAACAATTCCTTAGCACCCCCTTAAAAGGTTGGTCCGTAGACGAATCCTCAGAAGCTAATTTTTATACGCTAAGAGACATAGGAATTCGTTCCTTTTCTGCCCCTCGTGATTATTTTCATCCAATTAGTTTTGATGAATTATCTATTAACCCAAACCTTGTGCAAAACCCAGGTTGGTAACAATTTAAAAATATTTAAATGAAAAAGACTTTTATTTTATTTTCAACTTTTGTGTTTGCACTAGCGTCATTAGTCTTGTCTTGCTCAAAAACAGATGATGGAGACACTACACCGCCTGGATCATTAACGGTAGTCTCAATAACGCCTACAAATGGTGGTGGAATTGTTTCTTATGAACTTCCATCAGACCTAGATATTCTCTATGTAACTGCGGTATATACCAACTCAAACGGAGAAGAAATTAGTCGCGTATCAAGTAAATATAATACTGATATTGAAGTGTCTGGGCTTAATCAAACTACTCCTGTTTCAGTACAGCTTTTTGTTATAGACGAAAGTTACAACAGGTCAATTCCTGTTATAATTGAATTTACTCCACTTCCATCATTTATATATTTAGTTCAGGAAAGTATAGAAATAATTCCCGATTTAGGAGGTGTGAAAATCTCATGGGATAACATAGAGTCCAAAACCGTATTTGTGTTCTTACACATTATGAATGCAGGAGTAGAAGAGGTAAGAATCTTATCGTCTAATAATATTGAAGAAACACGTTTTGTTCGAGGTCTTGAGTCTACAGAAATGAATTTTTCTACTAGAATTGAAGATTTTGAAGGGAATACTACAACACTGGAAGATAAAGGAAATTTCACTCCTCTGTTTGAACAAGAAATAGATAAGTCAACTTGGAGTTTAGTAGGCAATTTGTCTGTAGATGGTAATGCATGGGAAGGTGAAACAACAAATTTCTGGGATAATGTCGTTGATACGGCTTCAAGTGGAAATGATGACAGCTATTTTATAATATGGAGAGATCAAAATGGCGGAAGCCTTAACTGGCCGCTGGACATTGTGGTTGACATGAATAAGAATATTAAAATTCACCGCTTTACGGTTTGGCAACGAGCCTATTGGTATAATGGCCCCGCAGATACTCCTTATTATTTTCAGGAAGAGAATATAAAACAATTTGATCTTTATTCTAGTAATGATGCACAAGAATGGACTTTTTTAGGATCTTATGATATTGGAGACCCAAGAGATGGAGAAGGAAATATTCCAAACGCTAGTTTAGAATCAGCAGCATCTGGTCATGACTTTGAATTAGAAGGTGTTTCAGAAGCTTTTAGATATTTAAAAATTTCAATAACTGGAAATTTTGGGAGCGAAACTTATGTTCATGGGTCGGAAATCACACTTTTTGGGCTAGATAACTTATAATAATGAGGATAAATAGATTAATAATAATTTTCTTAATATTCGGATCAATAGGTTCGTTAGCTGCGCAAAATATTAGAGCTCTCGGAACTACTATAGTAGATGAAAACCAAGAAGAGGTTTTACTTCGCGGAGTAGGCTTAGGAGGATGGATGCTTCAAGAAGGATATATGATGAATTCCAACGGCGGTGCGGATACGCAGCATGAGTTTAAAGAAAAACTAAACTTATTAGTTGGAGCTGATAATACAAATCAGTTTTACCAAAACTGGCTTGATAATTTTGTTACTGAAGCAGATATTAATGCAATTGCAAATTTTGGTTTTAATTCCGTTAGAGTGGCACTACACTATAACCTATTAACACTACCTATCGAAGAGGAGCCTGTTGAGGGTGTAAATACATGGCTAGAAGATGGTTTTGAAAGAATAGATGAGTTGATGAACTGGTGTACTGCCAATAACATATATCTAATTTTAGATCTTCATGCAGCGCCTGGAGGACAAGGCTCCGATTCAGCTATTTCTGACTACGACCCTGACAAACCCTCTTTATGGGAGAGTGAGCTAAACAGGAACAAGGCAGTTGCCCTTTGGGGACAATTGGCAAACCGATATAAAGATGAGCCTTGGATGGGTGGTTATGGATTATTAAATGAAGTTAATTGGTGGCCTCTAGACGGGTCTGTTTTGAGAGCCTTTTACATAGAAACAACTCAGGCAATTCGGGCAGTAGATCAAAACCATATTATTTTTATTGGGGGTAATTCCTGGTCAAATGATTTTAGTGGATTAACTCCGCCATGGGACTCCAATCTAGTATACGAATTTCACAAATATTGGAGTTATAATGACACCGATTCTATTCAATGGGTTTTGGACATGCAAAACCAACACAACATTCCTCTTTGGTGTGGTGAAACGGGTGAAAATTCTAATGTTTGGTATCAAGAAGCCATGAACTTATATGAAACTAATAATATTGGATGGTCATGTTGGCCTTATAAGCGGATTGCAACCACTGTAGCTCCTTATTCAATTCCGTCAAACCCAAATTACGAAGCGATTATCAATTTTTGGAAAGGGGAAGGGTCTGAACCAAGCGTTTCAGACGCCATGGAAGGGCTCAACCAACTAACAGATGATTTATTGTTAGAAAACAACACCTTTTACAAAGATGTCGTTGATGCCTATATAAGACAGCCCCAAAACAATACGTCTATACCCTATACAGATCACACTATTCCTGGTTTGGTTTACTTATCAGACTATGACTTAGGAACTAACGGAGTCGCTTACTATGACCAAGATGTCGCTAACTATTCACAATCGACTGATCAATATGAAGCATGGAACAGGGGTTGGAGCTATAGAAATGATGGCGTAGATATTCAAGAAAATCTAGATGAAACAAATAGCAACGGTTTACATATATCATTTATAGAAAACGATGAATGGATAAATTATACTATTGATGTTCAACAGTCTGGTTTTTATAATATCGACTTGAGGTATGCAACCCCACAATCTGGTGGACAAATTAAGTATTTGATAAACAACAATGATGTATCAGAACAAATAACACTATCAAACACTGGAGGATGGACCTATTTCACTAATCATAGTACCAGCAATATTTATATAGAAGAAGGAATTCAAACTTTTAAGATCCTCGTAATTGGCACAATTAGCTTCAATATGAGTAGCCTTAATTTTTCAATATCTAATGATCCTATCCCAGCTATACAGGCAATGAGTGCAGTTACAGTTTCTGATGAACGTTCTGTAAACCTCGCTTTAAACCATCCATTGATTCAACAAACAGTTGAGATCTCTGGTTTTGATTTTTTAATAAATGGAGAGTCTACTGCTATTGAATCCATTGAAATAGATCCATCTAATAACCTAGTCTTAGTTATCACATTAAGTGACTACATACACTACCAAGATGATCTTAAAATCAATCATACTGGAGGAGTCATAAGTTCTGAGTATAATTCTGTTTTAGGTTCATTAATTGATTTTCCAGTGCAAAACAATCTTGATGAGCGCTTTTATATACCAGGTCTAATTCAAGCAGAGAGCTTCACAAATCAATCAGGACTTGTTACCGAAAATACAACCGATTCAGGAGGGGGCTTAAATATTGGATATACTGATGTAAACGATTATGCTGAATACCCTGTATTTATTAGTCAACCTGGAATTTATGACTTAAAATTTAGAATTGCTGCTCAAAGCCAATCTGGTCGAATTGAGCTTTTACTTATTGAAAATGAAACTAGTGAAAGTGTAGGTTTATTTAACTTACCCGTAACTGGGGGCTGGCAATCCTGGGTTACTAGTAATCACGAAATTAATTTAGAGGCGGGTGTTTATATCCTTAGACTAAGGGTTGCACAATCTGGATTTAATTTAAACTGGATGGAAATTTTATATTCGGACAGTAACCTAAGCGCTAATAATTTAGAAGACGATCCTCCTTATATCACATTACACCCAAACCCCTTTAATGCGTCATTAACGTTAAAAACAACTTTGAACAACAGGATTAATAATTTAACATTGTTTGATATATCTGGACGTATAATTCTGGTGAAAAAAGGGATTAATTCAAGCTCAAAAAAACTTAATCTAACTGAACTGATAAGTGGTCATTACTTTATAAAGATCACAACAACCAATGGTACGATTACAAAAAAAATAATAAAATACTAACCAAATTATGATTTCTAAAATGAATCTTAGAGCCTTACTGCTTTTCGGAATCTTATGTACAAGTTGTTCTAAAAATAAAAAGACAAACCTCACTACATATTCAACTGACGATAAACTCGCAGTCGTGTACACCACTTCTTCAAATACATCACATAGGCTAAAAATCACAGATACTAAAAAATTCGAAACATTAAATCAACCTTTTGAATACGAAGTCTCTGTTTTTGTAAATCCAAATAAATCATTCCAATCATTTATAGGAATTGGAGGAGCAATCACAGATGCTTCGGCAGAAGTGTTTGCAAAACTTCCTACAGAAAAGCAAGAAGAAATTCTTAAAGCTTATTATGACCCTAGCGAAGGAATTGGCTATTCACTCTTAAGAACCCCAATACATAGTGCTGATTTTAGTAGTGAAACATTTACTTATGTTTCAGACGAAGACAAATCTCTTAATAGTTTTTCTATTGAACATGATAGACAATACCGAATTCCACTTATTAAAAGAGCCTTAAAAGCAGCTGGGGGTAGCTTATTAACTTACGCAAGCCCATGGAGCCCTCCAGCGTTTATGAAAGACAGTAAAAACATGCTAAATGGCGGTAAATTACTTCCAGAATATTATGAGTCTTGGGCCCTATATTATACAAGATTTATAAAAGCATATGAAGCAGAGGGAATGCCTATATGGGGGATTACAATTCAAAATGAGCCTATGGCTGTTCAGCGTTGGGAATCTTGTATATATACAGCAGAAGAAGAACGTGATTTCCTAAAAAACCACCTAGGCCCAACTATGGAGCGAGAAGGATTAGGAGATAAAAAAATTGTTGTTTGGGATCATAACAGAGACTTAATTAGCAACCGAGCAAACACCATCTTTGATGATCCTGAAGCATCAAAATATGCATGGGGTATAGGATTTCATTGGTATGAACGTTGGGCTGGTGGCAAATCAATGTTTGATAACTTAAAAAATGTGACAGAATCTTATCCAGATAAAAAGCTATTATTTACAGAAGGATGTATTGAGGCTTTTGATGCTGAGAAGTATCAGTTTTGGCCTAACGCGGAACGATATGGATCTTCTATGATTAACGATTTTAATAGCGGAACTGTTGGTTGGACTGATTGGAATATTTTATTAGACCAAAATGGAGGTCCTAATCATGTGGGTAATTACTGTTTTGCTCCTATTCACGCTGATATTAATACTAAAGAAGTTGTAATGACTCCATCTTACTATTATATTGGCCATTTTTCAAAATTTATTAAGCCAGGAGCAAAACGTATTAGTACTGTTTCCAGTAGAAGCCATCTTTTAAGTACATCTTTTATGAACGAGGATGGAAGTATTGCAACAGTAGTGATGAATGAAACAGACCAAGATATTAACTACAAGATGTATATTGGAATGAAAGGGCTTGAACAGCTTATTCCTGCACATTCAATACAAACAATAGTCTACTAATTACATAGTTTCAATAACTAATTTTAAACCTATACTTATTAACTGATTAAAAATCGCGTTATGAGAAAATTATTTCACTCTCTCTTATTATTTATTGTTTGTATATCTTTTAGCTATGCTCAAGGATACATCAGCGAAACTATACAGTATGATGGCTTAACAAGAGAATATAGCATTTATGTTCCAGCAAGTTATGACGGAACTACCAGTTTCCCTTTATTGTTCAACTTCCACGGAGGTGGTGGCGATATTGCTTCTCAAATTGCTATTGCAGATATGAGTCCTATCGCTGATACGGAAAACTTTATTGTTGTTTATCCCCAGGCACGCCAGGACCCAAGTGATGGAAACTCTTTCAACTGGATTCCTAAAGTCCCAGGCACTTTTGATGATGTGCCCTTTATTAGTTCATTGATAGATTCGATTGCTATTAATTACGAAATAGATCAGAACAGAATATATGCTTGTGGCTATTCCTTAGGAGGTGATATGTCCTTTGAGCTAGCTTGTAAACTAAATAGCAGAATTGCAGCTATAGCTCCAGTAGCAAGAACCATGCAAGCCAATCCAGATAGTTTTTGCTTCCCGGAGCATCCCACAGGAGTTCTTACAATACTTGGTACGGATGACAATACTTCTCCATACAATGGAATAACATATCTTGGCACAGAGTATTATCTTTCTGCAGCAGCAACACACAGTTATTGGGCGAACCATAACAACTGCGATGTAAATCCAACTATGAGCACAGTAAGCCCAAGTGTTGAGCGATACACCTGGTCCACCATATCTGGTTGTTCCTATGTTGAGGAATTAAAGGTAATAGGTGGGGGACATGATTGGCCTGGAAGTTTTGGGAATATGACGATTGATGCAAGCGAAGAGATTTGGCAATTTGTTTCAAGATATGATATAAATGGACTGATAGAATGTTCGACAGCTTCAATAAATGAATATAGTAAAGATAATTTCAGAGTTTATCCAAATCCTGTGAATTCTGAACTCACCATAGAAATGGACCTTTCAGAGGAAAAAAAATACAGAATTTACTCAACGATTGGAGAGCTGGTTTCAAGCGGAAAACTAAATTCTAATCTCAACACAATAGATCTGTCATCATTACCACCCAACGTTTACGTTTTGAATATTAATAGCCATTCCGTAAAACTTGTAAAAACTGAATAACTAATGGCTATGCAATGTGTCATATTATCTTAAACCATTCTTAGCCTTCATATTTAAAATCCATATTTATTTTTTGTTTTAGAATGAATCCATTTTAAATAATTTTTTTCAGCAAATGCATTATCCCAACTGCCGTGACCAACATTTTCATATAAGGTCATTTTGGGACTTCCACCTGATTCTATTATAGCAGTAGCCATATTTAAAGAATGTTTTGGACTAACTACTTTGTCATCGGAGCCATGAAAAATCCAAATTGAAACTTTGTTTGCATATAAATAAGCAAATTCTGTACTTCCATTTCCACATATAGGAGTGGCGGCAGCAAACATATTTGGTCTTCTGTATAGAATTTCAAAAGTTCCCATACCTCCCATAGACAAACCACTTACATAGATTCTTTGTTTATCAACCTGTTTATTTTCTATGAACTGATCCATTAGCCTTATAACTAGCTGTAAACTTTTATTAGGTTTTGTCACTGTATCTTTAAAGCTTACATCCCAGGTATCAGATTTTAAATTCGCCCACCTGTCGTTATTTGAACATTGAGGAAATATAACCCAAGAATTATATTTTTCTCTATTTTCTTTTTCCAAAAAAAGGGCACCACCATGGGTTAGTTGAGAAGTGTTATCGTTTCCTCTTTCTCCAGAACCATGGAGAACTAAATGAACTGGGTATTTTTGGTTTGAGTCGTAATTTAAAGGCTTTAAAATTCTGTAATTAAGAGTGTCATTTTCAAAAATAAAAGACTCCTTTTCATATAATTTAAAATCTTGAGAGTTTAGATTATTAAGGATAAAAAGAAAAAGAAAAAAGTTTAAATATTTCATAAAATGGAAATTAATTCCAACAAAGATATAGAATTTAAATGAACTGTATAATGAACCCGTGACGTTGTAGACCTAAAAAAATACGTCTAATAATTAGGTTTAAAAAAACAAAAAAGCCGAAACGTTCGTTTCGGCTTTTCATCTGTACTGAAGACGGGACTTGAACCCGTACGTCCCAAGGGACATTGGATTTTAAGTCCAACGTGTCTACCAATTCCACCACTTCAGCATCTTGGTATATTTTAAAAAAGTATCAGAGCGAAAGACGAGATTTGAACTCGCGACCCCCACCTTGGCAAGGTGATGCTCTACCCCTGAGCTACTTTCGCAATTTTATAAAGAACATTCTTTTTACATTTGTAAATAGAGGTGCAAATTTAACACAATTCTTAGAATAGCAAAGTTTTTTTAAACTTTTTATCCTCTTTTATTTTTAGTTAGCATGCGCTTTATTTCATTCAATTTCATTAAGGCCTCAACAGGTGTTAACGTATCAATATCAATGGCTTCTATATCGGATTTTAAGGCTTCTAACATGGGGTCGTCTAAATTAAAAAAACTAAGCTGCATCTCGCTGCCCAGATCTTTAACCTTATCTGTAAGCGCGTCGCTAGAATGAGATTTTTCGAGTTGTTTAAGTATTTTTTTAGCGCGGTGTAATACTTGAGGGGGCATTCCTGCCATTTTAGCCACATGAATTCCAAAACTATGGTGGCTACCGCCCTTAACTAAAGTCCTTAAAAACAAGACTGTATCTTTTAATTCTTTGACCGCTACATTGTAGTTTTTAATGCGATCAAATGTTTCTGTCATTTCGTTTAATTCGTGGTAGTGAGTGGCAAATAAGGTTTTAGCATGCGACGGATGCTCGTGCAAGTATTCGCTAATCGCCCAGGCAATTGAAATCCCATCATACGTACTGGTTCCTCGCCCTATTTCGTCTAATAAAATCAAACTGCGTTCCGACACATTATTTAGAATAGAGGCCGTTTCATTCATCTCTACCATATAGGTCGATTCACCCATAGAAATATTATCGCTCGCTCCAACCCGTGTAAAAAGCTTATCAACCAAACCAATTCGAGCGCGTGTTGCAGGCACAAAACTTCCTATTTGAGCCAATAGTACAATCAAAGCAGTTTGGCGTAAAATGGCAGACTTACCAGACATATTAGGCCCTGTAATCATGATGATTTGTTGGGTATCGCGGTCCAAAAACAAGTCGTTGGCGACATAGCTTTCCCCCAAGGGTAGTTGTTTTTCGATCACAGGGTGTCGCCCTTGTTTGATCTCTAAATCAAAAGAATTGTCAATCTCAGGATAGGTATAATTGTTTTGTTTTGCCAGATTTGCAAAAGCCCCCAGACAGTCTAGCTGAGCTATAAGCTGCGCATTTTGTTGCACTTGTAAAATATATGAGTGCATCCAAGAAACTAGCTCATTAAAAAGGGTTTGCTCTATCGATAAAATGCGATCCTCAGCACCTAGTATTTTGCCCTCGTATTCTTTTAATTCTTCAGTTATATACCTCTCGGCATTCACCAACGTTTGCTTACGGATCCAGGTTTCTGGCACCTTATCTTTATGAGAATTTCGGACTTCAATATAATACCCAAATACATTATTTGAAGCAATTTTTAAAGACGTAATCCCTGTGGATGCGCTTTCGCGCGAAAGCATTTTATCTAAATAGTCTTTCCCAGAAAACGCAATAGCTCTTAGACTTTCTAATTCTTCAGAAGCTGAAGACGCAATGCTATTTCCTTTTAAAATATTGACTGGTGCGTCCTCGTTTAGGGTAGCTTTAATTTTTTCTCTTAGCAGTTCGCAGCTTTTAATCTGCTCGCCAATACGTTTTAAATCGGAATTTTTACAATTAGTCGCTAAGGCTTTGATAGGTACAATTGCTTCTAATGAATTTTTTAATTGAACCACTTCACGCGGATTGACTTTGGCCGTTGCCACCTTAGAGATTAAACGCTCCAAATCCCCTACTTGTTTGATGTAATTTTGAATTTTATGATGCGTATCTTCTTGGTCCAAAAAGTACTGCACAACCTCGTGACGGGCTTTGATTTTTTCTATTGATTTGAGGGGCAGTGCTAACCAGCGCTTTAAGAGACGTCCGCCCATAGGAGATATCGTGTTATCGATCACATCTATCAAAGTGACTGCATTGTCATTATTGGAATTGTAAAGCTCTAAGTTACGAATGGTAAATTTGTCCATCCATACGTAGTCACCTTCCAAAATACGTTCAATGGCCGTGATGTGTTTTAGCTTGTGGTGCTGCGTTTCTGCCAAGTAATGCATCACTGCTCCTGAGGCAATAATTCCTTGTGCTAAGCCATCAATTCCAAACCCTTTCAATGTTTTACTTTGAAAATGCTTACAAAGGGTTTCGTTGGCATAATCGTCCTGAAAAACCCAGTCTTCTAAGTAGAACGTATGAAAGTGTGTACCAAAAGTATCATTAAAAGTCGTTCGTTTTTGTTTCTCAATCAAAACTTCACTTGGACTGAAGTTTTGAAGTAGCTTACCTATGTATTCAGGAGACCCTTGGGCTGTTAAAAACTCGCCAGTAGAAACGTCTAAAAAGGCAACGCCTATTAATTTACCAAAATAAACAGCAGCTAAAAAATTGTTGGATTTAGAACTTAGAACCTCATCATTTAAAGCAACTCCCGGCGTGACCAACTCAGTAACCCCGCGCTTTACAATCGATTTGGTGAGTTTTGGGTCTTCCAGCTGGTCACAAATAGCTACACGCTCACCTGCTTTTACTAATTTTGGCAAATAGGTGTTGAGAGAATGGTGCGGAAACCCTGCTAATTCGGTCTCGCTTTCACTTCCTGCACCTCTTTTTGTCAAGATAATATCTAATATCCTGGACGCCTTAACCGCGTCACTACCAAAGGTTTCATAGAAGTCACCCACACGAAATAATAACAAAGCATCTGGGTACTTGACCTTGATCGCATTGTATTGCTTCATTAAAGGAGTGACTTTCTTAGTTTTCTTGGTCAATGGATTTTTGATTTTTATGCCTTACTTTTGTGTGGAAGTAAGATTGCTAAAGTAATTAATTTTAGCCTTTTTATAAAACCTTAATTATTAAGATTTAAAAGTAGGATGCGAAAGTTAGAAAATAGCGAATTAGACCGCCTATCAGTCGACGGATTTAAGGCCGTTACCAAAACGCCTCTCATTGTGGTTCTTGACAATATCCGAAGTTTAAATAACATCGGAAGTGTGTTTAGAACAAGTGATGCATTTCGAATTGAAAAAATATACCTCTGCGGGATTACCGCAACTCCCCCCCACAAAGACATTCAAAAAACAGCCTTGGGAAGCACGGAGTCTGTAGATTGGGAATATGCTGAAAGTTCCCTCGCACTGTTGAAAAAATTGCAATCAAATGACATCCAAGTCCTATCCATTGAACAAGCCGAAAAGGCCACCATGCTTCATGAATTTACCCCAAAAAAAAACCAAAAGTATGCCCTTGTTTTTGGCAATGAGGTCAAAGGGGTTTCACAAGAAGTGGTCAATAATAGCGATCAAGTTATTGAAATCCCCCAGTATGGTACCAAGCATTCTTTGAATGTTTCCGTGAGTTGTGGAGTGGTCCTTTGGGATGTATTTAGCAAATTACGCTAAGAATAAATCTGCTCTAAGATCCAAAGATAGTCGATGCGATTTTTAATGAAATCTCTATTAGAAATGTCAATAATTTTGACGTTAAATTCAGGATGGTTTTTTATAAACTCTAAATATCCCGTGTTTATTTTCTCCAAATAACTAGACTCAATGGTTTGTTCGTAGTCACGCCCTCTGAGTCTTATGTTTTCCTGTAAACGTTCGGTGTTTTGGTAGAGATAAATATACATGTCTGGTCTTGCAATATCCTTATAAACCTGATAAAACAGTTTTCTATACAGCATAAACTCATCTTCTCCTAAAGTAATTTTTGAAAAAATAAGTGACTTAAATACGTCGTAATCACTCACAATAAAATCGCTAAATAAATCTAATTGTGACAAGTCATCAGAAATCTGTTGATACCGATCGGCCAAAAAAGACATCTCAAGCGTAAAAGCATAGCGAGTCTTATCTTCATAAAATTTTGGCAAAAAAGGATTATCCGCAAACCGCTCGAGAATTTTTTTAGCATTAAAATCGTTGGACATCATATGAGCCAAACTTGTTTTCCCGGCTCCTATATTCCCTTCAATAGCGATAAAATTATAACTTGAGAAATCAAAATTATGAATCGGATTTATCAAATGGACGTTTACAGGAGTTAAGACACTTTTATCTTCACATATAGCTAATAAGGCCGCTATTGTTTTGTTTAAAACAGGATGAACAAAATCTGGAGTAATATCTAATAAAGGTTGAAGAACAAAAAGACGCTCGTGGCCTCTAGGGTGTGGTAATTCTAGATGCTCAGATTTTGAAATTAAAGACCCATAAAATAAAAGGTCTAGATCAATTGTTCTTGAGTGGTAGTGACCATCATTATGATGTACACGTCCTAAGGTTATTTCAATAGCCAATAATTTTGCTAATACTTGAGATGCATCAAGTTGAGTCACCACTTTCAAGCATCCATTTATAAAGTCATTGCCTTCAAAACCCAAGGCAGGTGTTTGATAAAGCGTCGAAATTTGATGAATACTTCCCACTTGTGTGTGAATGGCATCAATAGCCGCTTGCAGATGATTTAGCGTATCGCCTGTGTTACTTCCAATTCCTATTAAAACCGTTTGTCCTTGCGTCATATGAATTAGCAAAATAAGTAAAAGAAAAATTAATATTATATCTTTACGGAAGAATTTATTGATAATTTTTATGACACTAAGAGACAAGGCTTTAGCCCAGCGTATTTATTTACTCCTCGGCATTTTGTTTGTCACTTCTTTAGTGGTGTCAAATCTAATTTTTAAAAAATTCTTTTACTTCTACCCCATTGAAACTCCTGTTTTTGATGTCAAATTATTTGAAATCTCTGTGGGAATTCTTCCCTATCCAATCACTTTTTTAATTACTGATTTAATTAGTGAAATTTATGGAAAACGAAAAGCAAGTGAGGTCGTTGTTGGTGGTGTAATTGCCTCATTCTTTGCCATGGGTATTATTTATGTCGCTGCTAGTGTCCCCGCAACGGATTGGTCGCCAGTTTCTGATGGCGTATTTAAAACCGTGTTTGGCAGCACGGGAGTGGCTGTATTAGCAAGTATGTTAGCCTATTTATTTGCACAGTTCATAGATATTCAGATTTATCATTATTGGAAACGTCTTACAAAAGGGAAACATCTTTGGTTGAGGAATAATTGTTCTACCTTTTTATCTCAACTTGTCGATACGGCAACAGTGCTTTTGCTACTTTGTTTATTTGGAGAAATTTCGTGGGATTTATTTGCAGGGTTACTAGTGGCTGGAGTGGCTTTCAAAGTCCTAATAGCAGCAATTGACACGCCGTTCTTATATTTGGGTGTGTTTATGTTTAGAAAACGATTTAAACTAGGGGTTAACGAAGAAATTCAAATCGATTAAGAGACGTCCAACCCAACAACCAACCCTTCATTACTTCGGACATTAAATACAGTATTGTCTTCAAAAATAAGATACTGACCCTTGATTCCTTTAAGAACTCCCGAATAGACTGGGGTTTTACTAAGGTTCAAGCTTTGGGGTTTCTCAGGATGTTGGTGAACCGGAAATTCAATTCCAAGTGGTTTTTGATTTGCTAAAAAATAAGGTTTCGTTTCTTCAGGAATATGTACCGACAAACGCTGTCTCCAGTCTTCTAAGCTTTCGTAAGAAGCAGTACCTTTAAGCATTTCTCGCCAATTGGTTTTATCACTGACGTATTTTTTAAGAGCAACCTCTGTAAGTCCTGCCAAGTACCGATTGGGAACTTCTACAATTTCCAGTGCCTCCTGAGCGCCTTGATCAATCCAGCGTGTGGGTACTTGAGTTTTTCGAGTCACTCCAACTTTTAAATTACTGGAGTTTGCTAGATATACGATATGCGGTTGTAATTGAACGCGCTTTTCATATTCCAAGTCACGATCTTCGATATTCAGGTGTGCTTTGCTTAACTCTGGCCGCATGATCCAATCCGCTGCTTGAGGCAATTCGAAAAAACATGATTTACAAAACCCTTGTCTAAAAATAGGGGCTTCAACACTACAATTCAAACACTGGTATTTCACAAAAGAAATAGTAAGTGTTTTATTTAACAACTGATTCATGTTTAGAACGTCATTTTCTAGTACTAAAAAATATTGAATAGGCTTGGAGAATTCCGTTTCCATTTTTGTTAAAACACCTTGGTACAGCATTAGCAGATTTTTATTACATTTATCAATGTAAATATATACAATTATATGGCAATCCCATTAGTAAACTCTGTGGCGTCATGGTTTTTAAAGAAACGATTTCATCAAATCGATTTGTTTCTTAAATACCCGCATGAAGTTCAAAATGAGCTACTTATGAGCCTGTTGTCTCTGTCCAAAGATACTGAAATTGGAAAATCCTATGATTTTAGGACGATCCGCACTTACCGCGAATTTGCTCAACGTGTTCCTGTGTCAAGCTATGAAGATTATCAAAATTTAATTGAACGCTCTCGCAAAGGAGAGAAAAACATATTTTGGCCAAAGCCTATAAAATGGTTCGCAAAATCGAGCGGGACTACCAATGCAAAAAGTAAATTTATACCCGTCAGTGCAGAATCCCTAGAAGACTGTCATTATGCGGCTGGAAAAGATTTGCTTTGTATGTATTTAAATAATAATGAAAACTCAGCTCTATTTAATGGGAAAAACTTACGCCTGGGTGGAAGCAAAGAACTGTATGAAGAAAATGGAACTACTTTTGGCGATTTATCTGCTATACTGATTGATAACATGCCTTTTTGGGCTGAGTTTAGCAGTACGCCAGGAAATAAGGTTTCCTTAATGAGCGACTGGGAATATAAAATGCAAGCCATAGTTAATGAAACTGTAAATGAAAATGTAACAAGCCTCGCTGGGGTACCCTCATGGATGTTAGTATTGCTAAATAATGTCCTCGAGAGCACAGATAATAAAAATATTTTGGATGTTTGGCCCAACCTAGAAGTCTACTTCCACGGCGGCGTTAGCTTTCTTCCTTATGTCGATCAATACAAGTCTATCATCCCTTCAAAATCCTTTAAGTATTATGAAATTTATAATGCTTCTGAAGGCTTTTTTGCCATTCAAGATAGAAATCATTCTAATGAACTTTTACTCATGTTAGATTATGGGATATTTTATGAGTTTATCCCTATGAAGACTCATGGAACACTAACCGAAACATTAGTCCCTTTGTCAGAAGTTAAAAAAGGGGAAAACTATGCCATAGTAATAACGACTAATGCGGGTCTTTGGCGCTATAAAATCGGAGATACTGTAATGTTTACCTCCACTACACCACATCGAATAAAAGTAACGGGGAGAACCAAGCATTTCATTAATGTATTTGGGGAAGAGCTTATTATTGAAAACACCGATAAAGCATTGAAAATTGTTGCCAAGAAAACCAAAAGTGAAATTGTAGACTATACCGTAGCACCCATATTTATGCAGGGGAAATCTAAAGGAGCACACGAATGGATTATTGAATTTAAAACGCCGCCAAAAGACCTTGACTATTTTGGGGAACTTTTAGATAATTCGTTAAAATCACTAAACTCTGACTACGAAGCAAAACGTTACAACAACATCTCCTTAAATAAACCAATAATACACGCCGCAAAACAAGGATTATTTTATAAGTGGATGAAGCACAACAACAAGTTAGGGGGCCAACATAAAGTGCCTAGGCTATCAAACTCTCGCAAATTTTTGGAAGCGCTTTTAGAAATTGATTAAGAAACGGCCTTAAGACGTTTTAGTTCGGTTCTGGTTAAGTGTTTTTGTGCGTAGGCTTTATTGACAACCAAAGCTGTATCATCACTGCTTGGCATAACAAACATGGCATCGGTTAAAATCTCTTCACACAACGAACGCAAACCTCGAGCACCTAGTTTGTAATCAATTGCTTTTTTGACAATAAAATCCAATGCATCATCTTCAAATGAAAGGGCTATTTCGTCCATTTCAAAGAGTTTTTTATACTGCTTTACAATCGCATTTTTTGGTTCCGTAAGAATTGCTCTTAGCGTTGATTCATCTAAAGGATTCATGTAAGTCAAAACAGGCAATCGTCCTAAAATTTCAGGTATCAAACCAAAATCTTTTAGATCTTTTGGAATAATATATTGCAATAAATTATCCTTATCAACTTGCTCCTCTTCATGAGATGCTTTATAGCCAATGGAAGACATGTTAAGTCGTTTTGATATATGTCGATTGATCCCATCAAAGGCACCTCCGGCAATAAATAATATGTTTTCGGTATTGACTTCAATAAATTTCTGATCCGGATGTTTACGACCTCCTTTTGGCGGTACATTAACAACGGTTCCTTCAAGCAATTTTAAAAGGGCCTGCTGAACACCTTCACCAGAGACATCTCTTGTAATAGAAGGATTGTCACTTTTGCGTGCAATTTTATCTATCTCATCGATAAAAACAATCCCACGTTCTGCTTTTTCTTGATCATAATCTGCCGCTTGAAGCAGACGCGTTAGCATGCTTTCAACGTCTTCACCCACATAACCGGCTTCGGTTAATACCGTGGCGTCAACAATCGCCAGTGGCACGTTTAACATTTTGGCAATGGTTTTAGCTATCAGGGTCTTTCCAGTCCCTGTTTGTCCAACCATAATGATATTACTTTTTTGAATTTCAATATTGTCTTCTGTAGTCGTTTGTAACAATCGTTTGTAGTGATTATAAACGGCTACAGACATTACTTTTTTGGTTTGTTCTTGACCAATAATATAGTCATCCAAAAAGGCCTTAATTTCTTTAGGCTTTTTAAGCATGACATCAGAAGAGAAATCATCGCCTTTATTCTGCTTAGATTCTTCAATGACAATGCCGTTAGCTTGCTCAATACAGCGGTCACAAATATGCGCGTCTATCCCTGCAATGAGTAAGTTCGTATCGGCTTTTTTCTTGCCACAAAATGAACAGTCTAATTCTTCTTTTGCCATAACTAATTTGGAGGGTGTTTAGCTTCGAGATAATATTTCATCAATCATACCGTATTCCAATGCTTTATCAGATTTCATCCAGTAGTCACGATCACTGTCTTTGTACACTTTGTCATAATCTTGACCAGAGTGCTTACTTATAATTTTATAAAGTTCTTCTTTAAGAATTAAAATTTCGCGAGCAGTAATTTCAATATCACTTGCTTGACCCTGCGCACCTCCTAATGGCTGATGAATCATCACTCGTGAGTGGGTCAACCCACTACGTTTCCCTTTAGCACCTGCACACAACAATACGGCCCCCATAGAAGCGGCCATCCCCGTGCAGATTGTAGCCACATCAGGCTTAATCAGTTGCATCGTGTCATAAATTCCTAGGCCAGCATAGACGCTGCCACCTGGAGAATTAATATATATTTGTATGTCTTTAGTGGCATCTGTACTCTCTAAAAACAATAATTGGGCTTGAATAATATTGGCAACTTGGTCGTTGATGGCCGTTCCCATAAAAATAATACGATCCATCATTAACCTTGAAAATACATCAAAAACAGCGACATTCATTTGACGCTCTTCAATAATATTTGGCGTCAATCCCATTGGTGTCATGCTACTAACTATTTTGTCATAATAGAGACTACTAATCCCTTGATCATTAATGGCAAATTTTTTGAATTCATTTCCGTAATCCATGCTGTTTTTATTTTAGTTTTAATAATGTAAATATAAAACTATTTCTAGTTTAAAACCTGGCTTAAAGGTATAAAAAAAACACTTCCAAAGAAGTGTTTTTTGCTTAATTATTATTGGTATTATTTACCATAAACCTCTTTAACAAAGGCCTCATAAGCTAGCTTTTTGTCTTTGTAGCTGACACTTTCTTTATAAAAATCTAGTAATTTTTGACTTGTTAATTGTTCAGAAATACGCTTCACTTCGTCCTGATTTGAAAGGACTCGTGCAACAATATCTTCGATTTCTTTTTCTGTAGGGCTCGTCTGACCAAATTGAGCCATTTGAGTTTTTATCATTTCTGAAGTATAGACTTTTAAATCATCGAAGTTTACCTGCAGATTATTCTCCACAATAAGCTTGCTCTCGATTAATTGGTAACGCATGCTTTTTTCAGACTTTTCATATTCTTCTTTGGCTTGAACGACGTCTAGTTTTTCTTCACCGGCCGTCTGAATCCACTTTTGAAGAAATTGAGTTGGTAAATCAAACTTGGTATTTTCTACCAAGTATTCCGTCACATCATTTAAGAATTTTTGATCTGCCTGTTGAACAAATTGCTTTTCAGCATCCTCAGTGATTTTTGCTCTTAACTCTGTTACAGATTTCACAGTTCCTGCACCAAATAATTTATCAAAAAGCTCCTGGTCTAATTCAGCTTCTTCTCTAGAATTAACTTCGCTAATCGTAAAAGTAACCTCAACATCAAGTCCATGGGCTGTATCGTTATCTACTTTTAAGTAAGTCATCAAATCGTGTGAATCTTGAAATAAACCTTTGGTTTGAAGCGTCAATACGTCATCAACTTTGGCCGCCATAAAAGCACTAAGATTCGCTTTCCCCTTTAATTTATCCAATGTTAATGTCGCAGTTGCTTCAATCCCTTCAGAATCGTTAAAGAAGACACCAGTCACCTCGTCGTCTTTTTCGACAACTGTTTTTGGAGTTAGTTTTCCGTATTGCTTTTGAATGTTGACCAATTGGTCATCAATCATTTTTTTATCGGCAGTAATTGTATATTTAGTAATTGCTTTTTTAGCCTTTAGTTTGATGTCAAACTCTGGACTTAATCCTATTTCAAATTCAAAAGAGAAATCCTCAGCGTCCCAGTTCATCTCGTCCTGAAATTTTGGTAATGGAGACCCTAAAACGTCTAGTTTCTCATCATTAAGATACTTTCCTAAAGACTCCTGAAGAATTTTATTAACCTCATCAGCCAAAATAGCTTTTCCGTGCTGCTTTTTAACAAGACCCATTGGGACCTGTCCTTTTCTAAAGCCAGGAATGTTGGCAGATTTACGGTAATCTGTTAAAATTTTCTCTACTTTTTCAGAATAATCAGCTTTCGCGATTTCTATCTTAACAACAGCATTTAGCTTGTCAATACTTTCTCTTGTAATATTCATTATAATGAAATAAAAATTGGGTGGCAAAAATACAATATTTTTAATGCCTTACAAACATTTTTAATCTTATGTGTTTCAAGCGATAAACGAACGAACGCTTTCGTAGAATTCAAAGGGGTTTTCGGCGTGCAGCCAGTGGCCGGCATTTGTAATTGTTTGGACAGAAGAATTTGGAAACTGTATTGATATCAAAGCTTCATCTTGAGGTGAAATATATTCTGATTTATCTCCTCTCAAAAACAAACTCTCTTTGGAGTAATTTAACGAAGAATGCAAGGCTTCTCCAACTTCTGAAACATGAACGGTTAAGACCGGTAAATTAATTCGTAGGCCTAAAACTCCTGGAGATACCCAGTAGATGTTTTTTAATAAAAATTGTCGAGTCCCCACTTCATGAACGTAACGCGAAAGCTGTAAATCCGCCTCTTTTCTTGTCGTTATTACTTGAAAATCTAAAGATGCCAAACCGTCTAAAATCGCGTCATGGTGAACAGGGTAAAATCTCGGAGCAATATCTGCTATAATTAGTTTTGAAACGAGTTCTGGATAAAGTGATGCAAAAAGCATGGCCGTTTTCCCCCCCATAGAATGCCCTAAGAGAATACAGTTTTTTAAACCATAATATTCAAAATAGTATAAAAGATCGGACGCCAGGGCCTCATAGTTGAATTCTGAATCGTGAAAACTTCTACCATGATTGCGTTGGTCAACCAGGTGTAATTCAAACCCTAAACCAGAAAATTGTTTTGCAAGAGTTTTCCAGTTATCACCCATTCCTAAAAACCCGTGGAGTATTACAAACGGCTGGCCTTCGCCAATTATGTTAGAGTGCAACAGCATTATTTCAACTTATTCAAATACATGTTTACGACATTATCTATTCCAAGATATAAGCTTTCTGAAATCAAGGCATGGCCAATAGAAACCTCTAAGAGTCCAGGTGCATTTTGTTTAAAAAACTGAATGTTATCCAACGATAAATCATGACCAGCATTAAGTCCAAGGTCTAACTGCAGCGCAAGTTCAGCACATTTAGAGTAGGGAATCACCGCTTCTTTATTTCCTAAAGAATAGTGATGTGCGAAGGCTTCTGTGTAAAGCTCAACTCTATCAGCTCCTATGACTTTGGCTCCTTCAACTTGTTTAAGGCTTGGATCCAAAAACACAGAAGTTCGTATGCCATTTTGCTTAAACTCTTGCAATACATCAGTTAAAAACCCTTTGTGTTTGAGGGTGTCCCAACCAGCATTAGAGGTAATGGCGTTTTCGGCATCGGGTACTATAGTAACCTGTGTTGGCTTAATTTTTAACACCATATCAATAAAATCAGGAATTGGATTTCCCTCTATGTTGTATTCAGTATAAACTACTGGCTTTAGATCGTAGGCGTCTTGATAACGAATATGACGTTGGTCCGGGCGTGGATGGATTGTGACCCCTTGGGCTCCAAATTCCTGTATATCTTTTGCAAACTGTACCACATTTGGAGTATCTCCACCCCTAGAATTTCTGAGGGTAGCAATCTTATTAATATTAACGCTTAACTTGGTCATTAAAAAATAAATTTGAAACAAAAATACAAACTAGTTTACGCTTAAAGTATATTATTTTTGATTAATTTGCATCTAGATTATAAACGCACTCATGTCTTTAAATCAATTTATAATAAACGACCTAACACCCACAGGCCCAGACACGCTTATTGGGGAGCTTCACGATGTTTTTAAAGGGTTAACCTATTCCCATATTCCTGTTCTAGAAGAAGGTGTTTACTTAGGTTGTTTATCAGAAACGGACGTTTTCTGTTTTGAACCCTCAGATAAAGTAAACGTTGTGATGTATGCAATTGAAGGATTTTATGTTCGAAATTCCACTGCGTGGCTTACCGTTTTAGAAGCTTTTGCAGAAAACGACAGTAATATCATGCCCGTTCTGGACTCTGACAATAAATACTTAGGCTATTATCAACTAAATGATATTATTTCAATGTTTAATCACACTCCATTTTTTTCTGAACCTGGAGGAGTAATTTTAGTTGAGAAAAATAATATTGATTTTTCGTTTAGTGAATTAAGTCAAATTGTAGAGTCCAATAATGCTAAGATGTTAGGGGCATTTATATCAAAGATAGATGGAGAATTAACTCAAATTACAATCAAAATTGGAAGCTCTAGCTTGACACCTATTTTTCAAGATTTTAGGCGTTACGGATACACTGTTGTATCTGGCCATGAAGACGATGGGTTTTTGCAAACTCTGAAAGAACGTTCCGCCTATTTAAACAACTACTTAAGCCAATAGTCACAAAATCAATTCAAATGAAAATAGCCGTTTATGGCCCCTTGTATAACGAACGCTCAAAAAGCACAATCAAAATTCTGATTGAGTACTTAAAAAACCGAAGTGTAGATGTGTTTTTTGAAAAAGACTTTTACGAGTCTGTCCTCAAAATTTCTAACATTGACATAGAGTCGTTTAGGTGTGATACTTTTAAAAGTTTAGATAATTCTTTTGATCTTTTGATTAGTATTGGAGGAGATGGAACAATTTTAAGAGCCATTACCTATGTGAAAGATTTAAATATCCCAATTGTAGGGATCAATACTGGCCGATTAGGGTTCTTAGCAACCATTCCTATGAATACGGTCGAAAAAGCTTTAGATGAGATTTTTGAAGGGAATTACCGAATTTCTAAACGTAGTTTGTTAGCTATCACTGTAGGCGAAGGCGAAGCTGTGTTTAACTTAAACTTTGCCTTGAATGAAATTACAGTAAGTAGAAAAAACACTACTTCTATGATTTCGGTTGAAACTTGGTTAGATGACGAATATCTGACTTCCTACTGGGCAGATGGCTTAATCGTTTCCACTCCTACAGGATCTACTGGCTACTCGTTGAGTTGCGGAGGCCCTGTAATTATGCCAGAGTCAGATAGTTTCGTTTTAACTCCAATAGCGCCTCATAACCTCAATGCTCGACCCTTAGTCATTTCAAGTAATAAAATTATAAAACTAAAAGTCAGCGGACGAGAGGATGAACACCTCGTCTCCCTAGATTCAAGAATAAAAACACTACCAAATAACACGACTATAACAATTCAAAAAGCACCATTTAATATACATATGATCGAGCTAAAAGACGAGCGCTTTATTGAAACATTAAGAAAAAAACTACTTTGGGGAGCAGACCAAAGAAATTAAACAATATTATACCATATTTGGAGTTTATAAATTAGCCCGACGACAAATTACATAATAGAAGGGTAATTTACTATATTTGCAACCTTTAAAGTTTCAATGAGAACAATTTCAACAACCGTATTCAGTCTATTAGTTTCTAGTTTGGGATTCTCTCAAATTTATGAAATTGGAGGTTTTTTAGGAGGAAGTAATTTCATTGGAGACGTGGGCTCTTCGAAATTCGTCAATCCTAACTCACTTGCTTTTGGGGGCGTTCTAAAATGGAATAGAAGCCCTAGACATTCTTATAGAGCCAGTTTGACATATACAACACTATCTGCTGACGACAAGTTCTCCGACGACCCTAAAAGAATAGATCGGGGCTACTATTTTAAAAGTAAAATTATTGAAGCTTCAATTGGTTTAGAGTTCACCTTTTTTGATTTTGACTTGCACTCTATTGCCTCGCAGTCAACTCCATATATTTACACAGGGATCAGTACTACAAACCACCCAAATTTCGCCTTTTACAACAACGAGCTTCTGGATGAAAAAACAAGTAGTTTCGCTATTGGAATTCCAATTGTTTTAGGGTTCAAAAAAACGGTTACAGATCGTGTAATTATTGCTGTAGAAGTGGGGGCTCGTTATACATTTTCAGATGAAATAGACGGAAGTGAGCCAGATGCTATTGAATATGAAATTTTACGCTTTGGAAATTTCAACAATAATGATTGGTATGTTTTTAGTGGCTTGACACTAACTTACACATTTGGAAGAAAACCTTGCTATTGTAACTTTTAATTATGAGCTTGAAAAAGAATATAGACTTAGATAACTTACCAAAACACATTGCTATAATTATGGATGGAAATGGGCGCTGGGCTAAGGAAAAAGGACTTCTGAGAGTTCTGGGCCATGAAAGTGGAACTAAATCTGTTCGAACCACTGTAGAAGCTTGCGTTGATTTAGGAGTAGAAAACTTAACTCTCTACGCCTTTTCGACCGAAAACTGGAATCGCCCAAAAATAGAAGTTAAAACGTTAATGGGACTTTTAATATTTTCTTTGAAAAAAGAAGTGCAAACGATGCAGGAAAATTCGGTTCGATTAAACGCAATTGGAAACATAAAGCATCTACCAAGAAATGTTCAGAAAGAGCTCCTTCAAGTTATTGAAGTTACTAAAAAAAATACAGCGATGACTTTAACCCTTGCACTAAGCTATGGTTCTAGAGATGAAATTGTAAATGCAACGCGACAAATATGTGATAAAGTTAAAAATAATATAATTTCGATAGAAAACATTGATGATGCGCTAATAAATCAGCATCTTTACACACGAAATTTACCAGATGTAGATTTATTAATACGAACAAGCGGTGAAAAACGCATCAGTAATTTTCTTTTATGGCAAATTGCCTATGCAGAATTATACTTTACAGATGTATATTGGCCTGATTTCACGAACGAAAATCTATACGAAGCCATTATAAATTATCAAAATAGAGAAAGACGATTTGGAAAAACAAGTGAACAGCTTAAATAAAAAAGCTCTAAAATATAGTCATACAATATTATACTTATGCTTCTTCATAAGTAGTTTTACTATTACTTCTCAAGAAAAAAAAGCTTTAACATCAGATTTCAAAATCGCTGAGATTTCAGTAAGTGGAGAGACCGTGTACGGAGCTGAAACCATAATAACCTACTCAGGTTTAAAAAAAGGGGAGGCCATTATAGTCCCAGGTGGAACAAAAATCAGTGAAGCTATTAAAAAATTATGGGAGTCTAATCTTTTTAGTAGTATAGAGGTCTATATCAGCAAAACAATTGGGAGCGATGTGTATTTAGAAATTGCTTTAAATGATCTGCCTGAGTTGAAAAACCTGAAAATCACTGGAGTTAAAAAAGGTAAGAAAAAAGAGATCATTGAAGAGAACAAACTTATCAAAGGGGTGAAAGTAACTGAAAACCTAATTACAACTACTAAGAATTATTTAGAAAGCAAATACAGAAAACTTGGGTTTTTAAATGCAAAAACAATTATAACAACTACCAAAGTTGTCGATTCAGTCAAAAAAACAAGAGTTGACATGGTTGTTAAGATTGACAAAGGCTCAAAAATAAAAGTAAAAGGAATTGACTTTACAGGTACTGAAAAAATCAGCAGTACCAAGCTTCGTAAAACGATGAAAAATACGAAACAGAAAAACTTATTACGTGTTTTCAAACGTTCAAAATATATTGAGGCTGATTATTCTGAAGACTTACAAAGCATTATTGATAAATACAAAGAAAAGGGGTATAGAGATGCAAGAATAGTTTCCGACACATTAATCAAAAATAATGACAACACAATCTCTTTAAAAATTAATGTTGAAGAAGGAGAAAAATATTATTATGGTGCCATAAGGTTTTTAGGAAACACCGTTTACTCTGACGCACAGCTTAACCAAGTTTTAAAAATCCAAAAAGGAGACACTTATAACGGGGTTGAGCTAGAAAAAAGAATTGCTGACAATACAGACCCTGATGCTTATGATTTGACAAATCTGTACCAAAATAATGGATATCTATTTTCTACAATTACGCCGGTTGAGGTTAGTGCAGATGGAAATATAATTGAAATGGAAATTCGAGTCACCGAGGGTAAACCCGCATATTTTAAGAATATTACTGTTTCTGGAAATGACAAAACAAATGATCATGCAATCTACAGAAACTTACGAACACGACCTGGCCAGCTGTATAGTAAAAAGAAAGTAGTGAGGACTATAAGAGAACTTGGCCAACTTCCATTTTTTGATGCCCAACAAATTTCACCAGACATAAAAAATGTAAACCCAACGGACGGTACTTTAGATGTGGACTATTCTGTAGTTGAAAAAGGGTCAAGTCAAATTGAACTCCAGGGTGGATATGGAGGAGGAGGTTTCATTGGTACATTAGGTCTTTCATTTAATAACTTTGCTTCAAAAGATCTTTTCAAGAAAGAGGCTTACAAACCATTTCCTATGGGTGATGGACAAAGCTTAGCGCTTAGATTACAGGCTAGTCGATTTTTCCAAACGTCTAGTTTTTCTTTTACAGAACCGTGGCTTGGCGGCGAGAAACCCGTACAGTTTTCAACTTCGATTTCCCAAACAAAACAATTTTTATACAACCCTTTAACAAGGAATGCAGACAAAAATAAAAGCTTCAACATAACTGGAATTAACATTGGGATTGCTAAAAAACTTTCAGTTCCAGATGATTATTTTGTGCTTTCTCAAGCTTTAAGCTTCCAGTACTATTCCTTAAATGATTATAATACTGGATTATTTACTTTTGGTAATGGGAACTCAAACAATCTAGCATATACTGTAGGACTGAGTAGAAATAATACATTTAATGACCCAATATACCCAATTGGTGGTTCAAGCTTCAGCTTATCAGCGAAATTCAGCTTCCCCTATTCATTAGTTAGCGATGTAAATTATTCAGATCTAAAAAATGAAAGAGATGCACAAGTTGACATAATTTCTCAGTATTCAAACAGTTCAAGCCAAACTGAGCTTGATATAAGAAACACCGCAAGCGAACGGATTGGCGAAATTGATCAATTGCGATACAAGTGGTTAGAGTTTTACAAGATTAAATTTAAGGGAGAATGGTACACCAAGATAGTGGGTCAATTAGTATTGAAACCAACATTTGAATTTGGGTTTTTAGGTGCCTACAATAATGACCGTGGAGTTATCCCATTTGATCGGTTTTTCTTGGGTGGAGATGGTTTAGGAAACTTTAGTTTAGATGGCCGAGAAGCAATTGCTTTAAGAGGGTATCCTAATCAATCACTTTCAAGTCAGGATGGTGGGTCAATTTATAATAAGTTTTCTTTAGAGTTAAGACACCCTATTACACTTGCTCAACAAACAAAAATATTTGCACTTGCATTTTTGGAAGGCGGAAACTCCTACAACGAATTCACTAATTTTAATCCTTTTAATCTAAAAAGGTCAGCAGGGATAGGTCTTCGTATATTTATGCCAGCATTTGGACTTCTTGGTATTGATTTTGGTCACGGTTTCGACCCGCTCCCAGGAGAAACGAATAAAAGTGGTTGGCAAACACACTTTATTATAGGTCAACAATTTTAATAAATAATTTTGAAGTAACAAATGAAAGTAATAGAGTTGAAATTTTTTAGTAATAATTTCGTTAATTTGATATATTGATTTCTTTTTGAATCTTTTGAACCAATATGAAAATAAATTATTTAAATTTAAAATGGTCAATTAACCGACATGTTAAGAAATTAAGTGTGTTGGTTGTCATGTGTTTCATTGGTTCTAATTTGAATGCTCAAAAAAGTGTTAGGATCGGATATATCGACACAGAATATGTGTTAGAAAATATTGATGAGTATTCCATTGCTAACACACAATTAGATTCTAAGGTAAATCAATGGAAAGCTGAAATTGAAAAACGTACAGCGTTTTTAGAAAATGAGAAGCAAAAATTAATCAATGAACAAGTATTACTAACAAATGAACTCATTTCAGAACGTGAGGAAGACATTCAGATAATAGAAAATGAAATTATAGATTACCAACAAAAACGCTTTGGACCAGGTGGTGATCTTATAATTCAAAAAAAACAATTGATTCAACCAATTCAGGATCAAATTTTTACAGCAGTTCAAGAAATTGCAAGCTCAAAAAAATATGATTTCATTTTTGATAAATCAGCAGATGTTATTATGCTGTATTCTGCTGACAAATATGACATAAGTGAACAGGTTTTAAGAACAATAAATAGAGCTTCTAAAAGAACACAATTAGAAACTAAAAAAGAAAGAAAGAAAGCCAAGGAAGAAGAAACAATTGTTGAAGAAGACTCTGGAAAAAGTGAACGTCAAAAAATCTTAGACGCACGCAAGGCGGAACGAAAAGCACTTCTAGATAAAAAACGCGAAGAGCAGCTAATGGCTAAAGAAGTTCGAAAAAAAGAACTTGAAGCAAAAAGGCAGAAAAAAATAGAAGATCGCGAAAATGATAAAGTTAGAACAAATAGTTCCTCTCCTTTAACTGATAAAAAGATAGAAAGTGAATCCTCTTCGACTGAAATAAAATTAAGCGATAAAGAAGAACGGATAAGACAAATTGAAGCGCGAAAAGAAAACCGAAAAGCACTACTTGAGAAGAAGCGTCAGGAGAATCTAGAGATTAAAGAAGCGCGGAAAAAAGAGTTTGAAAGTGAAACTGCAGACAGTACTGAAGAAATAGCAAAGGAGCAAAAGTCGCCATTAGAAGATATAAAAAAAGAAACCGTTGACGAATCTTCAAATGAAAAAAAACTAAGTCCAAAAGAAAAACGTAAACAAGAACTTGAGGAACGAAAAAAAGCCTTGAAAGAAAAAAGAGAAAAATTATTAGACGAACGTAGATTTCGCGCAGAGGCTCAAAGAAAGAAAAGAGACAGTATCAAGAACAATAAATAAACAATAAACACAATTCAAAATGAAACATTTAAAATCAATTTTACTTGCCACCACTTTATTTTTAGCAACTAGCTCTGCAATTCAAGCTCAAAGCAAAGTAGCACATATAAACACTCAAGAGTTAGTGGAAGCAATGCCAGAAATGCAGAGCGCAAAATCAGAATTAGAGAAACTGGCAAAAACTTATGAAACTGATATTCAAGCGATGGCAACTGAACTTCAAAATAAGTACAAGCAATATGAGGCAGAATCTGCTACCAAGACGGATGAGGAAAATGGAAAACGCGCACAAGAACTTCAAGGAATGGAGCAAAGTATTCGTCAGTATCAAACTCAGGCACAACAAGACCTGCAGAAAAAAGAGTTTGATTTACTAAAGCCAATCACTGAAAAAGCTAAAAATTCAATTCTTAAAGTTGGGCAAGCCAAAGGATTTGACTACGTACTTGATGCTTCCCAAGGGCAAGGAGTGATTTTTGCAGGCGGTTCAGATTTAATGCAAGATGTAAAAACAGATCTCGGTTTTTAATACCTATGTCTCTTTAATTAGTCCATAAAAGCTGCTTGTATTAAAGCAGCTTTTTTATTTTTGTATAACATGAGCTCAAAACCGATTGGCATATTTGATTCAGGAGTTGGAGGTCTTTCCATTTGGAAAGAAATTCAAGATCTACTTCCGTTAGAGTCTACACTTTACCTCTCTGACTCAAAACACGCCCCTTATGGGCCAAAAGGGCAAAAGGCAATTTTAAAGCTTTCGATCAAAAATACAGAGTATCTTATAGATCAAGGTTGTAAACTGATTGTAGTGGCTTGTAATACGGCTACAACTAACGCTATTGATTATCTGAGAACTAACTACTCAGTGCCGTTTATTGGGATTGAGCCAGCGATCAAACCGGCTGCACTAAAATCAAAAACAAAATCTGTAGGGATTTTAGCCACTAAAGGAACTTTAAGTAGCCATTTATTTCACAAAACTTCTCGAATTTATTCAAACGACTTAGTTGTAATTGAGCAAGTTGGAGATGGTATAGTAGAGCTCATAGAGCAAGGAGAGTTAAACTCAAAAAAAATGAGAAATTTACTTAGCACTTACCTAAACCCAATGATTAAAGCAGAAATAGACTACTTGGTATTAGGTTGCACGCACTATCATTTTTTGATGCCAATTCTAAAAGAACTATTACCTAGTAATGTCAATATTATTGACTCTGCAAAAGCCGTCGCTAGGCAAACGAAGTCTGTTTTAAAACTAAACAAATTATCTAATAATGTAAGAGAAAAAGGCAGTAGTCAATTTTATACTAACGGAACACAAACTGTGATCGCTGACCTTTTAAAATTTGAAAATGTTATGCTAGAAAAGTTAGATTTCTAATTAACACTTGGGCAATTACAATCATACTTCTCTCTTTTACAACCAAAGTTAAATCCTAAAGTTATTTGGTGAAAACCTCCGTTGTTGAACACCACAGAGTTTGACTGATACGAGTACGTATAAGCTAGCATGAAATTGTTGTACTCAGCTCCTACTATAGGCGTGATGTATTGGAGTTTTTGACTGCTTATTCCAGAGCCACTACTAAAGTCGGCTCCGTCAAAACTTCTTCGATAAGAAATACCTGCAAAGGCATTTCCAAAATCTAGATCTAGATACGTTTTAAAATTAATATCAATAAAGGATTCTTGAGTCCCATCTTTATAGGCATACATTACAGAAGGCTCATAACTCCAATCACTCCCTAATTTAGAAAACACATTACCTGCAGAGAACAAATAAGTTCTTAGGTTATCATAAACAACGCCTTGTTCATTGATGTTTATCCCTTCATTTTTCAGAACATTTTTTACAGTTGCGTGAGCATAAAAATCAATAAAATGGTAAGAAAACCCAAAGTCTACATTAAAGTCTGACGAACTTTGTTCAATCCCTGCGATAATAGGGTCAAATTCTAAAAATGCAGTTTCGTCTAATTTATACTGTATCATTCCTGCGCTTAAACCAAATGAGAGCATATTTAAATCAATTGTATTCCTTGAAAACATAAGATGGTGTGCGTAAGTTAAATAGGCCCCTGATTGTGAGTGGTATCCGTTTTTATCATTAAAAAAAATCGCCCCTATTCCAGATGATGTTTCTCCTATTCGACCGTTGACACTCATTGTCTGTAAACTAGGAGCATTTTCATCTCCAAACCATTGTTGACGAGCGGTTGTTCTTAATTTATTACAATTAGAAACGCCAGCCATGGATGGATGTAAAAGATAAAAATTATCACTTAGATAATCAGAGTATATTGGTAATCCTTCTTGAGAATTAATGTTTTGTGCTGCTAAAGCAAATGTGGCTATAAACACAAGTTTTTTAAATGTAATCATAAATTATCTTTTAAGCGTAAAGTGAGATTTAAATTGTTTAGAATCTCCTATAGTTGGATCTGTATAGTCTAATGTGAACCAGTAGTCACTTGAGGGTAGTTGTGCACCATTATAAGTACCATCCCATCCTGGCCCTGACGGACTGATTTGTTTG
>Ga0209716_1000055_pt1 | contig 111257 bp, 105 predicted proteins | sample COGITO_mtgs_1205_FD_184811 | JGI IMG/M metagenome (GOLD analysis project Ga0209716, IMG submission 184811) | Pelagic marine microbial communities from North Sea - COGITO_mtgs_120531 (SPAdes) (version 2) | ecosystem: Environmental > Aquatic > Marine > Epipelagic ... | reverse complement strand
TTTGTTAATTTATTCATTTGTTTAGCCGCCTCAACTGGGGCGGTTTTTTTTTGATAAATTTTCCGGAACGCTCCTTAATGGGTTCCTAAAAATCATTCTAAGCACAGAAGTTCTCAATCAATCTTGTAATCGTACAGCAACTTGTTCCCCGACCTTACTTCCAATAGCAATCCCCATACCTCCCAATCTTACTCCCACTGCTATGTTTTTTTTATCGCTTTGTAGGATGGGCATTTTATCTTTTCCAAAGGCCATAATTCCAGACCACTCCATAGCAATCGAAAATTCTTGATTGGGAAGGATAAACTGATTCAAGTCAGAGATAAGTTTCTCTTTTATTTTGGAGTTCGTACCAAAAGAAGTAATGGTTTCGGTAGTAAAATCTAAATTTCGACCGCCACCCAACAAGACTCGATTTTGGATATTTCTAAAATAATAGTAGCCCTCTTCATAGTGAAAAGTCCCATTTATTTTGAGGTTGGGAATGGGATCGGTCAAAATCACAAGTCCACGTCCTGGGGAAAGGTTTAAATCGGGTAGTACTTGTTTGGCAAAGGCATTGTTGCAAATTGCTAATTTGTTACAAGTCAATTGAATCTCTTGCTCTTTTAATTTTAGGGCAAGGCGTTTTGTCTTTGATTCTAGTTCAAAATGAGTCAGCGTAGTGTTTGAAAAAAACGAAATATCATGTTGGTTGACTTTTGAACGAAGGGCGCGCATCATTTTCCCTGTATTGATTTGTCCTTCAAACGGATTTTCAATGAGGTGTTTTACTCGTCTAGAATCAAATCCAAAAGTTTTAATTTTTGCATTATTTTGAGAAAAAACCGCTTTCTTGAAAAGTGGTTTCAGTAAGGAATTGAAATAATCCATTTGGTCTAAAGCCTGGGGTTCTTTTTCAAAAAACAATTCATGCCCTCCTTTTTGTTGTAGCTCCAAAGCTTTATCTCCCAACGTTTCGCGAAGTAAGGCAAGTCCCTCCAAGCGCATCTTTACAATTTCACACAGGGCGTTTTCATCCATGTGCTGCCGGTCGTCCATCAGCTCGGTTAACGATCCAAAGCACGCAAATCCAGCATTCTTGGTGCTTGCACCAGAAGAAAACAAGCCCCTTTCTAAAATGGCAATGCTAGCCTTGGGATTTTGTTTTCGATAAGAAAGAGCGCAAAACATCCCTGTGATTCCTCCTCCTAGCACAACTAGGTCATAGTGAAGCAACTGTGTCTTTTCCCAAAAACTGAGCATTTGAACTTTAAGATTTTCTAAATATACAAAAGGGAACAGATTTTGTTTGACCTGCTTTTGAAAATGAGATATTTAGAAATAGGATTGTGTTTAGTTCCTAGGCGTAATATAGTCCTGTGATGATTCTATAGGCTAAATAAATTCCCGTGATCGTCCAGACCCACCATCTGTTTTTCATGTACCATTCCATACCTTTTGGTTTTTGCTTTTTCAAGGTATTCATAAAATTTAACTTTTATGATTTTAGTGGTATTTTGGCTTTTTGATTTTATTTTATAAAAAAAAAGCTTATAATTGCGCGGATTTAGAATTTTGATGATGTGGATGAGTAAAAGTTTCTTTACTTTTTTATTATTTATTCAGCTTAGTGTTTTTGGACAGGATATAACCCTCTCTGGAACCATTTCTGATGCTGTCACCAACGAGCCCCTTCCAGGAGCAACCGTTGTTATAGAAGGCACGAACACAGGTGCGATTTCTGATTTTGATGGAAAATACACTATTCGTGTCGCTGTAGGAAATATGCTTTCCTTCAGTTCCATTGGTTATAAAACGGAAACGCGTGTTATTTCTCAAGCAGATCAGCTCAATATCAGTTTAACTCCAAACAACGAGCTTGACGAAATTGTAGTGGTGGGATATGGATCTCAGAAACGAAGCAATATTGTAGGATCTGTAGCCACCGTGAATGTGGATAAAGCGACCCAAAACCCTACAACAAACGTATCGGAACTTTTAAGAGGAAGAGCTGCGGGAGTCCAAGTGAACCTCGGCGACGCACGTCCGGGAGGTAATTCAAATATCGTAATCCGTGGAAATGTTTCTGTAGCGGGAGGGAACAGTCCCTTGATTATCGTAGATGGACTTCCTTATGATAGTCTAAACGATATTGCCCCCGATGATATAGCCAATATAGAGATACTTAAAGACGCGGCTTCTACATCCATCTATGGAGCAAGGGCATCAAACGGGGTCATTTTAGTGACAACCAAAAAAGCGAGAGCTGGATACAGCTCGTTTAATTATTCAGGCTTTGTCACAACACAAACCCTGACTCGAAACTTTGAGATCTACGAAGGTCAAGGATTTTACGATTTTAGAATGGACGCTTGGAAAGCTCGTTTAGGCGTGGACAACCCTCCCTTAAAGTTTGTCTGGAATGAAAATGAATTGGACTTTATTTACAACGACAACATTGTGGACTGGGAAGACCTAGCCCTAAATGACGCACTACTTACAAGTCACTCGTTAAGCTATTCGTCGGGTACTGAAAAATCCACTGTCTACTCTAGTTTAAACTATTTTACCCAAGACGGAATTATTCCCAACTCGGGATTTGACCGCCTTCAGTTTAAATTGAATTACAGTCATCAACTCACCGATAAACTTAGTCTGGATGGGATTATCAATATCCAGAATGCAAATCAAAGCAGGGAAACTGGGGGGCTTTTTCTCGCAAACATCAGCCCCATTGCTAAGCCTTATGACGACGAAGGAAACTTGGTAAAATACTACTTTGGGCAAGAAAATGCTTCCGCTATAAATCCCTTGTGGGATCAAAGAGAATCTGTGGACGAAACAGAGACCAATCTAACCGATATCAGTTTGAAGTTTAATTACGACCTAGCACCGCAATTGACCTATTCGCTAAAAACGTTTTACAGAAATAGAAATACAGATCAAGGAACCTACAGGTCCTCCCTACATTCCGCAGGAGATGAAGGAATTAATGGAGTGGGGGTATTGATTGACACACAATACAAACAATTGCTTGTAGAGCATATTGTAAACTACCAAGTGTTGGACAACGAGCTGCACAATCTAGATTTTACAGGAGTGCATTCTTATGATGAACAAAACTTTAAATACAACCAACTCGACAAATCGGATTTTGTAAATGATGCCTTAGGATATAATGGATTGGCTTCAACTTTACTCAATAACAGCAGAGATGTCTGGAGACGAAGAGTCCTTTCCTTTATGGGAAGAGCGCGCTATTCCTATCAAGACAAATACCTTTTAGAAATGACGACCCGTGCGGATGGTGCCTCGGTCTTTTCTGAAAATAATAAATGGGGGTGGTTTCCAGCACTTTCCGTTGCCTACAAAGTGGATCAAGACTTGAATCTAGATAGTATCGATCAACTCAAAGTACGTCTTAGTTATGGCGCTACAGGAAACCAAGGAATTAATCCACTGGAGTCTCTCGGTGTTGCAAATTACAATCCCTACACCTTTGGCGACCTAACCGTCAGTGGTTCTTCAGCCTCCTCTCGATTGAGAAATCCTAATTTACAGTGGGAAACTACTACAACCTTAAATGGTGGTGTTGATTTTGGATTGTTTTCAAATCGAATTCGAGGAACCGTTGAATATTACAAGTCCAATACTACAGATTTACTGTTAGACCGACAGCTCGCTTCCTCCTCAGGCTATACCATTACACGCTTCAATGTTGGAGAATTACAAAACACAGGTTTGGAAGTGACCTTAAACAATTCCCTAATCCGTACAAAAGAGGTAAACTTTGATTTGGGTCTGATTTGGTCAACAAATAATAATGAAATTCTATCTCTTACAGGAGAAACCCAAATAAACCCGCAAACTGGAGAAGAATACTTCATCGATATTACAGACAGTTCGGGGAGACGACTTTCTATAGGGCAATCCATCAACAGCCTGTGGATGGCAGAATACGGAGGGATTTACCAAGAGGCAGACTTTTTGGATGGCAGTCCAATCACCCCACGGGTGGGATCTAAACCCGGACATATTCGAGTCATTGACCAAAATGAAGATGGGATTTTAGACATCAACGACAACATTTTCATCAATGCCGATCCTGACTGGTATGGCTCGATCAATGCTACGCTACGTGTCAAAAATTTTGATTTATTCATGGACTGGTATTTTGTACAAGGCGTTACCCGAGTAAACTCCATCCTTGCCAACGGAGAATACTGGAAAGCCTCCACTAACGGTCCTGTTGTTCCTTACTACACCCCGGAATCGCCTTCTACGGAATGGCCAATGGCTAACGCCAATGCAGCCTGGCTGAAGTATCTGAATTCTTTTGCCGCAAAGGATGCTTCGTACCAACGTTTGAGAACAGTTACGGTAGGGTATAATTTTGGAGACAGTTTAAATCAGTTGCTCAACACCAAATCCGGACGATTGTACTTTACAGGTACCAACTTATTGACCTTCACCGATTTCTTGTCCTATTCTCCAGAACAAGACTTACGTGCAGGAGTCTTTCCTGAAACCTTAAATATGACCCTAGGAATGAAACTAACGTTTTAAAAGCATTATCATGAAAAACACAATACATTTCTTTTTGATTTTACTTTTAGGATTTTCAACTTCCTGTTATCAAGATGATTTTTTAAAAGACGAGTTACTAGCAAATAATTCTGTTGAGTTTCTCTACTCCAGCCCCCAAGGTATTGCAAATGCAGTTGTGGGACTTTATGCACTAAATCGCGAACCCTATCAACGCGATTGGTTCAACGGAGCTATCCCGCTTATTCTCCAAGCAAAAAGCGATCTTTCTGCTGGAATAGATGGGGAAATTTCACTTTTTAGTAACTGTTTTTGGGGTTGTGGTATTGATGAGGACTATGGGACAGAAGCTGCTTACGGGTACTTTTGGGGTCATAATTACAGAATAATTGATATTACAAACAACATCATTTCTGGTGGAGAACTACTCCTTGCAGAGGGGAGTACAGACGCCTCCTTGATTAAAAACCTAGCGGAAGCCAAAACCTTCCGAGCACATGCCTACTTCACACTTTACCGACTGTTTAAAAATATTTATATCAAAACAGAGCCTACAACACCAGCTACCGCATTTGAACGTCCCCAGAGCAATTCCCCAAAAGAAGAAATTTTTTCTCTGATCCGAGAGGACCTCAACTTTGCAAGTGAAAATCTTTCCTATACAACAGACGGATTTGGAAGATGGACAAAAGCCGCCGTGGATCACGTGAGAGCAAAAGTGGAGCTATGGGATCAAAACTATTCCAAAGCTGCAGAAATTGCAGATAATATCATCGCTAACAGCCCACACGCGCTTGTCAATGTAAATCAAGTATTTGAAGATGACCTGCAACACAGTGAAACGCTTTTTGCTGTAAACTTTAAGAGAAATGCCATCGGAGGAGGAGCCTGGCACCAACTGAACTGGCAAACAGTAGCACATTATTCGGCAGTCCCGGGATTGGTTCAATCCCTTGAAAATGGTGGGGACGGTTTTGGATTTATTACACTCAATCCCTACGTCGTAAATCTATTGAATAGCAACACTAACGATCAACGCATCGGGAACTATTATGTTTTTAATTATCGATACAACGATGAAAAAACCTTGCCTGCAGGAAAAAATATCGGCGACCCCTTAGACGTTTATAGCAATGTTGCCGAAGACGATGACTTTTTTATGTATTTTAAAAGACAAAGCCCTGGGGTAATTAAGTTTTTTGACGATACTGTGAAACCTACAGATCGGATGCATTTTAAAAACATTATGGTGTACCGCTTAGCCGAAACCTATTTAATGGGAGCGGAGGCACACCTTGAAAACGGAAATAGTTCTAAAGCCCAAGAGTATCTAAACGCAGTTCGCGTGCGTGCTGGAATCTCACCCGTTTCTTCTCCTACCCTTGAACATATTTTAGAAGAACGAGCAAGAGAGCTCGCCTTTGAGGGTCAACGTTGGTATAGCCTAAAAAGAAGAGGGCTTTTATTTGACTATTTAATGGACCATATGAATGCAGACCTACTGAACGAGTACTATGCTAGAAATCATGTCAATCCAAAAGAAGTGTACCAACCGCATATGGTCAATCTCCCAATTCCCCAAGGGGTTTTGGATTTATTGGGGGCCAGTTACCCTCAAAACGAAGGATATTATTAACTACTAATCAATTAACTAAAACAATTAATCATGAAAATTAATCACTTTTTAATTTTAATTTTTTCATTTTTCACGGTGATTCTATCCTGTGGGAAAGATGAAGTAGAGGAAGCTCCAACCATCACTGTTGAAACTCCTGAACCCGAAACCCCAAGCGATTCTGGAACAGACACGAGTTCAGACTTTGTAGAGGGTATCGATCCCGATCTAAACGAAGGGACAATCACTTTTGAAGAATATGGACCCAGCTTCTCACTTGAAAATGCACAAGCTGCCGATCGTCTTGAAGGAAACTGGGGCTATTTTGGTGGTGCTAATGATCAAAACTTAACTGTAGCCTATGCTGAAAACCCAGGAACAAACAGCGTGAATAATTCTGCAAGAGTTATTCAAGTAACAGAACCTGTTGGGGTTCAATCGTGGGCTGGATTCTATTTTATGCTTGAAGAAAAAATAAACTTCCCTGCAGGAAAAGAAGCCATCTCAGTTCAGTTTTATTCTCCTGGACCCGATCATGTGGTATTATTAAAATTGGAAGATGAACTTGCAAACGAAACGGAAGGAAAAAAAACTACTGGTGACCTATTCGCTGAAACAACTGGAACAGGTTGGGAAACTTTAGTATTTAACATTCCTGATTTAGAAGGGCGTGACGCTTTTTACAACACCATTACGATGATTCTGGGATACGGCCTTACCAATGAGGAAGAAGCTAACTATTATATCGATAATTTTGATTTTGCGACTCCTGTTGAAGTAATTGCTGCCGCTGCACCCGAAACCGCTCCTGATGCTCCAACCTATCAAGCAGAAGAAGTGATTTCTGTATTTAGCGACGCATATGCTGCTGTGGAAGGAATCAACTTAAACCCAAATTGGGGGCAAAGTACTGTGGTAACTGAAGAAACTATTGCTGAGAATACCGTCTTAAAATATGAGAATCTAAATTATCAAGGGACCACATTTGAAACAGCAATTGATCTATCTTCTAAAACAAGATTGAATATTGACTATTTCACTGGAGATGCTTCTACTTTGAAGTTCTTCTTAATTAGTCCTGATGGTGACGATGCGGATGACGCGGCCGAGGAAAAAGCATATGAGCTGGATCTTACCAACCAAGGACAGTGGAACAGAGCCATTATCGACTTAACACATTTCTCTGATGTAGTGGACCTTTCACAGGTTTTCCAACTAAAAGTTGAAGGAACAGGTACCGTTTATTTTGATAATATTTTCTTCTATGGAGGGGAGTCAGATTCTGGAGATAGCTTTACCAATGAGTACGGAGGTGCCTTTGGTGGTGCAACCGTAGTGGGCACTACCTTCAATTTCCCTTCTAGTGCAGATGGATGGGGAGGTTTTGCAGAATTAGCTCCTGCAACCCTATCTTTCCCTCACGGTGGAAAAATTACATTTAATGCTGCGACAGCAGGGACAGACGTGGCTCTTAACTTTAAGTTTGAACGCTTGGCATTTAACGCAGAAGGAAATGGTGCTGCAGATACAGAACCTAATTTTGCAACAGAAAATGTAACGGTGTCAGGAACGGAAGCAACTTCCTACACGGTAACAATTCCTGCTCAAGACGCTGCGAATACGTATGCTTCTCATTTATTGTATCTTGTTACCCAAGATGCAGAGGTTACGCTTACGGACGTCATTGTTACTTCATACCACGAAGCACAATAAAAAAAGAGTACTTTTAGTTTAATAACATACGATCCCACTTCGGTGGGATCGTTTTTATTCATTTAAAATAAACGTCATCAAACATTTGTATCCCCTTATTTTCGCACTCTCCTACATCAGTCTCATTATTTCATGTAGTAAAGAATCGAACGACGATTTAAAGGTGGATTTTACCTTGGAGGAAAACGGACAGGTTCGTGTAACTGCAGACGCTTCACAAGCGGTCCTCTATCGATTTTCGTTTGAATCCAATGCCGTTTTTGAGAACAGCACTGGAATCATCGATTATACCTATTCCAACAAAGGAACTTATACGCTAGGGATTTGGGCCTTTTTTGATACAGAATACAATTCCTACAGCTATCGGACAGTAACACTAGAAATAACAAATGCTAGTGGAAATGCTTCCGCAAGTGTAGATCCAAACAATATCGATACGTCTGAGGAAACCACTGTATATTCCGACTACACTTTGGTTTGGAATGACGAATTTAATTACGAGGGAACCCCCTCAGATAAAAAATGGCATCACCAATACATTCCTATCATTGGAGGAAGTTGGGCCAATGGTGAAAAACAACATTATACTGCCAGAACAGACAATTCATTTGTAAATGATGGTACACTAAAAATTGTGGCAAAGCGAGAGACCTATACCTTTGAAGGCAGTAGGAAATCATTTACCTCAGCCCGCTTAAATTCCAAGTTTGAACTCGAATACGGCCGAATTGACGTTCGCGCGAAACTTCCCAGTGCAGAAGGCACCTGGCCTGCTATTTGGACCTTGGGCACCAATGTAGGTGAACGAGGAAACTACCACGGAACCACAGCTGGAAATGTAGGGTGGCCCGCTTGCGGTGAAATTGATATTATGGAACAAGACGGCACAGATAAGGAAAAACTATACGGAACCTTTCACTGGGCGGATGCTTCTAATGGGCAAAATGCCTCCTACGGCTTGACAAAGACCCGTGCTGTATTAGGCATCGGTACTCCAAGTGCTGACTTTCACTTATACTCTCTGGTATGGACTCCCGCTACACTTAAAATATTTGTGGACAATGTGCTTCTAGTACAACTAACAAATTCCAGTTCAGTTCCATTTGATAATCCCCATTATTTACTCTTAAATATCGCAATGGGAGGAACGCTAGGAGGCAGTATCCCCAGTTCCTTTTCACAAGATACTATGGAAGTAGATTATGTACGCTTTTACCAATAACGTAAATCGTAACGTCTAGTTCTTCTTTAATTCATCAAACCACTTTCCAGGGTCGGAAACCTCAAAGGTTTCAATATACCCACGGTCTTGGAGCGTTACATAGGCTGTGGTCCCGTTTGGACCTCCAAAAGCAATATTGGATGCCTTTTTCCCTTTGAGTTCAATTTCCTTTAAAACGTCTCCCTCAGGAGATACTTTGACCACCGTTCCTTTGCCATATCGGGTGATGTACAAATTTCCTTTTACATCACAACGCATTCCGTCCATTCCAAAATCGGGAAATGATATCAACAGGCGTTTGTTGGTTAACGTTTTTGATTCCGTGATATCAAACGCCCAAACGTTTCTTTGAACACTTTCATTGACGTATAGTGTTTTACCATCGGGACTGATTTCAATCCCATTGGTCGTCCCCATTCCATCCGCCATCAAAATAAACTGCCCTTTTTCAATCCTCCATATTTTTCCTGTGCTGGCACCCCAATTGGGATCAGAAGCAAACAGTAAATCTCTCGCTCCAAGGGTCAAATCATTCGGCTGATTCGCGCTAGGCTCATGCGCATAAACAGAGACCGCTTTGGTTTCTGGATCAACTTCCAGTACATTATGACCGGTAAAGTCTGCTAAGAACAGCATCTCTCGTTCATTGATTCGAATCCCGTTGGCCGTACTCCCCTCCGGCAATTGATCGATAAAAAGGGTGTAATTCCCAGAGACGTCTATCTTTCCTATCGTTCCTGAATGATCTGGATTTACAAAATAAAGATTCCCTTTTTGATCTACGGCAGGCCCTTCTAACCCTTGAGTAAAAGTCCCCACATAGGCATAATCTGAGGCTACGTAAAGCACCTCGGATTTTGTACACGAAGCGATAAGGAAAATACTCAAAACGGAAACGAAGTGTGTTGTTCTCATGTTTTTTGATATATAATTTGTTCTATTCTATGTAAAGGTAATTTTTTGTAAATTTAATAAATGAGATGGATTCTATTTCTCCTTTTTGTAATTGCCTTTTCTTCTTGTACGTCAAATAACACTGCAATGCTACATGTTCAGCAAATCCATCCCCCTCAACAACTCGATTTTGAATCCATTTCTACCGCTTTAGAAGTTGAAACAGCAAGCGTCCCAATCGATAAACTCAACTGGAAAGCTTTTACCTATCAGCCTGAGGTGTCCTTTAGGATTGGACATTCCGAAGAGATGCTCTACTTAAAATTTTATGTTTCAGAAGCCCATATTTTAGCCCAACACAGTCAGCCCAACACCGCTACGCACCGAGACAGTTGTGTGGAGTTTTTTATCGATCCCGATCAAAGTGGAGGCTACTATAATTTTGAGTTCAACTGTATTGGAACCACCCACCTGGCGTACGGCCCTAACCGTCAAAAACGAAGTTTTGTGGATCCGGATCAAATTTTAGATCAAGTCTTTACCGCTTCCACTTTAGGAACAGCCCCCTTCGAGGAAAAATCAGGCGCTTTTCAATGGGAGATGGTGGTTGCACTGCCTGCGTCTTTGTTTGTCCATCATCCTGATTTGAACTTTAAAGCATTACAATCAAAAGCTAATTTTTACAAATGTGGAGACGATACAAGCCTGCCGCATTACTTGAGTTGGAATGAAATAAACAGCCCTAACCCCGACTTTCATCGCCCCGAATTTTTTGGATCGCTTTTATTTGAGTAATTTCATTAAAACATTATAACTTTTGAATTCAAAAAAAATTATTTCAGTTTGGGCTGCGCTTGGGAAATGGTCGGTTTTAGTACTTGTTCTGGTGCTTTTTCAGCAGTGTCAAAAGACTCCCGAAATTCTAGGACCTTTATTCCTTCCCGAAGGGTTTGAAGCTAAAGTTTTTATTGACTCCATAGCGGAAACAACGCGGCATATTACGGTTTCTCCAAATGGAAATGTCTATACCAAATTCAAAAGAACCTCAGAAGAAGGAGCTCTAGCTGCGCTCCAAGATTTAGATCGGGATGGTGTGGCTGAGCGAATTGAAAAATTTGCAAAAGATAAATCTATTATGGGCAGAGGCTACGCAACCGCCGCCCGAGTCTATAAAGGCTATCTCTATTTTAGTAGCGAACTGGCCGTATATCGCTACAAATTAGATCCTAAAAATTTAGTCCCTAGCGGGCCTTTAGAAACCGTAGTCATAGACGATCACCCCCACGGGATGCACGAACATATAGGAAAACCAATCGCTTTTGACAACAAAGGAAACTTATACGTTCCTTTTGGTGCGCCCTCTAACGCCTGTCAAAATCCCAAAAGAACGCCGCTCCAACCTGGAATGGATCCGTGTCCCCAACTTGAAAAACACGGAGGTATCTGGGTTTTTAATGCAGAAACTCTAAATCAAACACAAGAAGACGGAAGACGCTATGCCACAGGAATTCGAAGCATCGTAGGGATGGACTGGAATTCAGAGGATGAGAGCCTTTATGCGGTTGTTCACGGACGTGACGATTTGTATCGTTTGTGGCCCGACCGGTATTCTCCCTGGGACAGTGCGGTACTTCCCTCGGAAGAATTTTTAAAAATTGAAGAAGGTGACAATTTCGGTTGGCCCTATTGTTATTACGATCAAATTCAAGGAACACGAGTTTTGTCTCCTGAATACGGGGGAGATGGAAAAAAACTAGGTGCTTGCGCTGATTACAAACCCCCTATTATGGGATTTCCTGGACACTGGGCACCGAACGATTTGGTATTTTACGAAGGCGATGCGTTTCCTGACTATTATAAAAACGGAGCCTTTATTGCCTTTCACGGATCCACCAATCGTGCCCCCTACCCGCAGTCAGGCTATTTTATTGGTTTTGTCCCTTTTAAGAATGGTGTCCCAGCAGGCGAAGTGGATATTTTTGCAGATGGTTTTGCACAAGTAGATCCCATCCTCAGTGTACGTGATGCTGTGTACCGACCAATGGGAATTGCCTTTGCGCCAGACGGAACCCTATACATCGGAGATACGGAAAAGGGCAGAATTTGGAGTGTGAAGTTTACCGACGATAAAAGCAAATTTGGAACTGCTTCACTTGCAAAAATGGAAGCGAGAAAACTCCTCTCGCACTTTAGAACTCCCGATCCTGAACAAGATCATTTGGGCGAAAAAAACCTAACAGGAGGAAAATTAATTTATAAAACCTATTGTGCAGCTTGTCATCAAAGAAACGGAAAAGGAGCTTCTGGAAGATTTCCTCCTCTTGATAAAACCGATTGGGTGGTGGGTGATAAAGAACGCTTAGTTCATCTGATTCTCAACGGCATGGAAGGACCCATTAAGGTCAATGGTGAAGATTACAACAGCATGATGCCTCAACACAGTTTCCTTAAAGATGTGGAAATTGCAAAAGTATTGACTTATATTAGAAGTAACTTTGGAAACCAGGCCTCTGAAGTAACTGTTGATGAAGTAAAAAAATACCGAGAATCCAATTCAAAAAAACAATCAAAATAATATTTCTATGAAATCACATTTTTTTAAACTTCTGTTTTTTATTGCTTTATTTTCTTTTTATTCATGTGACGCACAGCAATATGACCTTGTAATACGAAATGGACACTTGATTGATGCCAAAAACAATTTGGATCAAAAAATGGATCTTGCAATACAAGACGGTAAGATTGCTGCGATAGAAAAATCCATTGCGCCTGAGCAGGGTAAAAAAGTTGTTGACGCTGAAGGACTGATTGTAAGTCCCGGATTGATCGATATGCACAGTCACAATTTTCACGGAACTCAACCCAAAAAATACTTAGCCAATAGTTTTACGGCTTTACCTCCTGATGGTTTTACTTTTCGAAATGGGATTACCACCCTTGTAGATGCGGGAAGTCCCGGATGGCGAAATTTTGATCTCTATAAAAAACAAACCATTGACCAATCGAAAACTCGCGTCCTTACCTTTTTAAATATTGTTGGAAACGGAATGGCAGGTGGGGCGATAGAACAAAATTTGGAGGATATGGATCCTGAAACCAGTGCCGAATTTGCCCAAAAACACACAGACTATGTGGTTGGATTTAAATTGGCACACTTCAATGGATACAACTGGACCCCAACGGAGCATGTGGTCCGTGCGGGAGAACTAGCCAATATGCCTGTGATGATCGATTTTGGCGGGAGTGATCCCGAACTTCCATTAGAAGAATTACTACTTGAAAAATTGAGGCCTGGAGATGTCTTTACGCATGCGTATGCCCATGTTAAAGGAAGAACGACCATCGTGGATGAGGCTGGAAAAGTACGGCCCTATGTGTTTCAAGCCCAAGAAAAAGGAATTGTCTTTGACGTAGGTCACGGCGGAGGGAGTTTTGTTTTTGAACAAGCGGTTCCCGCCATGGAGCAGGGATTAAAACCCAATACCATCAGCACCGACTTACATACAGGAAGCATGAATGGAGGGATGAAAAATCTGCTGAATGTGATGTCTAAATTTCTCAATTTAAAGATGTCCCTTTTAGAAGTCCTAGCAGCGGCAACTTGGTATCCTGCACAGGTCATTCAAAAACCAGCACTAGGACATTTGAGCGTAGGGGCAGATGCAGATGTGGCTTTACTTCGGCTTTTAGAAGGCGATTTTGGATTTGTAGATACTGCAAAAAAGAAAATGAAAGGAACTCAAAAGTTGGTTTGTGAACTGACTCTCCGAGAAGGAAACGTGGTGTATGATCTCAACGGTTTAGCAAGTCCACTTTGGAAATAAAAAGTCTATGAAAATCTATCCCAAAATTTCACTTTTGCTGTCGGCACTCTTCGGGTTGATGAGTCTCTATTATTTTATCACCCAGCAGGCTACTGATGCAGGGGTTTGGCTGGTTGGATTTTTTATTTTTTTAGCCCTGGGCTTTAGAGGAATTCCCTCATTAAAAGGACTGTCCTTTACCATATTAATTTTTGCGGCAGTAAGTATTTCTATGTATTTCCCTGCACCCTTTATAGAGTTGGGGGGAGTTCAAATGAAAGTGTTTATTGTGCCCTTATTGCAAATCATCATGTTTGGAATGGGGACTGCGATGAGTCTCAAAGATTTTTACGGAGTCATAAAAATGCCCAAAGGCGTTATGGTGGGCTTACTTTGTCAATTCAGCATCATGCCCTTGGTTGGATTTTCTCTGGCAACTCTTTTTCAATTCCCCCCGGAAATAGCTGCTGGGGTGGTATTGATCGGTTCCTCCCCCAGTGGTTTAGCGTCCAATGTCATGGCGTATTTAGCCAATGCAAATGTTGCGCTTTCAGTGACGCTAACTGCAGTAGCTACGGTTTTAGCTCCTTTTATGACACCTCTACTGATGGAGTTTTTTGCAGGTGCCTTCGTGCCTATAGATTTTTGGGCAATGATGTTCAGTATTGTAAAGATTGTCATTCTTCCGATTGCATTAGGATTGATTTTCAATCACTTTTTTCATGGAAAAACCCCCTGGCTTGACAAAAGTATGCCCCTCATTTCTATGGCAGCGATTGTCATGATCATTACGATTATTACTGCTGCAGGAAGAGACAATTTGTTAACCATTGGTGGGTTTTTAATTCTAGCCTCGATCATTCACAATATTTTGGGGTATTTTTTCGGATATTGGGGTTGTCGGGTTTTAAAAATGAAAGAACAAGACTGTCGTACCATAGCACTCGAAGTAGGAATGCAAAATGGAGGTCTAGCTTCGGGGATAGCGCTGGAAATGGGGAAGGTCGCAACCGTTGGTTTAGCTCCTGCCGTATTTGGTCCGTGGATGAATATTTCAGGTTCTTCTTTAGCCTCCTGGTGGCGCAACAAAAAAATTGAACAATAAAAAAATCAGTACCAATGAATTTTATAAAACTAAACATCCTTCTTTTGCTTTGTACAACCTGCTTTGTAAGGGCTCAAGATCTCTCCGTAGAACAAATGACATTTTTAACTCCCCTCTGGGAAGGGGCTCGTTTTGACGATGGTCGACCCCGAGTAGGTGATGATTTTTTAAACCGCATGAAACAGGTCAGTATAGAAGAAGCTTGGGGCGTACTGAGAAACGAAGGCTACCACAACCAATTTGAAAGTGGCTGGGAACCCCTCCACCCTGAAGTTCCAATGGTGGGACGAGCACTTACTGTACAGTACCTCCCCAATCGTCCAGATGTGGCCGAGCAAATCATCAAAAAAGGAAAAGCCGAGGGTGCAGTCGGAAATACAAACTCATGGCCTATCGATCAACTGGTGGAAGGCGATATTTATGTCGCAGATGGGTTTGGAAAAATCGTAGATGGTACATTAATTGGAGACAACTTAGGAAACGCCATTTATGCCAATTCTAAAAACGGGGTGGTCTTTAACGCCTCCAGCAGAGACCTTGAGGGGCTTTCACAAATCGAGGGGTTTAACGCGTTTGTTCGCGGTTGGCATCCGTCTTTTTTAACTGAAGTGATGCTGCTTAACATCAACTTCCCTGTTCGTATAGGGGCCGCAACGGTTATGCCTGGCGATGTGGTCTTGGCCAAAAAAGAAGGAGTGATTTTTATCCCCGCACATTTGGCAGAAAAAGTTGTCGTTACTTCCGAGGTGGTTCGGCTGCGCGATCTCTTTGGGATTAGTAGATTGAAGGAAGGGATTTATTCTCCGGGGCAAATAGATGCTAAATGGACCGATGCAATAGAAAAAGATTTTTCCAATTGGTTAAAAGATCATATAGACGAATTGCCCGTACCAAAAGATCAAATCAAAGCCTTATTGGAAAAAAGAACTTGGTAACTAATAAATTAACAATCAAATATTAATACACATGAAACTAAATGAACAAAGAAGATCCAGTTTAAAAAAAATAGCCTTTGCTGTGACTGGAATTTTTGGCTTTGGTGTTGCTAAAGCCGCAGAACGTACCCCTTCCAAAAAAGTGGTGGGAACAGTTGTCGAAGACCAAAACATTCCGCTATTTTCTGGTGCAGTCAAACACGGAAACACCCTGTATGTCGCAGGAAAAGGAGCCCATTTTGAGGGAGATATCAAAGCCCATACCGATCATGTACTGAAAGAGCTCGAAAAAGAGCTGGTACGCAATGGATCCTCGATGGAACAAGTCTTAAAAGTCAACGTCTATCTGGCAGATCTAGCAGATTATAAAGGAATGAACGAAGTATACCGAGGGCGTTTTGGGGACAGCCCACCCGTACGAACCACGGTAGCCACTTATGGAGGAGTCCCTGGGAATTCTTTAGTGGAAATGGACTGTATCGCCGCTGTAAACTCTTAAATCAATAATTATGATCAACAGAAGAAAACTATTAAAATCCATTACTGCACTACCTTTTGTAGGAAGCTTTGTAGGGATACAGGAACTGAGTGCACAAAACTCTGTTACGAAAACGGTAGGAACAGCCCTAGAACGTGATTTTTTCAAAGAATTGGGGCTTCGCACCTTTATCAATGCTGCAGGGACCTATACCTCAATGACGGGTTGTTTAATGCCTAAAGAGGTAACAGATGCCATTGGGTATGGCGCAACAGAATATGTCAACCTGGACGACCTTCAAGACAAAGTAGGTGAACGCATCGCCGAGTTATTATCCTGTGAATACGCTACGGTGACTTCAGGATGTTTTGGAGCCATGTCCATCGCTATGGCAGGGGTGCTGTGCGGCAACGATCCAAAAAAAGTAAAACAACTGCCCAATACCGAAGGTTGGGCCAATGAGGTTATCATTCAAGAAGGACATCAGATTGGCTATGCACAAGCACTAACCAATGTAGGGGCTAAGGTCGTTTTGGTCAAAACTGCCAAAGAGATGGAAAAAGCCATCAATAAAAAAACAGCCATGATGTGGTTTTTAAATGCCAATACCGAAAACGGCGAAGTGAAATGGGAAGAATTTGTTGCAATAGCTAAGAAACACAACATTCCAACTTTTATTGACTGTGCAGCAGATGTACCTCCTGTTTCCAATTTATTCCGGTTTACAGAAATGGGATTTGATATGGTAGGTTTTTCGGGAGGAAAAGGGCTTCGCGGGCCACAAAGTGCAGGGCTTTTATTGGGGAAAAGAAAATACATTAAAGCCGCTCGTATGCACACCCCTCCCCGTGGTGAAACCATTGGAAGAGGAATGAAGGTCAACAAAGAAGAGGTTTTAGGAATGTTGGTTGCTCTTGAGCTCTATTTAAATAAAGACCACGACAAAGAATGGAAACTTTGGGAAGATCAAATTGAATTGATCAGTAACAGTGCCCTCGCCGTAGAGGGTGTGCGAACAGAAATTCACGTGCCCAAGCACGCCAATCACGTACCTAGTTTACGAATCCGATGGGATGAAAACAAAGTCAAAATTACCGCTGATGAAGCGCGAAGACAGTTGCGTGAAGGTCACCCTTCGATTCAAACAGTTGGTAATAAAACTACAATAGGAATCACCACCTGGATGATGACGCCTGGACAAGAACGGATTGTCGCTAAAAGGGTTCATGAAATTTTAAAAAGTGCTACCTAAAGGCTAGGGATTTCTTTTTAAATTAAAACACCACAATCTCGTCCGCGTATAAAAATGCAGGTTTTCCTGCATTGATATGCCAAGCAGGCATTTGGAGTACACTTTCTGCATGTACCTTAATGTAACGTGCCCTTGTGTTGGTAAAAGCAGTGCTAAAGGTGTGAAAAGGTACCTTTACGATATCCGGATTTTTGGCCGGGTCGGGCTCATGTGGATTCTGCACATTTACCGCTTCAGAATAGGTTTTTCCATCAGTAGAGAGCGCATAAGAAACAGCCGTAGGAAGTATCAATTGGTGCCAGTTGGCTTGTGCTTGGACATTGAGGAAGTCCATTTGTACAGTGGTGATCTCTTGTACGGCTCCTAGGTCCAACACAAAGTCCGTATGCACTCCTTTGTAGGAAACCCAATTGGCGTCTTTATCAGGAAATCTCCAGGACTCAAAGGCGCCAAAAATCCCATCGGTCAGGCGGGAAACTTCCGCTACTCCTCTGCTAGGAGTGGTGATCCAAATTATTTTTTTCTGATAGGAAAGCGCCTTCTTCATTTGTTCCATTCGGTCAAACATTCTTTTGAAGTTCAGTCCGTAATCTTCCAAAGTAATGGCACGTTCTCCAATTCGTTGGATTCCCGCATTTTTGGCTTGCACTAGGAAATTTGCAACTTTTTCTTTCATTTCGGGTTTTACGATAACCTTCTCCAAACTGTCTAGCGTATAAAAACTGCCAGGTGCTCCCAGAGGAATCTGTCCTGCAATTTGAATTTCAGCGATGACTAATGGAAGTCGGGCTTCGCGTATGCGTTTCAAGGTCACTGGTTCCGTTTTGGTCTCTTGTTCCGCCTGGTCAAACAAACGACTGTACTGCTCCATCATTTCGGGGGACAAATAATTGGCTACCGCATCGCGGGGGTCTCCAAAAATATTGAGTCTAAAATTGTCTTGTAGTAAGGCTTTTCGCATTTGATCGATATACTGGCGAACAAAAGGGGCTCCAGCGCCATAATAGCCCTGTAGGAAATCATCGATTATGGCTTCAGGATCGGCTTCAGGGTTCCACATCAACTTGGAAATGAGATAGGCTCTGAGGTGGCCAAACTCTCCTTTGTTTCCCGTGGCCTGCATAAACAACGCGCCGACGCTATTTTTGATGTAAAACTTAATATTGGGGCCAATGGTATGCAAGTTTGGAAAGGGACTTACGGGATTTGCAAATTGAATGTTGTAGTCCCAGATCAAAATATCTTCACTCATTTTTCCCCAGTCTTCTAAGTCTTTGGTAAAGGCTGGGTCAGTATCGAAAACGGGTTTTTCTCTGGTGCTTTCAATGTTGCAGAGCATGATGTTCACATTGGGTTCCGCGAGGATGTTGCTGGGTGCGGCCCGAGTATACCAATAGGCTAAAGTGGAAATAATCTTGTCTGGAAATTCTCGTGCTACTTTGTTGACAAACCAAATCATAGATCCGCTGGGGAGGTTGCCGTATTTTTTATTTAGCGCAGTACAGGGACCGCATTGGCAGTATTTGTCGTTGTCGTTTTGGCTTACCGACCAATATTTTGCTTTCGGATTAGCTTCAATTCGTTTGCGTAGATCCGTTACCAAGGTTTGGAACATTGCTTCGTTGGACAAACACAATTGGGTTACTGGATTTCGTTCTCCATCGATCAAAGAAAAATATTCGGGATGGGTTTTCCCGTATTTTTCTGCAGGAACTAAAACCTCAAAGGTATGTACAAAAAGACCCCAAGTATCTCTTGAAGAAAGTTTGTGCCAAGCGGCATATTCTTCATCACGGGCGTCATAATACGAGGTGGTTCGGTATTTAATCCCCGGAATTTTTATTTCATTCTCTGGAAGGGTAAAAGATGCTGTGGTGGGAAGCATTACCTCATCCTCCGAACTGTATTTTCGGAAACCAAAAAATTCCAATAGCGAATAGATCCCATGAAGCAATCCTTTTTCAGATCCTCCTGTAAGTAAAAAGTCATTTCCCAAACGTTGTACTTGATAGCCGTCTTCTTCTAGGAGTTTAGTTTCCAGAGTAACAGATTGGGCTGCTTGCGTATTTCCTAGATAAATTGCATTTTCACCTTGATAGTGGTCTTCACCAATAACAGTTAGTGCTGGGCTTGCAATTTTGGATAAAAAAGAATGCAATTCTGCAGCAGCTTTTTGCTCTAGGGGACTCGCCTCTTTAGGAATGACTATACTGAAGTTTGAACTCCCTTCTAGAATCAATTTTTTTAGTGTGCCAAAATCCCCATTACACGCATAGTGTGACAAGGTCGCTATTCCTCCCAATGCTAATCCTGAGGTTTTTAAAAATGTAGCACGTGAAATCGAGGTTTTTTTAGTCTTCATACTAGCGTCTTTAAAATCGTTATTTAAAAGAAAAAGATCCCTTAGGGTTTCTTTTCACTGTATGAAGTTAACAGTTTTTTCTAAGAAAAGTCTTGGTACTCTGTTTTATAAAATGGGGCCGTTAAGCACACTATTAATCGCAGAAACACTTCCACTAAGAGAGTTGTATCCCTGAATGACTTTGTGATCCGCTCGTATTGTCAGGGTACATGAGTCTCCTCTTTTGAGGATTTTTATAAAATCTTCTACTTCGTATTTTTCATTTGAAATAAGGTCTTCTAGCTCTAGAATCCGCAATTGTTTGTTTAAAACGAGGGAATTCTTTACCTTAATTTTTCGGTCTGCAATTTCTAAAAGTACGTAGTACTTTTGATCTCTTTGAAAAAGATTTCCCTGTATTGAAAAATCCAACCCTAATTTTCTAGACCTAGAAAGGCTTAAGGTTATGGTGTCTTGAATTTTAAAATTAAATTGTACTGACCCTACCGCTTCTATAGATTTGTGACTATTATTGACACGATACTCCCATTGAGAGACTCCTTTGGTAGCAAAAAGTACTAGTACAAGGACTAGTTTGAGGCGTAACTTCATTGAATTAATACAGTATAATAAAATTCAAATATACCCAATTACAGAGGAATAACATTCATGCACTTGTTGAATTGAAGGGATTCGAGTCCATTAACTTGCTGATTTTTTAAACGAATTGGCAAGATTGTGTTGGGTTAACTGATTGGTTGAAGATTCTTACTACTGAAGATTTGGATTTATCACCTAACAAATCTTACTTTTAAGCCTAAATCTAAATCGCAGGAATTATGAAAAATTATTTAATCCCCCTTTCCATCCTCATTGGTGCCTTGTTTATTGGAGTTGCCCTGGTAAAGTCAAGTAAGACAGAACAGTTTGAATATATAAAGGAAAATGTTGTTTTTGATAAAAGTAGCGGCAAAACCTACTTTACCGATCAAAAACAGTATATCGATATCAAAGGAGATCGTTATCAATTTGACTAAAAAAATTGATCTTTAAAAATATTATGAAAAAATTTGTTGTTTTCGTTGTCCTTCTGGGATTCACGCTAGGGTCTTGTGAAAAAGACGAGAATACTCCAATTCTAATTCCTTCTTCCCCAGGAAATGATGGAGGCACAGCGCTTCACTCCCCAAACCCCTCCTATCCAAAGGTTCTAGATTGCTAAATTTTCAATAGGATCCGTACGAATAAAAGTCAAACTCTAGTTCGTCCTAAAGGAATAGACTCCTGAGTTGGATTCGTTTCCATAAACTTTGAGATTTTTTAGTATTTTAAAGAAATTTAAAGATCATGAAGAATTTGTTTACCACACATCCCAAATCTGTTGGAGAAACCTATTTTCAACATTTGAGATTTGCCTTGGGTACAGGTTTCCAATTAATCCTGTGGGGAATCGTAGCACTAATTCACGGAATTTTTCCCTTTACTTTTAAAACATACGTATCCACTAGGATCAAAGCCTTATATCACAAAATTACTACTCGTTAAGCGCAATCAACTATTCTATAATTCAATCCTCTTCTTTTAAAATTTAATAATATACAAATCATACTTATTTAACTTCTAAGTAAAATTTCATCTCTTACTTTATTAAAAAAAGTATGGAACCCTTATTAATTGGAGATGTGTATGTCAACGTAGAATGTTCTTGTGGAAATACAAGTAGTCCTTTCAATTTGTGTAACGGTTCGCATTGGTCTTGTAAATGAAAAAAAATCGTCCACTATGACAATCAGATTCAATCTGTTTGCATTCTTGTTGGTTTAGCCCTAGCAATTGCTTTAAGTGGCTATTTGTATTTTTTAGTAGCTAAAGTTATTCTGGAGGTTTGTAAAAGTTTCCTTTGATCTTTTGCTAAGTCTTTGGCTAACTCATTTACTCCCCCTGTTTGGGTTTTTTAAACCAAAGTAAAATTCGATTGTTGTTGGACAAGGTTAAATTGGTAAAGCCAAAGTTGTTCATCCGATTAGTGTTGTTTAAAGGCAAACTCCCGTTGAGATCCAGTTCTACCCCTTGGGTTACTTTTTCTAGCGTAAAACCCTGCTCTTGATAGTCGTTGATGAGATTTACAATAGAAGGATTTTTTATCTTTTCTCTTTCAATTTCTCCTTCCCCGTCGTCTATCAACACCACAAGCTCTTTAGTATTCTGACTAACGACATCTACAATTACCCATTCTTGAGAAAAAGCATTTGTAAAATAAAGCACACAACTAAGTATAAAAAAGATCTTTTTCATAATTCCAAATTTACAAATTTTAAACAAAGGGGACCTCTTAAAATGTAGGGTCTATTTTTGATTTTTTTGAAATCTGGATTAAAAAAAATTCTGCAAATTTATTTATGACAGAACGCGTTTCCCTTTCAGTGATTTGACCCTGGTGTATGCTTACATTCAGTTTCTTTTTTATCCAGTGTACCACCAAAATCTCTATTTTGGAGACCCTAGATTGTTTGTTAAAGTGACGCAAGATCCCATTAAAGTCTTAAGGGAGTTTAACATCATTGATATTTATAACATTTGGTTGAGGAAAATTGATGAACTTATTGGCGGTAACTGGTTTTTCGATAAGCTATCTTAAAAAGGTTTAAACTAAAATCTAATCCAAAGAGTTTACTAACAAAACTTCCAGAAGGCGCTTGTTTAAATACGAGAATCCGTTATATAGTCCTTGATGGAGGTCTTTGTACTTCGAGTTTTTGAAACAACGGATTTAAAGTAAAGGTTTGGGTATTGAAATCAACAGAAGAGTCATATTCTGAACAGAAGGAGGTTTGATGATTTAAAAAAACGAAAGATTGAATTTGTTTCTAACTCGAAATCTTTTTAAACAATATATTATTTGAACGATTTAATCGTAACAACCTTCTCCCCATTCTTCATTTTAATTTGCTCCACCATCTTCTCAGCAAGATTTGAAACAGGCAAAGGTTTTTGTGATTTTAATAGTCCAAAATAGTTTAAACCGCTAAAGATTTTAATTCCAATTTTTTCTCCCATTCTTATTAATCCTTCTTGTCTAATCAAAGTAGGGGGTTGGAATATTTGAATTGATTTAAAGCTTCTGGAAATGAATGCCCCCAATCTTTTTCCATATAGCCTTTACCTTGTGAAAATGAAATTGATTCATCATTAAAAACCACTCCTCTTTGTCCAATAGACCATTTTGGTATTGATAATAGTCATTATCAAAAATCCTGAAGTTTATATGTTGTTGCCAAATTATTTTGTTACTTCTACTTTATTGTTTAGGACCAAATAAATTGCAACAAGAGGTAAAATAGCAAGTATCAAATGGAAATATTGTGCAACGTCTGGCACTTCAGATACCCTTACAATGTAGATTCCAAACAGGTTTATTAAAGTCAAACATATATATATTTTAATTGCAGCTGATTTCGCAAGTTTACTGCCATCATAAGGTAACTTGTTTGGAAGAGCTAATGAACTTTGTATCATCCATAGAACAGCAGTAGCTAAATGAATAGTTTCTTGATTCTGCGAAAAAAAACTTAACTCAGATGCTATTACAATTATTCCAAAAATAAAATAACCTAAATTAAAAAAAACACGATTCTTTTTAAAAACACCATATAATGTTATTAAAAGACACAATGATGCAATAATTATTTGTGGTAACATATTTATTGATTTATGATTAATAATACCCCAAGATATAAAGAATGGGATTTATTTCAAAACACACTACAAACTTCCCCCAAACAATACCCCCCTAAAACCACTATAAAGGAATCCTAACTTAAGACAATGAAATCAATGGATTAGATAGGATTTGGATTGGGGGCATTGGTGGAAAAGAAAAACCCTCCGCTTGGGAGGGCTATTAAGAAATTAAAAATTAATTCCAAGAAGAATTAATCCATTCTTCTGTTGATTTAATTATAGCTACTTGGCTCTCCTTGTCTTGTCTCATGAAAGCATCAAAATCACTATAAAAATCCTCTAAACTTAATCCAAATGTTTCTTCAAAAGCATCTTTCCAGCCATCAGTTGGATTTAATTTGTATTTCTCTGCAAAAACACTGTAAAAGTCAATCATAAGTTTTTTAAAATTATCTTGATTTAAATGCCACAAATATACATGAGCCATAAAACCGCCGCCATAAGCATAGTATTCGTCGTTGATACGTGTATTTTCACTTTCGAAATTTTCAAGACTAAAAGATGGGTTTGAACCTCTCATTGCTTCTCTTGCTTGGTTAAGAAATCTTACTGCTTGGTCATAATGATTGAAGTCAAGATTCTGTTTTGCCATTAATGTAATACTTGCGAAATCAGCACCTCCTTCACCAATCCATATTGGTAAAAAGGGTAATGAGACTCCATTTTCTTCGTCCTCTATCCTTATGCCAAACTTTTGTTTTTCCTCAAAATAAAACATGTGACCTGTTTGAAAGGTGTGGAAATATTCATGAGCTAAATAAATTAGTCCAGAATCTTCTCCCTCATCTTGAACAAATGCATCATCATAGATCATTAAATCTGCACCTTTATGTAAATATCTTCCATATACACCTCCTCCATAAGACCTGTCTCCCCATGAGTCTAAATTCCCTGCTATACAGTCATCTAATTCACTAGGCTCACCAACTAAATTGCAAAAGTCGGTGTCATGCTGAAGTTTGGACTCTTCACTTGCATTGAACTGATCTATATAAAATACATTTATTGGTATTATATTTTGTAGGTTGCTCTTTAACCAATCCATACTTATTTTTAATTTTTCATCTCTTCCCTCTAATAATTCAGATTGATAAACATTAACACATACAGGAGGGGAAGATTGCCAGCCGTATTGGAAATATTCATGTGTATCATCTATTTCCGAAGGCTCAGGTCTTGATAAATAATAATAACCATTACCACATTCAAAATTTTGATTTATTACAGAATTTGAACTAGAAGAAGTCGAATTATTTGATGAAGTATTATTTGAATTTGATGTGCTTACTTCCTCTAAAGAGTTTGAAGAAAAATCCATCTCTTCATTAGCAGCACAGCCGAGAAAAAATAAAATTAAAAATATAGATAAATACCTCATTTTATTGATTTGTGATTAATAATACCTCCAATATAGATATAAAGAATTGGGTTTATTTCAAAACACACTAAAAACTTTCCCCTAACAACCCCCCCCCTTAAAACCACTACACAGGAATCCTAGCCTAAGGCAATGATGTCATTGTATTAGGAAGGATTTGGATTGGGGGCATTGGTGTAAAAGAAAAACCCTCCACTTGGGAGGGTAGTTTCATTATTTAAACTATCTAATTTGTCCATCCACCAGCTAAAACTCTTGGTTCTACCCCATAAGCCTTAATTCTGGTTTTTAGTTGTTCTGTAGAATTACCAATCAAAATAAAAGATTTTATTGTGAATGTGTCTAAAAATGGTTTCATGTTTGGTCCATTTTCAAAATTATCTGCATGAAGTATCGCTGCTTCAGAGTTTTTGTACTTTTCAATCAAGGTTATTTTTTTACTATTTTGTGAAATATAATATCCATAGTCATATGCATCAGGTTCATTTTTTCTCATAAAGGTTGTAAGTTCTTCTAAGAGTGCTTTTACTTTATCTAAAGTATATCCTTTATTAACTGAAAGCTCAAGAATAAAACCAACTTTTTCATTTGATAGATTTTTACTTGATTTTGCATTTGCTTCTTTTTCAAAATGATACATATCGAAAAACTGAAACTCTTCAATAATTTTATCATTCTCCCATTGATATGAGATATGAAAAGGAAATTTCACTTTTTGACCAGTATATTTTCCAGTAGCACTAAAATTATTCCAAATACTTGACCAAATTTTACCATTAGAGTAGTAATTAGTTTCAATCTCAGAACCATTTGCGTCTCCATTAACTAACTCAAATTTAATATCATCAAAGAGATCAAACATTTCTTCTATGCCTGCTATAAATTCTTTTTTGTTAAAGCTTTCTTCTTTTGAATTAACCATTTTCATATCATCTGAAAAAACTTCATTTAAATAATCGGTTCTTTCAGCTGAAACTTCTTCAAAAATCTTATTTATAATTACTGATTTTTCATCATTAATATCAACTTTAGCAAATGGTTGAGAACATGAAATTACTGTAAGAATAAGATATACAAGTAATAATAATTTTTTCATTTTGATTGATTTATGGTTAATAATACTTCTAAGGTATAAAGAATGAGATTTATTTCAAAATACGTTATAAACTTCCCCCAAACAAATCCCCCTAAAACCACAACACAGGAATCTTAGCTTAAGGCAATGATATCATGTAGTGGATTTAGGGGGGAGTTGTTTGGGGTTTCTGTGGATACGTGATGGATCTTAGTTTTTGTCCAAAAACGTCTAAAATTCACAAAAAATGACTAAAAAACGTCAAAAATGAGTCATAATTAATGAAAAATGGCTAAAAATGATAAATTTAATCATGAACTTCGATTATTAAATCTTTGATGAAAAGTTTATAAAAATATTCATTATTTGACAATGAAGTACCAGTTAGTCGAGAACCTTCTCTAAAAATTTCAAATGATCTAGGCAATTCATCTTGCATTTTTACCAAAATTTTACTTTCACCCTGAGGTAATAAAATCTTTGTTGTATCACTTAATGATAAAAAAGTCATGTCGCTTGATCCAAATGAGAGATCATTTAATTCAATCGTTGCAGAAGATGAAGTGGATAAATCACTATACCCTAATAAAAAATTATTTTGATTATTATCATTTAGCCTATACATTGGAATTGCATCACCATTATTTGAGATACGCCAATTAGAAGACAGTATTGGTGGATACACCTCGAATTTTAATTCAAATTCATCTCTATTTTGGATACTTATGAAAGCAGAATAATATTTATCATTTTCTACTCCTGTGAGTGAATACCTTGAGAATCCATTGACTTTAAATTGGATGTTTTTTCTATTGATAGTGTATGAATCTGAAATCGGGTTATTTAAAGCTACTTTGAACTTAAAATTTATTCTCACTTTTTTATTTTCAAATCCAGAAAAATTTGACACTAAAGCTATAGGGTCATTATTGTCATAAACTTCATTAACATCAATATATGTAAGATAAGAGCCTACATTTTGCCAGTTAGCATTTGTTTGATAGCTTGACCAGTTTTTTTCTTTGTACTTAATAGCCAACTTATCATTTAGTATAATTGTGTCAACTTGAACACTAATGTTTCCATAATTTAGGGTATCATATTTTAAAAGAACCATTTTAGCGGTATATGTCCCGTATTTATTATATATAACAGATGCTTCGTTTACATCGGCAATTTTACTTGGTGTACCTCCTGGAAACTCCCACTTTATAGTATCATAAACTGTACTATATGTGTTAGCTTGATAATTAATTTGAACATCTAAATTATTGTCTCTATCATGTCTAAAAACTTCTAAAGAGTCAATATTAATTTGAGAGAGGGAATTAAATCTTGTTGTGAATATTTTATTTACATCAACTTGTTCAACAGAACAAGAAAATATGGTTATAAGAAACAAGAGGCTTAACAAGTAATATGATCTTTTAAATTTCATATTCTCAATATAGATATAATTTATTTTACACCAATGGACACAATCCAAATCTCTTCTAATCCATTGATATCATTGACTTAAGCTAGGATTCCTGTGCAGTGGTTTTAGGGGGGGAGTTGTTTGGGGGCATTGGTGTAAAAGAAAAACCCTCCGCTTGGGAGGGTTATTGTATGATCATTTAGTCTTATTTTCCGTTTTGCATGGGGTCAGTATCACTCATAACCTTATTAAGGGTAAAGTATACGGGACAAAATTTTGTAAAAGGACTAATCACTTGTAAAATCCCTACACCAATAGAAATATAAAGGAAATCTAAATTCCCTGTTTGAATTGTTAATCCAACGCTAGCAAGATATAAGATTCCGCATATTGCGTCATGTGCTCTTACTTTTTTAATGTTTTTAGCTGCATTCATTTTAATTGATTTATGATTAATAATACTACTAAATTAGAAATATTAGGTTACATATCAAATCCCAACCCCTGTTCCAATAGAAAAACCGTTTTCTAAAACCCATGCCCCTTTGTTTGGGATAGGAGTGCTTGAGAAGTTTTAGATTTTCTTCCACATCACGTATCCACATAAACCCTTAACAAACAACCCCCATTTTGTCGTAAGTAAATCTTATCTTAAGGCAATGATATCAATGAATTGCAAGGGATTTGGGTTGTATCCATTGGTGTAAAAGAAAAACCCTCCACGAGGGAGGGATAATTAGATTTTGTGTTTAATGAAGAGGGTATACTGATGCTTTAGTTATTACTAGTATTATGTTCTAATATGCTTGAAATTAAAGTTATTTCATTTGCAGGAACTCCCGCACGTTCAGCGTGTTCTTTTATAATTTCTTCAGATTCTGCTTTATATACACAAAAAACATTATTCCCTGCAATATAACTATGTTCTTGTTCAATTTTCTTTCCTTCATTCCTCATAGCAATTAATACTGCTTCAGAACCTTGTCCAATTTCGTCAAGCTTTTCACTTGGTATTTGGTATGCTCCTTCAATTTCTCTTTTAATTAAGTACTTGTTCATCTTTTTTGATTTATGATTAATAATACCTCTAAGTTAGAGAAAATGAGATTTATTTCAAAACACGTTATAGACTTCCCCCAAACAACTCCCCCCTAAAACCATTACACAAGAATCCTATCTTCAGGTAATGACATCAATGGATTAGAAGGAATACGGATTGTATCCATTGGTGCAAAAAGAAAAACCCTCCGCTTGGGAGGGCTATCATACTTAATTTGCAGATGCAGCGGCTATTTCATTATTAATGAGAGTAGGATCAAAAAAGTGATAGGCTGCTACAATCTTATCATCCTTCCAGCGAAAACCATAATGGACTAAAATTTGAGCTTCTGTTTCAGTATATTTTCCCGTACCTGTCCATATAAACCAACAAAGTGTCCAAACTTGACCATTGTCATAACGTGTGGTGGTTAAGTTATAGGGTTGTATTTTATCATTAGAAATATTATTAAAATAATTATGATGAGCAGAAGCCCCATCTAACCATCCTTGTTTAGTGACTTTATCGTTATTGAAAAAGAATTCATCGGCGTTATCAGAAATCATGCTAGCTCCTTTTTGGAATGTGTTTGTTACATAGTATTCGTTAAACTCTCTTGCCATTAAGGACTCTTTACTATGATCATCGGAAATACCACTCCAGCCTCCAAACTCCATATTTGGAGATGGTTTTTGTTCTTTTTGTGGTTGACAACTAACAAGACTTAGAACAAAAAGTGATAATAATATTTTTTTCATTTTGTTTGATTTATGGTTAATAATACATCTAAGATATAGAGAATGAAGTTTTTTTCAAAACACATTACAAACTTTCCCCAAATAACACCCCCCTAAAACCACAACACAGGAATCTTGCGTTAAGGCAATGATATTAATTGATTAGTAGGGATTTGGATTGTATCCATTGGTGCAAAAAGAAAAACCCTCCGCTTGGGAGGGCTATTTAAAGTTTGTTAAATGAACTATTCCCCTCTAAGTAATTTTTTAAATGCTTCTAAATCAAATTCGTTTCCATAAAAAAGTGTACTCATTTTCATAATATCTGCAGCGATAAGTACTGCAGTTTTGATCTCATTTTCAGTAGCGCCTAATCTTTTTAACTCAGAAATATGATAAGGGATACAATATTGACATTTTATTGCTGCAGAAGTTCCGAGTGCAACTAAATGTGCTTCTTTTTCGGGGATTACCCCCTCTTTATACAAACCCATTTGAGCTTTAAAATAAGTGTCAGCACTTTTCAAGATAGTTTCAGGATAAACTGAATTAAAGGGGCTTGCTTCTAAAAGTTGTTTTTTTTCTTCTGCTGTTAATGTGGCATCTTGAGAAAATACAGCTAAAGAAAACGCAAATAGCAATGTTGTGAAAAATATTTTTTTCATTTTAATAGATTTATGATTAATAATACCTCTAAGATAAAGAGAATGGATTACATATCAAATACCAACCCACGTTTCGATAGAAAAGCCGTTTCCTAAAACCCTAGCCCTATTTTTGAATTAGAGTTATACAAAAGGTATTGGGTCTTTAAAATTAGAACAGAGACAAAGACCATTATCTTTCCGAAGGGTTCCAGCTAAGTTCTTTTTATTTATCTAACCCAGACCGACTAACCATTAAGAGAACCCAGGGTGATGTAAATAATCAAAGTAACCAAGCAAAGAACGATTGAAAAAGATTTGGTGTATTTCCATTCTTCCATTTTAACCAATTTTAAATCATTGATTTCAAATTCCTTTTTATCTGGATAGAAGTAAGAGATGAGATACATGACGATCAAATTCAAAACAAACTCGATCCCCCAGATGTGAACAAAGTGGATCCCCGTGTCAAATACAAAACTCGCTAGTAGATAAAAGCTTAACCCAACGAACAAGGCAACCTTAGCTGCAAATGCAGATATCTTTGTAGTGAAAAACCCTACTAACATAATCGAAGCTATGGGGATAAAGAAAATCCCATTTAACTGTTGTAACAACTGGTATAAACCGTCTGGTGCTTTGGCCACGAAAGGTGCCGCAGCAATGGCAAAAATTGCGAGCACGCAAGACGTTAACTTACCTACAAAAACCAAATTTTTATCAGAAGCCTTTGGGTTAAAATGTCTTTTGTATAAGTCCAAACTAAAAATAGTTGCAGAGCTGTTAAGTACACTGTTAAATGTACTGAGTACGGCACCCATGACTACAGCGGCAAAAATTCCAACAAAACTTGCAGGTAAGACTTTTTTAATTATTTCAGGATAGACCATATCTTGATTTTCGTAAAGTGACTCTCCGAAATAATAAAAACCAATAACACCCGGTAAAATAATGACTAGAGGAATGAATAGTTTAAGCAAACCTGTAAACAATAATCCTTTTTGAGCCTCTTTCAAATTTTTTGCTCCTAAAGCCCGTTGAATAATGGTTTGATTCATACACCAAAAATACAATTGGTTGACAATTAGGCCAGTAAATATAACTTCAAAAGGAAGTACAGAGTCTTTTGCCCCGATAACATTAAACTTTTGCGGTGCGTGATTAAAAACCTTTGTCAAACCTACCATTGGATTGCCGTCTCCAATACTCAATAAAGCCAAAAAAGGCACTGCCAAACCCCCAATTAAAAGTCCATAACCATTGATGGTGTCTGAAACAGCTACGGCCTTCAAACCTCCGAGTATTGCGTAGAGAGATCCTATCATACCCACTACAACTACTGTAATCAATAAGGCGGTATCATTAGAAACATTCAGAACTTCAGAAATAGTAAAGATGCTTTCCAAATTAATTGCTCCTGTATAAAGCACTATAGGTAAAAGGGTTACCACAAATGAAATCATCAAGAAGAATGCAACGTAAGACCTCAACACACCGTCAAATCTATTTTCCAAATACTGGGGAATCGTAGTCAACCCCATTTTTAAATATTTTGGAATAAAATAGACTGTTGCAACAATTAAGGCTAAGGCTGAAGTGACCTCCCAACCGATTACAATAAAACCGTTTTTATAGGAAGAGCCGTTCATTCCAATTAAATGTTCTGTTGAAATATTAGTCAACAACATGGAACCTGCAATGACAATCCCCGTCAAGCTTCTTCCTCCCAAAAAATACCCCTCTTCTGAAGTCAACTTTTCCTTTCTGAGTCTAAACCATGAATAAACTGCTACAAATACGGTATAGGCTAAAAAAGTAGTGAGTGTAAACATCTGCTAAATGATTTCTGAAAGTAATACTACCCGGTTTTCTTCACTTGACTTCTTTGCAGCCAAACTTATAGCTACCGATTGAAGCCCATCCCAAACGTTGAGTTCAGGATCTTCGTTTTTTTCTAGAGACTCAACAAAAGAATCCAGTATGTTGAGGTAGGATTCTTTATAGCGTTCAATAAAAAAACCGACAGGTATAGGATGATGTACCCCTTTATTATCAGAAAAAGAAACGGTATTATCGGCTTTGTTGGAAGCAGATAACATCCCTTGTTCGCCAAAAACTTCTACCCGTTGATCGTATCCAAAAGTACTGTTTCTACTGTTTTCAATGGTCGCAAAGCCTTTGTCTTTGAATTTGAGTAAAGTAACGGCAGTATCCACGTCTCCCACGGACCCTAAAGGTAAATTACCGAAAATACTGGCCGTAGCATATACTTCAGTGACTTCACTGCCCATCAAGTGTCTGGCTAAGTCAAAATCGTGTATCGCCATGTCTAAAAAAAGACCTCCTGAAGTTTTAATAAATTCCATAGGGGGAGGTCCTGGATCTCGGCTAATCAATTTTATAGACTGAACACGCCCAAGTCGATCCTCCTGGAGATCTTTTTTGATTTTTAAAATATTAGGATCGTACCTGCGGTTAAAGCCAACCATAAATTTTACTGAAGTTTGATCCAATTGCTTTTTAAGTAGTTGTATGTTTTGAATGGACAAATCAATTGGTTTTTCACAAAATATATGCTTCTCGGAAGCAATTGCGAGTTTAAGGTGATCGAAATGAAATCCAGTAGGGGATGCAATAACAAGTGCATCTATATCCACCTTAGCTAACATTTGCTCTAATGAAGTAAAGTAATTTTGAACTCCGAATTTTTTTGCTAGAGGAAGACTTTTTTGACTTCCGCTGCAAACAGCAACGACCTTGGCGTGGGGACTATAGAGTTGAATATTCTTCAAATGTACTTGCCCTATTCTACCCAGTCCAATTATACCAATTTTAATCATTTACACTAAATTAAAAATGGAGCTGAGTAGGGAGGTATTTGGCTATTAAATCTTCGTAATAGGGTTTTAATGCTTTCGCATCTGGTGGAATAGGAACCTTGGAATACAAATCGTAGGGATTGAATTTCTTTACCCATTTAAAGTTTTCGTGGTCTTCCTTATTCATCAGATGAGAATAGGCTTCTTCACGGTGTTGGGCATAAAAGGAATGATACCGAATAATGTAAAGCGCAGGTTTAGGTAAGTAGTCCTTCAGCACATGGTAAAGGTATTCATCGTGTCCCCAACTCATTTTGACCTGGTCCAAACCACAATTTTCTGAATATATACCCAGCTTGGTGTTGTAACGCTCATCCGAATAATCTGGATTCTCAGCAAAAAATTCTGAATAAACAATTTTATCGGAGAACTGGCAGCCTACAGGATACGTATCTCCCACCACAGCCCACTGAGGCTCTCCGTAAAGACAAAGTACTTTCCCTAAATCATGAAGCAGTCCTGTCAACACAAACCAATCCGGATGTCCATCCTGTCGAATTGCCTCTGAAGTTTGGAGCAGGTGTTGCAATTGATCCAATTCAATGTCAGGATCGCTGTCATCTACCAAGGTGTTCAGGTAGTCCAATGCATCCCAAACTGACATTTTACTTTTGTTTAGATTTAAGAATTCGTCTTGCTTAGATACCACGAAATCATAAGTCTGGTACTGATGATTTATTTTATAAAAATTCCTCACCAATTGATCTCTTGGGAAGTCAGCATAATTTCTATAATCCTTTTTTTGTTTTTGATGAGGCTTGGGATAGCGTTTTTTAAGGTCGTCTTCCCAGTGCTCTAAACTTTCTAGAGGTGTGTTAGGGATCATAAGCTAAGTTTTTAGAATTTTAATAATTATACTATTTTAGTTTTACTTGCTACAGGTTGATTTATTTGTAAAAATAAACATAAACTTATACCTTGGTTAATAAGGGCATTAATATATAAATATTGTAAGGTTTTAAAAGGCTTAGATGTTACGTTGTTTCCAGATCAAGGAAAGTATCATGAATGGAAAAAGAAAGCTGAAGAGATAGGCTTAAAATGTGAAATATCAATTGAAGCTGAAGAGTGGTATGAAAAAGGATTAATTGGAAAAGGTGATGCTATTGATGACTACTATATTAATCTTGCGAAGAAAGTAAATTCTAAAATTGTTAAAACAGATCCTGAATGGGATCAGAGGGAGTACGATTCTATTTTTTTTTACAATAAATAGTTTTAGATATTTTTAATAGATCTCTTTTTATTATTTTTAAATGCATGAGAAGATCAGATTTCCTTTATCGCTTTCTTGTTTTAATTGGTATTTCTTCACCAAGTATTTTACTAAAATCTTGCTCCCCAGAGGAGGATGGAATCAACGAGGAAGTTGAAGTTCTTAGTGAAGAAGAAATTATTTATCAACAACTCAAAGACAAAACAGCTGAAACAGGAAGTTATTTGGAAGGAAAGCTATTGTATGTGGATATTACCAATGACAATTTTTCCTCTCTTTTAGAAGTGGGTAATTTTGTCAATGACACTGATAATTATGTGCTGCTTTTAAGAAAGACTCAGGAGGATTTTAAAGCTTTCAGTAATTGTTGTCCCCATCTAGGAACTTCCAATAGATGGTCTTATTCAAATGGTAAATTTAGATGTGCAAATCATGGTAATTCATATGGTACAGGCACTGGTTTTATCGCAAACTGTAGTTCGAATACCACCTCAGGTAATTTAAAACAATACGATGTTTCTCTTAATCAAGATATTCTGACTGTTGATTTTGACACCTAGTTTACAATAAAGCTATAAACAAGAGTAAATGAACTACTCTTACCATCAGATGTTTTTACTCTCCAGTAATAGGTAGTTCCACTTTCTACACTAACCTCTAATTCGGTTTCTGAACTATCTTCTTCAATAGGATCTTGTAGCCCATCTACCTCATCAAAATAAATCGTGTAGGTTAAACTATCTCCTTCATCTGGATCATTACCCTCCCATGATAATGTAATACTTCCATTATTAGTATCTACTGCAGCTCCCGAGGTTGGACTGAGTATAGTTGCTGGGAAAGGTGCATAGTTCTCTTGTCCATCACCTGCTAGGTAAAATTGCCAGGTATCTGAGTCTGTAGTATCACTGGTGTCATTGGCTTTTGAAACTATCTTCCAGCTGTATGATACATCCGTGGCTAAAGTAACTGCCTTAGAGGTTGAAGTAATTCCAGATTCTGTTTGAGATTGGCTAGTTTCTTGATTAGTAATTACTAAATCATAGCTATCGGTATCCGAAGATGCGTCCCATGAAAAAGTAACTTCGCTGTTACTGTCGTCTACTTCTTCTCCCTCGTAACATACCTCATTATTCTCTGGAGCAGATAAACTAGACTTACCTGGTGAAGGAACTTGAGGAGTTGGAGCTGGGGTAGGTTGTTGAGTTACAGGAGGAGTTGTCGTTCCACTATCATCATCCTCAGCACTACAGCTAACTATAAACACAAACGATAAAATATATAAAAAGTGGTATCCTAGTTTCATCTCTTTATCACTTTAAAGGTTTGATCTACAGTTTGTCCGTTGACTTTAACAACATAAACATCTCCAGTTAATCTGCTAGTATTGATAGTCACTACTCTAGAAAAGGGTATAGACTCTTCATATCTACTCACTAGGCTACCTGAGCGACTAAATATTTCAATAGAAGCCTTAGTATCCTCTCCTGGAATGACAAGGTTTAAATTACTTCTAACAGGATTGGGATAGTGTTTGACCTGTTCTGAGATAAACACTTTCTCTGTATGCACACCCTGACAGTCTTGAGGGGTAGAAATCCTCACTGTATTCATCCCTGCTCTTAATTGTAGAGTAAAAGTATCGAGCTGATAACTTCTTCGCTCTCCATTGACCTCTGCATAATACAAATCAGAACCAGATAGCTTTAGAGTCATCGTTTTTCCTTTCTGATTAACAGAGGATTTAGCACTGAGTGCTGGAGGTTCTGTAATTCCTATTTCAAAGGTTTGTACATACCCTTGTTTTCCCTCTACAGTGAAGTTTAAGGTATAAGTGCCAATTTCCAAATCATCAATCACTAACTGATGCCCATTCTCTGAATTTAGGGTATAGGTACTTTCTGATTCCGCAATAGAGAGGCCGTAAGTATACTCAGTATTTTGAATACTGATACTAATCTGCCCATTGGTCTTCCCAGCACAAGAAACTCCATTTGTTTGAATCGAATAGTTCTCTGCTGGTAAAGAAAAAATCTCACAACCGTCTGTATTGACCATTGCTCCTAATGGGGTTGAATTACATTGATCTCTGTCGTCACTCACTCCATCACCATCAGTATCTATATACTTTGCCTGAATGATTGGTATTTGATCGAATTTTTTGAAGAGGACATCTTGTTCAGTAGTTGGGTTTACAGTCAACCACTGATTCATAATAGAAGAATATACTTGACGGAAATCAAATTCAGTTTCTAAGTTATCCTGCCATTGAACATTACTAGGAATAACAGGATTATTACCAAGTATAGTTGAGTCTACCTTATTGCCAAAAACAAAAAGTGGAGCAGCCGTACCATGGTCTGTCCCTAATGAACCGTTTGATGCAATTGTTCTGCCAAATTCAGAATAAGTCATCACAAGAACATCATCACTTCTGCCGATATCATCCATGTTTTGCATAAATTTCAGCACAGAATTATCCAAGGTCTTTAAAAGAGTCGAATGAGCCCCTTTTGTATGATCAGATTGATCCACTTGAGTATCATGGGTGTCAAAGCCTCCTAATTCTGCCAAGTAAATCCTTGTATTGAGTCCACCACTAATTAATTTTGTAATCTTTTCAAATTGTGAGCCTAAATCAGAAGGACTGTAATCAAAATTACAAACACCCGAATCATAGGTCTCTTTTATCCTTGCACCATATAAGTTAGATTGTTTACCAACAAGTTGTATATAATCTAATTTGGTTCCTCTGTTGCTAGAGGTGTCATAGATGTTGTCAAAATCTGTAATAATTTCACGAAAGTCTTCAGGATTTCTTGCAACAAAACTGGTAAATGACTTTTTACCTGTGAGTAAAAGACTTGGAGATCCAAGTTCAACCGAAAGGGGATCAGGATATTGAGTATTTGGGTATGAATTTGGGTATTCTGGATGTTTGTTTTCAATGTATCTTCCCATCCAACCAGAAGTAACAAACTTATTATAATCCGATGCAGATTCCCATATATCCATTGATCTAAAATGAGAAAAATCAGGTGTTTCGTAACCTACATTTTGAATGATTTTTAATCTTTGTTCATCAAAAAGTGATTTAAATCCTGTTAGTTCAGGGTGCAAGCCTAAATCCTTGTTTCCTAAGTCGATTATTTTGTTTTCCGGAATAAAAACATGAGGTCTAGCATTACTAAGGTTGCTTAATTGATTTTTAGGGATAACCGTATTTAGTCCATCATTTCCTCCGTTAAGTTTAACTAAAACCAAAATTTTGCCAGGATATAATGTATTGCTCAAATAAGAATTATTATTCTGTAATTCTAAGCCAAAAACTAAATCATTTGCAAATAATGAAGCAACACCAATATGACTTAAATCATGTAAAAAATCTCTTCTCTTCATAATTAAAACAGATGAAATTCTCCTGTTAAACCTAAAACCTCAAAAGCATTTCCAAGTCTCCATTCTATAGAGCTGTATGATGACTTATCGGGAGATTGAATTTCAATTATTTTACTTACCTCATCAGACCAATGACTTTCATTTATATCATTCAAAAGGGCCTGATTTAATTTCTCACGTATTTTACTTGAGGGTTCGCCCCCAATAAAACGAAAAATTAATTGATCAATAAATGAATTTATGTTTTTAGGGTTCTCAAAAGTTTTTAAGTAGCTAACTAAATTTAATCTTCTTTGAATACCATTATCTCCAATAAATATATCTAACCAAGCACCCCATTTAAGGTAGTCATTCATGAGTTGAACTCTTCTTGTAATTGTAGAGGAATTAATCCAAAATAAATCGTAAACTGGCTCTTGATAAAGAGCTGGCCAGCCTGAAACGCTTGGAGGATCAGAAATTAACATGCCTAGTTCTTTTCCATAATACCAATTTAAAGTACCCGTTAGTTGATACTTAAAGAAAGATTGATCTTTTTCCTTTTCTCCAAAATATTCAGGTTCAAATAATGAAAAATGTTGGTTATTACCATCCCAATGGAATAATACACCATCATTAACTAAATTAATTTCCTTCAAAATACTCATGGAAAATTCAATAGGAGATTTAATAAGAGAGTTTTCAATTTGATTATTAAAAAAATGTTCACTTTTTAATAAGACTTTTAATGGTTCTACAAGTGAATAATTATTATCTCTATAAATCTTAGCTAATGGCTTTATGATTTTATCTTCTATTTCATCTGTAAGTGCTGGATAAACAAAGAATTGGTATAGCCTCCTAGCAATATAGATTGAATTTTCTTGGGTTTCAAAAATCATATCTACCACTTCTTGGAGCTCACCTGCTCCTGCCTGACCTTCTTTCCCTCTTATAATTCTATTTCCATAAAATGAAGAGAAAAACTTGTCACCAGTGTCATGATTCCACTCTTCAAAACGAGGAATATTTTCGCTACCCTGGTCATAAACTATCTCCTCATAACTATGAGTCCAGCCAACGAGAGCCCTAGCAATCTCTCTAACATCTTTTTCAGTAAATTTAGAAAATGGTCTTTTACCAACTGTGAAAAGTTCCTGAATCTCCCTCGCATAATTCTCGTCAGGAGTCTCCTTTTTACTTAAATATAAATTTAAATATGAAAGCATGGAACCATCAATTGTTATATTGTATATAAAATCTTTGTAACTAGCAAAGCAATGATTAAATAGAAGCTTGAAGTAATTATAAGCTCCCTTATGTCCAAGTAAATTAAATGATTGTGTTGGGACTAAATTATGAAGAAATAAAAATAACTTCCAATGTATTGAAGTCATTTGATTATAAATTCCATCGTAAATACTCCAATTAATTGCTATAGTTCTTTCATTTCCAAATTGTTCTTCAAAGGTAGGTCTAAGTTTTCGGTATGCTCTTTCGATAAAAGGCTCATTAGGACCAACATCCTCACTTTCGTAGCGCTCTCTATATTCTTCTGCATTTTTTTCCCAATAATAAATGTTTGTTGGTTCTTTAAATGAGTCCTCTCTAAAAATTAAATCAATTGACTGATCTAAGTTTAAATTTTCTAAATCTTTTTGATGTCTATGACAGTACCCAACCATTGTCCTATTCAGAAGATGCTTTTTTTGGTTTGGACCGAATTCACCCGCGTAAGGATTAAGACTTAAATTTGTGAATCCTTTGGCTGTATTTTCTCTTTGATTTAAAGCTTTTTCTAAAGATTTATGATCAATGTCTTGATCATAAAACATTTTAACTAAGTCAATTTCTGTTTCTGTCTCTTTTGCCATTTCCTTTTGTAGAATAGAAATTATATCTGTTTGTCAATTTACCAAATTATAATTAATTCTAAAAACCATTTCAAACTTCAAAATTTTCTTACACTTTATTGAAGTATAAATACTCATTATGGTAGTTTGAATGATGCAAAATACAGCACAAATACAGCCAAAAAACAGCCATTTGGGGTTCCGGAGTAAGCTTGACTCGAACCCCTTTTAATCAAGGGGCTTTTTTTATGTCTGAGGTGAGTAATAAGTGAGTAATTGAAAATTAAAAAAGGCTCACTTTACGTTAACGCTTATTATACTTGGTGGAGAAGATGGGACTCGAACCCACGACCTCTTGACTGCCAGTCAAGCGCTCTAGCCAGCTGAGCTACATCCCCTTTTTGCTGACTGCTAAACTAAGCAAAATTTTAATGCTGTAATGACTTTCTCGAAAGACACCCGCTCTGATTTGATTTTCACGACGATCTAGTTTTTAAAAAATCTGGGGCTTTTTAGAATTCTAAACAATTTTTCACAACAGGATGGGTTATTACTATAATGTCTTTGATGAATCCTAGTTATCGTTTTTGTCTTTTGGTACTGTTGTTGTTTGGAATACTAGAAATTCCTCAAGGGAATGCCCAAGGGGGAGACCTTTTAATTCAACAATACCAGAAAGGTCCCGCTTTGGATGGGGCTTACTCCCGCTGGTCGTTAGTTCCTGGAGTTCAGCTCAACTACATCAATACCGATCTGGAAAGTACCAGCCCAAAACTCGCCCTAGGAGCATTACTTCAAATTGAATATCGAGTTTCTTCTACAGTAGGCTTTACAACGGGCCTGTACGATACACGTATTGCTTACTCCTATCCCGTGCAGGATTCCATTGGCATTGATAAATTGCGATATTGGTCCATCCCTCTGGGCATCCAACTCCATCCCACCAAACGGGTGAGCCTAGGTTTAAGCGCGTTATACAATAGCTTTAATAAAGGGCGTTTTTTACGGAGAATTGAAGAATTTGAGAGCGAAACCCCCTATCCCAAAGAACATTTTAAAAACAGTTTTGGAGGTGTTGTACAAGTAGGATATCACTTTTTTAAAAAGTGCTACGCCTACTTAAATTTTCGCTGGGCTACGCGGAGCAATCCTCCAACCCTACCTCAAACCAATACAAATTCTGGCTTTCAGTTGGGAATCAACTACACCCTTTGGGCTTCGAAAAAAAGGCTATGACTTACTGCTTTTTTAACGTGATTTCAATCACTCCGTGAACTCCTTTTACTCCATAGGATTTTTCGGCTGCCTCTCCTTTTAAAACATTAATTGACTCAATCTTATCGAGATCTAAAGATTCCAGTAGTGCCCGGTCTTCATTGATTTTACCATCAATTACAAGAAGGGGTTTCAGACTGTCCGTTTGGACTATCTTGATATGCTGATTCGCCTTTTTAGAAACCCAAGTGTTTCCCTCTGTGGAAAGGGAGTCTTCCTCATGTTTAGACGCTCCAGAAACTATAAAAACCCCTTCTGGTCCTTTGTCATTGGAAAAAAATAATATGTCGTGAACCCCTTTTTCACCCAAATCAAGAACCTCTCCAGATCGGATCACACTCCGATGCACCACTTGAGGTTTTTCGGTTTTGGATTCTGAAGATTCTGGACTTTGGTACACTTTGACCACCAAACAGGAAGTAAAAAGCAAAAGAATAAAGGAATAAAGGAGCGTGCGTATCATTTGTTTTTTTTACTAAAATAAGTAACTCATAGAGATATTTAAAAAAGGATGTCGATTATATCGTTGCCCTTCTATGTATGCCGAACTATTATTCAATAAAATATGCACCCTAAAAGGGGTTTTAAAATACATAAACCCTGCTTGATAGATATTGCGCAGCGGATTTGCTGTCAATTGGAAAGGGGTATTGTTTCGAAACCCACTCCCAGATAAAGAGTAGTCGTGTATATTGTATTCCAAAACCATCCCCAAAAAAAACGAAACCCCATTGTCCAGTTGTTCCAAACGATTCCCAAAAAAAGGAAGCCCCGGTAATTTCCCCATTTGAAAACCAAAACGGGAACGCAAGCTTGTCCGAAAAGTCCCTACTTGTACTTGATTATGATGCGCCCATTTCAACTTGTTTCCCAACCTTTTTCCCCAGAAAAAAGAAGCATTCCCATTCAAATGAAACGCCTGGGGAAGGGAACTTGTCCAGGTCAAGGGATCTAAATTGAGAATATAAATGTGATATGTGTTTTGTAGGACCTTAGCCAAAGAAGCTTCGGCACCTGTAGTGCCAAACTGAACCCCCCAGCCATATCCTAAATCAGGATGCTGAAATCTTTCTTTTTTATAACCTAAAAACAACCACCCATTATAGGGATAATCCATGTTGGATAAGGATTCTGTATAACGAAACGAAGGGGTGTTGATTTCTTGTCCGATAGTCCAATGTCTAGAAACATAACCCCATTTTGACAGAGAATCTTGAGGTTTTTTGAGGAGCTTTCCAAATTCGAAAAAAATTCCACTACTGTAATAGCGGTCGATACCAAAATACAAATCATTGTCCACGTTCAACCCCACATACCGTTGAGCGATGAGGCTTGAAGACCAGGTCATCAAAAGTAAAATCGGTAAGCCAAAGCGCCGCAACAAAACGAGCTTACGCTTTGTTTTTTAACACCAATAGAGGAATGGTACAGTAAAAATCCTTTTTGTAAATGCGGTCGGGTTCCCACAATTTTTCAAAAAACCCACGCTCGCGCTTAAACGCGACCAACAGATCGGGTTGATGCGCTTGAAAATGTTCCAAAACCCCTTGATAAACGGTCGCATTTTCAGAATACAGCAAGCCCTCGGAGCGTTGCAGCAGAGCGTCGTCCAACTGGTGATTTCGGTTTGCAAAACCAGGAACTTTGACCAACAACAGCTTCAGTATGGTTTTAAAGTGATCTTGAAATTCAATCATCGGCTTTAGAGTAACTAAATCTTTTACCTCTCCTGTTTTAAAAGCAAGTAGCATCTTTTTGGGGGGATTAAATATTTTATCTAGGGGCGCAACCAGAACGGGAATGGTGGTTCGTTTGATCAAACTCCCCGCAACACTACCCAGATAAACCGTGTCGTTGATTTCATTATTCAAGGGTGCTGTAACAATGAGATCAATTCCTATGGATTGATTCAGCTTCTTTACAGAACCTATTAAATCTTCCTCACTAGAAACCAGTTTGATTTCAGTATCTTGGGGTTCAATATGATTAATCAAAGTCCGGATACGCTGGATGTTTTCTTTTGCTAAACGCGCATTGACATTGGTCATTGCGGTCAGACTGGCGTGTGTGGGATAGGCATCCATCACATAAACAATACTCCCCATTGTTTTCGCCATATCTAGTGCATATTTTAGGGTTGCTTCGGCATAATCAGAAATTCCTATCGGTACAAGGATGTGTCGCATGCTAAAATTTTTTACAAAAATACCAAGACTTGTGTGATCCACTTGCATTTTAACATAAAATATAGCGTTTCCCAATCCACAAAACCAAAGAGTTTACTTCAACCCCATCGGTTTATCCTTTGCTTTTTGTCGGTTCTGCTTAAAAAGTTTTAGAAGCCCTAGACTTTATGTACTTTTACCGCCATATGGAAGCCTATGTAACACATCGTCGTGAAGGGTCTTGTGGAATTCTTGAATTTGGGAATCCCGCTGGGAATTCCCTGCCCGGAAAACTCCTCGAAAAACTCCACAAAAAATTACATCACCTAGAAGAGGATGACCAAGTAGCCGTTATCGTTCTTCAAAGTATGGGAAATAGAGCTTTTTGTGGGGGAGCCTCCTTTTCCGAAATGAAAGGATTGAAAACGGTAGAAGAAGCTACTGCCTTTTTTATGGGTTTTGCGAAAGTCATCAATCAGATCCGAAACTTGAGCAAGTTTATCATCGCCCAAGTTCAAGGAAAAGTAGTTGGAGGAGGCGTCGGTTTAGTGGCCGCTTGTGATTATGTTATTGCACATGAGAGTGCTGGTGTGAAATTGTCCGAATTGTCCATCGGTATAGGCCCTTTTGTCATAGAACCGGCCGTCTCTAGAAAGATCGGAACAACTGCCTTTGCCCAGCTTTCACTAGAAGCCGAACGTTTTAAATCCGCCCGCTGGGCCGAAGAGAAAGGGCTTTACAGTTCGGTGGTATCGTCCGAAGAAAGCCTTAAAAAAAACGTTACAGAAACCGCCCTGCGTTTGGTAAGCTATGCACCTGAAGCAGTAAAAAATCTTCGAAAACTCCATTGGAAAGAGACTGATCATTGGGAAACCCTCCTTCCTCAAAATGCAGAAATTACAGCAAAACTCGTTTTGGAAGAAGCAACACAAAATATTCTTAAATCATTGTAAAACATATGGATAAGGTAATTAGAATCACAAAAGAGTTTAAGTTTGAAACGGGCCACGCCCTATACGGTTATGACGGATTGTGTAAAAATGTACACGGCCACAGCTACAAACTCTCGGTAACCCTTTTGGGAACTCCTATCACTGACCCCGATCATGTGAAATACGGTATGGTGATGGATTTCAGCGATCTTAAAAAAATCGTCAATGAAACCATCGTTACCCCTTTTGATCACGCTACGGTACTGAATGTGGATTCTCCGCACAAAGAACTGGCAGATACCATGGAAAGCAGAGGACATAAAATTATGCGAGTCCAATACCAACCCACCAGTGAAATGATGGTCCTTGATTTTGCTGAAAAAATCAAAGCCCGATTACCTGAGCAACTCAGACTGCATCATTTAATTTTAAGAGAAACTGAAACTTCTTATGCTGAATGGTACGCCTCAGACCAAGAGGTTTAAAACCCTAAGGCCTTTAGATCTGCTTTGGGCTTTACGTTTTCTTTTGATTTTGCGTCTGCCAATTCATCACAGTCCACGGGAATACTCAACTCTTCTGGAGCAATAAAATCCTCTTGAGAAATTCCAAAATCAGGGTTTTCGTACAAGGAACGCATATAATTTCCCCAAATGGGTAAAGCCATGGTGGCACCCTGACCAAATCCAATTTCTTTAAAATGGATGGAACGGTCTTCGCCCCCTACCCATAGACCTGTAGCCAAATTGGGTACCATACCCATAAACCATCCGTCGCTTTGATTCTGAGTCGTTCCGGTTTTTCCTGCAATTGGGTTTTCAAAAATATAAGGATAGCCTGTTATCACATTTTTGTAGATGTAGTTGGTTTCCTCCAGTCCCGCGTGCCGCAGTCGTGCTCCAGAACCTGCTGTGGTTACGCCCTGCATCAAATTTACGGTCACGTAGGCTGCCTCTTGACTCAATACGTCTTGTGTCTCAGGAAGCACCTCATACAAGGCGCGGCCATTTTTGTCTTCTATACGAGTGATCATAATGGGTTTGACATAAATCCCTTGATTGGCGAAAGTACTGTAGGCACCTACCATCTCAAACAAACTGATGTCCGGTGTCCCTAAAGCGATCGAGGGGACCTGTGGGAGGTAGGAAGTAATTCCCATTTTTCGGGCTAAATTAATTACTGGTTTGGGGCCGACTAAATCCATGATTCGAGCACTAATGGTGTTGACAGAATTGGCTAACGCATTTTTTAATGTCCGGGTGCGACCGTATTTGTCTCCTGAGTTTTTAGGGCACCATGCATCCATGTTTCCGTGTTTCATCGGTTCAATACAAAACAAGGCGTCAGGTAGAGAATCACAGGGGGATAGTTTCAGTTGGTCAATGGCCGTGGCGTATAAAAAGGGTTTAAATGTAGAGCCAATTTGACGACGTCCTTGTTTGACCTGATCGTATTGGAAATGTTTATAATTATACCCGCCTACCCAAGCCTTTACATGACCAGTTTGGGGTTCCATGGACATCATCGAAGCGCGGAGGAAATGTTTGTAATAGCGTATGGAATCCATCGGAGTCATAATTGTATCGATTTCTCCTTTCCAACTGAAAACCCGCATGGGGACTTCTTTTTTAAAGGAAGCTAAAATCTCTTCTTCTTCGATTCCTGCCAACTTCATTTTACGCCACCGCTCGGTTCGGTAGGCCGTTCGGGTCAACAGCGTGTCTATTTCTCCTTCCCGAAGTTCTAAAAAAGGAGCGGTTGGATTTTCTTCTTCCGTGTTTTGTTTAAAAAATTCCTTTTGTAAATTTTTCATATGCATACTTACGGCATCTTCAGCCAATTCTTGCATACGAGAATCAATGGTCGTATAAATCCGCAGCCCATCGCGGTACAGGTTGTGTTTACTGCCGTCGGGTTTGGGGTTGGCGTCGATCCACTCGTCCATAAATTCCTTTAAATACGCTCTAAAGTAGGTTGCGAGCCCTTCTCTATGGGATTCTGGAGTAAAGGTAATTTTTAGCGGAAGTTGAGCTAAAGAATCCTTTTCTTGCTCCGTGATCCGTTGATTCCGAACCATCTGTTGAAAGACAATGTTTCTTCGTTCTTTAACGCGTTCAGGTCGGCGAATAGGATTGAAGAGAGAGGAATTTTTTAACATTCCAACAAGCGTCGCAGACTCCTCGATGCTGAGCTCTTGAGGAGTTTTATTGAAAAAGATTTTTGCTGCCGAGCGGATTCCATCTGCCTGATAACCAAAGTCGTACTTATTTAAATACATCGCCATAATTTCTTTTTTGGTGTAGCGTTGTTCCAATTGTACGGCGATGACCCATTCTTGTGCTTTTTGGAAAATGGTTTTAAGAACATTTCTGGAACGGACACCCACAAAAATCTGACGTGCCAACTGTTGGGTGATGGTACTGGCCCCTCCGCGTTTACCCAAAAATACAAAAGCGCGAAGTGTTCCTCGCCAGTCAATTCCCGCGTGATCATAAAAACGCTCGTCTTCCGTAGCAATCAAAGCTTCCACCATGTCCGTGGGAATTTCATCAAACCCAATGGGGGTTCGGTTGTCGTCGAAATAATATTTTCCTAAAATGGTTCCGTCTGATGAAATGATTTGAGTGGCTAAGTTGGTTCTGGGGTTTTCCAACTGTTGAAGGTCTGGCATGGGACCAAAAATTCCCAATGCTGCACCTCCGAATAGGACGATTATTCCAGTCACTCCTAGAAGAAAAATCCCCCATAAAACACGGATGTACTTTCGAAATGCGCTTTGCTTTTGTTTCCCTTTTTTCTTTGCCATCTTTATTGATCTTCAATACTGATTCCTACAGCTACAATTCCCTTAAGCTTAGAAACGCCTTCCGCTACTCCATTATTGCGTACCGCTTGGGAAATTGAAATCTTCAGTGGACGTGCCGCAGGAAATACAACTCCTTCTTTCCACCACAACTTGCTTTCTTTTACTTCGGTAAAACCCGTCCCTAACCATTTCCCATCTGGGGCTGCCATAGCATATTCCAAAGTATCTTGGGTAACCAATTCTCCCCCCGCTGTAAGGCTTGCAATTAGAAAAATATTTGCAAATGGATAGGTGTTGTCATTGCGCAACCGTATAAAAACATTCTTTATCAAAGTATCGGTGACTTGTTCCGGTAGCTCAAATATTACAGGGGTTGTAGAAAGACCTTTCTGAGCTGTGGTTTGGTAGGTCACATAACCCGAGTCGGAAGCACAAGACCCAAGCAGCAGACTGGCACAAACCATACGCACTAGATAAAAACTATTTTTTGGCTTTGCTTTCAAATCGTCTTCTTTTATTTCTTTTTGAATGACTTCGCGGGGGATCAAAACGCTTCAGACTGTCTTGTCCTACCCCACTGTCAAACAGTTTGTTTTTTTCTTCTTTGACTTCCTCCTCTACATAGGCTTCCAAACTGGTCACTTTTTGGTTTGCCTTGTTTTTTTCAATGATTTCCTTGACCGCCGAAACGGTCAATTTGTGCCAAGTCGTCCATTCGCCTTTGTAGGCGTACCAGATTAATCCCTTAAAAATATCCATCTTTTGGAAAACGCCAATTCCTTTTTCGGTTTGCAGTTTCACCTCGGCTTTAGGGAAGGATTTTAACGCAGAGCGATAGACCTCCAATTCGTAATTCAAACAGCATTTGAGTCGCCCGCATTGTCCTGCTAGTTTTTGTGGATTTAGTGAAAGTTGTTGGTAGCGTGCCGCAGCGGTATTGACCGATCGGAAATCGGTAAGCCATGTAGAACAACACAACTCCCGACCACAAGATCCAATACCGCCCAGTCGAGAGGCTTCCTCTCGCAGTCCGATTTGACGCATTTCGATCCGAATGGAAAATGCACGCGCCATATCTTTAATCAATTGGCGAAAATCCACCCGCTTGCCTGCCGAATAATAAAAAGTGGCTTTTTTACCATCTCCTTGAAATTCAACATCCGAAAGTTTCATGTTAAGTTTTAACGCAATTGCCAACTCGCGTGCCCGCTTTTGCACCTCCGCCTCCTTCGCACGACTGGCTTGCCAAATATCAATTTCTTCCTGATTAGCAAGACGTAAAATAGTTCCAATTTTATCGCTCTCCGCTTTGATTTTTTTGCGCTTCATTTGTACAGCTACCAGCGCACCAGCTAAGGTGACTTTACCCAAATCATACCCTCGGTCCACTTTGGTGATGACCAAACTTCCAGCCTGAGGTTTTAGTTCTTTGGGGAAACGAAAGAATTCTTTTCTGCTGTTTTTAAACCGCACCTCCACAAAAGAGCAGTCCTCCTCACCTTGGGGAGGACGCATGTTTTCCAACCAGTCAAAGACGGTGAGTTTGTTACAACTGTCGCTCCCGCAAGTGCCGTTGTTTTGACAACCCCTGGGAGACCCGTTTTTAGTGCTGGAACAGCTGGAACAACTCATGAATGTATTGCAAATTTAGACCTTAAAGATACAGGGATTTCAACAAATCAAAAGCTAATAAACTCTTAATTTACTGTTTGAACTTAAGGACTTCCGAACGTCCTTTCTTAAAGATTTTGTTGCTGTTGTGCGTGCCCTTTCGAAGTGCTTTTTGGGCTTCTTCAGGAAGCGCTACAGTTTCTTTACAGGCATCGGAGCAACACTGGTTCATCTTTTCTCCACAGGAATCACACTGGATAAACAACAGATGACAGGCCTCGTTGATGCAATTTATGTGGGTGTCACAAGGGGCACCGCATTGGTGGCATTGGGCAATGATGTCCTCAGAAATACGTTCGCCGCGACGTTCGTCAAAGACAAAGTTTTTCCCTACAAACTTGTTTTCCAACTCTTGATTTTTAACCTGCCGTGCATATTCGATGATCCCACCTTCCAGTTGATAGACCTTTTTAAACCCTTTATGCTTAAAATAGGCCGAGGCTTTTTCACAGCGAATCCCTCCTGTACAGTACATGACTAGGTTTTTGTCTTCTTTATGTGCCACTAAATCTTCTTCGATAAGGGGTAACGATTCTCGGAAGGTGTCGACATCCGGTGTGACCGCCCCTTTAAAATGACCGATTTCACTTTCGTAATGGTTGCGCATGTCCACGCAAATGGTGCCTTCACTATTTAGTAATTCATTGAATTTCTGTGCATTGATATGTGTTCCTTTTTGTGTTACATCAAATTGATCATCGCTCAATCCATCCGCTACAATCTTGTCGCGTACTTTGATCGTAAGTTTTAAAAAGGATTTGAGGTCTTGCTCGATGGCGATGTTTAGTCGAACGCCTTCTAAAAAAGAAATGCTGTCCAGGTGGGCTTTAAATTCGTCAAAACGCGGAGCGGGAACCGAAAGTTGGGCGTTGATTCCTTCATAAGCGACATAAATACGTCCTAAGACTTCTAGGGGATCCCAAGAAATAAACAGGTGATCGCGAAACAGTTGTGGATTGCCGATGTGCGCATACTGATAGAAAGATAAAGTCAGGCGTTCCGTACCCGCCTCTTTCAACATTTGAGCTCGTTCTTGCGCACTTAGTTTGTTGTACAGTTGCATGCTATAAACGATTTAAGTGTAACGCAAAGGTAGGGAAAAGCTTGGTTTTGCGGTGGAAATTTTCCGCCACAAATTAGATAACTCCTTTAAAATAAGAACTGTATCTTCTTTTAAAGTGCTCCTTTCAGCTTGAATTGTACTATTCTGAAAACAAAACAGGATTTAAGGGCGAATTTACGGTTTCTCCAATTTCCACTCCGGGACACCAGATATCCCAATCGTTTTGTTGGCCTTGGTTTTCGGGGGCTTTTAACTTGATGTCTTGATCCATATAAATAGCGGTCATCACTTTACGGACTTGGTCCGTGGTGTTGGCTCCTGCCCTGTGAAAAATCCACCCTGAATGAAAACTCACTTCTCCGAGATCAAAAGGCGCAATGGTGTGGGGAAAGTCCGTGACACGGAGGCGGTCTCCGATCAAGGTTTCGCTTTCGTCACTGATGGACAAGGCTCTTCCCTCTTGGATTTTATGACTCCCCGCGCTAAATTCTAAGGGGCCCATTTCCAAAGGCGTGTCTTGAAGGGGAATCCAGGCCGTAATCGTCTTATCGGAAGACAAAGGCCAGTAGTACTGATCTGCATGCCAAGGCGTAATGCCCCCTCCGCCTTCTTTAAATAAGGCTTGATCGTGGTACAGACGTACGCCCGAAACTTCCATCAATCCCGCAGCCACTCTCGCCAAACGCGGACTAAAAATAAGCTCCTTGATCCCCTCATCTTCACGCCACAAATTGAAAAGTTGCAAAAATGCTTTCCCATAGGTGTCCCTTTCTTCCAAGGGTACAGAAATCCGATTCATTTCCGCTACTTTTTCTGAAATCCGAGCATTGTAATAAGCCAGCACTTCTTTGGAAAGCAACTGCTTGATCTTGATGTAGGCGTTTTTTTGATAAAACGCGATTTGCGCTTCCGTTAGCGGAAAAGGGGTTTTTAAATACTCCTGATGCATGGCTTTGGTTTTCAATTGTAGCAGAAAAATACAAAAAAAGAGGGGTTTTGGCTCTATTTCTATTCCTCCTCTGAAAAATGTCCCCCCCGAAGTCCACGAGAAAATTTTTTGTCATTATAGGCTTTAGAAGCTCCTTTGGGAATGGAAAGACTTTGCCATGCGGCACCTTTGCTCATCTTGCCTATCAGTACAATTTGACCGATGTGGTAGGCGTAGTGCATCATTTGTCTGTTCAGCGCTTCTACCAGCGTGTGGCGCTGGTTGCGGATTAAAATTTCTCGATCAAAATCCTTTTCCCCGACTCCATTCAACGCATTGAAAAGACACGACCACCCCGCTTCCCACTTTTGGAGTAGCTCCTGCCGAGTTTGGATTGATAACTCAAATTCCCCTTCCCGATTCCGCCATTCCTTTTCCCCGTCTGAAGTGAATAGCTCCGTCCAGCGGGAGTGCATATTCCCTGATATATGCTGAACGATAAGGGCGATGGAGTTGCTGCCCTTCTCAGCTTCCCAAAACAATTCTTGTTCCTCCAACTGCTCAAAGGTTTGCTCCCCCAGCTGCTTGTAGTACTCAAATTGGAGGAGGGCGTTAGTCAAATAGTTTTTATTCATCTAGTGTTTCGTTCTGTTGTTTGAGCCAGTCTGCTTTGGTAAGGACATAGCTGCGTTCCCTACATCCCTCTTTTCCGTTATAAAATTCTTTTTCAAACGTCATCATCTGCTCCAAAATTCTGAGAGACCCTTTGTTTTCAATATACACAGTTGCATGGACTTGCGGGACATTTAGTTCCATAAAATAAAAGTGCAGCATTCCTTTCGCAGTTTCTGAACCGTAGCCTTTTCCCCAATAGGCACTTCTAAAACGATAGCCCATTTCACGTCCTCTCTGTTCGTTAATTAAAAATAACGCCAAACCGATCAGTTCTTCCTTTTCCTTTGTAAAGATGCCGCAGTCAACCTTTCGCTCCTGTAGATCCTGCAGTTCCCAATCCAGATTGCGGTTAAACCGCCCAAGCAGTTCTTCCTCCGATAACGGCTTCTGGGGAATGAACTCTAAAATCTCTAAATCCGTAAACAGTTCCTTAAAGAAAGGGAAATCCTCTGACCTAAGAGAGCGTATAAAGAGACGTTGGGTTTCAAAGAGGTTCATTTTGAGGTGTTTAGCTATTCTTGGTCTAAATAAAGCTGTTTTATCAATTTATGGGAGTTTTTGGTGTGGTTTGTTAACGGTTTTGGCTTCGTTTTATAACTCTTGTTGTACAAAGCTATTTATTTTCTTTTTCAAAATGCTCTTTAACTTCCAATGAGCAAAAATCCTAGCCAATAAATTAACTCCAAACAACCAAGCGAATGAGAAAAAGAGCATTTGAAAATCAAATTCATCAAATGAAAGTTTGCTTATATTGCCTAGTAAATAGATAATCAAAAATGGTACTACAATTGAGAATACCAACCAATTCCCATTTGTTATAATTAATTGGTTCTGCTCTTTTCTTATTTTAACAATTCCACTGACTAAAAAAGATTTAAAATTTAAAGAACTCCATCCATTTGCTTTGTGAAAAATAACTCTGTCTTTCTTTTAATATAATTGTAATTATTTTCCCTAAAATAATCTTCAACTATGTCTAAAGCATCAGTTACATTTATTTCATTATCTAAAATTTCTAATTTACTCCGAAACTGTATGGGAAGGAAAGTCAAACTATTTTTTAATTAAGTTAACGGTCTCGTATAACCTTCAGTTACGGGTTTATATGTATTAATTTTGGATTTGACACGGACTTTAGCAATTCTGAGTGTATTCGGACGCAGTCGAATCCGCCATAATTGCGGTTATACATTGTTGTTCGCAGGTTTTTTTTAATTCAGCCATAATAAAATTCCAATTATTGAAATCAATCCGCAAAAAATAAAAATTCCGAAAATTAATTGTTCCTTTTTTCGTTGATTTTCAGCACGGTTACGAATCCGTTTTTTTATTTCAATTAGTTCTTTTTCAGGTACAGTCTTAAAATTCAGTGGTTCAGTTTTCTTGTCAGTTGAGTAAATTCCCTCACGATTATTTTCTTTAAACTTTGGTCGATTTGATGGACGCTGTGCTCGGTTTTGTTTTATCCGATTATTCATATCCTGAACATGTCCTGCTCCAAATGACATTTTGATTTATTTAAATTATACTCAAATTCCGTTTCGTTGCATAACTTGGGTACACTAATATATATCCCAAATATCTCATTTATCCACCCCCACAAGCTGTCTAAATGCACCCATTCGATAAACTCAAACAAATGTGTTTTTTTCCAGCTGCTCTTCTTTTTTTAAAACAGAAATACGGGCTAGGGCTTTCATGGAGTACGTCGCGATTTGGGTTTAGAGTTTAAATAAAAAAAAAGACCCCTTGGTCAAGGGGTCTGTGGGTATTTTAACATTTATCACCTTACTCCTCCAATTGCAGTGTTGCCCAAACCTCCTCGTCTTTTTCTAGAGTAAGGTTATTGCGCAGGATGGAGTAACTGTTAATCTCCAGTAAAGTATTGGTAAATTCCTGTTCGCGGGTGTTGCGCTCCCCTTCACAGGCGCGTTCGGTAAAGAATAAGTCGGTAAAGGTAAGCTTGTCTTCTTTGGTTGTATAACTTCCTCCTCCGCTGTTACAGGATGTTTGGACGTCTAGGGTGCCTTTGGCAAAAAAGGTGATACCTGTATCTTCATCCAAAATGGAAGAAGAAATCGCGTTGGGTGTTCGGAGGGAAACCACTTCCCAGGCATTAACCAAATCGGCGTTTTCTGGACGGGTTAGGGTCAGTACAACATTCCACTCGGCATTGCGCAATTGGGCTCGGTTTTCTTCTAGAGTAAAGGTCAATGCCGCGTTTTCAAAAAGGGCTGCCAATTCTTGCTCTCGGTTTCCTTCTGCTTCAGGACAGCCAATCAAGGTAGAGGCTATCAAGGAAAAAGTTAGGGTCTCTTCTTGGATCGCCAATCCTCCAAAAAGGGTGTTGCATCCTGCAGAAGCAGAAAAATTCTCTTCTTCAAAAAGGAGGGTTCCCCCTCCGTCAATGTCCCAATGACCTAAAATGGAATCGGGATTAAGGTCGGGAAAGGTGATTGCATCCGTATCACAGGCGAAAAAGACAAGTGAAAGAAAAAAGAAGGGAAAATAAAGTAGGCTTGTTTTCATGGCTGTTGGATTGAAATTAAAAAATCACAGGAGCCAAAAACCATACCAAAGCCCTATTTCAAATGACCTGTTTTCTTTCCGATCAAAATTAAATCCGTTTGACGGCCATTCACATAGCGAAATCCATCAGGACCGTAATAGCCTGGCTCTTCCAACATGATACGTACATCTTTTTTCCACTCCTCGATATAGACCTTGGCGTTCAACTCAATGGCATAGACCGTATTTTCATAAAGAGGGTGTTCCCCAGAACCGGGGATGCCTTCTTGGGCGTCCCACATCCCGAAGGTCGTCCCGGCTGAGTGGCCGTACAAGCCCAAAGGATGGGTATATATTTGGGGACGTAAGCCTGCCGCTTTACTTGCTTCGATAGCCATTTTTAAAGTCGCATTTCCTGTTCTTCCCGTTTTAAAATGATCCGTCAAGGCATCTTGAACGGCATTGCCTTGGCGTAAGGCTTCTTCTAAAAATTCGGGAGCTTCCGTTTCTCCGGGCTGGAGTACATAGGCCAGTTCTTGGCAGTCTGTATTTAAGGTCAAATAGGTAATCCCAAAATCGCAGTGCACCAAGTCACCCGGCTGGATGACATCAAATTTAGATTGGCCATCAAAAGCGTACAAATCACTGGCTCCTGTTCGTTGTACGTCCACCGTGGGTTGGAACCAGGTTTTAAGTCCTAATGCAGAAACTTTTTCTCGCATCCACCACACCACATCTTCCGTAGTGGTGGCCCCGGGAGTAATCACGTCCGTAGAAAACGCCTCCGCAATGATGTTATGAGTGATTTCTGACAGCTGACTAAAAAGCGTCATTTCCAATGGGGTTCGCGTTTCGATCCACCGTACGGCGAGGGTTTCCGAAGAAATGACTCGTTTTTTAAATTTCTCAGGAAGGACTTGCATCATCCCGTCGTAGTCTGTTTTCACCAAGCCGTCTGCAATGCCGTAATGCTGGGAAATGTTTACTCCTATTTTTTTTGGATTTTGACTCACGATATAATCTGCCAAGGCTTTCCACTGATCGGGCTGTTCTTCTTTATTCCAAATGGAGCGAATATTATTCCCGAAGTTGTATCGTGTAATCGCTACAGGGTCTATTCCGTCTTTGGTTTTTGAAAAAACCAAAATGGTACGCCTACGTGCGTTCAACCAGGTAGGAGGCAATAAGGTTTTGACCACAGGGTCCTCGTTGTACTCCCTTGTAATCAGGACCCAAAGGTCGATGTCCTGTTCTTCCATCAGCTGGGGAAGTAGGTTTTCAATGCGATCTTTTTGAATTTGATCGATTAACGTGGCGCGTTCCCGCAGTGGTAAAATGTCTTGTGCAAAGAGGGGCATTGCTATCAGGCTGAGTAAAAATACAAGTAGTTTCATAAGAGATAAATATTCATTAAACCTACGAAAAAAAATTGTTAATAATGCAACCAAAACAGACTTGGAAGCGGGAGGAAGAAACTGTACATTAGCTGAAAAAGTGAGTTATGGCAGATCAAGATAGTGCAAAGTTAAAAGCCCTAAAGCTAACCCTAGACAAGCTGGACAAAACCTATGGGAAAGGGGCTGTAATGAAATTAGGCGACGAAGCCATTGAAGAAATAGAGGCTATTCCCTCGGGTTCTTTAGGTCTCGATATCGCACTGGGAGTAGGAGGCTATCCACGGGGGCGAGTAATCGAAATTTACGGACCGGAATCTTCCGGAAAAACGACCTTGACTTTACACGCCATTGCCGAATGTCAAAAGCAAGGGGGTATCGCTGCATTTATCGATGCGGAACACGCTTTTGATCGTTTTTATGCAGAAAAATTAGGTGTAGATGTAGGAGAACTTATCATTTCACAACCCGATCACGGGGAGCAAGCCCTCGAAATTGCGGACAACCTCATCCGCTCCGGAGCCATCGATATAGTGGTGATCGATTCTGTAGCGGCCTTGACACCAAAGAGTGAAATTGAAGGCGAAATGGGAGACTCCAAAATGGGCCTCCACGCCCGACTCATGTCGCAAGCCTTACGAAAGCTCACCGCTTCTATCAGCAAAACAAACTGTACCGTATTTTTCATCAACCAGCTCCGTGAAAAAATTGGAGTGATGTTTGGCAATCCAGAAACAACCACTGGAGGAAATGCACTGAAATTTTACGCTTCCGTTCGTTTGGACATCCGCCGCTCAACACAAATAAAAAGTGCAGAAGCAGAAGTAATGGGAAATAAAACCCGTGTTAAAGTGGTCAAAAATAAAGTCGCTCCACCCTTCCGAACTACTGAATTTGATATCATGTACGGAGAAGGGATTTCTAAAATTGGAGAAGTCATTGACCTAGGCGTCAACTACGAAATCATCAAAAAAAGTGGATCTTGGTTTAGCTATGGTGATACCAAAATTGGCCAAGGTCGCGATGCTGTCAAAAACTTGCTCTTGGACAATCCCGAATTAATGGAAGAACTGGAACAAAAGATTATGGCTACTCTAAAAGAGGTAAACGGGTAACTAAGCAGTCCTCTTTTTCCAAACTTCAATCGCCCTAATTGCGTGTTGTTTGGGATCTGCTAAAAGTTCGTTTTTGATTTCTTGATGCATGTGTTCTGTTAAGGGTTTAATATCCGATTCATTCATGCCTTTTGTTTCAATTAAATCCAAAGCTTTTACTCGTAGTGCCCCTCCAAAGCCATGGGTCGTGTTCCAGGGAAATTTTCGTTTGCAATCCAAAAAAATCATTGGAAAAATAGGGAGTTGATGTTCAATTGCCAATTTAAACGCACCCCGTTTAAACGAGTTTAAAAGTACAGTTTCGTCCAGATACTCCTTTTCTGGGAAGATACAAATGCTGTACCCTTTGGCAATCACCTTACGTGCTTGGTCATAGACCTCAAGACGGCTTTGCGCACTACTTCGGTCGACCAGGATTGCTGCGCGCTTATACAAATAACCGAAAAAGGGAATTTTACCGATTTCTTTTTTTCCGACAAAAACAAATGGGGTCTTTCGCATGCGAAACATCAGCATAATATCCATATAACTGGAATGATTCGCAACCAAAACCATACTTACCCCTTCGGGGGGAAAGGAATTGAGTCGTTTTACCCAAAACCCCGTTCCAAAAAGGACAAAAGGAGCCCAAATATTTCGGGCTACCCAATACAAATAGCGGTACCCGTTGGGAAGTACTAAAAACAGCGCCAAAGGAATGAAAAGGAGGATTACGGGAATCGCACTGAGGAAATAGAACCAAATCCGCCACAAGACCAATAGTACTTTACTCATGAAGTAAAGATATTGATTAAAAGACATTTATTTTTCCCTCGCTCTTTCATTATTATTCATCCCTTAAAAAATAGTTGCGCCCCGATGTGAGGAACCGTACCTTTGTTAAAAATTTCGAAATGGCACGGATTTTAACTGGTGTACAGTCCACGGGTACCCCTCATTTAGGGAATCTCCTTGGCGCAGTACTTCCGGCAATTGAAATGGCCAAAGCGACCTCAGACGACTCGTTTTTGTTTATTGCTGACTTGCATTCGCTCACCCAAATCAAAAACGGGGAAACCCTTCGGGATAACACCTTTTCTACAGCGGCGACTTGGTTGGCTTGTGGTTTGGATATTGAAAAGACACATTTTTACAGACAAAGTGATGTAATTGAGGTGACGGAACTCGCCTGGTATCTCAATTGTTTTTTTCCCTACCAACGCCTGACCTTGGCACACTCCTTTAAAGATAAATCGGAAGATTTAGCCGATGTCAATACGGGCTTGTTTACCTATCCCATGTTAATGGCTGCCGACATCCTTTTGTACGATGCAGAACTTGTTCCGGTAGGAAAAGACCAATTGCAGCATTTGGAAATTACACGAGATGTCGCTTCGCGTTTTAACCACCAAATGGGCGAAACCTTTGTGGTTCCCAAAGCGAAAATCCAAGAACTTACGCAACACATCCCGGGTACCGACGGCCAAAAAATGAGTAAGTCGAAAAACAATACTATTAACATCTTTCTACCTGAAAAAAAACTGAGAAAACAGATCATGGGCATCCAAACCGACAGCACAGCGCTAGAAGATCCTAAAGATCCCGATACATGTACAGTCTTTACCCTTTATTCCCTTTTAGCCCCCGCTTCTTCCATTCAGGAGTTGCGTGCGCGCTATCAAGCAGGTGGAATGGGATACGGGCATGCAAAACAATTACTTTTTGACCTCATCCTAGACCGCTTTTCCGAGGAACGCGAAAAATACGACTACTTCCACCAGCATCCTGAAGAGGTTTATATTGCCCTAGCGAAAGGTGCCGAGAAAGCACGTAAAGTAGCCCAGGAGGTACTACTGAGAGTTCGTGACAAAGTAGGTTACTAGATCAGCTCGTAGTACTTTCCAGGCAGTGCCCGAACCACGCCTTTCATCTCCAATTCCATAAGCATCGCTGCGGTCTTACTGATTTTTTGTCCCACTTCTAAAGCCAATGCATCCAAATGTGTTTTACTCCGCTGCTGCAACCCTTCGACCACTTTCTTTTCTTCCTGACTCAGCTGTGTAAAAAGAGTTTTTTGTACACTTTTTGGACGGGAGTCTTTTTCCCACCCCAAATCAGTGACCAATTCTTGGGGATCAGAGAGCAATTGCGCTTTTTGTTGGACGATCAATTGATGAGATCCCTGACTTTTATGATCGGAATAACGGCCCGGAACAGCAAAGAGTTCCCGCCCGTATTGATGGGCAAGGTTCGCCGTATTCATACTTCCCCCCTGCACTCCTGACTCGATCACTACCGTGGCATGAGCCATGCCCGCAATCAAGCGGTTTCTCGTTGGAAAATTGACCCGGTGAAATTCGGTCTCTGGTAAAAAAATCGGTGAGTAGTGCACCCTTAGTTACTAGTTTTTTAGCAGTATTACTGTGTTCTTTCGGATAAATAAAATCCAAGCCGTGTGCCAAACAGGATAAGGTTTCTAAGTCCTCCTTTAGTGCTGCACGATGCGCAATAATGTCAATTCCTCGTGCTAGGCCGGAGCAGATAATCGGATTGTACGGACGCAAACAACGGATGAGCTCTTCACAAAAAGCTTTCCCATAGGGGGTGTTTTGTCTAGTTGCTACGACACTGATGATTTTGCGGTCTTTAAATTTAGTGGTGCCTTGATTAAATAGCAGTATCGGTGCATCGGAACAATAAGAAAAAGGTAGTGGATAGTCTTCCGTACCAAATTTTTAATATTCAACTTGGTACTTCTCTAAAAATTTTCTTTGCTGTTTTGCTTTGGGATACGCTTTTTCCCAGGTTGTAAGTCCTTTACAGGCATATTCGCCAAGCCCAGTAACGGTTTGCCACTCCTTAGCACTGGCTTTAAAAATAGCAATCGTACTTCCAAAATGCATTAGAAGTTTTTGGCTGCGCTGCTAGCCAATCCCTGAAAGGTGTTGCAAAACAAGGCAAGCTTCGAGTTCTGTCATGGCATTGGGGGTCTATTTTACGAAGATACTAAACCTTCATTCTGTGCGTTTTAAAAAAGTGGCATTATTTTACTATTTTTGATTCGATGCAGTTAACTCGTTTTATACAAGAATTACTCTACCAATACGAATGTGTAACTATTCCACATTTCGGAGCCTTTTTGACGCGCTCTTTTAATGCGCAGGTAGACCCAAGAGGCTTCTTCTATCCACCTCGAAAAGAGGTTAATTTCAATCAACTTTTAACTGCAAACGACGGATTGTTAGCCCATTATATCGCTAGAAAAGAAAATATTACTTACGAAAATGCCTTGCGAACAATCGAAAAAGAAGTTAGTAGTTGGAAAAAAAAGTTGCAAACTCAAACCTTGCGTTTTCCTGGTGTAGGAGAAATTCAATTGAACCAAGAACGAAAAATACAATTTACCCCCTGGGAGAGAATCAACTTTGATCTAAACTCCTTTGGTTTACACTATTTTGAACGTGAACCGATCCAGGAATCTGTTAATCACATAAAAACCCATTACGATATGGAAGACACAAATAAAGACGAACTAATGTTTACTCCCGAACAAGAGGAGGCTTCAAAAAAATCTCCAGTTCTGCGCTATGCAGCTATTGGTATAATTGGGATCGCTCTCTTGGGCGCTTCCTACTATTTTAGCGACCGTTATGTTACAGAACAGCGTATTGTTGCTCAAGAAAAGGCTCAAAATGAGATCGAAAAGAATGTCCAAGACGCTACTTTTGATCTGGGAAGCCTCTCTTCTATTGATGTCGCTGTTGCCGCAAACCCTTTAGACGAAGAAGTGGTATTGGACCAAGTCTATTTCAGTGTAATTGCAGGCTCTTTTCGTTCTGAAGAAAACGCAGAAAAAAAGGTTGTTGACCTTAAAGCCGAAGGTTACCCTGCCGCACATGCTCAAATAAATCCAGAAGGTCTTTATCGCGTTGCATATGGACGATATACCTCTAAAAAAGAGGCAATTAACATGCTTTATTTTCTAAAGTATACCTTAGAGGAAGAAGCCTGGTATTTGGAAGAACGCTAGACTACATCTGATACACCCAGTCCTTGGGATTCAATGCTTTTACATTGTTAAATATCCCAAATTGTAATTGGGTTTCCCCTGTTTGCTGGTTTGTGAAGACTTCCCCGATGGGTTGTTTTGCAGCTACCTTTTCACCTTTTTTGACATAAAGCTTTGCCAAATTGGTGTAAAGTGTGATAAAGTTACCATGGCGAATGAGCACCGAAGGGTTGCTCCCTTTAATTACGATTACCGACATCACCTCCCCTTCAAAAACCGCACGGACTTGAGCTGAGGCTTCTGTCGCCAAGACCACCCCATTACTTTGAATTGTTGTCGTTTTTACTACAGGATGCTGCTGTCGTCCAAAGCCTTGAATCACCACTCCTTTTTCTAAAGGCCAAGGTAAACGCCCTTTGTTTGCCTGGAAATTTGCCGCGATTAACTTGGCTTCAGGGGTAAGTTGGAAGGTTTTGTTTCCTTTTTTCCCCACAGCTTTATTCGATGCGGCAATGGCCTCGCGTATCAGCCGATTGATTTCACGGTCTATAGCTTTGCGCTGTTTTTGCTTTTTGGCAATCTGTGCAGCAAGAGAACGTTCTTTGCGTTTTAAAGTTTTGATCAGGTTCTGCTGTTGTTTGCGTTCTTTTTCTAACTCCTCTTGTACCGCTCTGTTTTCTTCTACCAAGGCTAGCTTTGTTGCTTTTTCCTGAGTTAAGGTTTTGTTGAGTTCCTGCAGGAGTGTTGTCTTTTCTGCAATAGCAATTCCTTGCTTTCTTCGATAACGAGCATACTGTTTTAAGTATTGAATGCGCTTGTAGGCTTGCAAAAAGTTTTCAGAGGAAAACAGAAACATCAGACGGTTCTGCAGCGATTTACTGGCATACGACTTTTGAATCATTTTTGCATATTCGGCTTTAAGTGATTCCAGTTCTTTTCTTTGATCAGCTATCGTTCTTTCGTTCAGTCTGATTCTCCGCGTCAACAAGTTTGCCTGTTGATTAGTCACCTTAATCAATTTGGATCGAACATTGAGCTTTACTTGTAAGTCTTCTGCCTCAGAAAGAGCATTTTTGCGCGTCTTGGTATTGGAGAAAAGCAGGCTGTTGATTTGCTTAATTTCGTTCTTTAATTGGAGCCGTTGGGCCTCCAATTGTTTTTGTTGTTTTGAGCTTTGTTGTGCAAAACCAGTCCCCAATCCAATCCAAAATAAGAGGAGAAAAAAAGCACTTCTTCTCATTTAAAATTCAATTTTTGAATAGCCTTGGGGGATTTCAAAAGGAAAACTCAACTGATCGGTAAGGTCCGTTCGTGTAAATTCCAGTTCCAACCGCTGTGACTGAGTGCCATCAAAAAGGGTGATCTCAATTAGATTGGGTAATGATTTTCCCTCTGCTCTGAGGTGACGTAAGTATTTTATTGTCAGGTTATACCCGCTTCCAGGAATCATAAAGCGCTGTTCTTTGAGAAGAAAAGTTACAGGATCAAAAAATAAGGTGGGTTTTAAACCTGTTCGTTTTCCTTGTGGAATTAAAATGTAATATTGGGGGTTTGAAATTTGTTTCCATCTTCCTTCACTAGGATCTAGAAAAGGTTTCCCTAAAAAAAGATTTTCGATGTCAGTATAGCCAAAAGAGGTGTTAAATGGCGCATTTATTAAATCAAAATTTCCTTGGAAATACGTTTTTTGAAATTTCTCATAAAAGGAAACCTCGTTCGGGGTGATCAATAGTTTAGCAATGGGAATAAGCATGGTCGCGCTGAGCCACAATTTCTTTTTGCTCTCCATACGGTATTGTACGATGACTTGCTGCTCGCGTTTTCCATTGTCGTAAGTTGCTTTAACCCGAGAGCGTACTTTGTTGACCTTTGGATAAGTGCTTCGGATTTTTGAAGCCAAAGATTCCAAGTTTACATTTTTTACCGGTGTTTTGGTGGGAAGCACGGCAACGGTTTTACAGCCAGTCAATACTATAACTGTCGTTAGGAAGAGTAAAATTATTTTAAAATATGTTTTCATCATTCAAGCTGTGAATAATCGCCTAGACTTACAAAGGTAGGGTTTCCTTTATAACGTACTTGATTTCCAATAATTGCTTTTTGTAAAGTCAGATTTTCCAAATTACTATCGCTTTGGATCAAGCAATTTTGAAGTTGACAGTTGTGAATTTGGGTTCCAGCACCGATGGAAACCCCAGGTCCTATGGTACTGTCGCTGATTTTTACATTTTCTGCTATAAAACAAGGCGGAACAATGGTGCTGTTTGTGATCTCTGCAGAAGGGTCTTGTAATTCCTCCCCCTCTTTTTGTTTGATTTCCAACATCTCTGTGTTGGTTTGGAGCGTCACCTCTGGATTTCCACAATCCATCCAAGTGTCCACAGCTCCTGGTTTAAAAATCGCTCCTTGCTCCATCATCGCTAAAATCCCGTGATTAATTTGATATTCTTCTCCAGCCTGAAGGTCTTGCGCTACTACTTTTTTAAGTGCTTGTTTCAAAAATTGAATTTCCTTGAAATAGTAAATCCCAACCACCGCTAAATCAGAAACAAAATCGGTTGGTTTTTCTACCAAACCCACAATCTGGTTTTCTGCATTGAGTGCTACCACCCCAAAAGCTTCAGGGGCAATAACTTTTTTTACCCAAATCACAGCATCAGCATCTGGGTCTAAAGTTAGTTTTGCACGGATCAGCGTGTCGGCATAAGCCACAACCGTAGGTCCTTCTAATAAAGGTTCCGCACACATAATGGCATGGCCCGTTCCCAAGGGTTGGTCCTGTCTAAAAATATGGGGTTTTGCACCGAGTTCTTCGGCGAGTTGCTGTAAAGAAGTTACAACCTCCTCTCCAAAAAAAGCTGGATCTCCGATGACAAAACTAATATCTGTGATAGGCTCTTCTACCACTTTGGCAATTTCATGCACCAACTGATGTACAATAGGCGCTCCGGCAACGCAAATCAGCGGTTTAGGAGTTGTCAAACTGTGGGGCCTTAAACGAGAACCTCTCCCCGCCATGGGTACAATGATTTTCATGCCTTATTTTTTTCCGGTACTACCAAACCCTCCCGAGCCGCGTTCTGTAGATGAAAGTTCTTCTGTTACCTTCCAGTGTATTTGTTCGTACTTGGCGACCACCAGTTGAGCAATCCGTTCTCCTGGATGAATAGTAAACGCTTCGTTGGAAAGGTTGACCAAAATAACCCCTACCTCCCCACGATAATCTGCATCGATGGTGCCAGGTGCATTTAAAACCGAAATGCCGTGCTTGGCAGCCAGTCCACTCCGAGGACGGACTTGGGCTTCAAAACCTTCAGGCAAGGCTATTTTTAAACCTGTACCAATAATTTTTCGTTCTAAGGGGTGTAACTCTAGAGGGGCCTCCAAAACAGCTCTTAAGTCAACTCCAGCGGAAGCACTTGTTGCATAAGAAGGGAGGTCGTAAGGGCTTTCATTCTGTACAAAAACTTTAATCATTTTAGATAATTTGTAAGAATTACAATTTACAAAATCAGCCTTCTTAATTTGGTGAATTAAAAAGTTTCTTTCCCCTTTTTGTTAACTAATCTTCGTCTTTAGGAAACCGTTTTTTAAGTTCTTTTTCAGTCTCCAAAAGCATCGGAATGGGTGCTAAAACTACTAACGCAATCGCAAGCCAAGTCCCAATCATTCTGTCAATCTCTACTACACTCGCCAACAAACCCAAAACAACTATATAAAGGCCTAAACGTTGCATTTTTTTAGCTGCGTAGGTTTGAGCAAATTTCCAAACCGTTAGGTTGCGCATGGATCTTTTGGTTCGATACCCATAAAAGTGATTGATCCGTTTTGGCGGATAGTAGTAGTGAATGAGTCCCGCTATAAAAAAAAGGAATCCGGTTAGGACAAGGATCAACGAAAGTGGACTGAGTCGCAGTAATTCCATTTTTAAAAATAATACTATTCTTTTTGCTCTACAAACAAAGCTCGGTACCCCATTTTAGCGGCTTCAAGTTGATTTTGCTCCGTGGTCTCTTTGATAAATAAGTAAGAAGGAGCCATGATTTCTTTAACGGTTTCAATTTGAATTTGAATGATGTGTAGCACCTTAAATTTTCCTTGAATCAACGTTTTAAAAAGTGTTTCCTTTTGCTCAAACTTTTTGTTCTTTGGATCAATTACCACGGATTTGCCTTTGCATTGCAGCCCTTTTTTTGTCCAAATATTTACGCCGCTTTAACAGACTTGTGGGTTGGCTTGTATGTTTTTTACACTTTGCGGAGAGGCAATATTGGCAATGAGGAGTTGTTTTTCTCGTTCAAAAATAAAAAGTTCTTTGGGGGAGACATTTGGTACTCCTTTTTCTGAGACCGTGGCTAACCAACACAAGACAAATTGATCGAAGTAATGTTGAGGTTTCAGCATTGATTTGGGATAAAACGTTGGGCTTGAACCTGGGGGAAATTACATTAGTTTTCTGAAGAATTAAAATTTCAGATCTATAATTTTATTTTCCTACTCATCCTCCACTAAGGCATTATTTTTTTCCGTTTCTTTTTTTACAGACTAAAAGATCCTATTCCTTTTTATTGTTTCAAATACTACTAATTTTCTTGTAAGAAAATTCCTAAGCGTTCCGTTAATTTTTACCTATTTTTAAGTCAAGCATTAAAATAAGAAATGTGAATTCCTTCAACCTTAAAGGCTGATGTGTTTCTTTTAAAACTCTGATATCACATGCGAATTCTAATTGTTCCCGATTCTTTTAAAGAAAGCTTGAGTGCTACAGAGGTGTCGTTTTCTATTAAAGAAGGAGTCGTATCGATACTTCCTGAGGCTAAAGTTGAAGAGCTCCCTTTTTCGGATGGGGGTGAAGGTGCCTTAGAGGTCTTGAATAAACACACCGAGGGGATCTTGGTCACTTGCCCAACTGAAAATGCCTTAGGGGAAGCTATAGAGGCATCCTATTTTTTGTTCGGAAAAAAGAAAAAAGCCTGGATTGAACTCTCTCAAGCTTCTGGATTAGCCCAAATTCCCCCAAACAAACGCAATGTTTTAAAAGCGACCACCTATGGAACCGGACTATTAATCAAAGATGCGCTTACCAAAGGTTGTACAGAAATTATCCTGGGTGTTGGAGGGAGTGCAACCAATGACGGTGGAGCGGGAATTTATGAAGCTTTGGGGGGCTATTTCTTGGACGAGAAAGACAGGCCAATTGAACGCGGAGGAGCAGCACTGTGTTCACTAAAGTCCCTCATCCCACCTCAAATTTCTGAAAAAATTAACTGGAAGGTTGCCTGTGATGTCAATAACCCCCTATTGGGAAATACGGGTGCCGCCACAGTTTATGCCCCACAAAAAGGTGCAACTAAAGAAGACGTTAAACTTTTGGAAGAGAGTATGAGTCAGCTTGCGAAAGTACTCAAACAGCATTTCAACCGATCCTTAACCACCCTGAAAGGGGGAGGCGCTGCAGGTGGAACCGCCGCGGGGATGTTCGGATTTTTTAATGCCAATTTACTTTCTGGATTTTCACTTTTATCTGAACAGATCAGTCTTGAAAATAAAATTAAATCTGCAGATTTGGTTATCACCGCTGAAGGGAAAATAGACGCGCAATCAACTCAAGGGAAACTCACAGGCAGTGTGGCTCAGCTTTGTAAAAAATATGAGATTCCTCTCATTGGTTTGGGAGGGACTGTGGAACAACCCTATGAGATCTTATACGCCTCAGGGTTTACAGGGGTTTTTGCGATTCAAAACGGCCCTCGGTCAGTAGAAAATTCTATGGAAAACGCAGCTTCACTTCTCACCGATGCCACAAGTCGGGTCCTCCAGTTTTATACCCAGAGTAAAAAATGAACTCTACTTTCTCTTCAAGTCCATCACAACGATTCCTTGCTAAAAGAACGTCACAATACATTTGTAAAAAGCAACTTGAGTTAGCCCTCGCTATAACTAGTTGTACTGTGTTTAGATTAACCACACCCTTCTCCTTCACTACAATCTTCTATTTTTTCCCAGCCTTCATTTTCTCCAGGAGTCTCATTAGGATTGATATACCATTTATTCTTCCAAATTTGACAGTTGAAAACTACTTCCGTACCAGGGTTGGGATATTGATTACCCGCGGAATAAACAGGTCTTTCACAAAGTGAGACCGAACCGCCAACTCCTGCCACACAGCCTTCTGCCCCTCCTTCATAAGGCTCAAATTCAATATCATTTGCAAGTAAAACAACTTCTGATTCCGAAGTTCCGTTTAATGCTCCATAAAAGGAGCTTTAACTTTTTATTTATATCCTGACACTACCCATTCAACGCTTCTGCTCCCCCAACAATTTCAAGAATTTCGTTGGTAATCGCAGCCTGACGTGCTTTGTTATAAGTCAATTTGAGTTGATCTCTCAATTCTGTGGCATTATCTGTGGCTTTGTGCATTGCGGTCATTCGAGCTCCATGCTCACTGGCAAAGGAATCGCGTAAGGCTTTAAAAAATTGCATCTTTAACGACTTGGGTAACAATTCATTTACAATCTCTTCCTGACTCGGTTCAAAAATATAATCTGCACTGGAGGCAGTTTCTGTTTCTGAAACATTTACTATAGGTAGAAACGGTTCCGTTTGAACGATTTGAGTTGCCGCATTTTTGAATCGATTGTAAACCAATACAACCTCATCATACGCTTTCTCTTCAAACTGATCCATCACCTGTTGAGCAACTTCACTAACCTTACTGTAGGTCAATTCGTCAAAGAGTGCGTCGTGACTGGAAACAACTTGATTTGTTTTGGCTAAAATTTCAGATCCTTTCTTCCCCACAGTAAGTAGAGATACCTTTTGATTGGCATAGTTTTCCGTCATGAGTTGACGGGTCTTTTTAATAATATTGGCATTGAATGCGCCACATAGTCCTCTATTTGAAGTGATGGCTACAATCAAAACGGCTTTCTTTTCCCGTACTTCCGTGTACGGGTTTTGAGCATCTCCTTCCAAAGCACCGCTAAGGTTTTGGATCAGCTCGGTCAAGGTCGAAGCATACGGACGCATGGCGGTGATGGCGTCCTGGGCCTTTTTAAGCTTTGCGGCAGACACCATTTTCATGGCGCTTGTGATTTGCATTGTCGAAGAGACCGATGTAATTCTATTCCGTATTTCCTTGAGGTTTGCCATGTTTTATTCGAATTGCGCTGCGGTTTCTTTTGCTACTGCGTTTAGTGTGTCTATAACCGCATCTGTCAATTTCCCTGCCTTGAGTTCAGCAAGTGTCTTTTTGTGTTTTTTGCGCAAGGTTTCGAGGTACGACTGTTCAAAAGCCTTTACGCTTTCTACTGGTAAAGAGCGCAAAAGGTTTTTTGAACCTGCATAAATGATGGCGACCTGCTCCTCCACAGTAAAGGGATCGTTTTGCGCTTGTTTTAAAATTTCCACATTGCGTTTTCCTTTTTCGATTACATTGAGGGTGGCTGCATCAAGATCCGAACCAAATTTGGCAAAGGCTTCCAATTCGCGAAACTGCGCTTGATCCAGTTTTAAGGTTCCTGCTACTTTTTTCATGGACTTGATCTGTGCTGAACCTCCTACTCGCGAAACGGAAATTCCCACATTGATCGCCGGACGTACCCCAGAGTTAAAAAGATCTGACTCTAAAAAGATCTGTCCGTCTGTAATGGAGATGACATTCGTAGGTATATAAGCCGATACATCTCCTGCTTGAGTTTCGATAATAGGCAGTGCCGTTAAGGAACCTCCTCCTTTTACTTTGTCTTTTAACGAGTCTGGGAGGTCGTTCATTTCTTTGGCGATACTGTCATCCCCTATTACTTTTGCTGCACGCTCTAGCAAACGGGAGTGAAGGTAAAAGACGTCTCCTGGGTAGGCCTCTCGTCCTGGAGGACGACGCAGTAATAGGGATACCTCACGATAGGCTACCGCTTGTTTGGACAAGTCGTCATAAATAATCAAAGCCGGACGCCCCGTATCTCTAAAATATTCTCCAATTGCTGCTCCAGCAAAAGGTGCATAAACTTGCATGGGTGCTGGATCAGAAGCGTTGGCAGCTACTATGGTAGTGTAGGCCATAGCCCCACGGTCTTCTAATGTTTTTGCTATTCCGGCTACTGTAGAGGCTTTTTGTCCGATGGCTACATAGACACAATATACAGGCTCTCCAGCATCGTAAAATTCTTTTTGATTTAATATTGTATCAATACAAACTGTTGTTTTCCCCGTTTGACGATCTCCGATGACCAGCTCGCGTTGTCCACGACCTACTGGGATCATTGCATCGATAGATTTAATTCCCGTTTGAAGAGGTTCGTTTACCGGTTGACGGAAAACCACACCTGGGGCTTTTCGCTCCAAAGGCATCTCGTTTAAGTCGCCTTCAATTGCTCCTTTCCCGTCAATAGGTTGTCCAAGTGTGTTCACCACACGACCTACCACACCTTCACCTACATTGATGGAAGCAATACGCTGCGTTCTTTTTACGGTATCCCCTTCTTTTACTCCTTTAGAGGGGCCCAGTAATACCACACCCACATGATCTTCCTCTAGATTTAAAACCATTCCCTCTAGTCCTTCTTCAAAAGAGACTAATTCTCCGTATTGGGCATTGGATAGGCCGAAGACTCGGGCAATTCCATCTCCTACTTCAAGGACGGTTCCTACTTCGTCCATTGCGGAAGCGGAATTGAAGCCTTCCAATTGCTTTTTTAGTATTGCTGATACTTCAGCGGGGTTTACATCTGCCATGATCGATATCTTTAGATCGTATTCTTTTTAGTTACTAATGTTTTGATTGCTTTGAGCTGATGCGCAACACTTGCATCATACTGCATATCGCCAATCTTTAAAATAAATCCTCCCAAAAGGCTTGGATCTACTTTGTTTTCAATTTGAATCTTTTGATTGGAAACAGATTTGGCCTTTTCCAATACTCTTTTTTCAAGCTCTGGAGAAAGGGGCGCTGCAGACGTGACTACGGCGGTTTGCTCCCCTTGCGCTTTCGCGAAGAGGCTAAGGTATTGCACACACGTAGCGGGCAATAACGACAAACGGTTGTTCTCTCCCAAAAGGGAAAATAACTTAGTGGTCGACTCACACGCATTTGGGAGCAGGGCTGTGACTACCGCATGCTTTTTCTCAACGGGCAGAAGGGGATTGTCTAAAGCGCTTTTCAATGTCACATTTTCGTTTAACAAAGTCCCTAACTGCCGCATGTCCTTGGCCACAATCTCTGCTGCCTCATTGTCTTGGGCAAAAGATAACGTTGCTTTGGCATAACGAAGTGCTGCGCGTGTTCTTTTCATCTATTTTAAATCCGTGTCTTCCAACAGTTGATTGACCAACTGCATTTGTTTTTCTTTACTCTCCAATTCATTCTGGAGAACCTTTTCTGCAATATCTAAAGCGATGGTTCCGACTTGTTGTTTCAACTCGTTTACCGCAGCCCTTTTTTCATTTTGGATCGCTTCTTGAGCTTGAGTCAAAATCTTTTGTGCTTCTTCTTGCGCTTCTGCCTTTGCCTCATTTATCATATCGGCTTTGGCTTCGCGTGCTTCTTTAAGCAAGGCTTCTTTTTCGGCTCGAGCCTCTTTTAAGATACGTTGGTTGTCCGACTGAAGACTCTGCATTTCTGCACGCGCTTCTTCAGCAGCAGCTAAAGCATCCTTGATTGAAGTTTCCCGTTCATTGACCGAGTCTAGTATGGGTTTCCATGCAAATTTTTTCAGTAGAAATAACAGGCCTACAAAAATTGCCGTTTGCCATACAAACAAGCCTAATGAAAATTCACTAATTAATTTTTCCATCGTTTAAAACCTTAGGTTAATACAGCCTTAAAGGCCCTTAGATTACACTGCAAATAAAGCAGCAAATCCAATTCCCTCTACAAGAGCTGCAGCAATTAACATCGCTGTTTGAATTTTACCGTACGCATCGGGTTGACGACCGATCGCCTCCATTGCAGAACCACCGATTCTACCGATACCCATACCTACACCGATTACTACTAAACCGGCACCTACCATTACTGGAATTTCCATATTCTAAAATTTAAATTAAACATTCTCTTTTTTGACACAACTAGGGTGTTTAAGGTTAATGATGCTCGTGTTCTTCTGCGGCAAAACCGAAATAAAGCGCAGAAAGCATCGTGAAAATATACGCTTGTAACAACGCAACTAACAATTCTATAATTGAGATGGCAAAGGCCAGTCCAAAGGACAAGGGACTCCCCAACCAACTTTTAAAAATAAACATCAACCCAATCAAACTCATCAATACGATATGTCCTGCCTGCATATTGGCATACAAACGAATCAAAAGTGAAAAGGGCTTGATAAAAATTCCCAAAACTTCGATGGGAATTAAAATAATGTACAACGGTATTTTGGCATACCACTTCATAGACCCGCCTAGGGGATCAAAAATATGAAGCCAGTAATCTTTTGTTCCCGTAAGGTTTGTAATCAAAAAGGTTAATAAAGCCAACCCAAAAGTAACCGCAATATTTCCTGTAACATTTACACCCAACGGGGTAAGCCCCAAAAGATTTAAAAACCAAATGAAAAAGAAAATAGTCAGCAAGAAGTTCATGTATTTTCCGTATTTCTTTTCCCCGATGTTAGGCCGAGCTATATCGTCTCGGATGTACAAAACAATTGGTTCAAAAAAACGTCCGATCCCTGCTGGCACCCCACCTGTTTTGGTATAGGACTTGGCAAGGCTCGTAAAAAGGTAAAACATCAATACAGCAATCAAAAACATACTCGCCACTCCCTTAGTAATGGAAAGATCTATAGGAGCTACATTTGTGGCGTGTTGCGATTCGTCGTAGTTAATAGTTCCTGCGGCGTCCGTTTTGTAAATTTTCCCATGATCCAGTTTGTAATAATTCGACCCTACCTGAGCAACCTCTTCTCCATGGTGGAGCTTGGAAGAAGAAAAAATTTGAAGCCCGTTATCCAAAAGTATTACGGGAAGTGGGATTCCGATGTAAACGTGTTCGCCAGAAGCATCGGTATAAGAAAACAGACTAAAGTCATAGGCGTCTTCTAAGTGATGCGAGATGTATTCTTTAATTTCTGTCTTTAAATCTTCGGAAGATTTGCTGTCTTTCGCTTGTAGAAAAAAGGGTGTCAAAAACAACGCAAAGAGCAATACTAAATTGGCGTTGGTTTTGATTTGCATAGACAGCATAAAACATTGGTTTAAATCGTGTTTTTAGCGCTGCAAATGTAAGGCTTTCGCAGAAATAAAGAAACTTTTAAATGTTTTTTTAAACTTCTTTTTTGATTGATTCTATGTCTCGAGATCGCCCTTTAGATAACATCTTTCACAAAACCCTTTTGATTTAATTGAATCGCCTTGCTAAAAAAATAATTTCTGCGAGTAAGCCCAAGGCATAGGGAACAAAAAACATGAAAAACTCGTTCCGTGTCACGGTCCCATCCAATTGGAATTGGGGATGAAAAAAGAGAAAATAAACAATCAACTTTAATGCAACCGTAATCAAATACAGGTTTGCCAAGTTGTTGTTTTTTTTCCGCATTCCAATACCCAAAAGAAGTAAAGCTGCTATTGCCAAAACGGCGTTGATGGTATAACTTTGAATAAGAAAAGTCTGAGCCTGAGGGAACACTTGAAGATGAATGCTAAAAACAAGTCCTAGGGTGACAAAAAAAATGAAGGTGTAGGTTAAATTTTTTCTCATTATTAATTCCAAAAGCGTTTGCTTTGTTTGTAAATGGTCCAAAGAATCACGACCAGGCCCAAACTGCTAAAAAGCAGTCCAAACTGGTTTTCTGAGGATTGAAATTTTTGGTCTAAATATTGCCCTAAACGGATGCTTGCCCACATGATTAGGGCGATTTGAAAAGCGAGACTAGAGAATATTAGCCACTGGTTCGGCTTCCTCCTCTTTTTCATTGACTTTTTTTAGCTTTTTAACGCCGTCTTCGGCAGAATGCATGGAACAATTTGCATTAAAGGTTGCACCCGACTCTACAATTAATTTTTGAATGCGAACTTTCCCTTTTAGATTAGAACCCGTTTTTAAATTCAGTGTCCCTGAAACCGTGAGTTCCCCATCAAATGTTCCTTCGACATCGGCGTTACCGCACAATACTGTTCCCTTTACCTTTGCGTCTTTTCCAAAAATCACTTTGCCTGTGGTGACTACTTCTCCTTCCACAGTTCCATCAATTCGGATGTCTGTTTTTGAATGGATCGCCCCTTTGAAAATTGTGTTTTTTTCAATTTTACTATACTGTCCGTTATTGTCTGTTCCTCTCATTTAATTGTGTTTATCCACGTTTTGTTTTTCATGTACTCACGATATTGGGAAGCCAAAGTTACAAAATTATCATTTTGCACAGTAGTACTGTTGTAGCGTTCCTGTTGTATCTTCCAATTTTCGATCTCTTTGGGGTCGCGAATACCGTGAACCACTACAAAAACAAACTCTTTATTGTAGGCATCCAAACTCACACTCCAAAATCTATTGTACGTTTTAACTTCTGTTCCTAGTACGGTTAAAAATTTCTGTGCGTTTTCCTTTTCAGTTATGGGAAAAGGAAACACCCATTTGTAATTTTTATATATAACTCCGGTTTCTTCCAAATCATTGAGCGCTTCTATCTCTGCCAAAAGAGCTTTTGCTTGTATCCCTTCTTCAACGGCACTAAAATTTGTCGCCACTTCATTCAATGATGCTTTCCAAGCTGCAACTCCATTTAACCGTCCTAGGGTGTGGGCTTTAAGCAAATTAATTTTAGGTTCAATAGGGCTTCCACTTGCCAGAACGGTCAGCTCCTCTAGGGATTCTAAGGTTTCTAAAAGTTGTTGGTTTTCGAATAAGTCCAGTGCTTTGGCATATAAGGTTTCAGGTGTAATCATTCCTGAGGTATCGTAATTTTCAGGATCTGACAACAACCGTGCAAAGGGCGTCTCCGGATAATTTGTAATCAATTGTTGTTTGTACGTATTCGCATTTGTGGATTCCTCTTGCTCTTCCATTCGGTAAAGGTGGTAGAGCGCTTGCACAGCGATCTCATCTGTCGGGTCTAAGGACAATACTTTTTGCAGGCGTTGTTGCGCCAAAGGAAAGTCATTAAACTTTTCTTTATAAATCATTCCCAACTGTAAATACGCTTTTTGGTTGAGCAGGATCAGGCTGTCTTTCTCCCTCTCTGTTTTGGGCAATTCCGCAATAAAACTTTCTGGAGTTTCTTGAATAATTGATGCCGTACCCTCTTTCAAAAGTTCGCCATTTTCTTCTTCGAGGCTTAGATTTATAATCGCACTGGCACTTCTCCAATTGTCCACATTGGGACGGTTTCCCCAATTGGCCAAATAGGTTTGTTTCCCTTGAAGAAGTTGGTTCGGGTTGTAAAAATAAAAAGCGGTTTTTGTACGGTTTAAAAATTGAAATCTTTTTTCGGCATTATCTTCTTGGAGTTGCAAGATTTCTTTTTGTTGCTTTTCTTCAATATAGTTTTCAAAATAGACCAACTGTTCCGCTTGTGTCAAAGACATAAGCCCTAAAAGGCTATCCGTATCCTGAACGGTTTTTTCATACGCGATGACCTCTTCCAAATTGTCTCGTTTTCTTTTTAATTTTTTATAGGCTGTCGTTTTTTCGTCAAAAAGAGGCAGTAATTTATCTAAGAAGCTTCCAGATTTCAGATAGGCCCCTTTTGCAAAATGATAGTCGGCGAGATCTTGAAAATTTTCGATCTCCGTGTACGAATCCAAAAAAGTCGATGTCATAGACTTGTTAAAATAATCTAGCGCAAGGCTGTCTTGATTTTGTTGTAAATAGAGCTTTGCAATCGCTCGATTTAATACGTGTTCAAATGGCTGATTTTCATAGTTCTTCAATAGTTTTTGCATCGCTCCGACACGTTCTTCAAAACCCATTTCCTCCTCTTCCATTCGGGTTTTGATTTCCGCTTGAATTAAAAATTTTCTGGGTGCTTTCCTTTTTAATGCCAGAATCTCCGAATAGGCCCATTGCGCAGAATCTCTTTTGTCAAAGCTTTCAAAAAGTTGTCCTGTAATGAATAAATACCGTGCCTTATTTACCCTTTTAGGTTCTTTCAAAGCGGCTCTTTTGATATAAAAAGATGCGGAATCCAATTGCTTTAAATTTATATAGGCATCGGCAAGAGTGGCATTGGCCTGAGGATAAAATCGATTGTTTGGAACTAAGGATCGTGCAAGAGGCGTCAAATTGTCAATAGCAAGCTCTACATTCCGCAAACGGATGTTTGTTTTTTCTCTCCATATTTTTCCCTCTACATAATTGGACGGATTTGCCCCGCTCTCTAAAAGATAATTAAAAGCTTCCAAGGCTGGGGAAAAACGACGGTCAAAATAGCGGGCTTTTCCCAAAAGGAGATAGGCCTCATCCATTTGACTATTGTACTGGATTTCATTGATGTTCATGGAATGCTTCTGAATACTTTTTACCGCTTTTTCTTCGGCGCGATCAAAGCCGGGAACAATCGTCGTATCATCGATGTTTTCCCCACGTAAATTAATCGGTTCTACAGGAAGTAGTTCATAAAAATTGTCTTCAAACGCTTCTTCTAAAATGGCTTCTCCTACAGTAAAGGCTTCTTTTCCATTAAACAATACGTTGTATTTGGTTGTCAAAGCGTGATAGCCTTGATTCAATACTCCCTTTTTTGTTGTACTACAAGACAGCAAAGAAAAAAAGAACAATGTAGTAAACAAAAAAGTGTAAGGCCTTAAAAACATCGGTGTAAGCTTGCTAGATAATAACTGAAAAAGAGGGCTTTTAGTATATTTCTTTATTCTTTAAAACTAAAATACGATTCCAGTTCTTTCAAGGTAGAGGGCGTTGTCTTGATGTCTTTCAATATTTTCCCTTTTTCTAATAAGACGATTCGGTCACAAACTTCGGTGACATGGGTCAAATCGTGGCTTGAAATCAAAAAGGTAATTGTGCTTTTTTTTGCAATGTCTTCGATTAATTTTTTTAACCCGATTTGGGAACTGGGGTCTAGGTTTGCAAAGGGTTCGTCTAAAATTACCAGATCTGGGGAGCCAATCAAGCTTCCAACGATTCCTGCCTTTTTTTGGTTCCCTTTTGAGAGGTCTCGAAGGTATTTCTTTTTCCCTAGAATTTCTCCGTTAAAAAACGATTCGAAACCCAACACCCACTCGTCAATTTCTTTAGTGCTTAACCCTCGGAGGCTCCCCAAAAAATAATAGTACTCTTCGACCGTTAAATAACCGATCAAATAACTCTCGTCGATAAATGCCGCCGTAAACGGTTTCCAGTCTTCACTGGATTGGACGTCTATATCATTGATCGCAATACGGCCGCTACTGCTTTCAATTAAATCTAAGAGCAAACTAAAAAAGGTTGTTTTGCCTGCTCCATTATTTCCAACCAACCCGAAACGTTGGCCTTTTGGAATGCTTAACTCCGGGAGCTCTAGAACAAGAGTTCCCCCATAGGTTTTTGATAAATTAGTAACCGTTATCATAATTATGTTTTTTGAAATGAAGACAGGGTTTGATGTTTTCTTTTTTGATATGTCTTTTCGATTCTGCTCAATAAAAACCCGTTGAACAGCAATCCCAAAAGTCCGGTTAGGCACAGTCCGATAATCCCTGCCGTAAATCCAAAAAACTGAAAGGGGACATAAAACACCAAGACCGGCAAGACAATCTTGGGAAGGGTAAAGAGCAATTGGGAGAAGCTGAAGTTTTGCGTATTTTCAAAGGCTTTGGCTTTGACATTTAGTTTTACTGGTGTAGCGTTAAACGCTCCAGAATACAACGTGATAAAACTACCCATCCCAAAATTAAAAATGGCAGTCGCTAAAATGATCGTCATGATTTTTATACCGAAATACAGATAGGGCAGGGATAAAATAAGGGAGAGGACTACAGAAAACATCATCAGATACAGTTTGGACTTTAAGTAGTTTCTGTAGGGAATGTTTTGACACATCAAAAAACTAAAGTACTCACTATCCCAGGCCGGGACCAATTGTCCAAAGGTGAGCATAAAGCCACCTGTTGTAAAAATCCCTGCAAAGATCAGCATCACGTAGGATTCCATATAGACCTCTTGAGTAAAAAAGATGATTCCATAAAAAAGAAACAAAAAGCCCATAAAAACTACTTGACGAGCACGAACATTTCTCAAAATCAATCGGATGTCATTTTTTATAAAAACACCCAGGCTCCCGACTCGGTCAAAAACGGTTAATCCAGATCCTACGATACGCTCTTTCTTTCCGCTAAAGCCTTTGTCGAGATACAGTTGCTTTTTTAAAAAAACGTATTGTACCCCTATCGTTAGAATAAATAACAAAAAGGGGGCTGCAACTGCTTCAGGATTTAGGAAGAGAAAATCATATCCTTTTTCAAAAAAAGACAGCAACGGAACGCCCAGTACATTTTGAAAAACCGATCCCAGCAGTAGAAGCAGAAAAAGACCCACTGCCACAACGCGACTTTTATTGATGAAAAAAACCAAAAAATTATTGATCCCCGCAAAAAAGAGGACTCCCAAAAGCCAGATCCACAAGGTATAAGTTGTCGTTTCATTCAAGGTATAAACAATACAAAAAGGGAGTAAAATGACCAGTGGAATCCAATTGAAAAACGAACCCAAGGACCGCAGCATGACCCCTTGGACAATTTTATTTTTAGAGATGGGTTGGATCAACAGCGGTTTGATATTCGTTATAGGAAGGTTTTGGACAAAATAACGGATCAAAAGGTCAATCCCGAAATAGTAAATTAAAAATTGATTGATTAAAAAAACTGGATTTTGTTCTGGTGCACTTTTTTGAGCAATAAAATAAATTCCTACTCCCAGGAATAAAAAGGCAGCTAGAAAGTACAATACTACAAAACTAATCAAGATGCGAATGGCGAGTTTTAGTTCCCATTGGGGAGCCCTGAAAAATTTTTTTTTAGAAAGCTTTATGCTGTCGATAACAGAATATGAGGCCATGAATTTGTTTTTCAACAATTGATTTATCAATGATAATCATTTTCCTAAATTTACCAAAAAAATAGCTATGTCTGAATTTCACGCATTGCAAATTGCTGCAATAGATCGGTTGACTTCAGAAGCCGTTGTTCTGAGTATCGCGGTCCCTGAAGCCTTAGTGCCAAAATACCAATTCCGCCCGGGGCAATATGTGTCCTTAGAACTCCCTATAGAGGGTACAACTGTACGTCGTTCCTATTCCATTTGTTCTGCGCCACATGAAGGAATTCTTCAGGTGGGCGTTAAAGAGGTTCCAAAAGGGGTGTTTTCTACCTACATCAATCAGAAACTTAAAGTCGGTGATCCCATACAGGTTGGCCTTCCTGAAGGCCGCTTTATTTATGAAGCGGAGCGAGACCAAGCGCCGATCATGGCAGTAGCCGCGGGAAGTGGAATTACCCCGATTTTTTCTATTTTAAAATCGGTTTTGCATCAAAATTCTTCTCTTCATTTTACTTTAGTTTATGGAAATAAAACCCTAGATCAAACACTTTTTTACAAGGAATTACGTTCGCTTGAAGAAGCCTATCCAGAGCAATTTAAAGTTCACTGGATCTTTAGCCAAGCAAATGTAGAAGGTGCTCAATTTGGAAGAGTTGACACCGCCTTTTTAAACTATGCTTTAAATCAAGCTGCTGTAAGTCCTGAACGTTTTTACCTCTGTGGCCCCGAGGCGATGATTCGTCTTTCGGAGCAGCATTTGATTGAAAAAAACGTTCCCAAAGAAAACATTCTTTTCGAACTTTTTACAGCCAGTAGCCAATCTACTGAAGTCTCAGATGGAGTAGGAAAAGGCACCTTAAAGATCACCTGTGATGAGGTCGTTCATACTGTAGAATTGATTCTTGAAAAAACCTTACTCGATATCGCACTACAAGCAAAACTTGACGTGCCCTATTCATGTAAAGGGGGCGTTTGTAGCAGTTGCATTGGTAAAATAACAGAAGGAAAGGCCCAAATGCAAACCAATCAGATTCTGACGGATGAGGAAATTGAAGAAGGGTTAGTCCTAACCTGTCAAGCCATTGCACAGTCAGAGCGTGTCTGTGTAGACTACGATGACGTATAAACGGTTTTTAGGTCAGAAAATATAGGCTGAATACTTTTAAAAGGATCAGGGTCAAAATGAAAATAGTTATTGCCCAATTGGATATTTCTTTTAAAAATATTCCTGTCAAATGAGCTAAAGGAAAAAATAGCATTTCCCAAGGATTTAGGTTTGACGTTCCACCAGTAAAAGAAATATAAAGCCCCAAAATAAACCACGTTATGAGGAAAAAATGAGCTGCAGGATTTGATGTAACTCCCTTTCTTACTTCATTCTTTAAAGGGAAAAGAGTGGCGATAAGTCCCAAAAGAATCAATAGTATTTCTTCCTTACCCAGGTTTTTAATTCCAATGAAATTCCCCGTATTTGTGCTTTGAAAAAAATACTCGCTCTCGAAAAAATGAAAGAAGGTTCCTACGCAGATAAATGTTATCACTATGGGTAAAATAAGAGCGAGAAGGTGTTTTGAATTCTGAAAACGCTTGTCTAGAAAAAAGAGCGCAGGGCTAATAAAAAAACAAAAAAACAACGGTTCAAAAACAACTAGTCCAGAGAGAATTAAGGACAAATTAAAGATAGACTTTACGGTGTTTTCTGTTTGAAGAGTCAGGCTTAAATAATGTAAAACAATCCCTAAAAAAAAGAGTGTCAGAAGACCTGGAACTCCGACGTTTCCTTGGGGAAGATAAAACAAGACAAGTACAAAACTCAAGCTGTGTAATGGAACAATTTTCAGATGACGATAGCGGCCTTCTAACCACATCAAGTTCCCTAATACCAAAACTAAAAGTGCTGTTTTCAACGCAGAATCAGTCAAAAATCCAACAGTGTTATGAGATCGTAAAGCAGCGCCCTTGTGATAAAAGACAAACAACAAAAAAATCAAAAACGCTCCTAATGAAAGGGAAATGATTTTTGTTTTTCGAAAAAGGTTGGCTAACATGTTGGTTTCCCTTAAATTTGCAAGGTAAGTAAACTCCTATTTATGAAAAACTTTTTTGAAGGAATCGCGTGGTTGTTTGAAGAAATCTTATTTCTTCCCTATAGTATTTTAAGAGAACTCGAACAGACGAGTTGGACCTTGGCCAATTCCGTGAACTGGCTTTTTTTGATCGTTGGTTTTTCCGCATTGATTTACTGGGTACTTCAGCTGAATCTTTTTGACAAAAATGGAGAAGAAGACAAAGATCCTTCTGCCCACTCCTTTTTATAAATCAAACCCGATGTCTTTTCGGTAATGAATGCCTTCGAAATCTATTTTTGAAAGTGTTTTATAAGACTTTTGAACGGCCTGCTGATGGTCTTCCCCTAAAGAAGTTACTGCCAAAACACGTCCCCCTGATGTGTGAATTGCTCCTTCTACAAGCTGAGTTCCTGCCTGAAAAATCATTTTGTCCTTCTCTATCCCGAGAATCACTTTTCCTTTTTCATACGCCTCTGGATACCCTTTCGATACAGCCATCACTGTAGCTGCCGTTTCTGGTGTTACTTCCAATTCTACTTCGTGCAAACGCTTTTCCTGCACTGCTTTAAAAATTGTTACTAAATCGTTTTTAACCCGTGGAATAACCACTTCGGTTTCTGGGTCGCCCATACGGACATTGTACTCGATAACTTTAGGTTCTCCTGCTACTTTGATCAGACCTATAAAAATAAACCCCTGATAAGGAATACTGTCTTTTTGAAGACCTTCGATCGTGGGTCGGACAATTTGGTTTTCAATTTTTTCTTTGAACAAATCGTCCACAAAAGGTACCGGTGAAATGGCGCCCATGCCTCCCGTGTTGAGCCCTGTATCTCCCTCGCCGATACGCTTGTAATCTTTTGCCATAGGAAGAGTGATGTAGTTTTTCCCATCGGTCAAAACAAAACAGGAAAGTTCTATCCCGCTTAAAAATTCTTCAATAACCACCTTGCTTGATGCCTTCCCAAATTTACTTTCCAAAAGCATGTGTCGCAGTTCTTTTTTTGCTTCTTCGAGCTCGTCCAAAATAAGTACCCCTTTTCCTGCTGCAAGTCCATCTGCTTTTAAAACATAGGGCGGCTGGCTTTGTTCTAAATACGCTTCGCCTTCTCTAACCGTTTCGGCAGTAAATTCAGCATAGGCAGCCGTAGGAATGTCATGTCGATTCATAAATGCCTTGGCAAAAGCCTTACTTCCCTCTAGAGTGGCTGCTTCTTTTTGTGGTCCAATGATACCCACATCTGCCAATAAAGGGTCCTGTAAAAAGAAGTCATGTATGCCCAAAACTAAAGGGTCTTCAGGCCCTACAACCACCAGGTCGATATGGTGTTCTAGGACAGCGGCTTTAAGGCCTTCAAAATCGGAAACACCTAGTGGAAGATTTGTAGCGCAGCTAGCGGTTCCAGCATTTCCAGGAGCCGCAAAAAGATTTTTACACTGTGCACTTTGATTTAATTTCCAACATAAGGTGTGCTCTCTTCCTCCACCTCCGATGACCAATATATTCATGCTCGTTTGTTTGTTTTTGCAAAGATAATGGCTTCCTGCTTTGCGATGGGTTTATTCGTTTAAAAAACGGAGGATTTCTTTTTTGAACTTTTCAATAAAAGGATGATGCGCTTGGTTGGGTTTAGGAAATGTAGATTCCCACTGATCTAAATCCCTTGAATTTACAATTGGAAAAAACGATTCCATTCCTTCTAAGCGGCTCTTCTGATTCGGATGTTCGAGGCCGTCCGATAAAAATATGACCGGTGTCCCAAAAGCTACAGCTGGGAGAGCAGTGTGAATTCGAGACGTGATTACCAAACGCGCAGTTGCAATTGCTTTGAGTTGTTGTTTTGCTGCATCTATTCGCGCCTCTTCGGAAAATACAATGGGATCTCGCAGCTGAGAATTGTAATGAATCTCTTCGCTTTGAGGGACAAGAAAATTTTGTAGCCGACTGATCGCTTTGGAATAGCGCTTTCTTTTAAAAGGTTTTTTTAGCGCTTGAATACCTTTGTTTAAAAATCCTTTTGGTACAGGATCGTTTTCTGGGTTCAACCGTTCCATAGGGCTAATCACATATATCCCGTTGCGTTTTTGATTTTTTTCAACATAGTCCCTCCGGTTTAAAGAGAGTGTAAGGCAGGCGGAAAAATACGTCTCAATTCCATATCCTTGAAGTAAGTTCTGTGTATAAAAATCTCGGCAACCTATGGGTTGGTGTTTTTTTAAATACGCAACTCCTTCCGCGGTTAGCATCTCCCTTCTCGCGGTTGGATTGAGATGGAATGAGATGAAAAGAGGGAGAATTTTGTCTGAAGGGGGCCAATTTTTTGGGCTTTCCATAAACCAGCCGTTCATGACCAGACGAATTTGGGGTCCTGTATAATCGTGAAGCTGATCTCGATCTAATGGCTGAACTTTTTCATCTTTAAGCCACTGTGCCGCTGCCAGGCTTTGGATAAAGTCTCCCAAATTATCCGAATGAGGATAAGCCAAAACACCAAAGGTTTTATCCATCGTTTTCCTTTTGCATTAGGCTTGTTTCAAAGGCTTTTTTTCTTCGGGTCATAGGATAGTGCGCCTTGATTCGCTGTCGTGCCTTTACTCCCAACTCTGTCTTTTCAAAACTAAAAAAAGAAGTGATCTCTTCAATGGGTGTGGTGGAGTCGAATAAAAACCCTGTGTCTCCAATAGCGTCTGGGATTCCAAAAACCTTTTTGCCAATTGGGATACATTCGCAGAGCATGGCCTCACACAAAACATTGGGAAGACCTTCAATTTGCGAGCCTTGAAAATAGTACGTGTGTGACCCATAAAGTGTTTGTAAGGCTCCCCGAGTTTGTTTTCCTAAAAGTGTCACGTTTTTAGGATAGATAGCCGTTGGTTCCGCTGTGGTTTCCATTCCCGCCAGGGTAAATTTAAAATCGGGTAATGCTTTTGCCATCTCGATAAACAAAGGAATTCCTTTTCTTTCAAAAGTACGTTGATCAGAAATATTGGCGACTGTGAGAATGGACTTGGGGGTTTTGGATTTGTTGCTTTTCCAAAAGTTTGAATCGTAGGCAGTAGGAACTTCTTTGATTTTTGTTTTTAAATGAGGCATAAAAAACTGTATTCCAGACTGTGCTCCCGAGTCTTTTTCCGCATTGGGACATCCTTCTGCTAAGCTTTTATGAACCACCCAAATGGCATTCGCTTGGGTGTAATTCCAGCGGGCATGAGTTTGACGAAAATTCTTTTTTAAAAAAATCCCGTACTCTAAACGTTGACTTGCCACCGCATCATAACCGCCTACAATCAAAGTAAAAGGGGTTTTAAAAAAAAGGGAAAAGAACAAAGGAATACTGCTGTGGTAATCATTAAACCAGCTGAAGCAGGCTTTGGACTGGGGAAGGTAAATCACGCTTAAAAGCACTTCTCGTATCCGATTCCAAAAAAAACGCAAAGGATCACTGTAAGAGGGTGAGTGAATTACTAAAACTTGATATCCCATTTGTTCCAAGAGCGCAATGTCTTTGACAACAAAGGTGTTTTTGAGGTTGCACACTAGGGTTACTTTTCCAGAAGGCATCTTTACTTTTTTACTAAATAGGCTTCCAATACATCTGCAATCTTCCGATTGTCTGCTACTCGGGGGACTTTATTTTGCCCTCCCAATTTGCCAATACTTTTCATATAATTTGTAAACCCTTCTTTGACCACTTCTCGAATTATCAAAGGGCGTAGGACTTTTCCTACAATTAGGTCTTGATAATAAATGTTTTTGGCTTGCATGGCCTGATCAATTTTTAAGGCAAAAGCAATTTTATCTTGAGGTGGAGTGTCAAATTCGATAAACCACTCGTGATATGGAAGCCCTTCTTTGGGTTCAATTTGTGGGGCAACGGTAAACTCCCGAACGCGAACGGACTCCTCTTGCTGTTCAATTGCTTCTTTTAATGCCTGCTCTACTTCACTTACGATAACGTGTTCTCCAAAAGCGGAAATGAAATGTTTAATTCTCCCGCTGACGATTATGCGAAACGGATGGGTGCTAGTAAATTGTACGGTATCGCCAATATTATAGCGCCACAGTCCGGCTGTCGTAGAAATAATCATGACATAATTCACTCCTAGTTCAACTTCTGCCAAGCTGTGAACTGTAGGATGTTCGTCATAAAAGGTTTGTGCAACAATAAATTCATAGTAAATGCCATGGTCCAAAAGCAATAACAACCCGGAATCCTCTTGCCGATCTTGATAGGCAAAAAACCCTTCTGATGCAGGATAAAATTCGATGCTTGCTGGTGTTCTACCGATGAGCTTTTCGAAAACCCCGCGGTAGGGTTCAAAGTTCACTCCCCCGTAAACAAAAAGTGAGAAGTTTGGAAAGAGCTCCCCTACGGGTTTTCCGCTTTGTGCCGTCAATCGTTCAAAATACATTTGTACCCAAGAGGGAATTCCTCCAATGATGGTCATGTCTTCTTTTTGGGTTTCCCCTACAATAGCATCCACCTTGGTTTCCCAATCTTCAATGCAATTGGTCTCCCAACTGGGCATTCGGTTTTTTTGCAAATAGCCAGGGACATAGTGCGCGACAATACCCGATAAACGTCCCAGAGCTACCCCTTTGTAGTCTTCTAGTACTGGGCTGCCCTGAACAAAAATGTGCTTGCCCTTTACAACAGAGGTATTCCCCGAATGATAGATATAGTTTAACAGCGCTTCCCGAGCTGCTCGTATGTGCTGTGGCATCGAAGCTTTTGTGATAGGAATGTATTTCGCCCCCGATGTCGTTCCGCTAGATTTGGCGTAATACAAAGGTCTTCCTTTCCACAACACATCTTTTTCGCCTTCCAATATCGCATCGATATAAGGTTTAAATCCTTCATAATCTCGAACGGACACTTCTTTTTGATACGTCTTTAGGTCTTTAATTTTCTCGAAGTTGTGATCCTTCCCAAAACGGGTTTGAGCACCTTGTTTTATGAGCTCTTTGAGGACCTTTTCCTGAGTTTCTAAAGGGGTCTTTATCCACTTCTCATTTTTATGATGGGACCAAGCGGCATACAGTTTTGCGCCCAGAGCTTTGATCATTCTTCAGAAAAATTAAAAAAGTTTTCCGGGTTCATAGGATACCCATCCATCCACAGTTCAAAATGGAGATGAAAGCCTGTTGAAAGCTCCCCTGTATTTCCGGCAGTAGCAATAACTTCTCCGCTTAATACCGAATCCCCTTGTTTTTTTGTTAGGGAAGCGTTGTGTTTATATACTGATAAAATCCCTAAACTGTGTTCTAAAATAATTACATAACCCGTCTCTGCTGTCCATTCTGAAAAGATCACGGTTCCGTCTGCTATAGCCTTAATGGGGGTGTTTTCTTTTACAACAATATCAACGGCAAAGTGAGATTCCTTCAAGTCAAAGGGTTGAGAAATTGGACCCAGTGCGGGAGGAAACAAATAGCTGTTGATTTCAACCTTGTCGCTTATCAAGGGATTGTATTTGTCCTGCTGGGACACAAAAGCTCGCAATAAAGAATCTTCTAAAATTGGCTCGGTAAAAGAGGGGACGGCCAAGTTTTGATTTTCCAATTGCTCCACCGAAAGCTGTGATTCCTCAAAGGAAATATCTTCAGACAAGACTTTTCTAACCGAATTTAAATATTGAATGTTTTGATTATAAAGGGTAATTAATGAATCGGTTAAAAATAAATTTTGTACCGCTTTTTTTCTCAATTCTGAAGAATCATAACCTGGGATATACTCTTTGAGCGGCGTGAAGGCAATTGTAGAAAAGATCAGTGTCCCTAAAACCCCGATCGTGAGGAGTCCTACAAAAATCATTTTAAGACGGGAAAAACGAATTTGTGTTTGTTGTTCAAACGTCTCCTCATCGATGATCATCACCAAATAAGGATTCAAAAGCTTTTGTAAGAATTGTCTTCTCTTTTTTTCTTCTTTTGCCATCTTAAGAGCAAAGATACGCAATCCATAAGTGCTCAAAAGACTCCTCTCTACTTTTCATGTTTAGGAAACTAAATATTTCTGTACATTTGTCTTTAAATATGACAAATCATGTTGGTTTTAACATTTTTAGGTATGATCGGTGCACCACAAATAATCTTAATCATCGCTGTAGTTCTCTTACTCTTCGGAGGGCGTAAAATTCCAGAACTAATGAAAGGTTTAGGTAGCGGAATTAAAGAATTCAAAAACGCAACCAAGGAAGAAGAGGACACTCCAAAAGTTGAAAAGGAGAAAAAAGACTAGTTTACTTCTTTAAACGTGCTGAGTATGGTGTTGAGTTCAAACATATACTCACGCTTGCTTACTGAAGGGGCAAAAGCAAAGCCTTCTACCACGATCCACTTCTTTTTTACACTGTCCCGAAGCATGTAGTTCACAAACGGGCCTGCCATAAAATCATTTGCAACTTCCCAGGTGCCTTTGGTTAGATACCCTGGTTTCCCATCTAGAGAAACGCTAAAGAAATACGGTCGAAAGGCGCGTTCCGTAATCAAGTAACTTCCCGGTAAGCGTCCTGGAACGTAAAGCTTTCCTATAGAATCGCGGATCGTTAAAATCTTTTCGTTAAATCGTCCCTCCAGAACCCCTTCTGGTAGGGTATACGCAATAAGATTCAAATGTCCCTTTTGAATTTGTTTTTGAATCCAAACAAAATTGGTGGTGTCTTGAACCGTTTTATACGCAGAAGGATAGGTTAAATGAATTCCAAACCGGTTGTCTAAATTGGTGTCTGGGGTGGGGGACTTATTGATCCTTCGAAGTTTTTCTTTCCGTTCGTTTTCGGCCAAGGTTTGTCTTAACAGTTGCGCATTTTCTTCAAACGAAAATGCCTGTACTTCTGCATCTTCACCAGTAATCAAAGCCACGATTTGAGGTTGCGCAAACTGGTCTTTTGCCAGTTGAAACCTGGGGATAGAATCTTTTTGAAACCAAATGATGTTTCTGCTTTGACGGGCAAAACCCGTAAATGCTTTTGGATTTAAATAATCTAGTGAGTATTGTGGCTCGTCTAACGGTAAGCCTTCATAGATTACGCTCATCTGATCTCGAACCGTTTTACCTAAATCCGCATCCCAATCTGCCTTGGGCATCACTACAGTAACGTGATTTAAATTCCCGCTAGAGGTTGCAAAAAATGCTTGGGAACGATCGCTTTTAGAATTACATGAAAACGAAAGTACTGCAATAAGAAGTAGACTGTATTTTTTCATCTCTTTAAGATAAGGCGGCAATCCCTGGTAGCGTTTTCCCTTCCAGGCTCTCCAGCATGGCTCCTCCACCTGTACTAATGTAGCTCATTTTGGATTGCATACCAAACTGTTTTACAGCAGCGACAGAATCTCCGCCGCCGACCAATGAAAACGCCCCTTTTTGCGTAGCCTCTCCGATGGATTCTCCAACCGAAATAGTCCCATTGGCAAAATTAGAAAATTCAAAAACCCCCATTGGCCCATTCCAAAGAATGGTTTTGCATTTTAAAATGAGTTCGTGAAATGTTGTGTTGCTTTTTGGCCCTGCATCCATTGCTTCCCACCCTTCGGGAATTTCCATAACATCAAAAATGTTTTGCTTGGCGTCATTGCTAAATGCATCGCCCGCCACAACATCCACAGGAAGGTGTATTTCTACTCCTTTTTGTTTTGCTTTTTCAAGTAATTCAAGGGCGTAATCGCAGTAGTCGGGTTCACAAATTGAGTTGCCTACGTTGCCCCCAAGTGCTTTGGTAAACGTATACACCATTCCTCCGCCAATGAGCAAATGATCCACCTTATCCAACAAACTTTCGATAATGGTGATTTTTGAGGAAACCTTGGCACCTCCCAAAATGGCTAAAATCGGCGCTTCTCCGTTTTTCATTACTTTTTCAATGGCTAAAACTTCTTGTTCTAAAAGTTTTCCAAAACACTTTTCTTGAAAAAATTGAGCCATAATAGTCGTTGAGGCATGGGCTCGGTGTGCGGTTCCGAAGGCATCGTTTACATAAACCGTTCCCAATTTGGAAAGTTGTTCGGAAAAGGTGCGGTCTCCTGATGTTTCCTCAGGATGGTAGCGCAAGTTTTCCATCAATAAAACGCCTCCTACGGGTAAGGCCGCAGCGAGATCTTCTGCTTGTTTTCCAACACAGTTTTCAGAAAAAGAAACTGGGACTCCTAAAATTTCTTCTACCGTATTGGTGATGTTTTTTAAAGAGAGTTTGGGGTCTTTTCCTTTAGGTCTTCCCAAATGTGAGAGCAGTACACAACTCCCCCCCGAAGCTAATATGTGCTGGATCGTCTGTTGGGCTGCTTCTATTCGGGTTCTGTCCGTTACTTCTAATTTGTCATTAAGTGGGACATTGAAATCAACACGAATTACCGCGCGCTGGTCTTTAAAGTTGATCTGATCTAAGGTTCGCATTTTAGTTTTTTTCAAAAATACAATAAAGGGAGGGCGGTACAAGTCATTTTTTAAACTTCTCTAAAATTGTGCGGTAGGGAAACTGTATATTTACTCATGATTTGGTCACACGTTATCGGGCAGGAACGACTCAAAAAACAACTGGAATACCTTGTTTCTTCTGGTCAAGTACCTCATGCACAGCTTTTTACTGGAATTTCAGGGTATGGCGCACTCCCTTTGGCGATCGAATTTGCTCTATGCTTATTGAAATCTGACCGCATTGATAATAAGGATATAGGCTTAGGCAAAAAAAGTCAACATCCTGACCTTCATTTTGTGTATCCCGTGGTAAAAAAGGGAAATGAAAAAGTGGTGTTTGCTCAAGACTACACTTCCGAATGGTCTGAATTTTTAGATACACAACCTTACGCCAATTTCACCTCTTGGTTTGATGCCATTCAGGTGGGAAATAAACAAGGCATGATCAATGTTGGGGAGGTTGAAAAACTACACCAAAAAATGTATCTCAAAGCGTTTTATGGAAAACGAAAGGTATGTGTTCTTTGGGGGCTGGAAAAAATGAACGCCCAAGCCTCCAATGCTTTTCTAAAATTGCTAGAGGAACCTCCAAAAGACACCTTCTTCCTTCTTATTGCTGAAGAAGCTGAACTTGTTTTACCCACGCTTTTATCTCGTTGTCAACAGCTCACTTTAGGTCCCATAGAGGCTGCAGCATTGAAAGATACGTTACCTGAGGAAACTCAAAATGCGGACCAGCTATTAACTCAGGCAGAAGGAGACTATTATCGTCTTCGTCAAATGTTGGAACAGAGTGAAAATTCAGAGCGTGAAATGCTATTGGTTGAAGGATTACGCTGTGCTTTTAAAGCTAAAGGAAATAAAGCAATTGTTGAAGAGTTAATGGGTTGGGCGGGGAAGCTTGCCGTCTTAGGTCGGGAAGAACAAAAAGCATTTTTAACCTACGGGATCCAATTTTTTAGAGATGCCTTTTTTTTAAACTACCCCCTAAACCAAATAGTTCATTTTAGGTCTGAAACCGGTTTTGAGCTTTCCAAATTTGCGCCCTATGTGCACCCGGAAAACATCCAAGACTTGGTCTCCCTTTTTGAAAAAACCCACTATCATGTGGTACGAAATGGAAGTGCAAAAATGCTTTTCGCAGACCTCGCCTTAAAGTTGACTCGCCTGATCAACCTTCCTCAGAAGCAACAGACTTAGAAAAAACATAAATCAACGAAGAATATTCCCCTGTAAAACGAGCCTTAAGGTTAGATAATAACCCGATTGCAATTCCTCGGACAAAGGGAAAGGAAGATCCTTGATGTTTTTCAGACAGGTATGAAATGTAAAGCGCATCATACCAAAGAGGATGTGTCTCTTTTAAAGAAAACCCCTTGGATTGTAGCAAAGAAGTGACACCCTTTGTAGTAAAATGCCACAGATGCCTAGGGACGTCCCACGCTGCCCAGTTTTCGGCATAGAATCTTGATTCATAGCTGTTTAAGTTCGGTACGGCTATAACGATAATTCCCTTTTTGTTCAGATGCACTGCTAGAGTTTCAAGAGTACTTTCAGGATCGGGAAGGTGTTCCAAAACATGCCATAGTGTAATGATGTCATAGCGTGCTGTTTTGGGAATTGACTCAAGCGACTTGTACATCGGAAGCCCCTTTTCTTTTGCGATGGCTCTTGGAGAATCCATTGGCTCTAGTCCACTAACGTGATACCCTTCATTCTTCATGTATACGCAAAAAGCACCTAGGCCCGCTCCAAAATCAAAAAGTGTTTTGTTTGAACTTGCTTTTTTAATTAAAGAAGCCTTGTAGCGAAACATTTTATTTTGGGCTACAGAATATATTTTGTCAATGAAAGAAGTACCTTTTTCGTTATGAGAAGTATAGTCCTGCGATTCGTAATATCTTGAAAGATTAAGGCCAGAAGGGATTTGGGTTTTAGCGATTCCTTTGCTCGGGTCCCAGTAAATTTCAAAAACCTCCCCGCTCACAAGATGGTCTTTCGCTTTGATAAGATTGTCTTTAAATATCATTTTGTTCCACGTGAAACAATTTATTACCTGCCCATAGACACAAGGAGCACACTAATGTCACTCGGGTTGATTCCGCTGATACGCGAAGCCTGTGCAAGGGTCTTTGGACGAAGTTTATTTAACTTCTCTTTGGCTTCATAAGATAAAGAAGCCAGGGCATCAAAATCAAAATTTATAGGGATGCTTATGTTTTCAAGGCGTTTGAGTTTGTCCGCATTTCTCTTTTCCTTTTCGATATAGCCCGCATATTTAACTTCTATTTCTGCTTGTTCGAAAATGGTGTCGTTCATTTTATTTGTGACCAGATACTCGTTGAGCGTTTCAAAACTATTGAAGTCTTTCCGCGTGATGTTCGGTCGTGCCAAAAGCTTGGCGTATTTATCGGTTTGGTTAACAGGGCTTGCTGATTTTTCTTTTAGTAGTTGATTTGTGGCTTCCAAAGGGAAACTCTGTTTTTTAAGATAGGTGACCAGGCTGCTTCTCTTGCGAAGTTTTTCTTCCACATTCTGTAAGCGTTGGTCCGAGGCCAATCCTAGAGCGTGTGATCTAGGGGTAAGACGCTCGTCGGCGTTATCTTGGCGCAGTAGTGTTCTGTATTCAGCGCGTGAGGTAAACATGCGGTAGGGCTCCTCCGTGCCTTTTAAAATAAGATCATCTATCAAGACACCAATATAAGCTTCCTCCCTCCCCAGTACGAATGGGGTCTTTTCCTTATGCTTCAAATGGGCATTGATTCCTGCCATGATTCCCTGAGCTCCCGCTTCCTCATATCCCGTAGTTCCATTAATTTGACCAGCGAAAAATAAATTTTGAATTAATTTAGTTTCTAAACTATGGAAGAGTTGTGTGGGTGGAAAATAGTCATATTCTATGGCGTAGCCAGGTCTAAAGAATTTAACCTGTTCGAAGCCTTTTACGGATTTCAATGCCTTGTACTGAATGTCATCAGGTAAAGAAGTAGAAAAGCCGTTGACGTAAACCTCTACAGTATTCCATCCTTCAGGCTCTACAAATATTTGATGCTGTGACTTGTCCGCAAAGCGATTAATCTTGTCTTCTATTGAGGGACAGTAGCGCGGACCTGTACTTTGTATGGCGCCATTGAACATGGGCGAGCGATCAAAACCTGAGCGCAGGATATCGTGAACCTCTAAATTGGTATGCGTGATAAAACAACTGCGTTGTTTTGTAAGAGGTGCTGTTTGGTCTGAAAAAGAAAACTTGGATGGGTGTTCATCTCCTGGTTGTTCTAGCATCTTTGAAAAATCCAGAGAGCGTCCGTCTACACGAGGCGGTGTACCCGTCTTCATCCTACCGGACAGAAAACCAAGCTTTTCTAATTCACCTGTAAGCCCAGTAGCTGCTTTTTCACCGGCACGTCCTCCGCCAAAGTTCTTTTCACCTATATGAATAAGTCCATTTAAAAAGGTTCCGTTTGTTAATACAACAGACTTCCCATAAATCTTAATTCCCAAAGAGGTCACTACACCCACAACCTGTTGGTGCTCTACAATCAGATTGACAACCATCTCCTGATAGAAATCAATCAAGGGGGTTTGTTCTAACATCGATCTCCATTCTAAAGTAAACAGACTTCGGTCCGATTGCACTCTAGGGCTCCACATCGCTGGACCTTTGGACTGATTTAGCATTTTGTATTGGATCGCGCTGCGATCGGAGACTATTCCGCTATAGCCACCGAGCGCATCAATTTCTCTAACAATCTGACCTTTCGCAATTCCTCCCATCGCTGGATTACACGACATTTGTGCAACGTTTTGAAGATTCATTGTAATCAATAAGGTTTTTGATCCCAAATTCGCGGCGGCGGCAGCAGCTTCACATCCTGCGTGACCGGCACCAACTACAATAACATCGTATTTCGTATCAAACATGGCTCTTTTGTTTCACGTGGAACATTTTAATAAATCTAGTTTCACTTTTGCGCATTTGCTCTTTGCCTTCCTTATCCTTATCATTTTGACCCATACAATGCAAAACACCATGAGAAATAACTCTAAGTGTTTCATTTTCAGCGCTTTGGCCCTCGTCTTGAGCAGATTGACGTACTGCCCACATAGAAATAAAAAATTCTGCAGAGAGGCGTTTGTTTAGGGTATAATCAAACGTGATAATATCTGTGTGTGTATCGTGATTCAAAAACTCTTGATTCATCTTATGCAACTCTTCTTTTGAAACAAAATTATACACCAGCTTCTCAATACGATACGTATGTTCGTATACAAAGCCGACAAGTGCCGTTTCGACCTGGTCTTTGTCAAGAAAATCTGGTATGTTGTTGAACTGTACGATAATTAAAATTTGTACAAATATAAAGGATTTGCACGTTACAGATAACGGGAATCCAGGGAGAAGCCCTTATCTTTGGGCAAAAAAATGAAAACACGTGTTCGTTTTGCGCCCAGTCCCACTGGACCCCTACACATAGGAGGGTTGCGTACTGCGCTTTTTAACTATTTGTATGCCAGAAAAAACAAGGGTACGTTTATTTTACGTGTAGAAGATACCGATCAGAATCGCTATGTAGATGGAAGTGAATCTTATATTCAAGAGGCGTTGGAATGGTGTGGAATGATTCCGGACGAGGGACCCGCCAACGGGGGTTCGCACGGCCCCTACAGACAAAGTGAGCGCAAGGAAATCTATAAAACGCATATCGAAGAGCTTCTAACTTCTGGTGCTGCTTACTACGCTTTCGATTCTTCTGAGGCACTTAGTACTGCTAGAGAGGAGGCTGAAAAAAAAGGAGAAACATTTCGTTACGGAAGTCACAATAGAATGCAATTCAAAAACAGTCTTACACTAAACCCAGATGAGCTAAAGGAGGCACTAAAAGAAGACTACGTAGTTCGACTAAAGGTAGTGGCTGATCAGCGGGTTAGTATCACAGATGAGGTTCGTGGCAATGTAACGGTTGAATCAAATTTACTAGACGATAAAATTTTGATGAAAAGTGATGGGATGCCTACTTATCATTTTGCCAATGTAGTAGATGATAGATTGATGGAGATCACTACCGTAATTCGCGGGGAAGAATGGCTGCCCTCAATGCCCATGCACAAACTGATCTATGATGCCTTTGGTTGGGAGCCTCCAAAATTTATGCATTTACCCTTAATATTAAAACCTAGCGGGAAAGGAAAGCTGTCTAAGAGGGATGGGGATAAAGATGGATTTCCTGTATTTCCTTTACAATGGGGATCCGATACGGCAGGCTTTCGAGAAATGGGATTTCTACCAGAAGGCTTGATCAATTACCTGGCATTCTTAGGGTGGAATGACGGTGGTGAAAAAGAGTTCTTTTCCTTAGAAGAATTGGAGGAGGCATTTTCTGTGGTGGGAATACAAAAAGGCGGGGCTCGTTTTGATTATGAAAAGGCCAAGTCCGTAAACCACCAACACCTATCCAGAACCAGTCCGGACACGCTAATTGAGAATAGTAAAGTAAAACAAGTTTTAGCGGATTATCCCGTGGAAAAACATTTAGACATCCTCTCTTTGTTCCAGGAACGTCTCTACACTCTAGACGACCTAAAGGAGGAAACGGCCTTATTAAAAGCCCCCTATCCCTACGACGAGAAAAGCGTGGGCAAACTGCAGAATAAAAACCCCCAAATCGTACTCGAACAAATCGCTGCACTTTTAGGAACCCAAAAAGAAGGAGAAAGCATTAAGGAACCCTTATTCCAATGGGCAAAAGAAAATGAGATTTCCCTGGGAGTGGTCATGCAGTCCTTTCGATTGAGCATAGTGGGAAAATTGACGGGTCCCGATTTATTTGCTATTTGCACTCTTTTGGGAAAAGATGTACCTTTAAAAAGAGTACACGATTTTTTAAACCATTTATCTTAACGAAAACCTTATCCCATGAGTATTTTTACCTATGCCCTTATCTTTTTTGTTGTCCTATTTCTTTTTTCAGGAATCTTTGTTGTAAAACAGCAGAGCGCTGCTATTGTTGAGCGCTTTGGCCGTTTTCTCTCTATTCGACAATCGGGTTTACATTTTCGAATTCCTGTGGTGGATCGTATCTCGGGACGTTTGAGTCTCCGTATTCTCCAACTAGATGTTATTGTTGAAACCAAAACCAAAGACGATGTTTTTGTCAAGTTAAAGGTGTCCGTTCAATATAAAGTTGTGGCAGAAAATGTATACGACGCTTTTTATAAGTTAGACTACCCCCAAGACCAGATCACGTCTTATGTCTTCGATGTGGTTCGAGCCGTGGTCCCGAAAATGAAGTTGGATGATGTCTTTGAGAAAAAAGACGAAATTGCAAACGCTGTAAAAGGAGAATTAAACGATGCTATGGCCAATTACGGTTATGACATCATCAAGGCGTTGGTTACGGATATAGACCCCGATCCTGAGGTAAAAGCTGCAATGAACCGAATTAATGCTGCGGAACGCAAAAAAGTTGCTGCTCAGTACGACGGTGATGCGGAACGTATTTTGATAGTCGAAAAAGCAAAAGCTGAAGCCGAAAGTAAACGCCTTCAAGGGCAAGGTATTGCGGATCAGAGAAGAGAAATTGCTCGCGGTCTGGAGGAGTCGGTTGATGTTTTAAATAAAGTAGGAATCAACTCTCAGGAAGCCTCTGCGTTAATTGTGGTCACCCAACATTACGATACCCTTCAGGCTATTGGGGGGGAAACCAACACCAACTTGATTCTTTTACCAAACTCTCCGCAAGCGGGAAGTGAAATGCTCAACGATATGGTCGCTTCCTTCACAGCAAGTAATCAAATTGGTGAAGCCATGAAAAATCAAACTCAAAAAGGAGCTGAAGCTAAAAACAAAAAATAAACTAATTGTTTTGTTTTGACCAGGTATCTCTAAGACCCACGGTTTTATTGAAAACGAGCTCTTGGCTAGTACTCTCTTGGTCTAAGACAAAATACCCTAAACGCTGAAATTGGAATTGATCACCAGGCTTTGCGCCGGAAAGTCCCGGCTCTACATAGGCGGTGATTGTTGTGAGTGAATCAGGATTGATAAAAGACTTAAAATCCTTTAACTTATCTTGGTCGGGTGCAGGAACGTGAAACAAACGATCGTACAAGCGCACCTTTGCTTTGAGGGCATCTTTTTGAGTTACCCAATGCAACGTTCCCTTTACTTTACGCTGTGAGGCTTCAGTTCCGCTACCGCTTTTACTTTCGGGATCATAGGTACACAGGATTTCTGTGATGTTTCCCTCCGCGTCTTTTATAACGGATTCTCCTTTGATGATGTAGGCATTTTTTAAACGTACTTCTTTGTCCAAAGTCAATCGGAAAAATTTTCGGTTGGCACTTTCTCTAAAGTCTTCCCGTTCGATATAGAGATGTTTTGAAAACGGAAAACTTCGTGTCCCTTTTTCTGGTTGTTCAGGGTTTACCTCTCCTTCCAAAAGCTCTGTTTGGTCGTCAGGGTAATTAGTTAGAGTAAGTTTCACTGTATCCAAAACTCCCATTACTCGAGGAGCAGTTGCGTTGAGGTCTTCTCGTACAGAATGCTCTAAGAGAGAAAGGTCAATTACGTTTTCCCGTTTGGCTATCCCGGCAGCATCTACGAAGTTACGCAATGCTCTCGGCGTGTACCCTCTTCTTCTTAACCCAGCAATGGTGGGCATTCTAGGGTCATCCCAACCGGTTACATGGCCCTCTTGAATGAGTTCTAACAGTTTTCTTTTACTCGTAACGGTATAGGACAAATTCATCCGGGCAAACTCTCGCTGTTTGGGCCGCAATTTGTCTGCTGGGTTTACTGCATCCAAGAACCAATCGTACAAGTCGCGGTGAGGCTTGAACTCTAAAGAACACAAGGAGTGTGAAACCTGCTCTATAAAATCCGACTGACCATGAGTCCAGTCATACATCGGATAAATACACCAGTCATCACCTGTACGGTGGTGGGTTTTGTATAAAATGCGATACATCACCGGATCCCTCATCAGCATATTGGAAGAAGCCATGTCAATTTTCGCACGCAAGACGTGTTCTCCTTCTTTACATTTACCCGCTTTCATTTGGGAAAACAGCTGTTGATTTTCTTCTATAGATCGATTCCGATACGGACTATTTTTCCCTGGTGTTGTGGGGGTCCCTTTTTGGTCTGCAATGGTTTCTGAACTTTGTGAATCCACATAGGCTTTTCCTTCTGCTATTAGTTTTTCCGCCCATTGGTACAGCTCTTCAAAATAATCTGAAGCATAACATTCCGAATCCCATTGATAGCCTAGCCATTGAATATTCTCTTTTATGGCATCCACAAATTGTTGCTCTTCTTTTGCGGGATTGGTGTCATCAAATCTGAGGTTGACGGGTGCGTTGTATCGTTCTCCCAAATTAAAATTTAAACATATGGCTTTGACATGACCGATATGTAAATATCCGTTGGGTTCTGGGGGAAAGCGGAAACGCAGCTGGTCGCTTTGATACCCTTGAGCCAAATCTTCCTCAATAATGTGTTCTATAAAATGCAACGGGCGCTCCATGGGTTTTTTTATTTGTGCCAAAGATAATGAATGCATTCAATGAATGGAAAGAAGAAAACAGTCTTTATCTTTGCCGATGTTATGGGAAAAATTTATTTAAAAAATATTCGCCTCTACGCCTTTCACGGCTGTATGGATGAGGAAGAAAAAATAGGTAGCGACTATGTGGTCAATCTTGTTGTGGACACAGATTTAAGTCGTTCTTCAAAAACAGATCAATTGGCAGATACGGTGGACTATGTTTCCTTGCACGCCATTGTAAAATCTGAGATGGAACAGCGGGCAAAACTTTTAGAACACGTTGCCGAACGTATCATCACAAAAATAATGGATGATTTTCCCACAGTGACAAAAGCCTCCGTAAAAGTCGCCAAAAAAAATCCACCAATTGGTGGGAATGTAGAAGAGGTTGCAGTGCGAAGAGAACTGAAAAGAACTGAGTTGAATTTGGATTAATATTACTACTTTTACGCCATGGCATCGTGGCCGAGTGGCTAGGCAGAGCTCTGCAAAAGCTTGTACAGCGGTTCGAATCCGCTCGATGCCTCTCTTTTATTCTTCCATTAGAATTTTTGCACCCAACTTCTTTTGAGTAATGCGTTTACTGGGGTTTCCAAAAACACGCAGCACACCACCATACAACTCTGCATCAATCAATGCATTTGCGTAGATATAACTATAAGCTCCGCCGTAGCTTTTTGTTTTGGTTTGTTGCGTGATAAGCTCTTCCGCTTCACACAAGCCACTACTTGTAATTAGAATCTCGTGGTTTGTCACCTTTCCTTTTAGAAATATTCTACCGCCTAAACTCGCTTTGGTGTCCAACCGATCCGCCTGAATTTCGAGATTAATAACAGCGTTGGTCTTTGCTTCCAGAGAGAGGCTGGTTTGTTCAAGAGGGGTGCTAGCGGTTAGTTGACTTTCTTGATATACGTGAATTTGATCTAGTGGGCGGCTGTGATACAGTTTTATTTTTGTTTTTCCAGGAGTTAATAAACTTCCTCCTGAAATTCTGATTTTTAGAATACCTTCTTTTAGCGATAAAACCACAAAATCAGAATTTTCCCCATAAGCAATGACTTTATTGACATCAGATGATATTAATTCAACATCTAAGTTGGAATACACTTTTAGGCCTTGAAAAGGACTAATTGCAAGGATTTTCTTTTCTGTGTCTTGAGACCAAAGAGAAAGAGAAGCGAAAAAAAATAATAAGACGTAACGACGTATTTGCATGGTGTAAAATAACACAATTATTCTGCAGTTATAAAATCCAAAAAGCGTCTTTGAATGTTTACTTTTTTTACTTTGATTCGAAGTGGGTCCCCAAGTTGATAAACCGTATTGGTTTTTCTTCCAACAATCGAATGGTTCTGCATGTCATACTGGAAAAAATCATTTTTTAAATCCACCATTCGAATCATGCCTTCGCATTTATTTTCAATGATTTCAACATACATCCCACGGTCAGTTACACCAGTGATAACCCCTTCGAATTCTTGTCCTACTTTGTCTTCCATAAAGACCATTTGCATGTATTTTATTGAATCCCTTTCCGCTCGTGTGGCCAGTTGTTCTCTTTGTGAAGCATGCTTACACGCCTCTTCGATAGTGGTTTTTGGGGGACTTTTCTTTTTTTCTAAATAATCTTGTAGTAAGCGGTGAACGATAACGTCGGGATATCGTCTAATGGGTGAAGTAAAATGGGTATAATGGGTAAAAGCCAAACCGTAATGACCAATGTTATCCGTGGTGTATTCTGCTTTGGACATGCTTCTCAGGGCCAAAGTATCGATTAAGTTTTGTTCCCGCTTTCCATTGCAGTCACTTAATAATTTATTGATTTCTTTGCTTACATTTTTTCCTTTCGGATTAAATGAATAACCAAAAGAACTGATGGTTTGCTTTAGGTTAAAAAGTTTTTCTTCATCTGGGTCGTCGTGGATACGATAGACAAAAGGTATTCTAGGTGTCTGTTTACCGATGAATTGAGCTACTCTTTTGTTGGCCAACAACATAAATTCTTCGATCAGTTTATTGGCGTCTTTAGAAGTTTTAAAGAAAACGGAATCTGGATTGTTTTCTTCGTCCAACGAAAAATTTACTTCTACACGATCAAAAGAAATGGCTCCGTTTTTCATCCGGTTACTTCTTAGGTTTTTGGAAAACCGGTTCAGTGTGGTGAGGGCATCAAAAACGGTGTTTGGAACTTGATAGGCTTGCCCTGAAAGTGAGGTCTCAGAATCTACATTTGGCTTTTCTTTTTCCAGCATGTGTTGTACTTCTTCATAGGAGAAACGGTAATCCGAATAAATCACTGTTTTGCCATACCACTCTTCCAAAACTGTTGCCTTTTCATCTAGCACAAAAACCGCAGAAAAGGTATATTTTTCTTCCTGAGGTCGTAACGAACAAAGACCATTGGAGAGCACTTCTGGCAGCATGGGAACGACACGGTCGACTAAATAAACAGAAGTTGCCCGATCATACGCTTCTTGATCCAAAATGCTGTTGGGTTGAACGTAATGAGAAACATCAGCAATGTGGATGCCTATTTCATAGGTTCCATTTTTTAATTTTTTAAACGAGAGCGCATCATCAAAATCTTTTGCTGTTATTGGATCGATAGTGAACGTTAGGTCTTTTCGAAAGTCTCTCCTTCTTTTTATTTCTGATGGGTCAATAGCACGGTTCAATGTTTCTGCTGACTGCTCTACATCTTTTGGAAATTCGTAAGGAAGTCCGTACTCATGGAGGATTGCGTGTATTTCTGTTTCTGAAGTTCCTGGAGTACCTAAGCTTTTAATAATTTTTCCATTGGGTGCATCTCTGCCTTCTTCCCAATTTTTGAAAACAGCAACTACTTTTTCTCCATCCTTGAAGTCTGATAATTCACTCGGTTGTATAAAAAAATCTGTATACATACTTCCTTTTCTACACAAAACAAAGCCATACTCTTTTTGCCGCTCGAGGACACCGACGTACTCTTTCTTATTTCTTTCAATAATTTCTTCTACGTGGGCCACATAGGCTTCCTCTTTTCTATGAACACTGACAGAGACGAGATCACCATCAAGCCCCTTATTCAAGTATTTTTTTGGAACCAAAAGCTCTTCTTCATGTGTTTCTAAAATCACCTTTCCTTTACCAGTAGGGAGGACAATTAATTTTGTTTGGTAGTATTTTATTTTTGGCGCTTTATATCGGTACCGCCCTTTTTTTATCATCTCCAATTGTTGCTGCTTGTGCAGTATATTTAGGACACGAATAATATTGTTTCTTCCTTGTGTATCTCTTGTTTCAAGATGAGAAGCGAGTTGCTTGTAATTAAAAACGCGTTTGGGTTGTGCTCTAAAGAGGTTTAGTATTTTACGTTCTATTCTTTGGTACTCTTTTTTCTTTTTAGACATGAAATAAATCTTCACTCCAAAGGTACAATAAAGCTTTTCTCTTTGTTATCAACACCATTAACATTATCATATTTCTTTTTTTATTTAAATTTTAAAATAGAGGGTATGTATATAGTGTGTTTATAACGAGAAGAAAAAAAGAATAGAAAAGATCTGTAATAAATAAAAAGAAAAGAATAAACACCTTTTCTCTCTTTATTTACATTACTAAATTGTGAAAATCAAAAAGTTAGTTTGTTTTTAAACAACGGTTAATAACACTTTTTTGGTATAAAAAAGAGAAAATAGTAGACCTGTTATTGTTCATATCCTCCTTTTTTTTGAGGAGATCGTTGGATAAAAAAAGATTGTTTTTTTCTACACTCTACACGAATTTTTATAACAATCAAAAAATTAAAACGGCGTGCCTATTTTATAAATGTTTGTCAACAAAAAATGAATAAAGTTGCGAACCGTTTGTGAACAAAGAGACGATCTTTTTCTATTTTTATATGAAACTCAATACGATGAAAATAAGTATAGGTAACGACCATGCGGGCCCAGACTACAAAGATGCTATAGTAGCAGTTCTGCAGGCGGCCGGATATGAGATAAAAAATCACGGTACAAATACAACAGACAGTGTGGATTACCCGGATTTTATTCACCCCGTAGCAAAAGAGGTTAGTACAGGAGAGACGGCTTTAGGTATTATTATTTGCGGGAGTGGCAATGGCGCTGCAATGACCGCCAACAAATACAAGAAAATTCGTGCGGCTTTATGTTGGAACAAAGAACTTGTCGTTTTGGCGCGACAGCACAATAACGCCAATATTTTAAGCCTACCGGCACGTTTTTTATCAATTCCCCAAGCTATTGCAATGGTAGAAGCCTTTATAAATACCGAATTTGAAGGAGGAAGGCACCAAGGAAGAATAGACAAAATACCCTGCAGGTGATGGTCACCTTTTCCATTAAAAAATTTGATGTATTAACTCGTAATGAACTCCACGATCTCTATGCCTTGCGTGCTGCGGTTTTTGTTGTGGAGCAGGTTTGTGTTTATCAAGACATTGATGGTAAAGATCAAGATGCATTTCATGTGCTTGGAAAACAAGGAGACAAATTAGTAGCCTATGCTCGTTTGTTAAAGAAAGGTGTCTCCTACACCGACTTTGTTGCAATCGGACGTGTAGTTGTTGCTGATGCCCACCGAGGCAAGTCAGTAGGACACGACTTATTTCGTTTTTGTTTACAAGATCTACAACACCGATATCCAAAAGAAGACATAAAAATTTCGGCACAAGCACACCTTGAGGAGTTTTATAAAAAACACGGATTTGAAAAGGTTGGGGAGTCTTATTTAGAAGATGGAATACCGCACATTGGAATGATCAAAAGATCAAGCTAATTAGGGGTTTTTATTTAGTAATTGTGATGCCTCTTCTAAGAGCGCCTTGGTTTTTGGTGTTGTTTTCCCCGTGTAAAGGATCATACATTCACCTCTAAAACCGAACTTCTGATCGTGTTCGAGTTGTTTGACGACGGATCGGAGCTGCCTCTTAATACGATTTCGATCTACGGCACGGTTGAAATTTCTTTTAGAAACCGATACCCCAATGAAGAGGTCTTTAGAGCCAGGGTTTTCCGACAGCCGAAGCAATAAATTTTTCGTTTGAAAAACAGCCCCTTTTTTAAAAAGGTAATCGATCGTAGTTTTCCCTTTTAAGCGTTTTATTTTGAAATCACTCAGCGGCTGTGGGTGCATAATAGTTGTTGCTTTTGTCAACGTCGGCCATGAGATTGCTAGGATCTATAACAATTGCTTCAATCGCATCCTTTGAATGGTTGATTTCCAAGCGGTATTTCAAATCAGCCCAAGCCCAATCAGGGTGAACTTCCCTATTTAAAGGATAGGTATTTTCTTTTTCTCCCCGCATTAATGAAATTGGTATGTAGTGCAATTCGTTTTGACCGTTTTTTAATACAACCAGAACTTCTAGCGGCATTGGCATTACTTCTCTGCGTTCCAATTGAAGAATTGTGGTCGTACCATTTTCTTTAACTTCTGATAAAGCATAGTCAATTTTATTTGTCGTTTGAGTCCAATCCGTTAAATACCATTGCAACTGAAGGCCAGAAACCCGCTCCGCAATTCTTCTAAAGTCATTGGGCAAGGGGTGTTTAAACTTCCATTCGGCATAGTAGGTTTGTAAGGTTTCAAACAGTTTTTCAAACCCAATTATGTAGCCGAGTTGCCCAAGAAAAACGGCTCCTTTACTGTAGGCACTGCGCTCGTAGGCATAGTTGTGATAAAAGCGGTTCGCGTTGGTGCTTTGCGGCATTTCTCCACCCGAAGCGGCCAACCGGAAGTACCCTCGATAAGAACCTTCTAGAGGAAATTCTCTGTTTTGTTCTAAAATCTCATTTCCCGCAAGGCTAGAAATAAAAGAAGTAAACCCCTCGTCCATCCACTCATGTTTGGTCTCGTTAGTCGCTAAGACATGTTGAAACCAGGAATGAGCAAGTTCGTGAGCCGTAACTCCAAAAAGAGAATTGTAACTTCTTCCTCCTGTTATCAAGGTAAGCATGGCGTATTCCATTCCCCCGTCACCTCCTTGAACAACAGAATATTGTTTGTATGGATAAGGGCCTATTTTTTCGTTGTAGTACGCCATCATTTGAGCCGTATGGGGTTGTAATTTTTTCCAATTATCAATGATTTCAGGATTGTTTTTATAGAAAAAATGAAGCGTGACACCATCAGGCCCTGGGTGCGTATCATGAATATACTCAGGGTCGGCAGCCCAAGTAAAATCATGTACTTGTGGCGCAACAAAATGCCAAGTAATTTTACCTTTTTTGCTTTTGGCTTTTTTGCGGTCGGAATATCCTTTACCGATCTCATCGGCGTTTTGTAGATACCCACTTGCCGCAACCATAAATTCTTTATCTAAGGTGATTTTCACATCAAAATCCCCCCATACTCCATGGAACTCTCTGCCTGTGTAGGGATCAGCGTTCCAACCTTCCAAGTCGTATTCCGCCATTTTAGGATACCATTGTGCCATAGAAAATGCAACTCCTTCGGCTGAGTTTTTACCCGCGCGGCGAATTACATCGGGAACATGCCCCTCAAACTCAAGCTTAAAAGTCGACGACCCCCCTGGAGGTATTGGCTCGTTTAAAAGCACCTCTAGTATGGTTTCAGAATTTACAGTTTTCACGGCCACCCCGTCCTGTGTTAGGTTTGACACGTTTAAAAACCCCTGTTGTTCTTTTGTCAAGCTGTCCAAATCTACTTTAAAACGGGTATTGCGATCGGGAGAATTTTTTAGTCTTATTGCCATTTCACTGCCAGGCTGGAAGGCGTTGAAATACAAATGATAAAACACCTTGTAAAGTGTTTCAGGAGAGTTGTTCGTGTACACCAAAGACTGTGTTCCCGAATAGTTTGCAGTTACGGCATCTAGGGAAGCCTCCATCGTGTAATCGATGGCCTGTTGCCAATATTGTGCATTGCTAAGAAAAGAGGCTGCAAGAAGCAGCGAAAGAACGAAATGTTTCATGATAAATTTGTTTTTTTTGACAAACGGTAGTTTATCACCTGCTAAAATAAGAATCCAAACGATAATGCCCCTTCATTCGGACGCCTTTTTCGGTTTGTTTAAGAGTGATTAGTTCGTGATGGGGGTCGTGTTCAAGAAATAAAAGGGTTTCTTTCTGAGCGGCTTCTTCCAAAAAAAGGGTTTTTTCTTGTAGTGTTAACAGGGGTCGGGTGTCATAACCCGTCACATAGGGGATGGGAAGATGCCCAACGGTAGGTATCAGATCTGCCGCAAATACAATTCGCTTGCCTTGATATTCGATTACAGGAAGCATCTGTTTCTCAGTATGCCCATCGACCAAGTACACAGCAAAAGGAAAAGGCGTTTCTGTGAGTAAAGGACCTTTTCCTTCGACAAACTTCAGTTGACCACTTTCCTGAATAGGGAGGATGTTTTCTTTTAAAAAGGAAGCTTTTTCTCTAGGATTGGGATTTGTCGCCCAGTCCCAATGCGCCTTGTGTACCCAAAAGGTAGCGTTTTTAAAAGCGGGTTCTAGCACCCCTGAGGAGGAGTTTTCGATTGCCCCGCCACAGTGATCAAAATGGAGGTGGGTAAGAAAGACATCTGTGATTTCATCTCGATGAAAACCCGCTCTGTAAAGTGACCCGTCTAAAGAATGGGTTCCCCAGAGGCTGTAATGACGAAAAAACTTCGCGTTTTGTTTGTTTCCCATACCCGTATCGATCAAGATCAAGCGATTCCCTTCTTCTACAAGTAGGCAGCGGCTTGCCATTTCAATTTGGTTGTTTGGGTCGGCGGGATTAGTTCGCTCCCATAGCACCTTGGGAACAACACCAAACATGGCTCCACCATCTAGTTTAAAGTTTCCGGCCTCAATGGGGTAAAGTTTCATTAATTTTTTTTCTCTTTTTCGAGACGGTTTGCCAAGTCATGGGCAAAGGTCAGCATTATTTTTACTTCTTGAAGACTAGACAATCGGTTTTTTCCTTTGATTAGAATTTTTTTTCCGTTGGACTCAATATGAAAAAAGGGATGGCTTTCAAAAAAATAAATGATTTCTGAAGAAAATAATTTACGTATGGCTTGATTATCGTTTCCGCTTAGATGAAACCGCTTAGAAAAATCAGGATGTTCGTCAAAATTAATGTCGTTGAAACCAGCTAATTGATAGAATGCAGTTTTAAAATTTTCTTTATCTAGGACAAAAACCGGGAGCTCAACGGGACTCTTAAAAAGAACAAAGGTGCTTTTTAGGTCTTCTTTAGTAATAAAAGCCCCTTCAGAATAGTATAAGTCAAAAACAGAAAATTTGTTGTTTTGATCGCGTAGCGAATTCAGGCTATAATTTACAGTTTTGGAATCGAAAAACAAAAATCCGTTCAATCCTTTGGGGTTACTGTCGATCACTGAAAGGTATTCCCAGCCTTTTTGTTTAGCAAATTCTCCCAAATCTTTTTGTCGGTTGGTCAGCGCGTTTTTTAATCCAATTAATGTGTTAATTGGCAAACTTTTACGAACAGAAAAAGGATGATCGGTTTCAGAGGCGTGAATGTCTAACCCGATGATTTCAAAAACCCCATTTTTTCTTTCAAAAGAGCGGTGATAATCTTGAAGCCCCTCCATAACAGTATGATCTACAAAATCACACAAAGATAAATCTACAATAGCATGTTCTGCTTCGGGAATTTGATTTAATTTTTTCTTTAACCTGTAGAAATTCAAAAAGCTGCAAAAGTTTTTAACACTTACATAGTAATTTCCTGACTGCTCTTCTCGAAACATCAATACGTTGGGCTTAAAAATATTTAAAGTAAAGAGTAAAAGTGAATTACTTAAAAACAAGTGAGTAAAAAAAGTAAAGAGAACTCCAATGCTGATTCCTACTATCAGATTGCTTAAGAGAGTTGTAACTAGAGTTATCAAAAAAATTAACGCTTGCTCTGGCCCAATTTTATAAACTCTTAACAGGTTTTCTGGCGTGGCCAGCTTATATCCTGTATAAACGAGAATCGCGGCCAAAGAGGTCATCGGAATCATCTTTATTTGGTTTCTCAACAAGACTATGAAGAATACAAGAAAAGCCGCATGAAAAAAATTTGCAGATCGGTTTGTTCCACCGTTATTGACATTTACTGAACTTCGAGCAATTACGGTTACTACATTAAGCCCCCCCAGAAACCCACTTATGATACTTGCTAATCCCAAGGCGCGGAGGTCCTTGTTGACATTAGAACGCCTTTTCTTAGGATCTAATTTATCTACCGCTTTGATGCTCAAAAGCGACTCAATTACAGCAATAAGGGTTATGGAAAAAACAACACCAATAAAATTAAAATCAAAGATTTTATCAAATAAGGGAATTGGAAAACTTGAGATCAGGTTGTCGGGAATCTTAATGAGCAAATCCTGACCGATTGGTAAAGCTTGCTTTAAAACCAAGCGGTAGTAATATCCTATTCCAACAGAGGCAACCACCACCCACATAGGGGCTGGGATCAATTGAAAATAGGAGTTTCGAAATCGGCTGTACAAAAATAAAAAAACTAAACTTAAAAACCCTAAAACTCCTGCAAAAGGATGAACAGCCAGAAAGGTCAGGAAGGAATCGGGAATTGCCAGGAGCTGTTCTAAGGTGCTTCCGCCCACTGAACGAATTCCCAACATGATGTGAAATTGTTTAGCGAGAATTCCCAAACCAATAGCCGCTAGCATTCCTTGAAGTGCAGTGGCAGGGAAAAATTCACTCATTGCCCCCATTCGCAACAAACCAAAGACAAAAAGCAGGACGCCTGAAAGAATTATTGCGGCAAGTGTATACAAGTACCCTTGATACAAATCACCCTCTCCTAGAGTAGAAATGGACGCCAACAAAACAATCACTAAGCCGTTTCCAGGGCCTGCAATAGTTACGTGTGAACCTCCAAAAAGAGAAACAACAAGCCCTCCTACTACTGCAGCAATAATACCCGCCAAAGGGGGAGCTTCAGAGGCTATGGCCAATCCTAGACCAAGAGGGAGGGCAACCAGCGAGACAACAAAACCAGAGAAGAGGTTCTGAGGGAACTCTTTGACAAAAGCATTATCTTGTTTAACCATGAGAACCCGATTGAATGATTAAGACGTCCGTAGGTAATTCTGCTAAGATATGTTCAATATCTTTTGGAAAAAAACGAGCCAAAAAACCTAAATTTTCTTGTGCATTCATCACTAATAGATCTGCCCTCACTACACGAGCGTAGTGTCCAATGGAATATCCTCTGCGACCAAAAATGCTTTGAGTTTCCCATTGAAGCCCAACTTTTTGAGATAATTGAATTTTTTTGACTAAATCCTCTACGCGGATTTGTTCTTGTCTGTTAATTTTTTCTTTTTTCAAGATGGACCGTCTCAAACTTTTATCATCGTTTACATCAACTGCAACCCGGTTTTCGCTAATTTCTTCTACTAAGGTTATTTTTTGAGACCCTAGAGCACCACCCACAAAGAAAGAAGCTTCAACGGTATCTTGGGTTTGAGGGCTGTCAAAACCGTTAACTACAATATGTTTGCACGGATGGCGATCTACGGAGGGATTGAGCATTAGCAGTACAGAACAAGGTGAACCTCGAGTCAGTTTTCGAGCGATAGAGCCTAGGTAAAATCTAAACACATTTTCTCGCTTTAAGGCTCCTATCAGGAGCAGGTCTACCTTAAAGTCCAAGCACATTTGGTGTAATACCTGAACTGGCGCACCTTGGATCCAATGGATTGATATGGATTTGGGTTTTTCAGGACATTCCTCTAAAAGTAGTTGAAAAACTCTTTTTTTTTCAGCAGTTTCTTCACCTACATGAACAAAAAGTAAGGATGCTTTAAAACAAGAAGCCAAACGTATCACCTCAAAAACATTCGCCTTAAGCGAAGGAGAAAAAGCAAAACCAAAAAGTAAGGTTTTAAAAGGATGAAATGCCATAGTTTAGAACGTTATTGATCTATATTTTTATATAGCTAGGAATATATAAATTTTTTTGAATTAAGCCCTATTCTAATTCAAGAATCCATCTGTAAAGCAAATCAGGCCATTCCTCTAAAGCCCCTTTGCCACGCGCTAAAGCATAGCCGTGCCCGCCCTTTGGGAAGAGGTGCATTTCTACAGGAACCTCATTTTTAATTAATGCTTCGTAGAACAGTAGGCTATTCGCAACGGGAACGGCCTTGTCATCTGCACTGTGAAGCAAAAAAGTGGGAGGGGTAGTGGCATTAACCTGTAAGTTATTTGAAAAATATTTGATTTGTTCTACTGTAGCTTCTTTCCCAATTAAACTGTTTTTGGAACCGCCGTGGTAGTGTTTTTTATCAAAGGTAATCACGGGATAGAGGAGAGCCATAAAATCTGGACGTGCGTTGATTTGATCTATCGGATTTGTGGAATTGGGAAGCGTGTTTTCTAGGTAATGTGTACCCAGTGTAGATGCCAAGTGTCCTCCTGCAGAAAACCCCATGACACCTACTTGATCCGGATTTACATCCCACTTTTGGGCGTGCTTTCGAATCAAACGAATCGCTCGTTGAGCATCTTGTAGCGGTGCCCATTTAGGGTCGATAATTGAGGGAGAATTGGGGAGCCGATATTTGAGAACAAAGGTGGCAATCCCCTTAGCGTTCAAGGCTTTAGCAAAATCAGTTCCTTCCCAGTCATAGGCCAAAATACGATAACCTCCTCCGGGGCAGATCAATACCGCTTTTCCCGTTCGGATACTTTTTGCCGGCAGGTAAATTTCAAGTGTAGGGTTTTGTACATTTTCGATTCGAAGAATATCGGTTTCAATGCGTTTTTCTTTTTCCTGACTTTCTCTTTGGTTGGGAACCCCTTCGGGCCAGAGGGGTTGGATTTCTTGACTCGAAACTTCAGTATAGGGGAACAAGAGCATAATGCAAACAAACAAACGGGTCATAAGGATTCTTTACTTAAAAGTACAATTTTTTAATGTAATTTATTATCCCCAAAAGAGCGATGCTTTAGTAAAAAAAGAAAAATTAAAATCCCAAAAAACAAGAGCGCGAAAAAATGCGTAATTCCTAAAACGGGCCCGGATGTTAAGTACGGTTTTAACAAGGGGATATGTAAGAAAGCTTCATTTATTCCGCCTCCGATCAACAGATACTAACTAACGGTCATGCCGGTCAAATCAAGACTTAACCTATAACGAAAGGGTTTTCTTAGGAGCACGCCATACCCCAGAAATAAAAATAGAAGCGTTAACACAACCAAACTGTGAGGAAAAAACCATTCCCCAAAAGCCTTGTAAAAAAAGTGATGAGGTATTGGCGAGCAACATGGAAATAAAATAATAACGCCCTAATTTTTTATGAAGGAAGCTTCCCTTTTTACCAAAAAGGATAAAAGCACCAAGGCGGTAAAGCTAACGCAGCGGTAACCGTATGTAAAAGACTAATGAAAGCAGACGTTTTTGTAGGTGGTTGTTTGAGAAGAAATAAAGGGTTAGAGGTATAAGTATTTTTTTAAGTTTTTGACATGCGCTTCAAAAGCTTTAACTCCCTTTTGGGTAACGGAGCAATTGGTTTCAGGGTACTTTCCTTTAAAGCCCTTATGGATATTAATATACCCCCCTTGTTGAAGTTTTTCAAGCTGGACGCTGAGATTTCCTTGGGTCGCATTCAGTTCTTTTTTTAAGTACACAAAAGAAGCAGACTTTAGCTTGATCAATAAGGACATGACTCCAAAGCGCAAACCGATATTAAGTAAAGGATCGAAAGGCTTCATCGAACCGCCTTTCTTAAGGCATAACCAGGCAAGGCAAATGAGACAAAAACAACGAGTCCATAAAGAAGCATATTCCAAGAATCGGAGAGTTGTAGCGCTATAAAAGGAAATAAAAGTAAAAGAACCCCTCCAAAGATCAATAAGCGAAAACGCAAGACTAATCCAGAGACCAAGGTTCCAATTCCAGCCAAAACAGGAAAAAAGAAAAGCGGTTTAATGGGGACAAAAAAAGAAGAAAGGGAAAATAGGATCATTACACCTCCTATTACAATCCAAAGTTGTTGCATAAAAAACTCAAAATGTGTTTTATTCGTTTTCACTCGGGATTGCTTGCTGTGGTAATTGGCCACAAATAAACCATCAAGTAAGGGACTGATCCCCAAAATGAAGTAGCTTTTCACCCTCAATTCGGTATAGTTTAATCCAATAAAATTGAGGAGTGCAGTACAAAAGATGAGCCAGCCCTAAAAAAGAAAGTCAAAACTGTAATGACTTAAATTTTCTCTAGTTTTCGCAAGGGTTGTTTCAATAAGATTGAGCTGTTGTTCGGGGGTTAAGTGTTTTGAAGACATAGGTAAAAGAGTTAAACTTTATACAAACACAAACAAGTTTATATTTTAAACCAAATTAAATGAAGTGAAAACAATTTCTTTCGGTAAGACAATTAATCATTTAGCTTAAGAACCGCCATAAAGGCTTCTTGTGGGATCTCTACGCTTCCGACTTGGCGCATTTTCTTTTTCCCTTTTTTCTGTTTTTCTAATAGTTTCCGTTTTCGGGTAATGTCTCCTCCATAACATTTTGCAGTCACGTCTTTACGAAGGGCTTTGATGGTCTCACGGGAAATAATTTTCGCTCCAATGGCGGCTTGAATAGGGATATCAAACTGTTGTCGTGGAATGAGTTCGCGTAATTTTTCGCACATTTTTTTGCCGATGGAATAGGCATTATCTGCATGGACTAAAGCGGAGAGCGCATCCACTTGATTGGCATTGAGCAAAACATCTACTTTAACCAACTTAGAGGGACGTAAACCGATAGGGCTGTAGTCAAAAGAGGCGTACCCCTTAGACACTGTTTTTAAACGGTCGTAAAAGTCAAAGACAATTTCTGCCAGCGGCATATCAAAAGTCAATTCTACCCGTTCTGTAGTAAGATAGGTTTGGTTGGTAATTTGACCCCGTTTTTCAATACAGAGGGACATAACATTTCCAACATATTCGGATTTGGTGATTATTGAGGCTTTGATGTAGGGTTCTTCTACACGGTCCAAGCCCGAGGGATCTGGCAAGTCAGAAGGATTGTTGACCCACAAAACGTCATTGGGGTTCTTTTTTGTGAAGGCTTGGTAAGATACATTGGGAACAGTAGTAATGACGATCATGTCAAACTCGCGTTCCAAACGCTCTTGAATTATTTCTAAATGCAACATACCTAGAAAACCACATCGGAAACCAAATCCCAGTGCAGCAGAGCTTTCGGGAAAAAAGATTAAAGAAGCATCGTTGAGTTGTAACTTTTCCATAGAGGCACGAAGTTCCTCATAGTCTTCTGTGTCTACGGGATAGATTCCTGCAAAGACCATGGGTTTGACCTCTTCAAACCCTTCAATGGCTTCTTGCGTCGGGTTTTCGGGATCTGTGATTGTATCCCCCACTTTAACTTCCTTGGCTTCTTTGATTCCTGTTATCAAATAGCCCACATCTCCTGCGGCAATTTCTTTTTTGGGCTCTTTTTTGAACTTAAGCGTCCCAATTTCATCAGTAAAATATTTTTTTTGAGTGGCAATAAATTGGATTTTCTGTCCTTTTTTAATGGTTCCGTTAAGGACGCGGAAATAGGTTTCTACACCGCGAAAAGGGTTGTAAACGGAGTCAAAAATTAAGGCTTGCAGGGGTTCTTTTGTACTTCCTTTAGGAGCGGGTACCCTGTCGATGATAGCTGTCAATATTTCTTGAATTCCAAATCCTGTTTTGGCAGAAGCGGGGATAACCTCTTCGGGAGCACAGCCCAGCAAATCGACGATATCATCGGTTACCTCCTCGAGATTGGCAGAGGGCAGGTCGATCTTATTGAGTACGGGAATGATTTCTAAATCGTTTTCTAGGGCGAGGTATAAGTTTGATATGGTTTGCGCCTGAATGCTTTGTGCGGCATCCACAATGAGCAATGCACCTTCACAAGCCGCAATAGAACGAGAAACTTCATAAGAAAAATCCACATGGCCAGGAGTATCGATAAGGTTGAGCACATAGGTTTCTCCTTCATGGAGATATTCCATTTGGATTGCGTGGGATTTGATTGTAATTCCGCGTTCGCGTTCCAGATCCATATTGTCCAAAAGTTGATCTTGCTTTTCTCTCTCGGTAACTGCTCCAGTAAAATCCAACAAACGATCTGCCAAGGTACTTTTACCGTGGTCAATGTGGGCAATGATGCAAAAGTTTCTGATGTTTTTCATACGACGCCGTCATTCATAGCGGGACAAATATACGAGATTGAAAGATGGTTTTTATCTATTTTATTTGAATTACTAATGCACTATTTTAAGAGAATTGAAAAAGAGGCATCAATCGAACCATAATCTTTTCCCTATTTTTGTCAAAAATTAAAAAACAGTGGTCAAAATAGGTGACATTGAGTTGGGTTCTTTTCCCTTGCTTCTCGCTCCGATGGAGGATGTGAGCGACCCGCCCTTTCGCGCCTTGTGCAAAGAAGGGGGTTCGGATGTTGTCTATACGGAGTTTATTTCCAGCGAAGGTTTGATTCGCGATGCGGCAAAAAGCGTTC